>Ga0302314_10004807_pt1 | contig 24782 bp, 20 predicted proteins | sample III_Palsa_N2_3_FD_200533 | JGI IMG/M metagenome (GOLD analysis project Ga0302314, IMG submission 200533) | Peat permafrost microbial communities from Stordalen Mire near Abisko, Sweden - III_Palsa_N2_3 | ecosystem: Environmental > Terrestrial > Soil > Palsa > Peat permafrost | place: Sweden... | reverse complement strand
TCGCTGCCGAGATCGACCTGCTGGCGACCTGCGTCCAGGCCGACGGCGAGGCGCCGAGCGGCGTCATCGTGCAGGGGCCGCACGCGGCGGTGTTCGAGGCCTATCGCCTGGCTGAGCCGGCGCTGGCAGCGATCCACTGGCGGCCCGGCGAATGGTGGAGCGACCACTTCGACAGCCCGCTGTTCTTCGTCATCGCCGTCGGCGACCACGTCGCCGCGACCGGGGACCAGGACATGGCGCTGCGGCATTGGCCCAGGCTGCTGGCGGTGTTCCATCGCTACATGGCGTTGCGCGGACCGGACGGCCTGCCGGTGAAGCCGCACAACGACCGCGACTGGGCCGACAACGTCTATCGCCAGGGCCTGGTCTCCTACGACCTCGGCCTCTGGGTCGGCGCGCTGGACGTGCTGGCGCGGCTGGGCGCGATGCTGGATCCGCAGATCGCCGCGCAGGCGACCGCGGCGGGCTCGGCGGCGCGGGCGGCGATCGACCGGCTGCTGCGGCGCGACGGCGTCTTCGTCGACTATCTGCGCAGCGACGGCTGGGCCGAGCCGCACCTGGCGCTGGACGCCTTGACCCTGCTGCGGTTCGACGCTGTGGCCGACGAGCGGGCGCAGGTGATGTTGGAGCAAGCCCGCGAGCGGCTGGAGAGCCGGCGCAATCCCGACCAGCCTTACGGCGACTTCGGCATGCTGTGTGTCTGGCCGCCGTTTCGCGACCGCGCCGCGCTGCGGGCCAAGTCGGCCTTTCCCTACCGCTACCACAACGGCGGCGACTGGCCCTGGCTCGACGGGCTCTACGCGGCCGAACGCCTGCGCCGCGGCCTCGGCGGCTGGCGCTATCCGTTGCTGCGGTGGTGGGAGGCGTGCCTGGAACACGGCTGGGCGGGGGCGGTGGAGCATTTCTCGACGCCCTATGGCCGAGGCTCACTGCTGCAGGCCTGGTCCAGCCTTCCGGCGGCAGTGGCGCTGACCTACGCCGACCAGGTGCTGGCGGGGGATCCAGGCGAGGCTTGAAGCTTAGCCGCAACAAGCCTCGCCGGATCGATCCGGCGCTATTTCGTCAGATGCTTGGCCAGGTGCTTGTTCATTTCGAACATGCTGACCTTGTCCTTGCCGTCGAACACCGGCTTCAGTTTGGCGTCGGCGAGGATTTCGCGCTTGTTCGCCGGGTTCTGCAGGTTGTTCTTCTTGATGTAGGCCCAGATCTTCGAGACCACGTCGCCGCGCGTCACCTGACCTGCGCCCACCACAGCGGCGAGCTGTGGCGAAGGCGTCAGCGGTTGTTGCAGGGCGTTTGCTTTCTTTTCGGCCATGGTTTTGTCGGCTCCTATGGGACGCGAGGCCGCCGCCCGGCCCGGCCGGCGGTGAGTCGCTGAGTTGGAAGCTAGAGGGGCGCGCCCCCGCTGTCATCTATTCGTATTGTTTACTGCCCGTCTCAGTTGCGACCTAACGACCCTGGAAGTTCGCCGGACGCTTTTCCATGAACGCCCGCATGCCCTCCGCGGCGTCCTGGCTGCGCATCAGCGGCAGCAGCTGCAGGAAGACGTGGTGGACGTGGTCGTTGAAGCCTTCGCCCAGGCCCATGCGCATCATCTTCTTCGACGCCTGCACGGCCAGCGGCGCATTGGCGGCGATCTCGAGCGCCAGCGCCCGGGCGGCGCCGGCCAGATCCGCATCCGGGACCACCGACGAGACCAGGCCCATCTCCAGGCACTGGTCGGCGGTGAGGGTGCGGCCGGTGAAGATCAGCTCGGCCGCCTTCGACCAGCCGATCAATCGCGGCAGGAACCAGGTGCCGCCGCTCTCCGGCACGATGCCGCGCTTGGTGAAGGCCGCGGCCATCTTCGCGCTCTGGGCCATGATGCGGATGTCGCAGCCGAGCGCGGTATCCATGCCGTAGCCCGCCGCCGAGCCGTTGAGGGCGCAGATGGTCGGCTTGCCGAGGTTGAACAGCACCGTGGGCGGGGTGTTGCGCAGGTCGAGGTCGACCGCGTTCGAGGCGCCCGAGGTGATTCCGCCCGCGGTCGTGCTTGGCCGGGTGATCTCGGTCAGGTCCAGCCCGGCGCAGAAGGCGCGGCCGGTGCCGGTGAGCACGACGACGCGCACGTCCTTGTCGGCGTCCGCCTCCAGCAGCCGCTCGGTCAGCTGGCGCAGCATCGGGCCGGAGATAGTGTTCATCCGCTCGGGCCGATTGAGGGTGATGGTCGCGATGTGATCGGCGGTGGCGTAAAGCACCTCGGCCGCCTCGGTTTCCGGCTTCGTCTGGACCGCACTGGCCATGATGGAAGCGCCTCCCTTGCGCTGTGGTTTGTCCGCTAGCGGAAGGGAGGCGCGCCCGCCTTGTCAATGCTTTCGCGAGGTCAGGTGTCCCCCAGGGATGCAGCCAACTGCGCCGCCGGGGTAGCGTGCGCAGCCCGCTATTGCGTCAGTCGCGCGGTCGACACCGCCCTCAGGAACAGGGTCTGAAGGGCGTCCGATATGTTTCCACCGGTGTCGACCTGGAAGAACAGCCCCGGCGAAGCACAGTTCTGCGCGTCGGTGGCGATCTGGCTTTGAAACGGCGAGATGTAGCTGTTGTAGAACGAGTTCGTCGGCAGCGGATAGTAGGTCGTGTAGAGGAACGCGATCCGGATTCCGCGGTTCTTTATTGCCGTGCAGTTGTCGACCAAAGTGTTGATCCCGGCGCAAGTGCGTGTCGACGAGCCGCAGTTGCCGCCGCTTCCAACGCCCTCGTCGATGGTTCCGTCAGACACGATGAACACGACCTCTTGCGGCTTGTCGCCGATATTGTTCGTGCCGCCGCCCGGATTGGGCATCGCCGTGTTGATGTCCGACAGCCCCTGGTCGAGATTGCTGTCTTCGTCGTTGTTATTGTTCGTCTTGGTCAGATAGCTGTTGCTGTAGACGATCGGCGAGGCGATGTTGGCTGCCGCGGTCTGCGCGGATCCGGTGCCCGTCAGGCTGCTGGTCAACGCCTGCAGGTTGGTGAAGTTGTAGTCCATTGTGTAGATGGCGGCGCGATAGGCGGCGTGGTTCTGACTCTCGGTGCTTTGCGCGGTGGTCATCAGGTTCTGAACCGCGGTGTTGACGAGGTCGATGCGCAGGGTCACGCCAAGGGCGCGCGCCAGCGTGTAGTTGTCCTCGCCGTTCGGATTGCCCTTGACGTCAGTCGCGGTTGGGTTGGTCTCGTGGCAGGCGAACGCGCACCCGCCCTGCTGGCTCGTGTTTGAGACCATGGTGTTGATGTCCGTCTGGGTCGCGCCGATCTCCATCGAGGGCGAGTCGTCCAGCAGCGTGTAGAAGTCGATGTTTGGCGCGCCGCCCGACGTCGCGGACGAGTCGCCGCCGATCTGGAAGGCCGGCAGCCCCAGGACGCCCGCGAAGACGTTCGGTGAAAACGCCGTATAGGTCAGGGTGACGTTGCGGGTGATCGTCGCGCCGAAGGGCGTGTCGGTCACCGTGACGGCGACATTGGCGGGCGAAACGGTGGCGCCCGAGACGTTTTGCACCTGGTCGAGGAAAAGGGACGTCGCCCGCGCCTGGGCGGTGGAGGAAGACTGCGCCATCATGGCAGGCGTCACCGCCCCCAGGGTCGCTGCGTCGGCCATGCCGTTGATCTGGTCCTTGCGGTCCGACGCCATGGTGTAGTCGTAGGCGAGGCCCAGCGCGAACGTCATGGGGATTATCAGGAGGGCGGTCACGATTGCGACGGTGCCGCCGTTGTGACGCCAATGGCGCAGCCGCGTCAGCGCATCGCGCATGGTTTGGTCGAGAGCGCGCTTCATCGTGGTTCTCAACAGTCGCTGCAGGGGATTGAGCCGGCGTCCCGCGGCAGCATGAAGCTTTGGTTGGAGAGGGTCATAGGCGCCATGAAACTACCGGCGATGACGGGCGTGTAGGCGAAGGTCGACTGCACGATGATGTAGCTCGAGTTCGGCGTCGAAAACGATGGCGGCGCTTTGGGGGGCGTTGTCAGCGGGTTACCTTGGAAGGGGACGCCGTTCAGATAGGCTTCGCTCCAGGTAACCGACGCGTTGCCATTGGCGTCTATGCTTATTTCCGACAGCACAATTGCAAGATCTCCGTTCGAGAAAGGCGTCATGGTCTCCGACGACGCGTTCATGATCGTGGCGATGTCGCTTTTCGCGACGGTCGTGTATTGAGATGTCAGGTTGGCGATTTGCACGGTGGTGTCGGTCAGCTTTCTATTCACTGTCGCCGCTTGGCATACCTCGAACCCGACTGCGTAGAGCACGACGAGAACCGGGAGGATCAGGCCGAACTCCACGGCGGCTCCGCCGCGATCGTCCATGATCGCGCGCTTCCAAAGCCGACGAAGAGACCCGCGCGTCATGAAGGGAACGGCTCGTTCTTGAAGACGGTCACGGCGACCAGCAGATGGCTGCCATTTGGCTGGTTTGAAAGGCCAAGTCCGGCCGGACCGAACACCGGCCAGTTGTACATGACCTTGACGATGACGACTTGGCCGGCGGCGCCAGGGCTCCAGGACCACACGTTCGTCACCTTGCCATTGGCGTCGTAGATCATCTGGGGGGGGGCGGTGTTGACGGCCGCGAACGAGCCGGCCGACTCCACGTCCACCATCAGGCTGCTGCAGTTGAACAGGGACGAAATGGGCTTGCAGACGAGCTGCCCGAATTGCGCCGCCGACATGCCGGCCGACTGGGCCTGCCCGGTCATGAGCTGTCGACCGGCGTCGGTTGTCGCCGATTGCAAGATCTGACTGGCGAAGAAGAACACGGAGAGTTGCAGCGCCGCGAGCACCAGCCCTAGGAACGGAATGGAGACCAGGGAGAACTCCACCGCGGCGGCGGCGGTCTCGTCCTTCCCAAACGCGCGCAGGCGACGGCCAAGGCTTGTCAACATGTCACGAAGACCGCTGCGGCCCGGATCGCCGCCGGCATCGGCGGCGGGGCGATCAGGCCGGACTCGCCAGCTGACCCTCCCGAGTCGTCTCGTGCGACACGCACAAACGACCGGTGTCCAACGCGCGATTGCCGCGTCGCAATAGTGTTCGCCAATATTGGCATAGAATTTGCGAACTGCCCCAGCGTAGTTGACGGGCAGTTTCAACGCAGGAACGATAATGTTCGGTGCATGAATAAGATGAACGCGCGCTTACGATATTCTAAGGCCCCTTCTGAGGTTTGCCATGGGTCATCAAGGGCTCCGCAATCCACCGCCGATACGCGGCCAAGCGGCTTTTTGCGGCCTTGCACACGATCTCTAAACCATCTCTGGGCTACTGGGATCGCGCGAAGATCGCAGAGCCTCGGTTCCCGGGGTCGCGCAGGGGCGCAGCGACAATATGACTGGGCAGACCGCGACATGAGATCCGCCTTCCGACGCCTGCTTACGCTGAAGCGCGATGAACGCGCCGCGACGGCGGTCGAGTTCGCGCTGCTGATAACGCCGCTGGTCGCGCTGATCCTGGCGTCGCTGCAGCTGTCGATCATCTTCTTCGCCGGCCAGCAGCTGCAATCGGCGGCGATGGCCTCCAGCCGCGAACTGATGACGGGCACCGCGCAGCAAGCCGGGGAGACCCAGGCGCAGTACCACACCGACGTCTGCAACAAGGCGCCGACGCTGTTCACCTGCGCCAACATCATGGTCGATGTGGAGTCCGGCTCAACCTATACCGCGATCAGCACGTCGCCGATCACACTCACCTACGACGCGCACGGCAACGTCACCAACAACTTCGCCTATTCGACCGGCAACCCGGGGGACATCATCATCCTGCGGGTGATGTACAATTGGCCGGTGGTCGGCGGCGGGCTGTTGCCCGGCCTCTCCGATCAGCCGAGCGGCAACCACCTGCTCATCGCCACCAGCGTCTTCAAGACCGAGCCCTACTGATGACTTGGCGCCTCCCGACATTCAAATCCTGGGGCCTCAGGTCGTGGCGCGGCCTGCTCAGCCACACCGGCGGCGTAGCGGCGATCGAGTTCGCGCTCGTGGTCCCGCTCGTCATCATCGTCTACGCGGGCGGCTTCGAAATCGTCCAGGCGGCGACGGTCAACCGCAAGCTCACCGACACCACGGTCCAGCTGGCCAATGTGACGACGCAGTACACGTCAGTCGCGCTGTCTGACCTGAACAACATCTCCGCCGCCTCGTCGCAGATCATGGCGCCCTATCCGACGTCGGCGCTGACCACCGTCATCACCGAGGTCCAGACCGATGTCAGCAGCCATGGCAAGGTAGCCTGGAGCCAGGGATACGGAGCGCCATGCCTGCCCGCGGGCAGCGCGGTGACGTTGCCCCCCGGCTTCGCCAGCCCCAGCTCCTTCTACGTCCTGGTTCAAACCACCTATTCCTATGCGCCGACGATCGGCAGCGCCTTCGTCCATACGATCCCGATGACGGATCAGATCTTCATGGTGCCGCGCCAGTCGACCTCCATCCCCGCCACCGGCACCAGTTGCTGAGGATCAGCCATGACCCTTCAGTTCAAAATCCCGAAGCTCGGCGGACCTAAGGGCCTGCGCCTTTGGAACAACAAGGCGGGCAACATCGCCATCATCACCGCGCTGGTGATGATCCCGCTGACGTTCGCCCTCGGCATGGCCTACGACTACACCATGGCGGAGGCGCGCCAGGACCAGATCGACGGCATGGCCGACGTGGCGACGCTGGCCGGCGTGACGCCGAACCAGATGGGCAACAACTATACGACGGCGCAGACGTTCTCGGCGAACCTGTTTCTTAGTCAGATCGCCACCGTCAACGGCGTCGTCACCATGAGCCCCAACTGGACCTCTTGTGGCGGCGGCGACGTCGCCTCGGGTGTGTCCGTCAATCGGACGATGTGCGTTACCTACACCGCGGCGTCGCAGAACGTGTTCGCCTCGTTGCTGGGCATGAGCACCTTCCCGCTTGCGGGCAGTTCGACCGCCACGTCGAGCACCGCGCCGAACATCGACTTCTACCTGATGATGGACACCTCGCCGTCGATGGAGATCGCCGCCACGACGACCGGCATCAACACGATGGTCTCCAACACCCAAGACCAGGGCACCTGCGCGTTCGGTTGCCACCAGAGCAATCCATCGGACTTGCCCGCGTTTTCCGACATCAACGGCAATCCGATCAAGTGCACCGTAAGCGGCAACTATTCGAACGGCGTTGCCTTCACGGCCTGGACGACTGGCAGGCCCTTGACGCCGCCTTACACATTCCCGGCGAGCGGCTACGACAACTACGACCTCTCGCGTTGCACCGCTGTCACGCTGCGGATCGACTTGCTCAATACGGCCGCGCAGAACCTGATGACCACCGCCCAGACCACCGCGGCGAACGATCACGCCGCCTACCGGATGGCGATCTACGAGACCGACGTCAATCAGGCCAACTCGGCTAATGACCTCAATCTCTACACGCTGGAGCCGCTCACCAGCAATCTGACCGACGCGCAGACGAAGGCAGCCACCATCACCTCGCTCGAGATGTATCAGAACAACCACCTGATCAACGGCGACAGCAACAACGACGAAGACACCTACCTAGACTCCGATCTGACCGCGATGAACACGCTCATGCCGGCGCCAGGCACAGGGACAAACAACGTGAACGATACGCCGCAGGAGGTGATGTTCATCGTCACCGACGGCCTGAATGACGAGGGGCCGTCGCGCGCCTATCCGCCGATCGACTGGAGCGGGGCGAAATGCTCGGCGATCAAGGCGCGCAACATCCGGATCGCGGTGCTTTACACCACGTACATCGCCGCGAGCGGGGGAGGCTGGTACAACTCGGCCGTCCAACCTGGGCTACCGACGGGACTGCCCCCCGGATTGCCATCGACGACGCCGGTCGGGACCGACCCGATGGCGCTGGCCGCCCAGCAGTGCGCCTCGTCGGGTCTCTACTACGAAGTCAGCACTGACGGCGACGTTTCGGCTGCTCTGGTGCACCTGTTCCAGGAAGCCGTCGCCCAGGCGCGCCTGCTGCACTAGCCGTCAGGAAGCGTGGGCGCGGCTTGGCCGGTTTCCGCGCCGGAATGCGGCTTCGCGTCCGCCCCTGACCACCTTGCCGCCCAGGCGGTGATGCCGATGTCGCCGGTGACGTTGCCGATCGTGCGCGAGAAGTCGGGCAGGGTCTCCACCGGCAGCAGCAGCGGCAACAGTTCCATCGGCAGGTTCATCGCCATGAAGATCGGCACCAGGGTGGTGAAGAAGGTGATCGAACTGGCGACCCCGACCGCGCCCAGGCTCACCAGCGCCGCCACCACCACCCCGGCGGCCAGCCGCAGCGGGTCGACCGCGACGCCGTAGACCTGCGCCACATAGACGGCGACAGCGATGTTCCCGGCCGGGCTGGTGATCCGAAACAGCGCAACGGCAAGCGGCAGCACCAGGTCGCGCACCCTCGCCGGCGCCCCCAGCTGCTGCGTCGCCTCCAGCATCACCGGCATCGAGGCCAGCGACGACTGGGTCGAGATCGCCATCGCCTCGACCGGGATCAAGGCGGCGAACAGCCGTCCAGGCGCGACGCGGCCGCCGACCAGCGCCATGACCAGGCCCATCGCGCCAGCCAGCAGGCACATGATCGAGACCACCACGACATACTGGCCCAGCAGGCCGACCGCGCTGAGCCCGAGCCGGGCGCCGACCGAGAGTGACAGCAGCAGCACGCCGGCTGGCGCGGCCCACAGCACCCAGCCGACGATGGTCATCATCGCCGCCTGGGTGGCGTCGAAGAAGCCGAACAGCGCCGCGCGCCGCGGCTCGTTCTGCTGCGCGGCGGCGAGGCCGAACACCAGGGCGAACACCACGATCGAGGCCATCGAGCCCTCCGCGGCGGCCTTGATCGGATTGGCCGGCACGAACGAGCGCAGCCAGTCGGCGAGGGGCGGGGAGGGCGGCACGGCGGTCGCGCCGCCGTGCGCCGAGGCCCTCAGCGCCGCGACCGCCGCGGATGGCGGCGGCCACAGGCTGAGCAGGGCCGGCGTGGCGATGGCCCCGATCGCCGCGGAGATCAGCAGCAGCGCGCCGAACGCCAGCAGCGCCTTGGCCGCGATGCCGCCTGCTTGCGCGGTTCCGACCGCCTGCGCCACGCCGACCACCAGCAGCGAGAACACCAGCGGGATGATGGTCATCCGCAGCGCATCGAGCCAGACGTTGCCCAGCCCGTCGGCCAGCGCCACCGCCTGGGCGCGCCAGGCAGGGTTGGCCGCCGCCAGCGCCGCACCCAGTCCCAGCCCGAGCACCAGACCGCTGAGGATCCGAACCGTCAGTGTGTTGAACTTCATCCGGCGAAGCTTGGGATAGAAGCGCCGAACCTGCCAGTCCATTCGCCGAGCTCTGTCTCGTTTGATAGGCTGGACGTCGGTTTCGGGCGCCGTCGCTAAGGCGGCGGCTTGACGCGGATGCGTGGTTCCGCGCCAGTTCGGACCGGGAAGCGTAGCCGCGGGAAGGCTGGCGCGGGAGCCGGTTGATGCCGCGTCGTCTGGGTGTGTTCGTCACCGCCGCCATGGTGCTGGGCGTGCTGGTCGGCCTGGCGGTGAACCAGTGGCTGACCCCGGCGGCGGCCAAGGACCTCGCGGGCAATCTCTCGATCGTCACCGACCTGTTCCTGCGGCTGATCAAGATGATCATCGCGCCGCTGGTCTTCTCCACGCTCGTCGTCGGCATCGCCCACATGGAGGACACCGCCGCGATTGGCCGGGTGGGGGTGAAGACCTTGGGCTGGTTCGTCTCGGCCGGCGTCGTCTCGCTCAGCCTAGGCCTCTTCATGGTGCAGCTGCTTCGCCCGGGCGAAGGCATGGCGCTGCCGCATGCGGCGCTGGCCGGCGGGACGGTCGACGCCGGCGGCTTTACGCTGAAGGACTTCGTCACCCACCTGATCCCCACCTCGATCGCCGACGCCATGGCCAGGAACGAGATCCTGCAGATCGTGGTGTTCTCGGTCTTCGTCGGCTCGGCGATCTCGGCGCTGGAAAACAAGGCCCCGGTGCTGCTGCAAGCCGCCGAGCAGCTCTCCGCGGTGATGCTCAAGGTGACCGGCTATGTGATGATGTTCGCGCCCTTCGCCATCTTCGCCGCCCTGGCGGCCACGGTGTCGACGCAGGGGTTCAGCGTGCTGGTCAGCTACGCCAAGTTCGTCGGCGAGTTCTATCTCTCGCTGCTGTTGCTCTGGGCGATCCTGATCGCCGCCGCCTCGTTCGCGGTCGGCCGGCGCACGCTGGCGCTGGTGCGGACCATCCAGGCGCCGATCCTGCTGGCCTTCTCCACCGCCGCGTCGGAGGCCGCCTATCCGCTGATCCTGGACGGGCTGCAGAAATTCGGCGCGCCGCGGCGGATCGTCAGCTTCGTCCTGCCGCTGGGCTACTCGTTCAACCTCGATGGCTCGATGATGTACTGCACCTTCGCGACGCTGTTCATCGCCCAGGCCTACGGCATCCACCTCAGCCTGGCGCAGCAGGTGACCATGCTGTTCCTGCTGATGGTGACATCGAAGGGGATGGCCGGCGTCCCGCGCGCCTCGCTGGTGGTGATCGCCGCCACCTTGCCGATCTTCCACCTGCCGGAAGCCGGCCTGCTGCTGATCCTAGGCGTCGACCATTTGCTCGACATGGGCCGCAGCGCCACCAATGTGGTCGGCAACTCGGTCGCCGCCGTGGTGGTCAGTCGCTGGGAGCGGCAGCTGGGAACTGGCGCGGTGGCGGAAGCTGCTGAGGTCCAGGCGACGGCTGAGCTTATCGCCCGTTGAACGACAGCATTGCGATGCGCTGGGCCGCCGGTTGGGTCGCGTCGACCGCGCTGCACCAGTCGAACCCGCCCGGCTGCGGCGCCACGGCCAAACCTTCGTCGATCAGGGTCTTCGCCGGATCGAGGCCGTCGAGCTCGACGCGCGCCAAGGTCCGGCCGTGATCGTCGAGGCCGCCGGTAGGCGTGACGACGACGCTGCGGACGCGCCGGGTCAGGTCTTCCAGCCGCAGCTGCGCCTGCCGCGACGCGATCGCCTCGGCAGCGCAATGCGCATCCGGCGCGGCTTGGGGCGCGCTCACGTCGGCCAGACGCAGGTCACGGCCGTCGACCACCAGCACATCGCCGTGCAGCACCACGATCTGCGGGATCGGCCCCGAGACGCCGGCGCTCGACGTCTCGGTGAACAGGCTCGACGAGGCGGGCCGCGAACAGGCTGACAGGCCCAGCAGTCCGACAAAGATGGCGGCGAGAACGAGCGGTGAGAACTTTGCCATCGTGGAACTCGAATACAAGCTTGGCCGCTAACGGGCCGTATATGCGAAGGACGCCGGGGCATCGTCCGACCCGACATCGGCAGGACTGGTAGCTGAGCCGCCGCGGACCCTCATCTGGGCGCCGCCGCCCAGGTTTCAACCGCCGGCAGGGGCCAACCACCGGTCGCGGACGCCCATTATTTCTGAACGTTGCAGCAGTTTCTCGGTCGCCAGCGACGCGCCTAACTACTTTGGACGGGGCGCTGGCCGGCCGGACGGATTGGCGTGGCGCTGGTTCAGCTGCGCATAGTAGGCGCTGACCATCCAGCAGGCCTCGTTAGTGATCTGCGCTTCCAGCTCCGGCGACTCCAGCGCCATCTCGATCGCGCCGTACATCATCTGCGTCGAGACCCGCGTCGCCGCCAGCAGCTGGGCGTCGGTCAGGCTGGGATACTGAGCGCGCACGGCGTCGGCCAGGTGCTGTGCAACGTCGTCGCGGGACTCTGTCTGAACTGCGTGCAGGATCGGCGCGGCGCGGAGCGCCCGCATGATCCAGATGCCGCCGGGATGGTCGCGGGTGATGGCGATCACCTGGGTCTGAATCCGTTTGTAGCTGACCACCGCTTCTTCCTGCGTGGCCGTGACCAGACCTCCGGCGTCTATCCAGGCGAATACCGCATCGTCCTGGGCCCTCATCAGCCGCCGGCCAAGCTCCTTCAGCACCGCGTACTTGTTCGGGAAGTACCGATACAGCGCCGGCGGCGTCATGCCGGCCCGGCTGCAGATCAGGTTGGTGGAAAGACTTTCGAAGCCGACTTCTCCAAGCAGGTCGCCGGCGGTCGCCAGCAGCGCTTCGAAGGTGGACACCCCGCCGGCCCGCGACGGGACAAGCTTGGTGTCGAGCGGCATGGCAAGCGCCTTGGCGGACTGCATCTTCGCCATCGTGGTCAAGGTCGCCTCTTGGGGGGAAGGGACCGCTTTTCCAACGCAGACATGGGCTGACGCAATTGACTTGTCCTGGACTTGCGGTAGTAGTGGCTACTGTAACTCACTTACGCGTTGACGCCAAACCGCACGGATTGGAAAATCGGGACCTAGGATCCCGCTTGTTGATACCGCGGCGCGCGCGCATCGGTGAAGCTAAGACAGGCGTCGAACCCAAGCTAGGCTGTGGAACCGACAATGACGATCGCCAACACCCGGGATAGGGCACTCCGCGAACGCGCCCAAGCGGTCATTCCAGGGGGCATGTACGGCCACCAGTCGGTCGGCATGCTGCCGGACGACTATCCCCAGTTTTTCGCGCGCGGCGAGGGGGCCCACACCTGGGACGTCGACGGCAACCGTTACCTCGACCTGATGTGCGCCTACGGGCCGAACCTGTTCGGTTACGCCAACGAGGGCATCGACAATGCGGCGATCGCCCAGATGCGCCGCGGCGACCCGCTGACCGGGCCTGGCGAGGTGATGGTGGAATTCGCCGAGCGCATGGTCGCGCTAGTGGCCCATGCCGACTGGGCCATGTTCTGCAAGAATGGCACGGACGCCACCTCGATGGCGCTAGTGACCGCCCGCGCGCACACCAAACGCAAGACCATCATCCGAGCCAAGGGCGCCTACCACGGCGCCGCGCCATGGTGCACGCCGCGTCCCACCGGCACCACGCCCGAGGATCGCGCGCACCAGATCTTCTGCGACTACAACGACATCGGCAGCCTGGAAGCGGCGGTGCGCGAGGCCGGGGACGATCTCGCCGCGATCTTCGCAGCGCCAGTCAAGCATGACGCGTTCATCGACCAGGTTCCGCCCGATCCGGCCTACGCCCGCCGTGCGCGCGAACTCTGCGACCAGCATGGCGCCCTGCTGGTGGTCGACGACGTGCGCGGCGGCCTGCGCATCGCCCGCGATTGCTCGTGGTCGGTGGTCGGCGTGCAGCCCGATCTGTCCAGCTGGGGCAAGTGCATCGCCAACGGCCACCCGATCTCGGCGCTGCTGGGATCGGACAAGGCGCGCGCCGCCGCGGCGAAGATCTTCGTCACCGGATCGTTCTGGTATGCGGGCGCGCCGATGGCCGCCGGCCTGGCGACGCTCGATCTGGTCAACAACACCGACTACCTGGAGAAGATCGAGGGCCTCGGCGAGCGCCTGCGCGTCGGCCTGCACCAGCGCGCCGCGGCGCAGGGTTTCAGCCTGCGCCAGACCGGACCGACGACGATGCCGCTGTTCTTGTTCGACGAAGATCCCGACATGCGCATGGGCTTCTGCTGGTCGAGCGAGATGCTCAAGCGCGGCGTCTACGTGCACCCCTGGCACAACATGTTCCTCTGCGCGGCGATGACCGAGCAGGATATCGACGACGCTCTCGCGGCCGCCGAAGGCGCGTTCGGGGCCCTGAAGGCGCAGCGCGCGTCGCTCGAACCGGTGCCGAAACTGCAGGCGATCTTCGGCTAGCGATCCCTCGGATGACACAGGCGCCGCCGCCGGATCGTCTGGACGCGGATTAAGCTTGCGCATGACGTAGTCAAGACTATCGTTCGTCCGACGCTTAGACTGGGGGACGGACATGCGATTCCCTGCGCCTACGATGAGGCCGGGCGGCGCCGCGCAAGCGCGGCGCATTGCGCCCAGTCATCTGCCGTCTTCGCGCTCAGTTGAGCGTCGCCGCAGTGGCAAACCCGATACATATCGTAATCAGACGCCGCGACGGTTGATTTCTCGCTTGTCATCGCAGGCGGACGGCTTTTCACTCTGTTGTCTTAGTTCGGAAGAACTTGCCGCTGAAATCCGCCAAGGCATTTAGGGCGACGAAACCGGGGGATACGAAGATGAATGAAGTCACACGTCGTGCGGGCAGGTACGCTCTACTCGCCACGGCTGGCTCAGCGGCGCTGCTCGCCGCGGCGCAAGCCGCCTACGCCGACACCGCCGCCGCCGACACGACCGCCGCCGGGTCGACCACGAGTGTTGGCGAGGTCGTCGTGACCGCGCAGCGGCGCGTCCAGAATATTCAGGACGTCCCCGAATCCGTGCAGGCGATTTCGAGCAAACAGCTGCTCGCCGCGGGCATCAAGAGCACGCAGGATCTGGGGCAGATCACCCCGAACGTCACCATCATCAGCCCCATCGGCGCCGGCAACCAGCCCTTGATCACGATCCGCGGAATCGGACTGAACGACTTCGACACCAACAACGCCGGGCCGAACGGCGTTTACGTCGACGACGTCTACCTCAGCGCTCCGGGCGTGCAGAACTTCTCCATGTTCGACATCTCGCAGGTGCAGGTGCTGAAGGGGCCGCAGGGAACGCTGTATGGCCGCAACACCAGCGGCGGCGCGCTGCTGTTCACCTCGAACCGGCCGACCGACGACTTCACGTTCGACGTGCATGGCGAATACGGCGACTACAACACGCTGCAATTGGAAGGGGCGGTGGGCGGCCCGATCGCGCCGGGCCTCGACGGCCGCATCGCGGCGGTGATGAACCACTCGGATGGCTACACCCACAACTTTTTGACCGGCCAGCCGTACGACAACGTGCAGAATGAAGCCGTCCGGTTACAACTGCAGTACGAGCCGAACGACCGGCTGAAGTTATACTTCAACTCGACGGTCGGTTACCTGGACAACCACCCCGAGCCTTACGGCCACATCGGCGTGTTCGTGCCCGGCACGCAGAATACCCCGAACCCCACGCTCTGCACGCCCGCGCAGGCTTTCGCCGGCGGCTGCGTCGACCTCTTCGGCTATGGCACGCCGCCGCAGTGGCAGGGCGCTTGGGCGGAGACCCAGAACCTGACCAACCTGGCGGCGATCACGCAGTTCCGCGCGGATTACAAGGCCGGACCGATCACGCTGACGTCGATCACCTCGTGGCAACACGACGACAAGTTTCACCCAGAGGATACCGACGGAGATCCGCTCAACCTGATCCGCGCGACCTATGGGGTTAAGTCAGACACCTATACGCAGGAGTTTAGGGCGGCTCAGAGCGAGACGAATTTCAACTGGGTCGCGGGGTTCTACTACCTCCACGAAAACCTCAAGCAGGATCAGCCGCTCTCGCTGTTCTATGACGGTGACCTTGGCGGCGGGTTCGGCATTCCGCCCGGACCGGGCGCCTTCGACAACGTTGCTCAGATCATTCAGGACAACAGCTCGCAGACGACGGACTCCGCTGCCGGGTTTGCGCAGGGCGACTACAACTGGAAGCGGTTCACGCTGACTCTCGGCGGGCGATATACCTGGGAGCGCAAAACTTTCGACTATGCGCAGTCCACCCAGTTCCAGGAGGGTGGTCTGGGCAACTACGGCCCACCGACGGACATCATCGATCCCCCTGAGGAACACGCATCGGCCTCGAACTTCACTTACCGCGTCGCCCTGAGCTATCACTTCACCGACCAGACGCAGGCCTACGGAAGCATCGCGACGGGCTTCAAGAGCGGCGGCTTCAACGGAAGCTTCCTCAGCGCCGACCCGGCGCAGGTGTTGGTACAGTTGCAGCCGATCAAGCCTGAAGAAGTCACGGCCTACGAGATCGGAGAAAAGGCGACCCTGTTCGATCACCGTCTCGTTCTGGACGCCGCGCTATTCTACAATGCCTACCGGAACGAACAGGTTTTCGCCAGTGTGCTTTCGTCAATCACGATAAACGGTCAGGTGGAGCCGATCTCGGCGCAAATTCTCGGGAATGCCCCGGCTTCGCACACAGAAGGCGCCGAGTTTCAGATCACTGCGGTGCCATTCGAGGGCCTGACCATTGACCTTGAGCCCGCGTTGCTGCGGACGCGCATGGACAACGGTGAGTTTCCGGGCGGGTCCAATTTCACCGGCAAGGAACTGGCGAACGCGCCAAAGTTCACCTTCACGGCGATCGTGGACTATCGCTGGGCGCTGGCGAATGGCGACGACATCAATTTCCGCTGGAATTCGAACTATCGCAGCCACTACTGGTTTGACGCGACAAACGACCCCTATATTCAGCAGAACGGCTATTGGCTGCACAACTTCAACATCGATTATGAGAGCAGCCAGCACTGGGAGGCCGGTGTGTTCATCCGCAACATCGCCAATGAGAAGTACGACCTGACCTCGAGCGACATCTCCAGTCCGTTCGGCTTCCTGGAGCCGGTAGAAGGGCCGCCGCGCACGTTCGGGGCGGAGCTGACCTATCACTATTGATCACGACTGGCCGTAGCCGGGCAGCGGCGGGGCTAGACCCGCCTCCTGCACGGCGCTCGCGCTGATTGCTCGAACGAGCGAGGAAGAGATGAGAAAAGCGGCCGCGGCGCGTGCGGCGGCGGTCTTGGCCGAGCCCCGACGGCCGTCTCAGCAACGCAGCCGGCTGCGATTCAAGCTGCTGCTGGATGCGGCTGACGCGCTGCTGAGCGACAAGGAGACGACCGACGTCGGTCTCTACGACATAGCGGGGGCCGCCAAGGTCCCGCCGGCGTCGGTTTATCACCTGTTCCCGACCAAAGAGGCCGCGTTCGTCGCGCTGGCCGAGCGCTATCTTGTCGGCTTGAGCAGCCACATCACCAGACCTATGCCGGGTGGCCAGCTGCAGCGGTGGCAAGACTTCATCTCGCTCGAGATTCACCGGGCGATCGAGTTCTACAACGCCAATCCGGTCATGGCGAAACTCTTCTTCGGCGCCAACGTAATACCCGATGTCAGGATCCTGGACGTCAAGAACGTAGAAGCGGCGTCCGCATCGACTTACGGTCGCATGAACAACGTGTTCGAGATGCCCTATCTATATAGCGCAGAGACGAAGTTCGCCGCGCTCATCGGGATCTATGACGGCATTTGGATGACGTCGTATGCGCGTCATGGGCGGATAACCGCCGACTTCGCCAGAGAGTCGGAATTGGCCGGGATTGCGTACTGTCAGACCTTCCTGCCTGCGGTCATTCCGCTGCGGGCGCCCGCAGGATCGTAGTAGGGCAGTTTGCACGGTCATGAGAACGCCAGGCGGATATGACCTTGACGGCGAACCGTCGCCCGGCCCTTTATTCGATAACAATCGAGTCCGCCGAGGGCAGCGCTCCGGACGACGTCGGTAAATCGCCATAGTCACTGAGGCGCCAGAATGAGCCACCAAGACCCACTGAAAGCGCGTGCGCAGAAAGTATTCCCGCGCGGGATCTATGGACACCTGTCGACGCGGACGATGCCGGAGAACTATCCGCAGTTCTTCACGTCGGCAAAAGGCGTTCGGATGACCGATGTGGATGGCAAGGTGTACATCGACTACATGTGTGCGTTCGGCCTGAACCTCTTCGGTTATGGCGACGAGGAGATCAACGGCGCGTTCATCGAGCAAATGCTTAAGATGGACACGCTGACCGGTGTGTCCCCGGTCATGGTCGAGTTGGCCGAGCGATTTACCGGCATCGTCAGTCACGCCGACTGGGCGATCTTCGTCAAGAACGGCACCGACGCGACCACGCTCGGCGCTATGATTGCGCGAGCTCACACCAAGCGTGACAAGATCATCATCGCCGAAGGCGCCTATCACGGCATGTCGCCCTGGAGCTCCGCCTCGCCAGGCACCACCGCCGGAGAGCGCGCTGGTCGGATTTCGTGCACCTACAACGACGTTGACTCGCTCGAGCGCGCCGTGGCGGAGGCGGGCGATAATCTCGCCGCCATCTTCGCCACGCCGTTCAAGCATGACGTCCTCATCGACCAGGCCGAGCCGAACGCGGTCTATGCCCGGCGGGCTCGCGAGCTCTGCGACAAGACCGGCGCGCTGCTGGTCGTCGACGACGTGCGGGCGGGGTTCAAGCTCGCCCGCGACTGCAGCTGGTCGACGGTCGGCGTCGAGCCGGATTTGTCCGCCTGGGGCAAATGCATCGCCAACGGGCATCCGATCTCGGCCCTGCTGGGAAACGAGAAGGCGCGCAAGGCCGCGGCCGAAGTCCGCTACACCGGCTCGTTCTGGTTCCAATCGGGCCCGATGGCGGCCGGCCTGGTGACGCTCGATCGGATCATGAACACGCCGTATCTAGAAAACATCCAGTCGCTCGGGGGCGCCCTGCGCGATGGGATGACCAAGATCTCGGACAGGCACGGCGTCGGACTGCGCCAGACCGGTCCGGTGACCATGCCGATGTTCCTGTTCGACGACGATCCCGACTTGCGCAGGGGCTACCGTTTCTGCGCCGAGATGGTGTCGCGCGGCGTCTACATGCACCCGTTCCACAACATGTTCATCTCGGACGCGCTGACCATGGACGACGTCAAGCAGACGCTGGAGGCCGCCGACGGCGCGTTCAGGGCGCTGGCGGCCGCGGGTTCCGAGCTGGCGCCAAATACGCGCCTGGCTGCATTGTCGGCTTGAGGCGTAGCCGCCGGCCTGACGCCGCAGAACTCGGAGAACCGCTTGGCTGCCCTTGAAGACGTTGGCGCCGCGCCGGGCGAGGTCGAGGCGCTCGGCTATAAGCAGGAACTCAAGCGCGCGCTGAGCCCGTTCGACCTTCTGGTCTACGGCCTGGTGTTCATCGTCCCGATTGCGCCGTGGAGCTCGTTCGGCTTCGTCTTCAACGCCAGCGCCGGGATGGTGCCGCTGGTCTACTTCGTCGGGCTGGTGGCGATGGTTTTCACCGCCCTCAGCTACATGACCATGTCCGCGGCCTTTCCGGTGGCGGGTTCGGTCTACGCCTACGCCGGGCGCGGGATCGGCGAGAGCGCCGGCTTCCTCGCCGGCTGGGCGCTGTTGCTCGACTATCTGCTGCTGCCGACGCTGATCTACGTCATCTGCGCGGCGTCGGTGCACGCGATCTATCCAGCCGTCCCCAAGGCGCTGCTGGTGACCGCCTTCCTCGGTTTCAACACCGTGATCAACCTGTTCGGAGTCGAGAGCACCGCACGGCTCAGCGTGGTGTTGCTGGTTTCCCAGTTGATCCTATTGGCGCTGTTCATGGCGTTGTGCGTGCTGGCGGTGATGCACGGCGTCAACGGGGCGCACTGGACCGTCACGCCGCTGTTCGATGCGCACCGCGTAACGCCGTCGCTCATTTTCGGCGCGCTCTCACTGGCGGTTCTGAGCTTCCTCGGCTTCGACGCGATCTCGACCTTGACCGAGGAGGCCAAAGGCGGCGCCAAGTCCGTGGGGTGGGCGACCATGCTGTCGCTGCTGCTGGCGGCCGGGCTGTTCATTCTGCAGACCTATTTGGCGTCGCTCGTGGTGCTGGATCGAACCCAGTTCAAACCCGGCGACGAGACCACGACGGCGTTCCTGGTGATCGCCAAGCTGATCGGCGGCGATTGGTTCCGATTCGTGGTGTCGATCGTCGGTGTGCTGCTGTCGGGGTTGGCCGGCGCGCTGACCGCCCAGGCCGCTACCGCGCGGCTGGTGTACAGCATGGCCCGCGACGGCATGCTGCCGCGGGCGCTGGCGCACGTCGGGGCCAAGCGGCAGGCGCCGGACCGGGCCATCCTGCTGATCGCGCTGATCACGCTGACCCTCGGCGTCTTCCTGGTCGACCAGATCGAGACGCTTACCTCGATGGTGAATTTCGGCGCGCTGACCGGGTTCATGGCGCTGCACGTGTCCGTGGTGTTCCACTTCATTGTGCGCAAGCGCAGCCGGGACTGGATCCGTCATTTGATCGTGCCCACCCTGGGCTTCCTGATCGTCGGCTATGTGCTGGTCAACGCGGAGCTGAACGCCAAGATCGCCGGCGCCTGCTGGATGACGGTAGGCGTGGTCGCGCTGCTCCTGATCAAGCGGCTGGGCAAGCGACCTGGCGCACTGCTGGACGAGGAGCTCTGAGCGCCAAGGCGGCCTCCCCGGCCTGCTGGCCAACGAAGAAACCTAGCATCTTCGCTGGTAGCGCGCCGCTGCCCACCCCATGTGCCTGCGTGCTGGGGGGCGGCGCTGGTCCTGCCCCTGCATTTCATCAGAGGCTTTCAAAACCATGTCGCTTTCAATGTACGACGCGTCTGTCCCAGTTCTGGTGCGGGGGCTGACCAACCTGTCCGCCATCCTCGATAAGGCGCTCGCCTCCGCCGAGGCGCGCAACATCGATCCGGCGGTGCTCGTCTCCGCGCGGCTTGCGCCGGACATGAACCCGTTCAGCGCCCAGATTCAGACCGCCTCCGACAGCGCCAAGGGCGCCGGCGCGCGCTTGACCGGGACCGAGGCCCCCAGCTTTCCCGATACCGAAACCACCTTTCCCGAGCTACAGGCGCGGATCAAGAAGACCATCGACTACCTGCAGTCGCTCAAGCCCGAGCAGTTCGAAGGCGCCGACACGCGCGAGGTCACGCTGAAATTCCCCAACGGCGAGATGAAGTTCACCGGCCAGGCGTTCCTGTTCAGTTTCGTGCTGCCGAACTTCTTCTTCCACCTCACCACCGCCTACGCGATCCTGCGCCATAACGGCGTCGAGATCGGCAAGATGGACTTTCTCGGCGCGCGCTGAATCCAACTAACCATGTCATCCCGGAAACTCGCGTCAGCGAGTTGTCCGGGACGTTGTTCAGCTTGCTCGGTGCAGGGTCCCGGATGAGTCCGCTACGCGGCTCTCCGGGATGACACGAGGTGGGGAAGCTTTACACTCGTTCGATGATGATCGCCGGGGCCATGCCGCCGGCGGCGCACATGGTGACCAGGCCGCGCTTGAGGTCGCGGCGCTCGAGTTCGTCGAGCACGGTGCCGATCAGGATCGAGCCGGTGGCCCCGATCGGGTGGCCCAGCGCCATCGCCCCGCCGTTCACGTTCACCTTCTCGCGGTCGAGCTTGAGATCGCGGATGAATTTCTCGGCGACGACGGCGAACGCCTCATTGATTTCCCACAGGTCGATGTCGTCGATGGTGAGGCCGGCCTTGGCCAGCACCTTGCGCGCCGCCGGAACCGGGGCGTTCAGCATCAGCGTCGGGCTATCGCCCATGTTGGCCATGGCGACGATGCGGGCGCGCGGCTTCATGCCGTGCTTCTCCGCGTAGCCCTTCGACGCCAGCAGCACGGCCGCCGCGCCGTCGACGACGCCGGACGAGTTGCCGGCGTGGTGGATGTGCTCGATCTTAAGGTCCGGATAGACCTGACGGATCAGGCCGCCCAGCGTGGTGCCTTGCTCGTCGATCGGCACTTCGGCCATGGCGGCGAACGACGCCTTCAGGCTAGCCAGACCTTCCTTGGTGGTCTGCGGGCGCGGGAATTCCTCGCGGTCGAGCGCCAGCGATCCATCCTCGTGGAACACCGGCACCAGCGCCCGGTCGAAGCGGCCTTCGCCGATGGCGATGGCGGCGCGTTGCTGGCTGACCACGGCGAGGTCATCGACCGCGTCGCGCGAGATGCCTTCCAGCGTCGCGATGGCGTCGGCGCAGACGCCCTGGTGCGACTGTGGATGCTTGGCGCGCAGGCGCATGTTGCCGCCGTCCATCAGATACCGCGGACCGTTCGGATCGGCGCTGGCGGCGGTGTAGGACATCATCTCCGTGCCGCCCGCGATCACCAGGTCTTCCATGCCCGACATGATCGAGGCGGCGGCCATGTTCACCGAGGTGATGCCCGAGCCGCAAAAGCGGTCGAGCGTGGTCGCGCTGGCCTTGACGTCGTAGCCGGCGTCGAGCGCGGCCATGCGGCCAAGGTCGCCGCCCTGCTTGCCGCGCTGCGAGGACGTGCCCCAGACGATGTCGTCAACTTCGGCGGTGTTCACATTGTTGCGCTCGGCGATCGCCTTCAGCACCGTGGCGGCGAGCTGCTGCGGGTGGATGCTCGCCAGAGCGCCCTTGCCAACCTTGCCGATACCCCGGGGCGTGCGGCATGCATCGATGATGTAGGCGTCAGCCATGGTCTGTCTCGCTATATGATCGAGCGGTCCGGCGCGGCCGCGCCAACCTGCTCATCGCACAATCCTGCACCCTTGACCCGGCGTCCGCCTAGTGTCCCGATTTCGAAGTTCGCACATGCATGTGGCGGGCTCTGTCGAACTTCGGAAATCGACAAGGACACGAGGAAACCTCCATTTCTGGTGTGCTTTTTGGATTTGAAGTTCGCACGCTGGGCGACCCGGGAACCGGCGAACTCAAATCCAGCACACCAGTCTGGTTTGACAATCCCGCGTGACCCCCTACTCAGATCGCTTTGCGATGTGACCGCGATGAGTCCCGTACGACCTCCAGCTGAGCGCAATATCGCCGCCTACGCCGTCGACCTGGCGGTGGAGCTGGGGGCCGGCGCGGCGTTCACCCTCACCGGCGGCATGGCGATGTATCTCAATCGCGCCGTCTCGACCCATCCCGGGCTGACCGCTGTCTATAACCAGCACGAACAGGCCTGCGTCGCCGCCGCCGAGGGCTACGCCAAGGCGATGAACTTCCAGGCGCCGGGCCTCGCGGTGGTCACCGCCGGACCTGGCGTCACCAACGCGGTGACCAGCCTCGCCTCGGCGTACGGTGACTCCGCACCGCTGATCGTGTTGGCCGGACAGGTGAAGACCGCCGACATCGACCGGCACGGGACACGCACCCACGGCGCGCAGGAGGTCCGCTCGCGAGAGATTGTAAGCGGCTGTGTTAAGCGCTTCACCCGGCTGACGGCGGAGGGCTTCAGAGCCGAGCTGGTTGAGGCTATGGCCGACGCCTTCACGGGCCGTCCCGGGCCGGTGTTCATCGAGATACCTCTCGACGTCCAAAACGTCGTGATCGACTACGCTGTTGAAGAGATCGCCGAGGCCGCGGCCGCCATCCGCGCGGCTGTCAAAGCCGACTCCGGCGTGGGCGACGCATCGCACCTGACCGAGGCGCTGACCTGGCTGCTCGAAGGGCGCCGGCCGCTGGTCTATCTGGGCAACGGCTGCCGCGTCGCCGGCGTCGGCGCTGCGGTGCGCAAGTTCCTGGAAGACCACCGGATTCCGGCCGTGGTCTCCTGGCTGTCGGCGGACCTGCTGCCAGCTGCGCATCCGTTGAACTTCGGCGCGCCGGGCGGGTTGGCGCCGCTCAGCGCCAACCAGGTGCTGTACCAGGCCGACCGCGTGCTGTTCCTGGGCGCGCGGCTCGATCTCGGCACGACCGCCTTCCAGCGCGACGACTTCGGCGGCCAGGCGCAGCGCCTGTTCGTCGACGTGGATCCGCACGAGCTGGCCAAGTTCGAGGGCCTACCGGACAGCCGCGCGCTGCTGGCGAACTTGGCGGGCCTTCCCGGAGCGATCGCCGGCTTCGGGGCGGTTGCGCAGGCGGCGGAGCCGACGTGGCTGGGTTGGTGTCAAGACCGACGCGCCGAGTACCTGACAGAGGAGCGCAGCCGGCTGATCGTCGCCAGCCTCAACGTCTTCGGCGTGGCGCAGCGGCTGTCGGCGTGGTCGCCAGGCAAGACGGTCGTCACTACAGGCTCGGGCGCGGCGATCGAGGCCTTCATCCGCTTTTTCGCCCCGGGCGAGGACACGCGGCTGTTCTTCGGCGCTTCGCTGGGCGCGATGGGGCTGGGACTGCCGCAGGCGATCGGGGCGGCGTTCGCCGGCGCGCGGCAGACCGTGTGCGTCGAGGCCGACGGCGGCCTGATGCTCAACCTGCAGGAGCTGGCTACCCTGGCCCACTTTGCGCCGAAGGGCTTCGTGCTGTTCGTGCTCAACAACGACGGCTACGCCTCGATCAGCGCCTCGCAGCTGCGCCACTTCGGCGCCGCGGGCGGCGCCGACCGGGGCTCCGGCGTCTTCATCCCCGACTACGCCCGCGTCGCGCCGGCGTTCGGCCTCCGCTACGCGCGGATCGAGAGCCTGACCGAGCTGGAGGCGCTGCTGGCGACCCTCGCGGCGGACGCAGCCCCGGTGTTCGTCGACCTGATGATCGACCGCACCGAATCCCGCGGACCCACGGTCCAGACCGTGATCAGCGCCGACGGCAAGCTGTCGTCGACGCCGCTGTCCGACATCCGATGGTAGGGGAGCTGTTCTCGCTCGCCAGCCGGGTCGCCCTGGTCACCGGCGCCTCGCGCGGCATCGGCGCGGCGCTCGCCAACGGCCTGGCCGCCGCCGGCGCCCGCGTCGTCGGCGTTGCGCGCTCGGCCGCGCCGCGGAGCGAGATGCACGGCCAGGTTCGCTACCTCGCCGCGGATGTGAAGACCGACATGGCCGGCGTCGTCGACGCCGTCATCGCCGACTTCGGTCGGCTCGACATCCTGGTCAACGCCGCCGGGGTCAGCCTGCCTGCCGAACCCGACGGGCAGGCGCTGGAGGCGTTCGCCGAGACCCTCGAGACCAACCTCACCGCCGCCTACGCCGCCTGCCGCGCCGCCGCGCCGCGGATGACCGAAGGAGGCTCGATCATCAACGTCGCCAGCATCGGCGGCCTGACCGGCTTTCCGTCCAACCCCGGCTACGTGGCGTCCAAGGGCGGGCTGCGGCTGCTGACCAAGGCGCTGGCGGTCGACTACGGACCGCGCGGCGTCCGGGTCAACACCCTGGTCCCGGGCTACATCCACACCGACATGACCGCCGACAGCTTCGCCGATCCCGAACGCCACGACCAGCGCGCCCGCCACACGTGCCTCGGCCGCTGGGGCGAGGTGGGCGACCTGGTCGGGGCGGCGGTGTTCCTCGCCGCCGACGCATCGCGCTACATGACCG
>Ga0302314_10004806_pt1 | contig 24785 bp, 18 predicted proteins | sample III_Palsa_N2_3_FD_200533 | JGI IMG/M metagenome (GOLD analysis project Ga0302314, IMG submission 200533) | Peat permafrost microbial communities from Stordalen Mire near Abisko, Sweden - III_Palsa_N2_3 | ecosystem: Environmental > Terrestrial > Soil > Palsa > Peat permafrost | place: Sweden... | reverse complement strand
ACACGGTGTGGTAGCCCGCTGGCAGCTCCGGGACGCGCGGCTCACCGACGCGATGATCAAGAGCCGTGTGAACTCGGGCGTGCTCACACCCGTGAGGCGCGGCGTATACGCCGTCGGCCACACGGCTCCGAACAGCCTCGTTTCCGAGGTTGCGGCACTGCTCACAGCACCGGCTGGGTCGCTTCTCAGCCACATGACAGCCGGGGCGCTCTGGCGTATCCACGTCTCCCCGGACCAGCCGGTTGACCTGCTGGTCCTCGGCTGGGGCGGCCGCCGTGCACCAGGTGTGCGCGAGCATCGCACCTCGTGCTTCCACCGGATCGAGCGGTCTTTCGTCAAAGGCCTTCCGGTCACCACGCCGGCCAACACGCTGGCCGACCTAGCACCTCTACTCACCGAGCGGGAGCTGGAGCGGGCACTCGACGAGGCCCTCTCGCGGCGGCTGACGCACCTGGTTGAGCTTGAGCGGGTCCTGGCGATGCGACCACGCCAGCGGGGTATGGCAACCCTCGGCCGCCTTCTCAATCACCGCGGCCCGCTGACGACGACCCGCTCCGAGGCGGAAGAGCGCTTCCTCTTGCTGATGCGTGACGCCCGCCTCCCCACCCCCGAATGCAACGTGCGGCTTCACGGCTATAGCGTCGACTTCTACTGGCGTGACGTCGGCCTCGTCGTCGAAGTGGACGGCTATCAGTGGCACTCGAGCCGGAGCGCGTTCGAGCGCGACCGGCGTAAGGATCAGACGCTCCTGGCACACGGCATTCCGGTGATCCGGATCACGTTGGACCGGATCGACAACGCGCCGGTGGCCGTCGTGGCAACAGTCGCCGGCTGCCTCGCCGGGCGAGCCGGACACCGTCAAGCACCAACCGGACCCCTGCCAGCAGCCGCCGGAGCCCCGCCAGTAGCCGGACCTCTGCCAGCAGTCGCCGGAGCCCCGCAAACCGGGACCTTCACAGGATCTTGATACCGGTGTAGTCCTTCTGTATGGGGCGTTCACACGCCCGCGCGCACGATGTCTGCCATGGACATCGTCGCAATTCTTCTCGGAGTACTGATGTTCGCGATCCTGTTCGCCCTGATTGAAGGAATCGATCGGGTATGAGCGGCGCGGACCTATTTGGGCTGGTCGTCTCCGTCCTGGTTTGCGTGTACTTGCTGTACGCGCTGCTACGGGGGGAGAAGTTCTAAGTGACTTTCTTCGGCTGGCTCACCATCTTTCTCTTCGTCACGATCCTCACGGTCTTGGCGATGCCACTGGGCAGGTACCTCGCCGCGGTTTACAGCGACGAGCACACCTTCATGGACCCGATCATGCGCGTTCCCGAACGCTTCATCTATCGGGTCATACGCGTCGACACGACGCGTGAGCAGAACTGGAAGCAGTACGCCAAGAGCCTGATCATCTTCTCGTTCGTCGGCTGGCTGATCCTCTACTTCATCCTCCGAACCCAGGGCCTCTGGAGCTTCACCGGGCTGAACCCGATGGGCTACCACTCGATGCCCTGGAACGTCGCATTCAATACGACGTCGTCGTTCCTCACCAACACCAACTGGCAGTACTACGGTGGCGAAACGACGATGACGTACTTCAGCCAGATGGTTGGCCTGGCGGTACAGAACTACGCATCAGCAGCTGTCGGCATCGTCGTGGCGGTCGCACTCGTTCGCGGAATCGCGAACCGCACCAGCTCGAGCCTCGGCAACTTCTACAAGGATGTCGTGCGCACGGTCCTCTGGGTCCTGCTGCCGCTCTCCTTCATCATCTCGCTGCTCCTGGTCTCCCAGGGCTCGATCCAGAACTTCTCGCACTACCTGAGCTTCAAGGGCATCCAGGGGCTCACCCAAGTGATCGCCATGGGTCCCGTCGCCTCTCAGGAGGCGATCAAGATGCTCGGCACCAACGGTGGCGGCTTCTTCAACACCAACTCCGCGCATCCGTTTGAGAACCCGAACGGGTTCACGAACCTCCTTGAGATGTTGGTCGTGCTGATCATCCCAGCGGCCCTCGTCTTCATGTACGGGAAGATGGTCGGCAACCGCCGCCAGGGCTACGCCATCTACGCAACGATGATGGTGATGTTCCTGGGGGCAGTGATCGTCTGCTACATCGCAGAGGCTCACGGCTCGCCCGCACAGCACGCCGCCGGGTTGCACACCGGTGTAGTCGCCGGATCGACAGGCGGCAACCTCGAAGGCAAGGAGCAGCGCTTCGGCATAGCCGGATCGGCACTGTTCAACGTCGTCACCACTGTCACATCGTGTGGTGCGGTGAACAGCGCGCTCGAGTCCTTCACCGGTATCGGCGGAGCGGTTCCGTTCGCCAACCTGAGCGCCTCCGAGGTGATCTTCGGTGGTGTCGGTACCGGCCTCTACTCGATCCTGCTGTACGTCCTGCTGGCGGTCTTCATCGGCGGCCTGATGGTCGGCCGTACGCCTGAATACCTGGGCAAGAAGATCGGCGCCCGCGAGATCAAGCTGGTCTCCCTCGGCATCTTGATAACCCCGTTGTCAGCGCTGTTCTGTACAGCAATGGCAACGGCCTCAAACGCCGTTGGCAAGACCTCAATCGATACGGCCGTCACCGGAGCGGTGCACGTTCCGCAAGGTTTCTCGGAGACGTTCTACGCCTACCTATCCCAGGCGAACAACAACGGCTCCGCGTTCGCCGGGTACACCGGGTTCATCCAGCCCAACGCTGGCAACCTCGGCTCGCACGGCATCAGCTTTGCGGACCTGCTGGGCAGCTTCGACATGCTGTTCGCCCGGTACGCCCCGATCCTCTTCGCCCTCGCTGTCGCTGGCTCACTCGCCGGCAAGCGAGTGAGCCCGGCGGGTCTGGGAACGATGCGTACTGACAACACGACGTTCGTGGTCCTCTTGATCGGCGTGATCATCCTCGTGGGTGCACTCACGTTCTTCCCGGCATTGCTGCTGGGTCCGATCGTCCAGGGCCTGACCGGTCACCTCTACTAGCCAAGGACAACGACAAACCATGCGCAAGGACTTCATAAGTTCCGCAATCGGAATGCTCGTGCTGACGCTGGTCTGCGGGATCTTGTACCCGCTACTGGTGACCGGTGTCAGTCAGGTGGCATTCCACAGCAAGGCGAACGGGTCTCAGCTCTTCGTGAAGGGCAAGCTCGTCGGGTCGGCATTGATCGGCCAGGCGTTCACCACCGCGAAGGGTGCCCCGCTGACGCAGTACTTCCAGACTCGTCCCTCGGGGACGGATCCGGCGGACAACGATGCGGCCACAGAGTTCGCCAACTACGGGCCGAACAGCACGATCACTGAGAAGGCGATTGCCGCCAACATCAGCACCTACATCACGCTGAACGGCAAGTACTACCCGGGCGGGCTGACCGCCGCGAAGGTGCCGGTCGATGCGGCTGACACCTCCGCGTCAGGCGTCGACCCCGACATCTCGGTGTTGAACGCCCACATCCAGGCATACCGCGTGGCGGCGGTGCGACACCTGTCGCTCGCCACCGTCGACGGATTGGTCTCCAAGTACACGACACACCGCGGTCTCGGCTTCTCAGGTGAGCCCGGCGTGGACGTCCTGGAGCTGAACCTCGCCCTGAACCGTCTCAGCTAGGACAATCAATGAGCACTGATGCCATGAATCCGAGCCCGTCGCCGGCTCCGGCCGCACCCCATGAGCGGCAGGCGATATCACTGTTCCGCAAGGACATTGCACTGCGGGCGCTGTGGGACAGCGTCCGCAAGCTCGACCCGCGCGTCCAGGTTCGCAACCCCGTCATGTTCGTGGTTGAGCTCGGCGCCGCGATCACCACCGTCACCTGGTTCATCCAGATCTTCGGTGGCAAGGCGCTGGGCGGCAACGATCCCGCCTGGTACACGTTCACGATCTCAATCTGGCTGTGGCTGACGGTGATCTTCGCCAACATGGCCGAGGCCTTCGCCGAAGGTCGTGGCCGTGCCCAGGCAGACACGCTGAGAGCGCTGCGCCAGGAGACCGTCGCCAAGATGGAAGACGGTTCGACCAAAAAGGCCGATGAGCTCACCCGCGGCGACCGTGTGGTCGTGGTGGCGGGCGAGCTGATCCCCGGTGACGGCACCGTCGTCGAAGGCATCGCCTCCGTCGACGAGTCGGCGATCACCGGTGAGTCGGCGCCCGTCATCCGTGAGTCCGGCGGTGACCGCAGCGCGGTCACCGGCGGCACCCGCGTTCTCTCAGACCGCATCGTGGTCGAGATCACGCAGGAGCCGGGTCAGTCGTTCCTGGACCGCATGATCGGTCTGGTCGAGGGCGCCGAGCGCCGCAAGACCCCGAATGAGATCGCACTGAACATCCTGCTTGCAGGACTGACGTTGATCTTCATGATCGTGGTCGCGACGCTGCGCCCATTCGGTCTGTTCGCTCACACGGACATCTCCGACACGACGCTGATCTCACTCCTGGTGGCACTGATCCCGACGACCATCGGGGCACTGCTCTCGGCGATCGGCATCGCCGGTATGGACCGTCTGGTCCGTCGCAACGTGCTGGCCCTCTCGGGCCGTGCCGTTGAGGCCTCTGGCGACGTTGACGTGCTGCTCCTGGACAAGACCGGCACGATCACGATCGGTAACCGGTTGGCGTCTGAGTTCGTCCCGATGCCGGGCGTGTCCGAGGCCGAACTGGCCGAGGTCGCACAGCTCTCCTCCCTCGCGGATGAGACCCCGGAGGGGCGTTCGATCGTGGTCCTGGCCAAGCAGTACGGGATCCGCGAGCACGACATGGCGAACCTGCACGCCGAGTTCGTACCGTTCACCGCACAGACGCGTATGAGTGGTGTGGACCTCGACGGCCGGCAGCTGCGCAAGGGCGCAGGTGACTCGGTGATCAAGTTCGTAACCGACGCCGGCGGACGCCCGCCGGCTGAGCTCCAGGCCGCGCTCGACCGCATCGCCCGTGAGGGCGGCACCCCGCTGGCAGTCGCTCGCGACAGCCAGGTTATGGGAGTCATCTACCTCAAGGACACGGTCAAGCAGGGCATGAAGGAGCGCTTCGACCAGCTGCGCGCAATGGGTATCCGCACGATCATGGTGACCGGCGATAACAAGCTGACCGCCGCCAAGATCGCTGAGGAGGCCGGAGTGGATGACTTCCTCGCGGAGGCCACGCCGGAGAACAAGCTCGCCCTGATCAAGGAGCAGCAGGCAACTGGCCGCATGGTCGCGATGACCGGCGACGGCACCAACGACGCGCCGGCGCTGGCTCAGGCCGACGTTGGCGTGGCGATGAACACCGGTACTCAGGCAGCGCGCGAGGCCGGCAACATGGTGGACCTCGATTCCAACCCGACGAAGCTCATTGAGATCGTCGAGGTCGGCAAGCAGCTCCTGATCACCCGTGGTGCACTGACGACGTTCAGCATCGCCAACGACGTCGCGAAGTACTTCGCGATCCTGCCGGCGATCTTCGTCAGCACGTGGGCGTATGCCGGCAAGGCGAAGGGGCCGCTGAGCGTCCTCAACATCATGCACCTCGGTACGCCGCGGTCAGCGGTGATCTCCGCGATCATCTTCAACGCGATCGTGATTCCGCTGCTGATCCCGATCTCACTGAAGGGCGTCAACTACAAGCCGGTTGGGGCCAGCTCGCTGCTGCGCCGCAACCTGCTGATCTACGGACTCGGCGGCCTGATCGCGCCGTTCATCGGGATCAAGCTGATCGACCTGATCGTGCACAACCTGTTGGGCGCGTAGGACCTAGATGGCCCGCGGGCACCTCAAGATCTTCCTGGGCATGGCGGCTGGGGTCGGCAAGACCTACCGCATGCTCCAGGAGGGTCAAGCGGAAGCGGAGGCCGGGCGTGATGTCGTGATCGGCTACCTAGAGCCGCACGAACGCCCGGCCACCGCTGCCCAGGCCGTGGGCTTGGAAACGCTGCCGCGGCGCGGGATGAGTTACCGCGGGAACCGGATCGAGGACATGGACCTGACCGGGATCCTCACGCGGCGGCCGGAGCTCTGTCTGATTGACGAGCTCGCACACACCAACGCACCCGGTGGCGCCCATGAGAAGCGCTACGAGGACGTCGAGGATGTTCTTGCAGCGGGCATCGACGTTTACTCGACCGTCAACGTCCAGCACCTGGAGAGCCTCAACGACACCGTATGCGAGCTGACCGGCGTGCGCGTACGCGAGACGCTTCCCGACGCGGTGCTGACAGGCGCCGACGAGGTGGTGCTGGTCGACATCACGCCGCAGTCGCTGATCGAGCGGCTGCTGGCCGGAAAGATCTACCGCAGCGAGGCGATTCAGCCGGCGCTGGACAACTTTTTCAAGATCGAGAACCTGAGCGCGCTTCGCGAGGTCGCACTGCGGCAGGTGGCGGAGGACGTCGAGGCCAAGCGCCTGCCGGCGGAGACCGGCCTCGCCGTGCGGGCCAGCAATCGACGCGAGCGTCTGATCGACACGCAGGCCCAACAGGCGATCGGCGAACGGCTGCTCGCCCTGGTCACGCCGCAGCCTCGTGCTCAGCGGGTCGTGCGCCGGGCCTGGCGTTCATCCCAGCGCCTCGGCGCCGAACTCGACGTGCTCTGGGTCTCTCGCGGAACACCCACAGCCGAGCAGGAGGAGCAGCTCGAGGCGCTGCGGCGGCTTGCCAGCGTGCTCGGCGCGCACATGCTGGTGGAGCATGGTGACGACGTTGCGATCGTGACGCAGCAGGTCGCGCGCGATCGTGGAACAACCTACATCTTGATGGGCACACCACACGAGCGCGGAGCGGTCGCCCGCATGCTCCGTCCGGGGCTCGCGCAGCGGCTGCTGACGCAGCTACCGGGCATTGATCTGCGGATCGTCGCCGACCGCACGCGTGCGGTCGAACGCTTCGCCGAGGAGGAAGATCTGTGAGCTGGCTACGCCGAGAAAGTCGCGCGACAGCGACCCTGGAACGCCCGAAGGACGGCAAGCGAATTCTGTTCCCGTTCGATGCACACGGGCTCTCTTCAACCGCGCTCGATGCAGCGCTGCGGCTTGCGCGCTCGCAGGGCGGAACCCTCGTGCCCGTGTTCCTGGCGCGCGTACCGCTGCATCTGCCGCTGGACGCCGCCCTCCCCCGACAGTCCCAGCTTGCGGTACCGATGCAGGACGCCGTCGAACAGCGGGCGACCAAGGCGAATGTCCCGGTGGACTCGCGAATCGAACGTGGCCGCAGCTACCGCCACGCCCTGCGCCAGACGATCGAGCACGAGCGCTTCGACATGATCGTGCTGGCCGCGGCGGCTGGCGAGGGCCCGGGGTTCGGCGCCAGCGACGTGGCCTGGCTGCTGGCCAACGCGCCCGGTGAGATCGTGGTGCTACGGCCGGCGCCCGACACAGACTTGACACACACGATCAGAGAGTCGTAACAACTCGTAGACCCACCAGCATGGGGGTTTACCGTAACCCCGGATAGGGCTGACCTGCCTCCTCCAGCCGGCCACGCTCGCTAACGTCCCAGGCCTTGAACGCCTGGCAAATCGTCGCGATCTTCGCGGCCGGAATAGCTGCGGGCACGATCAACACGGTCGTTGGCAGCGGCACTCTGATCACCTTCCCCATCCTGCTCGCCTTCGGCTACGCGCCGGTCACGGCGAACGTCTCCAACACGATCGGGCTCGTCCCCGGATCGGTGACGGGCGCGGTGGGGTACCGACGTGAACTCATCGGCCAGGAGAACCGGGTGGTGCCGCTGGCAATCAGCTCGGCACTCGGTGGCCTCGTCGGCGCGATCCTGCTGCTGTCGCTGCCGGCCTCGGCCTTCAAGGCGATCGTCCCGTTCTTCATCGCGATCGCCCTGATCCTGATCGTCGTGCAGAAGCGCCTGAACCGAGTGATCGGCCACCACCGCCGCGGCCACGGCGAGGGCATCGGCCCGGCCGCGCTGATCGGCGCCTTCGCGAGCGGGATCTACGGCGGTTACTTCGGCGCCGCCCAGGGAATCCTGCTGCTCTCGATCTTCGGGCTGACGATCAACGACGAGCTCCACCGCCTCAACGCGATCAAGATCATCTCCGCAGGCGTCGTCAACCTCGTTTCGGGGATCGTGTTCGTGATCGCGGCTCACGTCGCCTGGGACGCCGCGGGTTTGATTGCAGGCGGTTCCATCATCGGCGGCGTGGTGGGCGCCCGCTACGGCCGCCGCCTACCACCGAACGCACTGCGCGCCCTGATCGTGGTGGTCGGCGTAATCGCAATCATCCGTCTTGTCTAGGCGCTGTGGGCGCGAAGCGCCTGCTCCCTAAGGACTATCGGATGTCGCTTACCGGGGTGATTTAGGCGCCGACTCTGGCTGCCGCCTGCCAGCCTCGCTCTACCGCGACCTGCACAAACCGAAGAAGTGCGCCGCCGAGCTGCGCTAATCCCAAAACCGTCGCGTTTTCGCGCACCTTTCGAAGATGTGCCGGGTCGTAATGCGGTTCTTCGCTTTAAGCAGGTCGCGATCACCGCCGGGAAGCGACACCTAAGGACTGTTCGCGAGCGAATTGCACTTCGCGCCGCTGAGCGCATAGTCCTCGATGTCCTGATCCAAAACGCCCTGGGACTGGTACTGACCGATGTGGGCGTCGAGCACACAGCCGTTCGGACTGATGTAGACGGTCGTGGGCGTGCCCTGAAGTCCGCCCGGAAGCATGACCGTCAGATCCTGGTCCTGAGTGGCGTAGCTGGGGTAGCTGACGTGATGCGAGCGCAGGAACGACGAGCCCAGCTGGGTCGTGTCGTCGTTGTCGGCGCCGATGAACGCGACCTTGCTGCCGAACTCGGCCGAGGCGTTGGCAAAGAGCCCGAACTCCGCCTGGCAGGGCACACAGACCGACTGCCAGATGTTGAGCACGATCGGGTAGCCATGCAGCTCGTGGATCCGCTTGTAGAGCGCGTCGGCCCCGCCCGGCAAGAGCTTGCTGGACTGTGCATGCAGGGTCGCGAGTGGCGCCGGCGAGCCGGAGAGGTCATGGCGGACGGCCGCAGCGTTCTTGGCCGGCGTCGGCGCCGTCGAGAGCCCCGCTTTGATGTCGGCATCGAGCTGCTTGAGCGTGGGCCAGCCTGAGCTGTACACCTCCTGGTACCACGGAATCGAGGTCCCGGTTGGCGAGGTCAGTACGAACCAAGGCTCGCCTTCGACCTGATAGCCGTCGGCGACCCGGCCGGTCGTGTCGATCGCGACCGGGTAGGTGAGCGGCTGCGGCAGGTCGTGTTTGAGGAACTCGGGCAGCGCCTGCGATGACGGTTCGACCGTGCTCTCGTCGACAGCCGTCAACGGCGGCAGGCCCTTGGCCTTCGCGGACTTCGCGTACGCGTTCAGCTCCGAGAGCTCGGGGCCGATCTGGGCCAGCGTGTCCCAGGTGGCGAAGAACAGATAGAGGTGGGGTTTGCCGGGGCCGAGCGTGACGGTGCCGCCGCCGACGCGCGGAAGCTTCGTCGTCTGCGTCGGCGGGATCCCCGGCACCGTTGTGTACGAGTAATGCGCGTTGACCTTCGGATGGGATGGCAACAGCTTTGAGATCGCCTGCGCCAGAAGCTGCCCCTGCTGGTTTATCGAGGCGTACGACGGCGCGGTGGTGAACGCGGTGGTCCACTGACCCTTGGGGTTGATCAGATCGACGGCGGCGACGTGATCGATCGCGGTGCTGTCGGTGCTGACCAGCGCCTGCTCATCGACGCCGTAGGCCGTCCAAATCCGCTCGAGCTGGGACGGCGTGCCGGTCAGGAAGTGCCACTGCCCCGCGAGCCCATGCTGGTCGGTGTAGTTGGCCACATCGTCGATCTGGGTCGAGCGCCAGTTCGCGTTGACACCGAGCAGCTGGACGTCCTTGCCGGCGGCGCCCAGCGAACGCTTGGCATCCAGCAGCTCCTGGCTGGTGAGCGGACAGATGGTCTGGCACTCGGCGTCGATGAAGGCGAGGACCACCACCTTGCCGCGGTATTGGCTGAGGCTGACCCGGTTGTCGGTCTCATCGGTCAGCGTGAAGTCCGGGGCGGTCCGGATCGGACTGATCTGCGAGCCCGGATCGAGGTTTGGGTTGCTGTCCAGCGCGTTCCCGGTGCCCCCCGTCCCGCTGTGATTGATCACCAGAGCCGCGATCACGATCGCCAGCAGCACCGTCGGGAGCAGCGCAATCGGCTTGATCCCCAGGCGCTTGCTAGCGCCCTCGCCGCCCGCCCTCCGACGCTCGCGCAAACGCGGACGGATCTTCGGCGGCCGCCACCCCCGCCGCCACGCCATATACAGCGATAGCAGCACCAGCACCACGATCACGGCCACCACGCCTGGAGCCTTGTGTCCCGTGCCTGATGTCGCGTTTGAGGTCGTGTTCGAAGGCCCCGACTGGGTCGACGCCCCCCCAGTCGCGGTGTTCGACTGAGCTACGCCAGTCCCGGACAGATGTTGAGCGAGTGTGGATTTGTCGACCCCCGCAGCGGCCTCCACCTTGTACACCGCCGCCTCGGTCGCAGCCTTCAGATCCGCCGGCGTACCCCCGGCGATGTGGACCGAAGACAGTGAGCGCGCAAGCGTCGCCGCGGCCGCTGGATCGGCATGCCAATAGACACCGAAGCCATTCGGCATCACGATCAGCAGGCGTCCGGCGTAGGTCAGAGACAGCTCGTATCCGAGGTACTCCGAATAGCGCTGCGGCTGATCCCAGAGCGTGGTCACGGTCCCGAGATCCGACTGGTTGGCGATGACGGCCACGCGAATCGGGTCGCCAACAGCTGAGGTCGCGTTCAGCAGATCCCCAAGCTGCACCTGCTGGCTGTCACTCAGGACGGAGGAGAAGAGGTTCTGGTCCAGCAGCACGTCGCTGCCGGGGTCACCGTCCGCCAGGGCGTGAGCCGGGATCAGCGCCAGCGCGAGCAACGCCAGGGCCGGGATCAGGAACCGCCGCAGTGCCCGCGTCAAGGGTGAGCCTTCCTGGACAGCCCCAGCGGGCGCGCCCTGATGCTGGCCCGCCAGGCCAGCACAATCAGCAGCGCGCCGATCAGCAGCGCAAGCCAGGCGCTGAGCGGCATTGCCGTCGCTGTCTTGCCGGCAGCCGCAGTCTGCAGGTGGAGATCCGCCGTTGCGATCGGGTGCCCGTCCGCCTTCGCCAGCAGCGGCACGGCAGCCAGCGCCGACTCGGCCAAGCCCAGCCCTGGACGTGGCGTCGGCGCTTCCACCGCCCGCTCAGCCGCGGTCACCTCGTGCGGGCCGGTAGCGGGGCCCCAGAGGCCGAAGTACTTGTTGTTCGGCATGACGATCAGGACCTGTCCGTCATAAAGGTTGCTGAGCTCGTACCAGAGGAAGTAGGCGTAGCTGCGGGGCTGCTGCCAGAGCGCCGAGGCCGTACCGAGATCCGTCGGTGTTGCGATCAGGGCGACGCGGATCGGGAAGCCCGCCTTACTCGCGGCGGCCAGGGTCGCGTCCAACTGCACCATCGCAGGCGAGTCGGCTGGGATCCCGGAGTCGATCGGGTTGAAGAAGGTGCTGTCGACAAGAACGTCGCTGGCCGGGTCGCCGTCAGCGAGCGCAGCGGGCGCCGCCATCAGCGCGGTGAGCGCGAGAATGGCAGTAATGGAGGTCGTGGCGACCAGGATTAGACGGAGAGACCTGCACCTGCGCACGGGCTCCCACTATAGGCCCGGACGCTTAATTCTCACCCTCTTGACGGCGCTCCTGATCACGGCCGCACTGCCCGCGGCCGCCGCCGCCGACGGTCCCGTGACGCCGACCGCAACGAACTACCTGGCGCGGGTCACGCATGAGCCCCGAGGCGTCCAGGCAAAGGTTGTGGACGGCTACCTCAACCTTTGGATGCAGGTACCTGCGCACGAAACCGTCGTGGTCCTCGATTTCGAGGGCGCTCCCTGGGTCCGCTTCGATCCCGCCGGCGTCCAGATCAACCTGAACTCCGAGGAGTACTACCTCAGCCAGGTGCCCGTTCCCGCGATCCCGCCCAAGGGGCTGACCCGCAACACCACACCGCGTTGGCGGGTTGTCTCCAGCGGTCACTCCTATATGTGGCGTGAGGGACGTCTGCATGCACTCGCGACGATCGCGCTCGCGCCCGGAGCCAGTTACGTCGGCCCCTGGACCATTGCCGTAACCGTCAACGGTCACCCGAGCTCGGTCAGCGGCGGCATCTGGCACACCGGCCCACCCTCGCCGATCTGGTTCTGGCCGATCCTGGTGATGCTCGCCTGCGCGGTCGCAGCCTGGCGCGTCCGCTCTCCGGCGCTTGACCGGCGGCTCGGCCGCATCCTGCTGCTCGTGCTGCTCGCGCTGATCGCGATCGGCATGGCCGGCCGATATCTGCACGGACGGCCGGGCATCCAGACCGGCAATGTGATCCTGCTGGCCGTGATCCTCGTTGCGTTGGCCGCGGCCGCCGGCCGTGCGCTGAGCGGCAAATCGGGCCTCCCCTTACTCGCTGCAACGGCAATCGTCGCGCTGTGGGCCGGCCTGACCCTGATCACCACGCTCACCCACGGCTACGTCCTGCTTGCAACCCCAGCGCTGGTGGCGCGGACGGTGACTGCGGCGCTGCTGGGCGGCTCGCTCAGCCTCGCCCTGATTGGTGTGCGTGCGCTCGATCGCGTGCGGACATGAGAGCCGCGCTCGCGGCGCTCGCCACCGCGATCCTGCTCGCGGCATGCGGAGGCGCATCGAAATCATCGGTCGGCCCGCCGCCGACGGCCAGCGGCATTCCGGCGTCGCTGCTCGCCGCCGCGCGTCCGATCGGCCGTGGCCCCCGTTTTCACCCCGCCAACCGCGGCCCAATCCTCGGCTCGTGCCGGCCAACGTTCGGCGATCGTCTGGAGGCACACATCGAGGTCTTCGGCGCCAACCGGGTGGTGCTGCTCGCAAAGGGCATCGGCACCGGCGGGCCACGGAAGTTCCTCGACGGCCGGTTGACCCGCGCGCGCTGCTTCGGCGCGATCGTCACGCTTGACCCGACCGGCACCGTCTACGTCCGCGCCGGCTCGCGCTACACGCTCGGAGATCTGTTCAGGACCTGGGGTCAGACGCTCACCAGTTCTCAGGTGGCGTCGTTCACCGGCGGTCGCACGACCGTCTACGTCGACGGGCGCCTCTGGGGTCGCACCGCCGCATCTGTGCCGCTGACGGAGCACGCTGAGATCGTCGTGGAGATCGGGCCGCATGTCCCGCCGCACCGGCGTTTTGCCTTCCCGCCGCTGCCGACCGAGAGCTTGCGCTGACGAGCCGAACCGCCCGACTGGATACGCTGACTATGTGACCGCCATCGCCACACCCCAGGAGCAGGCGGCGAACCCGCGGCGGTGGCTGATCCTCGGGATCTGCTGCATGAGCCTGCTGCTGATCGGGTTGGACGCCACGATCGTGAACGTCGCGCTGCCCTCGATCCATCGTTCGTTGCATGCCTCGCTAGCCGGGCTGCAGTGGGTGGTCGACGCGTACACACTGGTCCTTGCCAGCCTGCTGATGCTCTCGGGCTCGACGGCGGACCGGATCGGCCGCCGCAAGGTGTTCCTGGCCGGATTGCTGCTGTTCCTGCTTGGCTCGGCGTTGTGCGCGGTCGCGCCCAGCCTGGGAGTCCTGGTCGGCGCGCGGGCGCTTCAGGCGATCGGCGGTTCAATGCTCAATCCGGTAGCGCTGTCGATCGTACGACAGGTCTTCCTGGACCCCAAGGAGCGGGCTCAGGCAATCGGGCTCTGGGGGGCGACGATGGGGGTCAGCATGGGCCTCGGGCCGGTCGTCGGCGGCGCCCTGGTGGACACTGTCGGCTGGCGTTACGTCTTCCTGGTCAACATCCCGATTGGGCTCCTCGCCTTCCTGCTGACGGTCCTGTACGTCCCCGAATCCAGGGCCGACCACGCGCGCCGGATCGACCCGATCGGACAGCTGCTCGTACTGCTCGGTCTCGCCTCGCTCACCTACGCGATCATCGAGGGCCAGGGTGAGGGCTGGACTTCAGCTGAGATCGTGACGCTGTTCGTCGTCGCGATCGCATCCTTCGTTGGGCTGGTTCGCTACGAACTGCGCCGCGACGAGCCGCTGCTGGACATGCGTTTCTTCCGCAGCGCGCCATTCTCCGGGGCGAGCCTGATCGCGGTCTGCGCATTCGGATCATTCGGCGGCTTTCTGTTCTTGAACACGCTCTATCTCCAGGACGCGCGAGGGTTCTCGGCCTTCCATGCCGGGCTCTGCACCCTGCCGGTCGCTGCCATGACGATCGTCTTCGCGCCACTCGCCGGCAGGATCATCGCCCGCACCGGAACACGCCTCCCGCTGCTGGTGGCAGGGATCGGACTGACCGTCAGCCCGCTGCTGCTTGTGAGTTTGACCAGCCACACCTCCCTGCTGCTGCTGATCGTCTGCTACCTCCTGTTCGGGATCGGCTTCGGTTTCGCCAATCCGCCGATCACGAGCACCGCCATCTCTGGCATGCCGCCGGCCCAGGCCGGGGTCGCTGCGGCCGTCGCCTCGACCTCCCGCCAAACTGGCTCGACGATGGGCATTGCCGTGGCCGGCGCGGTAGCGGGCGCGACCGCGGCCAACAGTTTCGGTCCCGGCTTTGCACAGGCGACGCACGCGGGCTGGTGGCTGCTGGCAGGACTGGGGCTCGTCGTCCTGATCGTCGGCACGATCACGACGACCGCCTGGGCGCAGGGAACCGCCACGGCCACCGCGGCCCGGTTCAAGGCTGCCGCGGCAACGTCCAGCCCTGGCAGTTGAATTCCGGCGAGTGATCTCGCCGCCCACGCTCGCGCCAACGTTGCGCCATTACCGGCGCGCATGGCTGCGCGCCGACGTCCTTGCTGCGGCGATGCTGCTGGTGATCGCGATCCCCGAACAGCTGGCGACCTCGCGTCTGGCCGGGATGCCACCGATCACCGGCTTCTACGCCTTTGCGGCCGGCACTCTGATGTTCGCCCTGCTCGGGACAAACCGCCGTCTCTCGGTCGGTGCCGACTCGACCGTCGCGCCGCTGTTTGCAGCCGCTGTCGGCAGTTTCGCGGTCGTCGGCTCGACGCGCTACGGCGACATGGTCGGGATTCTTGCGGTGATGGTCGGCGCGCTGCTGACGCTCGTTTGGCTGCTGCGCCTCGGCTGGATCGCCGAACTGCTCTCAGAGCCGATCATCGCCGGCTTTCTGGCCGGGATCGGCGTCGTCATCGTTGTGCACCAGCTCCCCGACCTGCTCGGCGTCACCGGTGGCGGTAGCACCACACTCGGGCGTCTCAAGGAGATCTGGGATGAGGCTGGATCGACCTGTGCGTGGACTCTCGTGATCGGCCTCGGTGTCTTCGCGACAGTCTTCGGCCTCGAGCGCATCGACAAACGCATACCGGGGGCACTGATCGCCCTGGCCGTATCAACGCTCCTGGTCAGCGTGTTCGGACTGCAGTCCCACGGCGTCGCTGTGCTCGGTCACGTCGCTCACGGCGCCCCGACACTCGGGCTGCGAGGGATCACCTGGAAGACCCTTGGTGAACTGGCGCCGATCGCCGGCACGGTGGCGCTGGTGATCGTCAGCCAATCGGCCGCCACAACCAGGGCCTTCACCGGCCATGGGGCGGCTGGACGCCGCGAGGTTGACGTCGGCCAGGATCTGTTGGCCGTGGGCGCCGGAAACGTCCTGGCCGGGCTCGTGGGCGCCTTCCCGGTCGACGCAAGTCCGCCGCGGACGGCCGCCGTGGCCAACGCCGGCGGACGCTCGCAGTGGACCGGCGTGATCGCCGCGCTGGTGCTGGTGGCGTTGATCCCAGCCGCCGGAATCCTCAGCGACGTTCCGCTGGCGACGCTCGCCGGCGTGCTGCTGTTCGTCGCGACGCGCGTCTTTCGCGGACGCGAGCTGGTCGCGATCGGACGCTTTGACCGCTTTGAGCTGGCGCTGGCGCTGATCACGCTGCTCACGGTCGCCCTGGTCGGAGTCGAGCAGGGCATCGGCGTCGCGGTCGGGCTCGCCGTGCTGGACCGCACCCGGCTCACGGCGCGCCCGCACCTGCACGTGCTCGGCCGCATCCCCGGCAGCACCAGCTGGACCCCGGATGAAAACGGAGCATCTGTCGAGCAGATACCAGGCGTCCTGGTCGTGTTGTTCGCGACACCGCTCTGGTATGCGAACGCGGTCCATTTCCAGGCTGAGCTGCTGGACGCCGTCGCCGCCGCACGCACCGATGGCGCCAGGCTCCACGGCGTCGTGATCGATGCCCTCGGCATGTCCGACATCGACTTCACCGGCGCTGCCGCGCTCAAAGAGATCTTCGACGACCTCACACCCGATGGCGTCGAGTTCGCGATCGCCCGTGCCGGCAGCGGCGTCAAAGCAGAGCTTCGCCGTGCCGGTCTGACGCCTGCCGGGATCGCGGAGGACCGCTTCTTCCCGGACGTGGACGCCGCCGTGTCCGCGATCGCGCCTGATCCGACTCGATCACCCGACTCGCGACCTTCCCAGCCATGAGTAAGGACGCGACGCGCGCGTTCGCGCCTGGGCGCGTGAACCTGATCGGCGAGCACACCGATTACAACGGCGGCCTTGCGCTGCCGTTCGCGGTGCGCGCCGGCGTGACGGTTACCGCAACCGCGCTCCGGCACCCGACCGTGCACGTTGTCGCCCTGGACCTGAACCAGGAGGACAGGTTTCCGCTCGACGGCGTGCGGCGCGTGCGCGGCTGGCGCGCGTACGCGCGAGGCACCATCGCCGAACTGCAGGCCGCGGGTGTACGGTTACCGGGCGTTTCGCTTCAAATCACCGGCGATCTGCCGCGCGGCGCCGGACTCTCGTCGTCGGCCGCTCTGACAGTCGCCCTGTGCTTGGCGCTCGCGGCACTCGCCGAAACCGAACTGCTCAACCGGATGCAGCTGGCGCGGCTCTGCCAACGTGTTGAGAACGATTGGGTCGGTGCGCAGACCGGGCTGCTCGACCAGATCTGCTCACTGTTCGCCGAACCCGATCACGCCGTGCTGATCGACTTCCAAACGCTTGCCCTCGCCCAGTTCCCGCTGGAACTGGGCAGCCACCGCCTGGTCACACTCAGCTCCGGCGAGCGCGAGCGCTCCGCCCGCTCCGCTTACAACCAGCGGCGTCAGGAGTGCGTCGAGGCCGCGCACCGAATGGGCGCCGAGTCGTTGCGCGGCGCGCTGATCCAGGACCTCCACATGCTTCCTGACGTCCTCGCTCGGCGCGCGAAGCACGTGATCACTGAGATCGGGCGCGTCCAACAGGCGGTCGCAGCGCTCGAGCAACGTGACTTCGAGCGGCTCGGGAGGCTGCTCGACCTCTCCCACGCGAGCCTGCGCGACGACTTCGAGGTCTCATCTGAAGCGGTCGAGGCGGCTGTCCTAGAGCTGAAGGCTGCGGGCGCCCTAGGGGCGCGTCTGATCGGCGGCGGCTTTGGCGGCATGGTGCTCGGTCTGATGCCACCCGGTGCTGCTGCGCCGCTCCGCGCGACCGTGGTCGCTCCCGGTCCGGGCGCACATCTGGTCGGCTGAGGCCCTTCGCCGGTAGCCTGGGGACTGTGCTTGAAGTTACGAACCTCACCGTCAGCTTCGGTTCACTCGCGGCGCTGACAGACGTCAGCCTGAGCGTTGGCGCCGGTGAGATCGTCGTGCTCTGCGGCGAACCGGGCGCCGGCAAAACCGCCCTGGTCCGCTGCGTCGCTGGCGATGTGGCACCGAGTTCCGGCTCAGTCCGGGTCGGCGGCACCGCGCTGGGAGTCGGTTTGCGGGCCGCTGAACGTCAGGGCGTTGCTGTCGTCTGGCAGGACTTGGCGCTGTGCGAGACGCTCGACGTCGCGGGCAACCTCCTGCTGGGCCGGGAGACCAGACGACAGCTCGCGTCGCCCAGCCGCTTTCATGCACGCGCGGCCGAGGCGCTGCGGGAGCTGGATATCCCGATTCATGACACAACCCAAGCTGTCGGCACGCTCTCCAACGGGCAGCGTCGGCTACTGACCTTGGGGACCGCGCTCATGCGCCGGCCGCGGCTGCTGGTGCTGGATGAGCCGACCGCGTCACTCGGCCAACTCGAAACCGATGAGGTCGAGCGACTGCTGACGCGGGCACGCCTCGCCGGCATCGCCGTGCTGTTGGCGAGCCGCGACATACCGCAGATGTTCCGGCTCGCTGATCGGATCGTCGTGCTGCGTCACGGCAGGGCAGTCGCGCAGTTGCTCCCGCACGAGTCTCATCCGGACGACGCAGCGGCGCTCCTCTCTGGTGGCACCGTCGGTGGCTCGGCCCGCCGACAGCTGATCCGGCTTCACGGGCTCGCTGACAGCCTCGCCCTCTCCGAGCCCAGCTCCGGTCTGACGCTGATCGTTTCGGCGTTGTCCGCGGCACTGGGCGTGGACCGCAGCCGCATTGACGTGGTCAGCGCCCCGACCGCGACTCCACCCAACGAGAGCGTGATCGTGAATGGCGCGACATGGCTGGTCCCGATCGTCGGCCCGGGCGGCGCGAGCGCGGTGATCACGATCACCCGTGACAGTGTTGAGCCGCCGAGCCGTGACGAACAGGATCTTCTCGGTCTCTATGCGGGTTTTGCAGCGGCGGCGCTTGAGCGCCAGGAGGCTGAGGAGGCACAACGCGACGCCGCAGCGCTGCGCCGCTCACAGGAGCTCCAGCGCCAGTTTCTCTCGCGGCTGAGCCATGAACTGCGGACACCGCTCACGGCGATCCGCGGCTACGCCTCCAGCCTGCTGGCCCCAGACATCGTCTGGGACGACGACTCAAAGCAGCGCTTCCTCGCGCGGATCGCAAACGAGTCGGCGCGTCTGGGCAGGCTGGTCGATGACCTCCTTGATTTCTCCGCGATCGAGTCGGGCGTCATGCGCATGCAGCCTGACTGGTGTGAGCTTGACCTGGTGATCGAGGCGGCTATCGCATGCCTCCCGGCTGACTGGCACCAGGCGGTCACGATCGCCGCCGACCAGCCGATGCCGGTCGTGTGGGCCGACCATGACCGCCTGGAGCAGGTCTTTGTGAACCTTCTCGGCAACGCGCTGCGCCACAACCCGCTCGGCACGCGGGTGACCGTCTCCGTCGACACTCGCGAGCAGGAGGTGGAGATCGTTATCAGTGACGACGGCCCCGGGCTGCCGGAGGCGCTACGTGCCTCGCCGTTTGCCGGCACAGACCGTTCCCGCTCGCAGACCTCTGGCGCCGGCCTGGGCCTCTCCATCACGCTTGGCATCGTCGAGGCGCACCACGGCACGATCGACGCGCGTTCAAGCCGTTCCGGCACCACTTTCCGCATCGTCCTGCCGGTGGACGCGCCGGAGGCGATCTCGAGGCCCTCACAGGAACCACCGATAACCGCTCAGGAAATGGAGATCCGAGTCGATGTCTGAGTCGCGCGAGTCCACGCGCGTGCTGCTCGTGGAGGACGACCCCAACATCGTCGATCTGATCCGCTCGAACCTCTCAGTGCGCGGGTTCGACACGGTCGTGTCAAGCGATGCCGAAGCCGCGCTGCAGCTGTTGGAAACTGAGGAGCCGGACATCGTCCTGCTCGATCTGATGCTGCCCGACGCCGACGGCATGGACCTCTGTCGTCAGATCCGTGAGCGCTCCTCCGTCGCCGTGATCGTCGTCTCCGCTCGAGGCGGGGAGCGCGACAAGGTCACCGCGCTGAACATGGGTGCTGACGACTACATGACCAAGCCGTTCAGCGTCGAAGAGCTGCTGGCGCGGATCACGGCGACGCTGCGCCGCACGCGGGCAGTGCCCCGACCCGAGCAGACGCAATCCACGATTGTTGCCGGGCGCGTGGTGATCGACCTGGCGGGACAACGGGTGACGCGCGCCGGCCAGCCGGTCCACCTCACCCCCACCGAGTTCGCGCTCCTGCGCGAGCTCGCGATCAATCGCGGGAAATTGCTGACGCACACACATCTGCTCCGGCGCGTCTGGGGACCCGCCTACCAGACGGAGACCGAGTACCTGCGCGTGTACGTCAGGCGGCTGCGCGCCAAGCTCGACGACGACGGCGCGCAGTTGATCGTGACGGCACCGCGAGCCGGCTACAGGTTCGCGGCAGAGTAAGCGAGACCCGTCTCAATCTGAGACAGCTCTAAACCTACGTTAACGCGATGTTTATGCAGTTCCCCTCTTTGTTCATGCATCGTTCACAGTGATGTACATAGAGTGTTGAACGTCATAGCGGACAACGTCCGGGCTTAGTCTCGTGCGCGGTCTGAGGAGAGAGGACCTAGGAGGTATCTTGTGAACTTGCTGAAAAACAGCAAGGTAAGTGTCGTGGCCGTTGCTGTCGCAACGAGCGTCGGCGTAGCGGCTGTTAGTGCTGCCAGTTCTTCCGCGGCGGTTTCGCCCCGGAGCAGCACGGTTTCCGCGGCGTCGTTCACGAACAACTTCAGCGCGATGAAGGCGCTGAAGTCGGTCTCAGCCGCAGGTACGGGCTCGATCGATGAAATCCTGCCGGACACCACCAGCTCGACTCGGTACACCGAGTTCGACACGCCGGACTTCAACAAGGCGGCCGCGGCCGCCGGTCTGCCCAGTAGCGATTACAAGTCCCAGAACGCGGGCGGTTCTGACAGCACGTTCATCACCGACGCCAAGGCAGACATCACCGCCGGCGCCAAGGTGCTGCTGATCGACCCCGAGGACTCGGGCACCGGTATCCAGGTCGAGAACTACGCCGCATCCCACGGCGTCAAGGTCATCGACTACGACCGCCTCGACATCGGCAGCAACGCGCCGGCCGACCCTTACGTGAGCTTCAACAACGTCGAGGTCGGAACGCTGATCGGCAAGGGCTTCGTCTCATGTGCCGCCAGCTGGCTCAAGGGCCAGACGCCGAACGTCATCGTGATGCACGGCTCACCGACGGACAACAACGCGACGTTGTTCTCCGAGGGTTACATGGGCGTGCTTGACCCGCTGTTCAAGTCTGGCAAGTACAAGGAAGCGGCAAACACGGCCGGTACCTGGAACCCAACCTCCCCGTCCCCGGACGCTCTGGATGAGTTCAAGTCGGCTTACACCGCTCACCCGACCGCCAACTCGGCGCTTATTCCGAACGATGAGAACGGCGCGCCGATCATCACGTACCTGCAGAGCAAGGGCGTGAAGCCGGACACGTTCCCGACCACCGGTCAGGACGCCACGCTGACAGGCCTCGACAACATCCTGTCGGGCTACCAGTGCGGCACCGTTTACAAGGCGGTCTACAAGGAAGCTCAGGCAGCCGTTGCGCTCGCGATCTACTATCGCGCCGGCAAGACGCCTCCGACGGGCCTCCTGAACGGCACCACCACCGACCCGACCAACCACAAGAAGGTCCCGTCGGTGCTGCTGAGCCCGGTTTGGGTCACGCCGCAGAACATGAAGTCCACCATCATCGCCGACAACTTCGTTCCGAAGAGTCAGCTGTGCGCTGGTACGTATGCGAAGGACTGCACCAAGTACGGGATCTAATCCCGGTCTGAAGTGAATAATCGTCCGTCTGCCTGGCCGTTCGCGGTCCGGGTAGGCGGACGTCACTTCTTTCTATAACCTTAAGACGCCACGACAGAGCGACGGAAATGAGCACAACGGATTCACTCGACGACCAGGTACTGCTGTCGCTGCGCGGCATCAGGAAGCGCTTTGGGCCGGTCCAGGCCCTTGCGGACGTCAGTCTGGACATCCCAGCGGGGAAGGTGACCGCGCTGATCGGAGACAACGGCGCCGGCAAATCCTCGCTCATCAAGACGATCGCGGGCCTCTGGGCACCCGACGAAGGCCAGATCATCTGGGAGGGCTCTCAGGTGCATCTTCACGGCCCTCGCGATGGCGAGAACCTTGGAATCAAGACGATCTATCAGGACCTGGCGCTGTGCGACAACCTTGACATCGTCCAGAACATGTTCCTCGGCCATGAGCCGCTGCGCCACGGCCTGCTCGATGAGGCCACGATGGAGCTCGCGGCGCGCGATACGTTGCGGGACCTCTCGGTGACCACCGTACGCTCGGTGCGCCAACCGGTCGGCTCCCTGTCAGGCGGCCAGCGCCAGTCAGTCGCAGTCGCCAAAGCCCTGCTTTCGCAGGCGAAAATGGTGATCATGGACGAGCCGACGGCCGCGCTCGGCGTCGCGCAGACGCGCATGGTGCTCGACCTGATCAAGACGCTCTCCGCCCGCGGCGTCGCGGTTCTGGTCGTTTCCCACAACTTGAATGACGTGTTCGAGGTTGCTGACCGCGTCGCCGTCCTATACCTCGGCCGGCTGGTCGTAAGCGGCCCCGTGACCGACTTCAACCGCCAGAACGCCGTCGAGTACATGACAACTGGCACCGCCGGTCAGGCCGTCGCTTCGGCCTGAGCTGAAACTTTTAGAGAGGAAATATCTTGCCCACTGAGCAAGCCCCCGCACCCCCCGACGAGACTCCTGACGTCGCGCTCAGCGAGGAGGAACTGAAGGCCGTTGCGCCGGAGATCCTCGCCAACAACATGAGCGAGTACTTCCGCGCCTGGGGCCAGCGAATCCGCAACGGCGAGAGTGGCGCCCTGCCGGTCATCGTCGGCCTGATCGCCATCGTCGTCTTCTTCCAGATCGAGCGTTCGGTCTTCCTGACTGACGACAACCTCGTGAACCTGCTGGTCGAGGCGGCGATCTACGTGATGATCGGCGCCGCCGAGATCTTCATTTTGCTGCTCTCCGAGATCGATCTGAGCCTTGGTTACGGAGCCGGCGTCGGCGCTTTCGTGATCGCCGAGCTGATCGCGGCGCCGGTGGGCCTGCCCTGGTGGGTCGGCATCATCTGCGGACTGCTCGTGATGGCCCTCCTCGGCTTCGTCCAGGGCTCGCTGGTCGCGCGTCTTGGCCTGCCGTCGTTCATCGTTACGCTCGGCGGCCAGCTGGGCTTCCTCGGTCTCATGCAGGTCATTGCCAACGCCGACAGCGCCGCCGTCGGCGGCGTCATCCAGATCTCGCCAGCCAGCCCGATCTACAACCTGGTCAACACCACAATGAGCCCAAGCCTCGCGTGGATCGCCATGGTGGTGTGTGTCGCCGCGTTCGCCGCCATGTCGCTTCTAGCAAGACGCACCCGTCAGTCACGTGGCCTCACAGTCGCACCCTTTGGCGTGTCCCTGCTCTCGGTCGGCGGGGCTGCGATCGGCGGCATCGTGCTGGTTATCGTCTGTAACGGCAACAAGCCGAGCGGCATGCCCTGGGTGGTGCCCTTCGTGCTGCTGGTGCTGGTCCTGTACTCGTGGCTGCTCTCACGTACGCGCATCGGCCGCTACATCTACGCAGTCGGCGCCAACCCTGAGGCAGCCCGACGGGCCGGTATCAACGTCAGGTGGGTCATTACGTTCGCGTTCATCATGTCAAGCGTCACCGCCGGGCTCGCGGGCATCATCTACGCGTCGAACCAGGGCTCAATGTCGGTTGACATCGACGGCGGCCAACTGGTCCTGTTCGCCGTCGCTACGGCTGTCATCGGCGGTACCAGCCTGTTCGGTGGTCACGGCAAGATGTTCAACGCGCTGCTCGGCGGCATCGTGATCGCGGTGGTCTTCAACGGCCTCGGGTTGATGGGTGTCGGCGCGGCTGTCCAGGACATGGCCACGGCCGTGGTCCTGATCGCCGCCGTCACGCTCGACGCGCTGGTCAGGCGCCGGGCAACGGCCCACTGCGCGAGGCCTGCTCTCCTCACCCCGTGGTGGGCGGGTCGCGTGGCGCGACGGGCCCACCACGTTTTTTGCGGTTCGGGCAAACTGGTCGCGATGTCTAAGCATGACCTTCCGATCCTCCCGTCCGACCATTTAGAGCCGGAGAGCCTGGGCATGCAGGCCGCCCTCTCCCGCCTTTCCGGCGTCACCCGCCGCACAGCCCTGACGGGCGGCGGCGCCGGGCTCGCGGCGGCGCTGCTGGCGGCGTGCGGGGGTAGCGCCGCACAGACGACCACAACAATCAGGGGCAGCTCTGCTCCCATGATCTTCGGGAGCGACAGACCGTACAGGTTCGCGCTCGTCTGCCACGCGGTGGACAACGGCTTCTTCACCCCGACCAGGTACGGCGCGGCCGACGCCTGCGAACTGCTCGGCTGCAGCTTCAACTGGAGCGGCTCGAACTCCAGCAGCACCACCGAGGAGATCGCCGCGATCGATACCGCGATCAGCGCCAAGGTCGACGGCATCGCGACGACGCTGATCGATCCGGAGGCGTTCGACGCGCCGATTTCGGCGGCGCTCGCGGCCGGGATCCCGGTCGTGTCCTACAACACCGACGCGCCTGACAGCCCGAGACTGGCGTACATCGGACAGAACCTCGAAGCCGGCGGGCGCCTGATGGGTCAGCAGATCCGGCGGCTGCTCCCGCGCGGCGGCGAGATCGCGCTGTTCGCGTCGACGCCCGGGCTCCCGAACCTCCAACCCCGGCTGGCCGGGACACTGGCCGCACTCAAAGGCACCGCGATCAAAGCCACGGTCGTCGCCTCCGGGGTCGCCAGCTCCGAGCAGAGCACCGTGATCGACGCAACGATCTCATCGAGCCCGAAGTTCAAGGGCTTCTTCGGCGCTGATCAGGGCAGTACCCAGACGCTCGGGGCGGCGATCCAGCAGGGCAAGCTGAGCGCCAAAGGCATCGTCGGCGGCGGCTTTGATCCCAACCAGCAGATCGAGCAGCTGATCTCCACCGGCGACCTGGCCTTCGCGATCGACCAGCAGCCGTACCTGCAGGGCTTCCTGGCAATCGTTGAGCTCTACCTCTACAAGGTCAGCGAAGGGCTGATCGGGCCCGCCGACGTCGACACCGGCCTGAAGCTGGTCAACAGGCACAACATCGCCCCGTACGTGAAGACGGTCAGCCGTTTTGA
>Ga0302314_10004805_pt1 | contig 24785 bp, 24 predicted proteins | sample III_Palsa_N2_3_FD_200533 | JGI IMG/M metagenome (GOLD analysis project Ga0302314, IMG submission 200533) | Peat permafrost microbial communities from Stordalen Mire near Abisko, Sweden - III_Palsa_N2_3 | ecosystem: Environmental > Terrestrial > Soil > Palsa > Peat permafrost | place: Sweden... | reverse complement strand
GCGCTTTGGCCGACCGCAATTTCGCCCTCGGCTGTGTGATTTCGTTCATCACCGGCATCGGCATCTTCGCCACGATCTATCTCACCCCGCTGTTTCTCGGCTACGTGCGTGGTTTTTCCGCCCTGCAAACCGGGCTGGCGGTATTCTCGACCGGGGTCGCCTCGATCGCCGGCGTGCCGGTCTACATCGCGCTCGCCCGCAAATACGACCTGCGCTGGATCATGATGGGAGGCCTGGCGCTGTTCGGTCTCTCGATGTGGAGCTTCAGCTTCATCACCCACGACTGGGGCAGCGACCAACTTCTGGTCCCGCAAATCTTCCGCGGGTTTCCCCAAGTCTTCTGTGTCGCGCCCGCGGTCACAATCGGGCTCGGCAGCCTACCGCCCGCTCGGCTGAAATACGCCAGCGGACTCTTCAACATGATGCGCAACCTCGGTGGCGCGGTCGGCATTGCCATCAGCGGCGCGGTGCTGAACAACCGCACCAACTTCCACTTCCAGGTTCTGGCCGCTCATCTTACCTACGCCAGCGGCCCGATGAACCGGCTGATGCATAGTATGACGCAGCATCTCACGACTGTTCTTGGCTCGGGGGTCGCGGGCCAGAAAGCAGCGCTCACTGAACTATGGCAGCTCGCCTTCCGTGAAGCGGAAACCCTGTCCTACGCCGATGCGTTCCGCACCATCATGGTGGCGTTCGTCATCGCCACGTTGCTGGTACCACTGATGAAAAAAGTGGCTCCGCAGCCGGGAGCCACGACCTCGAGTCACTAGCAGATAATTATGCGTCGGTCCGGCACGAAAATAAGTGAAATCAACTTCTGTCAATTTGGGCCTGCGTCACAGATCGCTCCGTCACGACCAAAAAGGAGGCACCACAGAGCTCAAACCAGCTTGGCGTCCAAGGTGATTTCGGCCCGTAGGACTTTGGAAACCGGGCAATTCTTCTCCGCATCGCCCGCGAGCTTGGCGAAAGTCGCCTCGTCCAAATTCGGCACGCTGGCGCGCAACGTCAGCGCCGAACGACTGATGCGGAACCCCTGGCCCTCGGGCTCGAGCGACACCGCAGCCTCGGTGCTGAGCTCGTCCGGGGTGAATCCCGCGCCCTGCAACTGAAACGCCAGCGCCATGGTGAAACACCCGGCATGAGCGGCAGCGATCAGCTCTTCCGGATTGGTGCCCTTTTCGCTCTCGAAGCGCGTTTTGAACGAATACGGCGTTTCGGCCAGCACGCCGGAATCAGTGGTGAGATGGCCCGTTCCGGCACGGCCGGTGCCACGCCATACAGCCTTCGCTTTGCGGATCATGGGAGACTCCTTGATTTGAATGGGAACGTAGGCGCTGCTTCACGCCATCTTATACTGCGGCGTCTCCGAAAAGCCACTCCCAGTGCCGCGAGAGAGATTTCAAACCAAGGGAAGAGTCTTCTTTTTGCGAACAAAAAGAAGCAAAAAAACTTTGTCACCGGGTTGCCGCGCGGACGGTGCCATTTGTGACGCAGGCCCAAATTGACTGAAGTTTTTTGCTTCTTTTTTTCAAAAAAAGAGCCTTCCTTCCTGCCGTCCCGCTCGCAACCGAACTTGTAATCGCCGATTTCATCCCCACTACTGTTGCTCGGACCATCTTCCGGCCTTGCGCGAGACAGGGCTTGGAGATTCGGCCGAACAGCGCTTGTATGGCGGGCGATCTACTCCAAGGTGACGCGATGAAAGCTACCGGCAGCCTGAATGGTCTTGGTCAGAGTCTTTGGCTCGACAACATCACCCGCGACCTGCTGAACAGTGGCACGCTCAAGCGCTACATCGACGAGCTCTCGGTAACCGGACTCACCTCGAACCCCACGATCTTCGATCAGGCGCTCAAGAAGAGTTCGAGCTACGACGACACCATTCGCCGCAACGCGCCCACCGCGAAGTCTCGCGAGGCCCTGTTCTTCGATCTCGCGCTGGAAGACCTCACCCGTGCCGCCGATCTGTTTCAGCCGGTGTTCGCGCGCACCGATGGCGTCGACGGCTGGGTCTCGCTCGAGGTCTCGCCCACGCTTGCCTTCGACACCGAAAGCACGCTCGCGGCCGCCAAGGACCTCCACCACCGCGCCGGAAAGCCGAACCTTTTCATCAAGATACCCGGCACGAAGGAAGGCGTGCCCGCGATCGAGGAGGCCATCTTCGCCGGCATTCCGGTCAACGTGACGCTGCTGTTCTCGCGCGAGCAATACCTCGCGGCGGCCGAGGCCTACCTGCGCGGCGTCGAGCGCCGGATCGCGGCGGGGCTCAATCCTGCGGTCGGTTCGGTCGCGTCGGTTTTCATCAGCCGCTGGGACGTCGCAATCGCCGGCAAGGTGCCGGCTGAACTCACCAATCGGCTGGGGATTGCGATCGCGGAGCGGATCTACGTCGCCTATCGCGAGCTGCTGAATTCACCGCGCTGGCTCCGCGCCGCCAATGCCGGCGCCCGGCCGCAGCGCCTGTTGTGGGCGAGCACCGGGACCAAGGACCCCAAGGCCTCGGACATCCTGTATGTCAAAGCGCTCGCCGCGCCCTTCACGGTCGATACCATGCCCGAAGGCACCCTCACCGCCTTCGCCGACCACGGCGAGGTCGGCGACATCATGCCGGCCGATGGCGGCTCCTCCGATGCCGTGCTGGCGAGCTTCAACACGGCAGGGGTGGACATCGACGCGCTCGCGGCAAAGCTGCAGCAGGAGGGCGCCGACTCGTTCGTGAAGTCCTGGAACGATTTGATGTCCCAGATCGAAGCCAAATCGGCGGAGATCAAGAAAGCGAGCTGACATCCGGGTCCTGGTTTCATCGGGAGCATTCACCGCCAATCGCCGAGGACAAGCCTCATGAGCACTCTACCATTGCGTAAGCGCCCAGCCTGGTCCGCCTTGCTCGCCCATCACGAAGAAATCAAAGACCTGCCCCTGAAGCAACTATTCGCCGAGGACCCCGGCCGCGGCGAACGATTGGCGGCGGAGGGTGCGGGGATCTATCTCGACTATTCGAAGAACCGGATTACCGCCGGGACGCTGGAGTTGCTGGTTGGCCTCGCCGAAGAATCTGGCTTGCGCGCGCGGATCGACGCGATGTTCCGCGGCGACAAGATCAACGTCTCCGAGGGCCGCGCCGTGCTCCATGTGGCGCTTCGCGCGCCGCGTGGCGCCTCAATCGAGGTCGACGGCAAGAACGTAGTACCCGAGGTGCACGAAGTTCTCGACAAGATGGCTGATTTCGCGAACCGGCTACGCGACGGCACTTGGAAAGGCCACACCGGCAAGCCGATCAAGAATGTGATCAACATCGGCATTGGCGGCTCGGACCTAGGACCGGTGATGGCGTACGAGGCGCTGAAACACTACTCGAAGCGCGACATGGTTTTCCGCTTCGTGTCCAACGTCGACGGCACCGATTTCGCCGAAGCGGTGGAGGATCTCGACGCCGCCGAGACGCTGTTCATCGTCTCGTCCAAGACCTTCACGACGCTCGAAACCATGACCAACGCGCACAGCGCGCGCGATTGGGCGATCGCCGGCCTCAAGGACGAAGCCGCGATCGCGAAGCACTTCGTCGCGGTCTCGACCAATTCCAAGGAAGTGACCAAATTCGGCATCGACACCGCGAACATGTTCGGCTTCTGGGATTGGGTCGGCGGGCGCTATTCGATGGATTCCGCGATCGGCCTCTCCACCATGCTGGCGGTCGGACCGGATAATTTCCGCGCCATGCTCGACGGTTTTCACGAAATCGACGAGCATTTCCGCACCGCTCCGTTCGGGCAAAATCTGCCGGTGCTGCTGGGCTTGCTCTCCTTGTGGTACAACAACTTCTTCGGCGCCCAGTCGGTCGCCGTGCTACCCTACGAACAATACCTCAAGCGCTTCCCCGCCTATCTCCAGCAGCTCACGATGGAGAGCAACGGCAAGCACGTGACCCTCGAAGGCGTCCGGGTGGACTACGACACCGGCCCGATCTATTGGGGCGAGCCCGGCACCAACGGTCAGCACTCCTTCTATCAACTGATCCACCAGGGCACCCGGCTGGTTCCTTGCGACTTCATCGCCTTCGGCGCGACCCTGAACCCGCTCGGCCGGCATCACGACATTCTGATCGCCAACGTCCTGGCCCAAGCCGAGGCGCTCGCCTTCGGCAAGACCGCCGACGAGGTCAAGGCCGAGGGCACCCCCGACTGGCTGGTGCCGCACCGGCTATTCGAGGGCAACCGGCCCTCCAACATCCTCCTACTCGATAAACTCACGCCGGCGGCTCTTGGCAAGCTGGTCGCGCTCTACGAGCACAGCGTGTTCACCCAAGGCGTGATCTGGCAGATCGACTCCTTCGACCAATGGGGGGTCGAGCTTGGCAAGCAGCTCGCCCAGCGCATCATCCCGCAGCTCGAAAGCCCGACCGAACCCGAGCTCGCGCATGACAGCTCCACCAACCATCTGATCCGGCGCTATCGCAAGTTCAAAGGAACCGTGTGATGCCACGAGGATATGACCAGCCGCTCTACATCCAGCCGTTCGACCACCGGGCTACCTTCGAGACCAAGATGTTCGGCTGGACGCCGCCGCTCGACGCTGGCCAAACCGCCGAGATCGCCGCGGCCAAGCGGGTGATTTACGATGGCTTCAAGGCCGCGGTGGCCGGCGGTGTGCCGAAGGAGAAAGCCGGCATTCTGGTGGATGAGCAATTCGGCGCCGCCCTCCTGCACGATGCCGCGGCCGACGGGTTCATCACCGCCGCACCGGCCGAGAAGAGCGGGCAGGACGAGTTCGACTTCGAGTACGGCGACGACTGGGCGAACCACATCGCAGCCTTCAGCCCGACCTTCTGCAAGGTCCTGGTGCGCTACAACAGCGAAGGCGACGCTGCCCTGAACCGCCGCCAGGCAGCAAAGCTGAAGCAACTTTCCGGCTATCTCGCGTCGCGCGAGCGGAGCCGCTTCATGTTCGAACTGCTGGTACCCCCGGAAGACGCGCAGCTCGACCAGCTAAAAGGCGACAAGCAGGCCTATGACCTCGAGGTCCGCCCGCGCCTCATGGTCGCCGCAATCGAGGAGCTTCAAGCCGCCGGTGTGGAACCCGACGTCTGGAAGATCGAAGGCCTCGACCGCCGGGAAGATTGCCAGAAGATCGTGGCCGCGGCCCAGGCCGGCGGGCGCAACCGGGTCGGCTGCATCGTGCTCGGCCGGGGCGAGAGCGACCAGAAAGTGGAAGAATGGCTCGAGATCGCGGCAGCGGTCCCGGGTTTCATCGGATTTGCCGTCGGCCGCACCGATTTCTGGGAACCGCTGGTCGCCTGGCGCGCTAAGCAGGAAACCCGTGAGCAAGCCGTCGCCGAGATCGCCCGGCGCTACCGGCATTTCGTCGACGTCTTTGAGAAAGCTCGTAATTCAACCACCAAGGAGAATTAGCTCGTGCAGCTGGGAATGATCGGCCTCGGCCGGATGGGAGCGAACATGGTGCGCCGGCTGCTGCGCGGCGGGCACCAATGCACGGTGTACGACCGGTCCGCCCAGGCGATCGCCGATCTGGCAAAGGAAAAAGCCACCGGCGCCGACTCGCTCGCCGACTTTACCGCCAAGCTCAGCAAACCGCGCGCGGTCTGGCTGATGGTGCCGGCAGGCGTGGTCGATCAGACCATCGCCGATCTGCTGCCCCACCTGGAGAGCGGCGACATCCTGATCGACGGCGGCAACTCCTACTACATCGACGACATTCGCCGCGCCAAGGAACTCAAGACCAAAGGCATCCACTATGTCGAAGTCGGCACCAGCGGCGGCGTGTGGGGCCTGGACCGCGGCTATTGCATGATGATCGGCGGCGACGTCGAGGTGGTGAAGCACCTCGACCCGATCTTCGTAACCCTCGCCCCCGGCCGCGGCGACGTCCCGCGTACCCCGGGCCGCGAGGAAAACAGCGGCACTTCCGAGTTGGGCTACCTGCACTGCGGGCCCAACGGCGCCGGCCACTTCGTCAAGATGGTGCATAACGGCATCGAATACGGGGTGATGGCAGCCTACGCCGAGGGCTTGGCGATCCTGAAAGCCGCCGACATCGGCAATAAAACCGGCGAGATCGACGCCGAAACCACCCCGCTGCGCGACCCCGAGCTCTATCAGTATGAGCTCAACCTGCCCGATATCACCGAGGTCTGGCGCCGCGGTAGCGTGATCGCGTCGTGGCTGCTCGATCTCACCACCGCAGCGCTGGTCCATGACCCGGCACTGTCCAGCTTCGGCGGCCGAGTATCAGACTCCGGCGAGGGCCGCTGGACCATCAAAGCGGCGATCGATGAGGGCGTGCCGGCCCACGTGCTGTCGGCGGCGCTGTACGAACGATTCAGCTCGCGCGGCGAGGCGGACTACGCCGATAAACTGCTGTCGGCGATGCGGTTTGCGTTTGGCGGGCACTTGGAAAAGGCTAAGTAAAAAGTCTTCTTTTTTGAAAAAAAGAAGCAAAAAACTTTTATCAATATTTGGTCCGAGCACAAATCTAGCCCGTTACGCTGCGGCCCAATCGTAATAAAGTTTTTTTGCTTCTTTTTGTTCACAAAAAGAAGACTACCACTTTACTTAATATTGGATCGGAACATTCGAGCGATGACCAACGACGAACTCGACCAACTCGCGATCAACACCATCCGCACGCTCTCGATCGACGCGGTCCAGCAGGCCAAGTCCGGCCATCCCGGCACGCCAATGGCGCTGGCACCGCTGGTCTACGCGATCTGGAACCGGGTGATGCGCTTCGATCCCAAGGATCCGATCTGGCCCGGCCGCGACCGTTTCGTGCTGTCCAACGGCCATGCCTCGATGCTGCTGTGGTCGGTGCTGCACCTCACCAAAACCATGGCGGTGAACGCCGAATACGAGCGCACGGGCACGCCTTCGGTCACGCTCGACGCGATCGAGCACTTCCGCCAGCTCGGCAGCAAGGCGCCGGGCCATCCGGAGTATCACCTGGTTTCCGGGGTCGAGACCACCACCGGACCGCTCGGCCAAGGGATCGCTACCAGCGTCGGCATGGCGATCGCGCGCAAGTGGCTCGGTGCGCGCTACAACCGTCCCGGCTTCGACATCTTCGACTACAATATCTACGCGGTATGCGGCGACGGCTGCCTGATGGAAGGCGTCGGGTCCGAGGCAGCCTCGCTCGCCGGCCATCTCGAACTCGATGACCTGTGCTGGATCTACGACAACAACCACATCACCATCGAGGGCAACACCAAGATCACCTTTACCGAGGACGTCGCAACGCGCTTTCTCGGCTATCGCTGGAACGTGCTGCGGGTCAGCGACGCCAACGATCTGGCGCGGATCGAAGACGCGCTGGCGGTATTCCGCGCCACCACCGGCAGGCCGACGCTGATCATCCTCGATAGCCACATCGGCTACGGCTCGCCCAACAAGGTGGATACCGCGGCCGCCCACGGTGAACCCCTGGGCGAGGAAGAAGTGAAGCTCGTCAAGCGCGCCTACGGCTGGCCGGAGGATGCCAAGTTCCTCGTGCCCGACGGGGTTTACGCGCATTTCGCTGCCGGGATCGGGGTGCGCGGCGCCGAGGCCCACGCGCGTTGGACCGAATTGTTCGGCGAGTATCGTAAGCAGTATCCGGATCTCGCGACCGAGATCGATCAGATGCAGCGCCGCGACCTGCCGGAAAATTGGGATCGCAACCTGCCGACTTTCCCGGCAGACGCCAAAGGGCTCGCCGGTCGTGATGCTTCGGGTCAGGTGTTGAACGTGCTGGCGCAGAATATTCCCTGGCTCATGGGCGGTGCGGCGGATCTCGCGCCGTCGACCAAGACCGCGCTCAAATTTGCGGGCGCCGGTGATTTCGAACCCGGCTCGCCGCTGGGCCGGAATTTCCATTTCGGTATTCGCGAGCACGCCATGGCGGCAGCGGTGAACGGGATGTCGCTGTCGAAGTTGCGCGCGTTCGGCTCGACTTTCTTCATCTTCAGCGACTACGCCCGTCCCGCCATTCGTTTATCGTCACTGATGGAAATTCCCACCATCATGATCTTCAGCCACGACGCGATGGGGGACGGCGAAGACGGTCCGACCCATCAGCCGGTGGAGCAGCTGGTGTCGCTGCGGGCGGTCCCCGGCTTGGTAGTATTGCGCCCCGCCGACGCCAACGAGGTAGTCGAGGCCTATCGTTATGTGATGCAGTTGCGCCATCAGCCGGCGATCATCGTGGTGTCGCGCCAGCCCTTACCGACCTTCGATCGCAATAAATATGCTGCTGCCGCCGGTGTCGCACGCGGCGCTTATGTGATGGCCGATCCGCCGGAAGGATCGCCCGAGGTCATTCTGATCGCGACCGGTAGCGAGGTTGCGTTGGTCGTCGACGCGCACGAGGCGCTGGCGGCGGAGGGAATTCGTTCGCGCGTTGTTTCGATGCCGTCGTGGGACATTTTTGCCCATCAGGACCAATCGTACCGTGATTCGGTATTGCCGCCCGCGATCACTGCGCGCGTTGCGGTGGAGCAGGGATCGGTGCTGGGTTGGGAGCGTTACGTCGGCACTGGCGGGCAGGTGATTGGCATGGAGACTTTCGGTGCCTCCGCCCCCTTGAAGGAGCTGCAAGAGAAGTTTGGTTTCGAGCCCGACCGGGTCGTCGCCGCCGCGAAGCAGCAGCTCGGCCGAGTCTAAAATTGGTAAAAGTTTTTTGCTTCTTTTTTTCAAAAAAGAAGATTTCTTAGACTCTTCTTTTTGTGAACAAAAAGAAGCAAAAAACTTTATCAGATAGGAGCGATCAACGATGGCGGAGCAACAATCAACCGACGACGGTGACACTCCAGCCGCGCCGCCTTGTGCGATGGTGATTTTCGGCGCCGCCGGCGATCTTACCAAACGTCTGGTGGTGCCGGCCTTGTATGATCTGGTCACTGCCAAGCGCTTGCCCGACGGATTTCGACTGGTGGGCGTTGATCTCGCCGCCAAGACTACCGAGGAGTGGCGCCAGGGCCTCACCGACATGATGAACGAATTCGTCGCCAAGGGTAACGGCGAATTTCAGGCCGATCACCTCGACCAGGATTGCTGGCGCTGGCTTACCGATCGGATGAGTTATCTGCAGGGCGACCTTACCGATCCCGGCAACTATCAGCGTCTGGGCGAGCATCTGGCGGAGCTCGACAAATCGCAGGGCACCACGGGAAATTATTTGTTCTACCTTGCGGTCGCCGATCGTTTCTTCGGCTCGGTGGTGGCGCAGCTCGGCGCCGCCAAGCTGGTCACCGAAGAAAATGGCGCGTGGCGCCGCGTGGTGATCGAAAAACCGTTCGGCCATGATCTGCCCTCGGCCAAGGCGCTCAATGCCGACATTTTAAAGACGCTGAACGAGGGCCAGATCTACCGGATCGACCATTTCCTCGGCAAGGAGACGGTGCAGAACATCATGGCGTTCCGCTTCGCCAATGGTCTGTTCGAACCGATCTGGAATCGCGCTCATATCGATCACGTCCAGATCACCGCATCGGAGACCGTCGGCGTCGAGCGCCGCGGCAAGTTCTATGAAAAGACCGGCGCGCTGCGCGACATGGTGCCCAACCACATGTTCCAGTTGTTGTCGATGACGGCGATGGAGCCGCCGATTTCTTTTGATGCCGACGCGGTCCGATCGAAGAAGGCCGAAGTGGTCGAGGCGATCCGGCCGTTATCGCCCGAGCAGGCGCTAATCGACGCGGTGCGCGGCCAATATGACGCCGGCAGCGTCCTGGGCCGACCGGTGCAGGCGTATCGGCACGAACCGGACGTGGCGGCGGATTCGGTGACCGAGACCTACGCCGCCTGCAAGTTCACGATCGATAATTGGCGCTGGGCCGGCGTGCCGTTCTATGTGCGCACCGGCAAATACATGAAGCGCCGGATGACCGAGATCGCCATCCGCTTCCACCAGGCGCCCTACACGCTGTTCCGCGGCACCGATGTCGAGCGGATGAACCCCAACTGGCTGATCCTACGCATTCAGCCCGACGAGGGCATCGCGCTGGAATTCGCGGCCAAGCGTCCCGGCCCGGTAGTGAAACTCGCCAACGCCAGCATGGATTTCGCCTACGAGAAGTTTTTTGGCAAAGCCCCCAACACCGGCTACGAAACCCTGCTCTACGACTGCATGATCGGCGACGCGACCCTGTTCCAGCGCGCCGACAACGTCGAGGCCGGCTGGCAGGCGGTGCAGCCGATTATGGACGCGTGGGCGAACACCGCGCCGCAGGATTTTCCCAATTATGCCGCCGGCAGCGACGGCCCCGCCGCCGCCGACGAACTGCTCGCCCGCGCCGGACACGCCTGGCGTTCGCTGGACTGACCATCACCCAAGGAGCTTGCCATGGCGCAAAAACGCAAGATCTCACTGGTACTGGCAGACGTCGACGGCACGCTGGTGACCGAGGACAAGGTGCTGACGCCCCGCGCCCAAGCCGCCGTCAAGGGCCTCGCCGATGCCGGCATCCGCTTCGCCATCACCAGCGGCCGGCCGCCGCGCGGCATGGCGATGCTGTTCGACGCGCTCGCGCTCAACACCCCGATCGCCGGCTTCAACGGCGGCCTGTTCGTGCACCCCGACCTCTCGATCATCGAACAAAAGACGCTGCCGGTCGATGTCGCGACCAAGGCGATCGCACTGATCCGCGAGCACGAGCTCGACGCCTGGATCTATCGCGGCAACGACTGGCTAATCACCAAGCCCGGCGCGCCGCACGTCGATCGCGAGGCCTGGACGGTGAAATTCCCGCCCACGGTGGTTTCAGATTTCGCCGACAAGCTCGACGGCGTCGCCAAGATCGTCGGCATCAGCGACGACCGCGACCGCGTGCAGCGCTGCGAATCCGACGCCCAGGCCGCGTTCGGCCACCGCGCGACCGCGGCCCGGTCACAGCCCTACTACCTCGACATCACCCACCAGGACGCCAACAAGGGCGCGGTGTTGAAGTATCTCTCAAGCCATCTGAATATTCCGGCCGAGGAAATCGCGACGCTCGGCGATCAGCCCAACGATGTGTTGATGTTCAAGGTGTCAGGCTTCAGCATTGCGATGGGCAACGCCTCCGACCAGGTCAAGGCGGACGCCAGCGCCACGACCGACTCCTACAACGACGAAGGCTTCGCCAAGGCGATCGAGCGCTACATTCTCGGCACGCTGGAATAAGGGGGAACGACATGGGCAAGATGATCGGACACATCGAAATACTGCCGGATCCGCCATCTCTGGCGCATCACGTCGCCGAATGGCTGACCGGTGCGGCGCTCGCCAGCACCGGCCCGTTCCGGGTCTCGCTCTCCGGCGGTTCGACCCCCAAGACGCTCTACGCCCTGCTCGCCTCCGACGAGTTCCGCGGCCGGTTCCCGTGGCAGCGCGTATTCTGGTACTGGGGCGACGAGCGCTTCGTCCCCTACGATCACCCTGACAGCAACTATCGGATGACGCGCGAGGCGATGCTGGCAAAGGCACCGGTACCCCCCGAAAACATCCATCCGGTGCCGTACGACGGCACCCCCGAGGAAGCCGCCCTCCGCTACCAGCGCACCCTGCAGGATCACTACGGCGCCACCGTGTTCGACCCCGCGCGCCCGCTGTTCGACATCACCCTGCTCGGGCTCGGCCCCGACGGCCACACCGCGTCACTGCTGCCGGGCGAACCGGTGCTGGAGGAACGCAAGCGCTGGGTCGCCGCGGTGTCGCACGGCCGCCCCGAGATCCGCATCACCATGACCTATCCCGCGATCGACAGCAGTCGCCAGGTCGCGTTCCTCCTGGCCGGCAAGGAAAAAACCGAAATCTTCGACGCCATCCGCGCCGGCAACAGCGACGTCCCCGCCGCGCGCGTCAATCCGGTCGGCGAGCTGATTTGGTTCGCCGACGAAGCCGCCGCCGGCGTCCACGAGCCGCGATGACCAGCCGACACTACGGCGCCACCGCAGCGGCGGCCAAACCATGAGCGCCACCGACGCCGATCGCGACGCGCTCAAACGCAAGGCGGCGGAGGCCGCGGTGGAACTGGTCGAAGACGGCATGGTGGTCGGCCTCGGCACCGGCTCGACCGCGGCCTTCGCGGTCGAGGCACTCGGCCGCCGCTATCGCGAGGGTCTGCGCATCGTCGGCATCCCAACCTCCGAGCGCACCGGCGCGCAAGCAACCAGCCTGGGCATTCCCCTCACCAGCTTCGCCGAGCACCAGCGGATCGACCTCACGATCGACGGCGCCGACGAGGTCGAACGCGGCACGCTCAATATGATCAAGGGTCTGGGCGGCGCGCTGCTGCGCGAGAAAATCGTCGCCGCCGCCAGCAAGCGCGTGGTGATCGTGGTCGACGCCGCCAAGCTCTCGGATCAGCTCGGCATCCACGTCCCGGTTCCGGTTGAGGTGGTAAGGTTCGGAATCGAGGCAACCCAGACTTCACTCGAGGCGCTGGGCGCTGAAGCGATACTGCGCCTCACCGCTGCCGGCGAGCCTTTCATCACCGACGGCGGCAACAGCATTCTCGACTGCCAGTTTGGTCCGATCGCAGATCCGGCGAAGTTGGAAGACCAGATCAGGCGCGTCGTCGGTGTGGTCGAAAGCGGACTCTTCATCGGCCGTGCCGAAACCGTCCTGGTAGCCGACGCCGCCGGCGTGCAACGCCTCGACGCACCAACGGCCAGCCGGGAACGCCCAACCATTCTGCTGGTCATGGGGGTGTCGGGCGCCGGCAAGACCACGATCGCCCAAGAGCTCGCCACCAGGCTCGGCTGGCCGTTCGAAGAGGGCGACGCGCTGCACCCGGAAGCCAACATCGCCAAAATGCGCGCCGGGATCCCCCTCACCGACGCCGACCGGCAACCCTGGCTTGCGGCAGTGGCCGCCTGGATCGACCGCCAGCGCGCGGCAAAATCGCCCGGGATTATCACCTGCTCCGCACTGAAGCGCGCCTATCGCCAAATAATCATCGGCGACCGCCCGGAAGTCCGGTTGGTCTACCTCCGCGGCAGCGGCGAACTGATCGCCGACCGCCTCGCCCGCCGCCACGGCCACTTCATGCCGCCGAGCCTGCTCACGAGCCAGCTCGATACGCTCGAAGAGCCAGGCCCGGAGGAAAATCCGATCGTGGTAGATATCGGACCGCCGCCCGGCGAGATTGCGGCCGCGATCATCAAAATGCTCAGCTCTTGCCGCGTGGTCGAAAAGTAGTGATTTTCAAAAGTAACAGAAGAAGAATCTTCTTTTTGTGAACAAAAAGAAGCAAAAAAACTTTGTCACTCCAGGACTGGATCAGCCCCAAGGGACCGAGCTTGGAATTCCGGCCCGCGAAGTCAGTAGCCAGCCCCTTCAGAACCCGGTAGTGCCTCACTTTGAAGATGTCAAGATTGAGACAATTCTTAAAATCGATCGGTCCCGGTGATGTCTGGGATAACATATACAAATCTTTTGCCAGATTTGTTATTATGTGTTCTTATACATTTTCGGTCGCTTCGGAGCGACCTCACGAGCGTCGGCGACTGCCATGCAAGCATCCCTCCGCACCGCTCGCCCGCATTTCGCACAACCGGCACAACTAAAAAAAGAACGCGCGCGGCTGGATCCAGCCGGCACCCGCGACCAGGCAACTCATACGCGATAGCCCCAGGATCAACCGACAAATTCCGCAGCGGTTGAATTTTTCGTTGCGTTCGCAACCCGCGGCGATAGAATTGCGCCAACAATCTTGGGAAGCGCTCATGACCACCAATCTCTGCCGCCGCCGCACCGTCATCGCTGCCGGTAGTTCAGCGCTGCTGCTCGGCGCTACCGCGCAAAAAGCGCGGGCTGCCGCGCTGACGCCCTACACCATGATGGTGCTGAGCAACCCCGCCCCGGGCCGCGAGGCCGAATACAACCATTGGTACGACACCGAGCATCTGCCGGCCGTGGTATCGATCCCAGGCTTCGTGCGCGCCCGGCGGCTGAAACTGGCGCCGGTGCAGTTCCACAAAAGCCCGCCGCTGCCGAACTATATGGCGTTTTTCCAGATCGAGACCGCCGACATCGCCGCGGTGTTCGCGGAAATCAACCACCGCATCGCGACCGGCCGGACCCGCATGAGCACCTCGATGGATATGAGAAGCGCCGGCCAGCGGCTCTACCGCATGATGACCCCGCCACTCACGCCGTTGGGCCCTCCGCTCGCCGACGCCGAGGACGCCGCGGACGGATTCCACATCGTTTTCAACACCCCGGTGACCGGAAAAGAATCCGCATTCAACAGCTGGTACGACAACTACCACCTGCCCCAGATGCTCACCATCCCGGGCTTCGTGAGCGGCCAGCGCGGCAAGGCGCCGTCATTTCTTCCCCCGCCGGCCAAGACCGAGCCTCCCTACGTCGCAATCTTCCGCTTCGTACCCGACGACCTCGTAGCACTTTCGCAACGCTTCACCGGCGCCATGCCGGGCATGAAGATGGAGCCGGTGATGGCGGTAGCGGACGGCTACACCTACCTGCCGCACGGCCCGGTTCTGGTCGGCGACGCCATCCGCGCCGAGCAAGCCGCGAAAACCGGCTGATCCGGTGCGCAACCATCAACCCGACAAATTCATGACCACAGCGTCCTATCCCCGCCGTTCGATCCTCACGACCGCCGCGTCCTCGGCGTTCATCGGCGCCCTCGGCGCAAGACTGTCGCCGGGGCGGGCGGCCGCAACGAATTCCTACACCATGCTGATCTTCAGCGACCCGGTGGACGGGCGCGAAGCGGAATATAACGAATGGTACGACAAGCGGCACCTGCCGGACATTGTGGCGGTGCCGGGCTTCGTGCGCGCACGGCGGCTGAAGCTGGCGCCGGTGCAGTTCCGTTCCAGCCCAACCTTGCCGCGGTATCTGGCCTATTTCGAAATCACCACCGGCGATCTGCCTGCCGTATTCGCCGAGGTCGACCGCCGCCGTAACAGCGGCGAGAATGTGATGAGCAACGCCTTCGATCTCAAGAAGACGGTCGGCCGCGCCTATCGCATGCTGGACGATCTGGTGCTGGCGCAGGGCGTGCCGACACTCTCCGCCGCCCGCGACGCCGCCGATGGATTTCACATCGTTTTCAACACGCCGGTAGCGGGAAAAGACGCCGCCTTCAACCGCTGGTACGATCTGCATCACCTGCCCGACATGCTGACCATTCCCGGATTTGTCAGCGGCGAGCGCGGGACCTCGCGTCAGGTCAAATCGATGGGTGGCCCGCCGGAGCCGCCCTATGTTGCGATCTTCCGCTTCGTGCCGGATGATCTGCCGGCCTTGGCCCAACGCTTCACCGGATTGGTGCCGCACATGGAGATGGAACCGGTGATGGCGGTGGCGGACGGCTACACCTTTCTGCCGCACGGCCCGGTCCTGGTCGGCGACACGATCCGCGCCGAGCGCGCCGCGAAATCCGTCTGATCCGGCTCAGAACTCGACCTCGCCTTCGAGATAGAACACGCAGCTTCCTTCCAGCTCGACGCGGTTGCCGGCCAGCCGGCAGATCACCTCGCCGCCGCGAGGTGACGCCTGGAAAGCGCGAAACTCGCTCTTCCCCAGCCGCTCCGCCCAATAGGGCGCCAGCATGCAGTGGGCCGAACCGGTCACCGGGTCCTCCGGAATCCCCTTTCCAGGCGCGAAATAGCGGCTGAGAAAGTCGTAACCCCCCTCCCCCGGCGCAGTTACGATCAGCCCGTCGCGATCCAATCGGGCGAGTGCCGCCATATCGGGCGCGAGCCCGCGCAGTGTGACGTCGTCCGTGACCAGTGCCATATAGTTGAATTTATTGGCGAATACCTCGACCGGAGCGACGCCCAATGTCGCAGCAAAGCCGGCCGGCGGCGCCACTCGCTCCGACCGCCGGACCGGAAAATCCATCACATAACCCGCCCCTGCGCGGTTCACGATCAGCGGCCCGCTGGCGGTGTGAAATGTCACGCTGCTGCGGCCGATCTCGAGCCGCTCCATCACCACCGCGGCGGAAGCTAACGTGGCGTGGCCGCACAGCGGCACCTCGACCGTGGGCGTGAACCAGCGCAGTCGGTAGTCGCCTGCGTCTGCCACCAGGAACGCGGTTTCGGCCAAATTGTTCTCGGCGGCGATCGCCTGCATCACCGCGTCGGCCGGAAATTCAGCGAACTTCATCACCGCCGCGGGATTGCCCGCAAAACGTCGAGTGGTGAAAGCATCGAGCTGAAACAGCGGCACGCGCATCATGCGATCTCCCGATGTTCGGCAGCGCCGGAGCAGAGCGCGCATCCTAGCGTTCTGCTGGCGAGATTGGCAGTATCACAACCGCTCGGGCGGACGCGCGCCTCGAGCATCGCAACTGAAGGTGCAACGCCATGACCGCGGAGAAAACGGCGCCGGCTTTCGGCTGGCGCGTCTACGGCCTGGGCGTGATGGCGGTGGGGGCGGTTTGCCTGGCGTGGCGGGATTGCGAGCCGGGCCAGGCGGTGCCGTTGGGCCTGCCCGACCGCACGATCCTCGCGATTGCCGCCGCTCTGTTCATGCTGGCCGCCGGTGCCGCCGTCCTGTTTCGTCGGACGGTGGTCTGGGGCGCCGCGGCGCTCACCGTCTATTACGGGCTGATCGTATTCCTTTTGCTGAATGGCGCCGTGATCATCGCCAATTACCCGGTCTACGGCGCCTACAGCTCCGCCGCCGAGCAGCTTGCACTCGCCGCGGCGGGGTTGATCGTCTTCGCGCGCTTCGCCAAGATCGACGCGGTCCTGGCCGCAAACCTCACGCGCGGAAGCCAACTCGCGTTCGGCATTTGTGCGGTGTTATTCGGCGGCGCGCATTTTTTCTATCTGAACCTCACCGTCCCGCTGGTGCCCAAATGGCTGCCGCCTTCGCAGCTGTTCTGGGCTTACGTGACCGGGATCGCCCACATCGCGGCCGGAATTGCGATCCTGACCGGTGTACAAGCGCGCCTCGCCGCGACTTTGCTGACCGTGATGTACGCGTCCTTCACCCCGCTGGTGCATGTGCCGATTGTCCTGGCCCATCCCCACATATTTTTTAACTGGACCGAAAACGCGCTCAACATCGCCCTCACCGGCGCCGCCTGGGTCGTGGCAGATTCGCTGGCGGCACGCGCATTTATCCACGCCCCGCGACATACTCGCGGAGTGCCGCATTGATGCTGGTCTGGTAGCCCTCGCCGTTCGGCGCGTGGGCCTTGAACCAATCGATGAGATCGGCATCAAGCCGCAATGTCAGTTGCTTTTTGATCGGACGAAAAAACACCCCGCGGCGGGCGCCGGTCCAATCCTGCTGCTCCGGCAGGTCCCTTGTGTTGATCTGATCCTCCGGCAACGCCGCCAGAGCCTCGAGTTCGGCTGTCTGAGCCGCGGTGATCGAACTAGAAGTCGCCATCTTCATAAGCTCTCCTTTCGTGCGCCGTTGCCTTCCGCGCGCTGATGATCCGGCCGACTTCGTCGCCTGTTGCCGGATCGGCTTCCGGCCAGGTGTGGACGACGAACAATGCCAAGGTTCCCGCCAATCCCACGGTTTGCCAGCGGTCGCCGTCCGGATGGAAATCGGGACGGCTGACGGCAAACTGGTCGAGAAACACGAGCACCGCAGTTTCGAAGCCCAGGCCGTGATCCCGCCGGTTGATCCGGTTTTTTTCATCGCTCCAGGTCCACCCCACGCGGTACCTGCGCTCTGTAACTACAGAACCGTAGTTACATGACGGAGGAACATCAAGGGAAATCGAAGATCTAGCCGGAGGGTTATTTCACTTCGGTGGCGCCGCCCATGTAGGGCAGCAGGGCTTCGGGAATGCGGATCGAGCCGTCGGCCTGCTGATAGTTTTCCATCACCGCGATCAAGGCACGCCCGACCGCGACGCCGGAGCCGTTCAGTGTATGGGGAAAACTGAGGCTTTTGCCGTCGGCGCCGCGCATGCGGGCGTTCATCCGGCGGGCCTGGAAGTCGCGGCAGTTGGAGCAGGAACTAATTTCGCGCCAGGCGCCCTGACCAGGCAGCCAGACTTCGAGGTCGAAGGTCTTGGCAGCGGAAAAGCCGGTGTCGCCGGCGCAGAGCAGCATGCGGCGGTACGGGAGTTCTAGGCGTTCCAGCACGGTTTCGGCATCGCGGGTCATTTTTTCGTGCTCGTCCGCACTGTCTTCTGGGGCGACAATGGAAACCAGTTCGACTTTGCGGAACTGGTGCTGCCGTAACATGCCGCGTGTGTCGCGCCCCGCAGAACCCGCCTCGGAACGGAAACATTCGGACAATGCAGTGAGCCGAATCGGCAATTGCGCCGCTGGGATGATTTCACCCGACACCAGATTGGTGAGCGGCACTTCGGCGGTGGGGATCAGCCAACGGCCATCGGTAGTTTGGAACAGGTCGTCCTTGAATTTTGGTAATTGGCCGGTTCCGTAAACGGTGGCCTCATTGACCAAGAGTGGCACCGAGGTTTCCACGTAGCCATGCTTGGTGGTGTGGAGATCGATCATGAATTGGCCGAGGGCGCGTTCGAGTCTCGCCAGGCCACCGCGGAGCACGGTGAAGCGGCTGCCGGCGAGTTTGGCGGCACGCTCGAAATCCATCTGGCCGAGTTTTTCGCCGAGTTCGAAATGCTGCAGAGGGGCGAAATTGAAGTCGCGTGGTGTTCCGACGATTTTTTGCGGCACATTGTCGGATTCGTCGCGGCCGTCGGGGACGTCTGAGTCGAGACAATTGGGAAGGCCTTCGATGGCTACCCTGACTGCGTTTTCGTGATCGGTTGCTGTCCGTTCCAGCAACTCAATTTCACTCCTAATTCGGACTGCGTTAGCCTCAAACTCTGAAGTGTCAAGGCCGGACCGTCTGGCCTCACCGATCCCACGCGCGATCGCGTTGCGCAGCGCTTGGCGCTCTTGCAGGTTAGTTTGATATCCCCTTTTATCATCATCAATCGCCAAAATCGCGTTCGCTTTGCCCGCCAGGCCGCGTCGCGCCATCGCAGCATCAAATCCCACCGGGTCCGCCCTTAACGCCTTCAAATCATGCATAAGCTCAAACCTCCTTCGGCTCGACCATCCGCGCCGAGATGATCGACACCTCGTACAACACCACCAACGGCACCGCGAGCGACATCATCGAAATCGCATCCGGTGGCGTAATCAGCGCCGCCAGCGCGAACATCCCGACATAGGCAAACCGCCGGAACTTGCGCAACGCCGCCGAACTCACAATCCCCACCTTGGCGAGCAGCGTAATCACCACCGGCAGCTCGAACGCCACGCCAAAGGCGAAGATCAGCTTCATCACCAGCGCCAGATACTCCGAAACCTTGGCCATCAGCGTGATCTGCACCCCGCCGGTATTCCCTGTGGTCTGAAAGCTCAAAAAGAACTTCCAGGCCAATGGAAACACCACGTAATAGGCCAGCGCCGCGCCCATCACGAACAGCACCGGCGTCGCCACCAAGAACGGTAGCAGCACGCGCTTTTCCGAGCGGTACAGGCCAGGTGCCACAAACAGCCAGATCTGGACCGCGACGATCGGGAACGAAACGAACGCCGCGGTGAAGAGCGCCACCTTGATCTGGGTGAGAAACTGCTCGTAGAGCGCGGTATACACCATGGTTGCCTGCTGGCCGCGGGCGTGCATCACCTTCACCAGCGGCTCGGCCAGAAACAGATAGATCTGCCCCGCGAAATGGTAGCTCACCACGAACGCGACTACGAACGCCACCAGCGACCACATCAGCCGGGTGCGCAGCTCGATCAAATGATCGAGCAGCGGCATCGGCTTATCGTCGATCGGGTCTTCGGGTTCGTCGTTCACGCGCGCGGCTCTAACGGGTTTTGCGGCTACTGGGAAGAGAACCGCGGCGGCACGAACGCGGGCGCGGATCGCGGCACGCAGGAGGGCGGAATGAAGGCCGGCGCCAGCGCAGTGGGCATTTCCTCGACCACGGCCACCGCCGGCGCCTCGGATTCCACCGGGTCGCTTTCGTCCGGCCGCGTGATCACGGTTTGCGGCCGCATCGCCACGTTCACGTCAGACACCACCGAGCCCAGCACGTTGCCGGGATCGATGAATTTGTTCACTCGGCCGCGCACGTCGAAATTGCGAATGTCGCGCAGATGCTCGCGCACCTCGTCCAGATTGGCCTCGCGCATCATCTCGTCGACGTGGCCCTGGAACTCCGCCGCCATCTTGCGCGCCTTCTTCACCACGTTCGAGACCGCGCGGATCGCCACCGGCAGATCCTTCGGTCCGATCGCGAGCAGCGCCACCACCCCGAAGATCGCGATTTCGGAGAAGGAGAAGTCAAACATCGGGCGTTGCCACCGGCGCCGGCGCGCTGGGCGGCGCGTTCACCAGCAGATCCTCGCGCCGCGGCAGGTCGCGCAGGTCGCGGAGACCGAATTGCGCCAGAAAGCCCGGCGTTGTGGCCCACAAAGTCGGCCGCCCCGGCACTTCCTTGCGGCCCCTGGGCGCAATCAGTCCGGCTTCGAGCAGCGCGTCGATGGTGGCCTGGGCGAGGCTGGCGCCGCGGATTTCCTCGATTTCCGGGCGCGTCACCGGCTGGTGATAGGCAATGATGGCCAAGCTTTCCATCGCCGCGCGCGGCAGCCGCCGCGGCGATGGCACGATTTTTTTCAGGGCCGCCGCCAGATCGGGCGCGGTCCGGAACGACAGTCCGCCTGCCGTTTCGACCAGTTCCACCCCACGTCCGGCAAAGCGCTCGCGCAGTGCCACCGCGACATCCTCGACCGCCACGTTTTCCGGCAGCAGCGCCGCCAGCACTCGCAGCGGCACCGGCTCGCTCGCTGCGAACACCAACGCCTCGGCCGTGCGCAGCACCTCCTCGCTCATGCCGGTTGGCCTCCGGCCCAAACTGACAAAAGTTTTTTGCTTCTTTCTTTCAAAAAAGCAGTCTTCTTTTTTTGAAAAAAAAGAAGCAAAAAAACTTTAATAATAAGAGTCACTTCTCCTCCGAGCCGGCAGCCGGACCAATCAGAATCGGGCCGAATAAGGCTTCCTGACGTAGCTGCGCAGTGCCATCCCTGGCCAATTCCAGGCCGGCAATCAAGGTGCTGGCGAGTGCGCCTTTATGTTCGTTAGGCGAAAACCGCAGCGATTCGGGCAGAAACCGCATCAAATCGGCCCAGGCAGGTCCCGCGCCGAGCATCGCAGTGATGCGCCGGATCGCTTCCTGTACGGTCCAGATCGCCGGCGGCATCGGCCGGTATTGGGTGCGAGCCCCGGCCCGGCGCAGCGCCGCCAAATAGGCGCTGACCAGCGACGGCAGATCGGCGCGGATTCCGGAGGTGTCGCGTTCGATGAAATCCTCCGGCGCGCCGCGCGGAAAAACCTCGTGCCGCAACTGCGGCCGCGCTCCGAGCCACGCCGCCGCCGCGCGCATCGCCTGCAATTCCAACAGCCGCGCCGCCAACGCTTCGGCGGCGACCTCGGCCTCCAGCGCCTCGGCGGTGCCGGCCGGCAGCAACAGCCGGGATTTCAGCCAGGTCAGCCACGCCGCCATCACCAGCCAATCGGCCGCGAGCTCGAGCCGCACTCGCCGCGCGCCCTCGAACACCGCGAGATATTGCTCGACTAGGGCCAGGATCGAAATTTGCGCCAGATCAAGCTTCTGGCTGCGCGCGAGTTCGAGCAGCAGGTCGAGCGGTCCCTCGAAGCCGCCGAGTTGCAACAGCAGCCGGTCCTGCTCGGGCGGCGCGTCAATCGGGTCGGGGGGCATCGAACGCCAGCCTCAGCACCATCTCGTAGGCATTGGGGATCACCCGCTGCGCCGCATCACCGATCGGATTGAACCGGTGGCCCATACTGTTCGCCACGATCGGCAGCACGAACACCAGCAATATCAAAGCGAGCAGGCCGAAACGTTCGAGCCGAGCCCAATACATCGCCAGCGGCAATGGCAGCACGCCGACCACGATCCGCCCGCCATCGAGCGGCGGCAGCGGGATCAGATTGAACAGCCCGAGCGCCAGATTGACCACGATGAAATCGTCGAGCCCATCGCCCGCCAGACCGGCTACCTGGACGGGAAGATACGCCGCGACGTGGAACAGCAACGCACCGACCCAGGCGAGAAAGAAATTAGTGAGCGGCCCGGCGGCCGCGACCAGCGCCATGTCGCGGCGCGGATTAGGGAAATTGCGCGGATCGATCGGCACCGGCTTGGCCCAGCCGAACAAATACGCGACGTGCCCCAAGGTGAGCAGTTGGGTCGCGATCAGAATCCCCGGCAGGATGATGGTCCCGACGCGATCGACATGGCGCAGCGGGTTGAGCGAAAGCCGGCCCGCCGCTTTCGGCGTGCTATCGCCGAGCGCCAGCGCGGCATAGCCGTGTGCGGCTTCGTGCAGCGTGATCGCGATCACCACCGGTATCGCGGCGACCAGAAATTCCAGGATCAAACCGATCACAGCCGTGCAACCCGCCGCCGCGCCGCGCGCAATCGCCGCCAGCCGTTGTCGTTGAGTTTGGGTACGCTGGCGAGCAGTGAGCGCGCCTCCTCGATCTGTCCCGAACAGGCAAGCGCGACGTCGACCCCGGCAGCTAAAGCCTGCAACGCCAACTCGGTGGCGGTGCCCTGCAAGGCCTTCATCCCAAGATCGTCGGTCACCAACATGCCGTCGAAGCCGATCTCGCCACGGATCACGCTGTCGATTACTCGCGCCGAGAGGGTTGCGGGCTTGTCATCGAGGTCCTCGAACAGGATATGGGCGGTCATCATCCAGGGCAGCCAAGACAGCGCCTGGAACGGCGCGATGTCCTCCGGCGCGGGACGGTCGAGCTTCGGCAGCGCCAGGTGGCTGTCAACCAACGCACGCCCATGCCCCGGTACGTGCTTGCCGCACGGCATCACGCCCTGCGCGAGCAGACCCTTCGCCATCGCGCGGGCGCGGGCGACGATGGTTTCCGTATCGGTGCCATAGCTGCGGTTGCCGATGATTTCGTGGGCGCCCGGAATGCGGCGGTCGAGCACCGGGGCAAACACCAGATCGATGCCGGCGGCGCGGCACTCGGCGCCGATCGCGCCGCCGATCGCGAAGGCTTCGTCTTCGCTGGCCACCTCGGCGGCAGCCTTGTGCCCGCGCCAATGCGGCGGCCGCAGCCGTTGCACCCGGCCGCCCTCCTGATCGACCGAGATCACCGCCTCGGCCGGCAGCACGGCGCGGAGCTCGGAACACAAATCGCGCAACTGCTCCGGCGCTTCCACATTGCGCGAAAACAGGATCACGCCGGTGGGAGGCGTCGCCTCGAACAAGGCGATTTCCTCGGGCGTAAGCGAGGTTCCGGAGATACCGATGATGACTGCGCGCATGGGGCGCACTCATAGCCGACCGCGAGGGGATTTGCACGAGTGGGAATGATGGGGGTGGGGCGGACAGGTGAGGAAAAGATTCTGGTTCTTTTTGTGAACAAAAAGAACCAAAAAAACTTTGATCATTTGTGGCGGAACGGCCGGTGCGCCTGCGATCCCACGGCAAAGGGGGTGGCGCGCCCAGGTAGCACTCGATTAGGATCACCAGCGCAATCTGCCTGGGAAGACGTCCCCGGGCCAAGAAAGAGGGATCGCAATGGCAACCTGGACCCCGCCCGCCGAACTCACTCAGCCGATTCCGCGCAGGGTAAGGACGCGATGGGCCTACAGGAATGTGTTATTGCTTGGAGGATGCTTTTCATTTCTCGAGCTAATCCAGCTTGCCGCGTCGTTGGCGACATACAGTCGATTTGAACCATTGGCTTCAGAACCCATGGTACATTATATTGTCGGAGATCCTCGACGTGACCTTGCCAACCAGATCTTTATCCCCTTGGGCTTCCTTGCCTCAGTGATTCCCTTTTACTCGCTGTATTCGAACGAACGAGGGTTGCTCAGGCGGGGGACCGCGGCCGCTGCCGAAATACTCAGCGAAGTGGGCGTGCCTATCACAGATGGCTACACGACCGAGATAACCTATCAGTTTACCGACCAAACCGGGCAAATAGTGCGCGGAATCCGACGTGGGTTTCCGTCGAAGTACGCCGAAGGATCAAAATCGGTAACCATGCGCGCAAAGCTCCTGGGCGGGCCAACCGTGCTCTTTGATCCTGCTAACAGCCAGAAGAACATGATCTATCCAGGTGTCATGGCGACCTGCGAGTAGCCCGCCGGATCGGCCGCGAGCCCCGCCCTATCCCGCCCCTATCGCAGGCGCCTTACTGCGCCTAACCTCGGGGGGAAACCAAGATCGACGAGGATCTGAATGATCGACGACCTGCCGGCCCAGAGCGATATTATTGCCATCGCCCGCGCCGAACACGGCGATCCTTTCTCGATCCTGGGGCCCCACCATGTACCGGGCGGGTTGGCAGTCTGCTGCTTCATCCCCGACGCAATCACGGTCGAGCTGATCAGCCCGCAAACCGGTCAAGTGCTCGCAAATCTCGACCGCGTCGACACCGAAGGTTTCTGGTCGGGCAAGCTCAAGCCGGCGCAGTCCTATCTGCTGCGGGTGAATTCGAACGGATCGATCTGGGAAACCGAGGACCCCTACGGCTTCCCGCTGCTGCTCGGCGACCTCGACATCTATCTGATCGCCGAGGGCCGCCATTACGAGCTGGGCTCGTGCCTGGGCGCGCACGCGATGACCATCGACGGCGTGGCCGGCGTGCGCTTCGCGGTGTGGGCACCCAACGCCCGCCGGGTCTCGGTGGTCGGCGACTTCAACAATTGGGATGGCCGCCGCCACCCGATGCGGAAACGCGTAGGACCGGGCGTGTGGGAGATTTTCATCCCGCGCCTGCTCCCCGGCACGCTGTATAAATACGAAATTCTCGGCGCC
>Ga0302314_10004804_pt1 | contig 24791 bp, 18 predicted proteins | sample III_Palsa_N2_3_FD_200533 | JGI IMG/M metagenome (GOLD analysis project Ga0302314, IMG submission 200533) | Peat permafrost microbial communities from Stordalen Mire near Abisko, Sweden - III_Palsa_N2_3 | ecosystem: Environmental > Terrestrial > Soil > Palsa > Peat permafrost | place: Sweden... | reverse complement strand
ATCCATGCCGCCGCCATCATCGCTGACCACGATCAGACTCTGCCCGCCTTCGCGCAGAGCAACTTCCACACGCGTAGCACCGGCGTCCAGCGCATTCTCGACCAGCTCCTTGACCGCCGATGCCGGCCGCTCGACCACCTCGCCGGCGGCGATGCGGTTGACCAGTACGGTCGGCAATAGGCGGATCTGGTTGGTCATGGTCTCCATGCATCAATATCTGGTATAGGACGCGCCCCGAGTCTAGCAGGAGCCGTGCTTGTGACCGAGTCGAAACTGGTCATCTTCGATTGCGACGGCGTGCTGGTCGACAGCGAGATCATCGCCTGCCGGATCGAGATGGCGGCGCTGGCGGCGTTGGGCCATCCGATCGGCGCCGCGGATTTCCGCCGAAATGCGGTCGGCCGCAGCCGCAAGGACGTGAATGCCATGCTCGACTCGCTCTGGGATGGGACGCTGCCGCCGGACTATACCGAACAGATCCGGGCGGCCACCTTCGCCGCCTTCGAAGCCGAGCTGCAGCCTGTCCCGGGCATCCGCGCCGTGTTGGCCGGGCTGGACGGGCAGCGCCGCTGTGTCGCCTCGTCGAGCCATCCGACCCGCATTGCACGGGCCCTGGCCGCGACCGGGCTGGCCGAATTTTTCGGCAGCCATGTCTTCAGCGCGATCGAGGTCGCGCGCGGCAAGCCGGCGCCGGATCTGTTCCTGCATGCCGCCGCCCGCATGGCGACCGCGCCGCAAGACTGCCTGGTGGTCGAGGACAGCGTGCCCGGCATCGAGGCGGCGAAAGCGGCCGGAATGATCGCGGTCGGCTTCACCGCCGGCGGCCATTGCGCGGCCGGACATGATGCCGTGCTACGGGCGGCGGGTGCGGGTGCGGTGGCTGCGGATGGCCCGGCGCTGGCGGCGCTGCTGCAGGAGTGGTTGCGCTGAGCGGCGGGGCGGCCGATGACGGAAACCCGGACCCGGTTTCGCCATCCGATCGCTGCCGCCCGTATTCCGGTTGACAGGTGCCGTCGCAACGGTTTCGCTGCAAAGCCTAAGCAGACCTTCACAGGTCTGCTTACATATCATGAGTCTGAGCAGCATTGGATTTGCTCGTTTGCGAGCAAATCCAATCGTGGCTTCAGCCGCGCAAGGCTGCTTAGGCGGTTCGGCATGTTGGCGGCGTAACAGAGGGAAGCGATCGAAGATGGAGCTGACCGTGGAAGACATGCCCGGCGGGATCACGCGCGCCGTGCTCGCCGGCCGGCTCGATATCGCCGGCGCGAGTTCGGTGGATCTGAAGTTCAGCGTGCTGGCGGGATCGAAAAAAGCCCTTGTCGTCGACTTGGCGGCAGTCAGTTTCGTCGCCTCGATGGGACTGCGGACCTTGCTGCTCTGCGCGCGCACCATGACCGCCAAGGGCGGCCGGATGGCGCTGGCCAGCCCACAGCCGATCGTCGACCAGGTCCTGCAGACCAGCGGCATCGGTACGTTGATCGGTGTCTATCCGACCCTGGACGCGGCAATTGCAGCCCTCGCCGGCTGACACGAGGCGCGCGCCCTCGCCCGTGCACCGTCCGGTGGCCGAGGATCTGGGCGATATCGGACCCGCGGTCCAATGGGCCGATGACCGGGCCGCGGCCGCGGGGATCGGCGAGACCGTCCGGTTCGCCATCCAGATCTGCCTGGAAGAGGCGCTCGCCAATCTGATCCTGCACGCGCAAGCGCGCGCGGGCGGCAAGGACATCGCGGTTGGCTTCGCTGCGGATTCCGCCGGGGCGACGATCACGGTCTGGGATTGCTGTCTTCCGTTCAACGTGACCACTACTCCAATACCAGCCATGCCGAGCCTTGAAGACATGCAGGAAGGCGGCCAGGGGCTTCGCCTGCTGCGCCACTTCTCGACCGAGCTGTCCTATCGGAGTCTCGACGGGCGCAATGAATTGCGGATGGGCTTTCGGCCGGCCGCCGGTATGGTAACTTGACGGGCCCGGCGCCTTCGCCGCGTCGGGGCGGGCGCGGTTCTTCCAGCCGCGCGGCGGTCGGCATCGGCGAAATAGTCGCAGCGATCGCCATCCTTTTCAGCCTGGTGTTTGGCGGGCTGATGCTTCCCGTCGCCGCCAGGGATGAGGCGACCCTTGTCGAAGCGCTTTGGGTCCTGATAGCGCTCGGAATTGGACCGGCCGTGTCCAGCGGCGTCCTGATCTTTTGCGGCTGGCGCCCCGGCACCGTAGCGATACGTGCCGGCTGGTTCATGGTCGGGCTGTATTTCATCGCAAGGCCGATCATCGGCGGCGAAGACAGCCGGGTCACGATCGTCGCCAGGCGCGTTGGTCGGAGCCGTAGCCGCCGATCCGCAGATAGCGTTCAATCTCGGCCTCGGCATCCTCTGTCCCCATCGGCGCCTGCACGTCACCGCCTTTCGACCGCGCGGCCGGCCGTCCATCGGCAGGGCGCAACAGCCCTTATGACTTGACCGCCCGCTCAAGCTCAATCCTTCGCGCCTCGAGGGTCGCCAGTTTCTTCCGGAGGGCCGCGATTTCCTTGCGGACGGCACGCAATTCGGTCTGGGACTTCCTATCCGCCAGGTGTGCCGAACCGAGCTGTGCTGCGATGTACCGTTCGAGCTGGCTCCTGAGGACTCTGAGATAGGGATTGCCCCAAATCGCGCCCTCCCGATATTCGAGCTCCCCGGCTTGGATGCCCTTCACGATGAAGTCGCGGGTCACCCCATAATCCTTCTGGGCCGTCACGTCGCTCAGGACCGCGCCCTTGCGATTCCATTCACCGTCTTCCGCCATCTCCGGCCTCGTTCCCTTCGTTCAGAGCGCCACGTGCGATACGGGCGTCAGCTTTTCCGCGCTGTCGTCTCCTTGTCTTCTGGCGCGCCGGACAGGCGGGTCGCCACTCCCTTGCCGGTTTGGGTGCCGCCCGCCAGATTTCTACCCATCGAGCCTACGCACGAACCATCTCGTCGAATCCATGGGCTCGGCCGGCAGCGCGAACGGCACGAATCCAACCGCCTGCCAGAAAGCAATCGCCTTGCTATTGGCCGCGTTGACACCGCAATGCACGCCGGTGACGCTCTTTCGGCGAGCCGCTTCGAGCCAAAAGGCCAGCAATTTCCTGCCGATGCCTCGCCCCTGCATCCGCGGCAAGAGGTTCATGTGTATATGGGCCGGGAACGCCTCGACAATGGCATCGGCCGTTTGGCGAGGATGGTGGATCGTGAAGCTGCGCCTCTGATCGGCGGTCCATGCCGGTCTCGGCGTTTCCGACGGATCCGCGTAGATTTCTCGCAGCCGGGGCCACCATTCTCGTTCGCAGCGCTCTTCGAAGGCCCGTGTATCGAGGGCGCCGACAATGAAGCCCCCAACACCGTCATCGTCCTCAGCGACGAATGCCGTTTCCGGACCCAAGATTGCGTAGGGAGCCGAGTAGAGATGCCCGACCATCCTGCCGTCACTGTACAGATTCGCAGCGTCGCCGCCGGCGGCTCCGGTGGCGAGCGATATTGCATAAAGGCCATCGACGTCGCAGGCCGAGACGGTGCGCAACCGAAGCACATTGACCCCTCTGACTGACTGCTCCCATGCGCACGGGAAGAGCGAACGCCGCGCGAGGTTAAACCTTGGGCCAGGTGGCGGTACCGCAACCAGGCTCGCAGCGTCCATCCGGCGCGGCGTCGATGGGCGTCGGCGCGACGCCCGGGGCCCGCTTCGTGGTCGAGGACGGGCCGGCGCTGCTGACGGATTGGCCGGCCCTAATCCGCAGAATGTCCCCCGGCCAGCACCGGCTTCGCCGAGACGCTGAGACTGCCCTGGAATCGTGCCAAGACGATGGCGATCGGCACGCAGAGGACGTAGCTGGCGAAGCCGCACCAGAATGTCGTCGAGATGCCGAAGAGCATCGAGATGACGACGCCGATCACCGATGCGAAGACGGATGTGGCGCCATTGATGCCCCAGAACCAGGGCTGCAATAGCCGATGACGGGCGCTGAGCAGCATCCCGACCGGGAACATCGTGCCCATGACAAAGCCGGCCGGGGCGAGCACCGCGATCGAGAGCAGGATGCGCAATGGCGTCCCAAAGCTTCGACAGGCCTCGGTGAGGGGTACGGTCGCGAAGCCGACCAGCGCCAGGACCAGACAGCAGACCAGGGTCCGGGACCACAGCGGCAGGGCGCCGTCGTCGCGCACCGTGTAACTGCCCAGGCCACCGAACAGCAGCAGTGTGAACAGCACCACGGTCAGGCCATAGATCGGATGGCCGAGATAAATCATCAGCCGCTGCATCTGCGAGATCTCGACCAGCATGAAGCCGAGACCGATGGCGGCGAAATAGATCAGTTGCGGCAGTGCTGCAGTCGTCGGGATATCCTTCGCACGGCGAATCAGCGGGACGAGGACGAAATAGACGAGCGCGAGAAAGGTCGTCGAGAGCAGCAGGAGGGAAACCGATAACCCGTCGCGGACATACTCGACCTGCCCACCACCGAAGACCGAGCCGATCCGGCGCGTCTGGAAGAAGAACGGGCGATCGTCCGTCGGCGCCGTGACATCCAAGGGCAGGGCGGCAAAGAACGCCGCATCGGCGCTTCCGTTGGCGATCGTCGCGGCGATCTCGTCGACCGCCGACTCGGGGTCGAGCAGCATCCGGAAGCCACGCGTCTCCGCGACGGCGTGCGCCCTGGCAACTTCTTCGGGGCTGAACGCGCTGACGCCGATCGCGACCGACGCGATCGGTCCGCCGCTCATCGCCAGGATATGCCGCCTGACCTCGGTCGCCGGCACGCCTCTCGCCTCAAGGGCTTGGACGGCCAGCGACAGGAGCCGGTAGAATTCGCCCGGATGGGAGCCGGGCTCGTACCAGCGCGAAACCACGAGCATGCCGTCCGGGTCGAGCCGGTCGGTGAAATCGCGCCATGCCTCGACGGTGTAGAGCTTGTCCTCCATCATGGCCAGGCCGCCGGCCGCGGTTGCCGCCCAGGTGTCGATCAACGAGATCTGGATCAGGTCGAAGCGCTGCCGGTTCTCGTTGAGCCAGCTCCGCGCCTCCGCCGGGACCAGCGTGACGTCGGCGCGACGGTCGAGATGACCGGAATACTCGGCGAAGCGGCCCGTCAGGATTTCGAAGATCGACGGGTTCAGCTCGATCCCGGTAACATGCTCAACACCGAAATAGAGCGCCGAGAGGATGTCGCGCCCGCCGCCGACGCCGATCACGGCCGCCCGATGCACCGGACGGATCTGATAGCCGAAATTGATGACGTCGTCGGCCAGGAAACCCATCGGGGCCAGGTCGCCGTCGAAGCGCGAGATCGAGGTCGACGCATTGTGGTCGATGTCGAGATAGAGCTGATCGAGAGATTGCTGCGGCGGATGACCGAAGCCCCAGCCGAAAGGCGGGCCGGTCATCGGCGTGACTCGGACCAGCGAGATCGCGTTCCAGCGCTCGAACAGACTGTTACTGGGGAAGTCGATCTTGGACCAGGCGACCCCCAGATGCGGCCGGTCCGTCAAATAGAGCCCGCCTTGGACAGCGGCTCCGATCAGCAGCGCCGCCGCGAGCAGGCGGGCGCGTGACGCCAATCGGGTCGAAACATCCTGCGCCATCAGCCAACCGGCCAGGGCGGCCAGCGACGCCAGCGCCAGGATTATGGTGATTGGATCGAACACGAAAAGCAGTGCTGCGATCCCGACGCAGCCGAGCGCAGCACCCACCAGATCGGCGGCATAGAGCTTGCCGATCGGGACAGAGGATTTGGTCAGGATCAGCGTGACGCACAGCCCGCCATAGGTGAAGGGCACGATGAAGAGGATAAGCGCCACGACCGCCAGTTGGAGCCGGATCGATTCCGGAATGAGGAGCGGCAGATAGAGGAAGCACAAGACCAATCCGACGCTGCTGATCGCAAAACCCAGCGCGGCCTTCGCCCAGGCCTCGGGAAATTCCGCTCCGTCGAAGCGCCGATCATTGAGAAACATCCGCACGGCACCAATGGTCAGGCCGAGCATGGCCAGCGTGATGCCGAAGAACGCGAAATGCGTAAAGAAAACGACGCTGAATACCCGCGTCAGCACAATCTGGTAGCTGAGTAGCGCCAGGGAGATTGTGAAGATCGCCGCGAGATGCCTTCGTTTCGGATGAGGAACGATCATTCAAGCTGCCTAACAAAGGCTCAGGTCGAGACCTCTGCATTCCAAGGGAAAAGTATGGACAAAGAGTGTAGACGCCGGCTCGGCTCGAACGCCCCCGCTATTCCGTCTGCACGACCTCGTCGGGCTTCAGATCGTCGGGATTGCCGACGACGACGAAGCTGAGCTTGGCCGGATCGAGCAGGCGCTTGGCCACGCGCTTGACGTCGTCCACCGTCACCGCGGCAACCAGCTTCGAGCGCTGGGCGATGTAATCGCTGGGGAAGCCGTTCTCCTGCAGCCCGAGCAGACGCTCGGCGATGGCGCCGGTCGAATCGAGACCGAGCACGTAGGAGCCGATCAGATAGGTCTTGGCGTCCTCGACCTCCTTGGCCGTCGGCGCGGTATCGCGCAGCTTGGCCCATTCGGCGCGGATGATCTTGATGGTCTCGGCCGCCTTGGCGTTCTGGGTCCCGACATAGCCCATCAGCAGATCGGTATGGTCGAAATGGGCGGTGCTGGTGCCGATAGTATAGGCGAGGCCGCGCTTCTCGCGCACCTCTTCACCCAGCCGCGAGGTAAAGGGGCTGCCGCCCAGGATGTAATTCAGCACCATTGCCGCATAGATATCCTTGTCGTGGATACCGATGCCCTGTTCGCCGAAGCGGATGATGCTCTGCGGTATCGGCTTCTTGACCAGCACCACCTTGCCGGCATCGACCGGCACGCGGAAGGGCGGATTCTCGGGGATCGCGGCTACATCCGGCAACCCGCCGAAGGTGCGGTCGAGCAGCATCTCCAGATCGGCCGGCGTGATGTCGCCGACCACGGCAATCTGCAGCCGGTCGCGGCCGAGCCGCGTCTTGGCGAACTCCTTGAGGTCGCCGATGGTGATGGCCGCCACCGAGCCCTTGGTGCCGTAACGCGAGCGGGCATAGGGGTGGTCGGGAAATTGCGCCCGGAACCAGGCGAGCGACGCCAGGGCCTCGGGGTTCTGATCCTGGTTGTCGATCAGCTGATCGAGCTCGGCGCGGATGCGCTCGACCGCCGGCGGGTCGAAATGCGGGTCGGTCAGCGCCAGCCGCAGCAGCTGGAACACCTCGTCGCGATTCGGCGACAGAGTCTTCAGCGAGCCTTCGAGATAATCGGCCGAGGCATCGAACGAGATCCCGGCCGACAGATCCTCGAGCTTGCCCTGGAACTGGCCCGAATCATAAGGCCCCGCACCCTCGTCGAGCAGGCCCATGGCAAAGCTCGACAGGCCAAGCTTGTCCTTGGGGTCGCTGGCGGCGCCGCCGCGGATCGAGAAATTGAGGCTGATCACCTTCTGGCTGTGATCCTCGACCAGCCAGGCGGTAATGCCGCGCGGGCTGTGCACGGTCTCAACCGTGAGCGCCGAGGCCGGGGCCGCAGCAAACGCCAGCAACGTCAGGAAGAGAGCGAGCAGGCGGCGCATCACCGGATCTCTCCGAGCGCGCTCGGCAGATCCGGCTCGACGGGCCCATGTGCGACGGCATTGGGGTCGGCCGGCAGCAGCAGCGCGGTCACCGCCGGGCGGCCATCGAGCACGGCATGGGCGGCGGCCATCACCTGCTCCAAACTCACCGCCTTGATCCGGTCGGGCCAGGCATCGACATCGGCGAGCGTATCGCCGGTGCAGAGCGCACGGCCGATGATCTCGATCGGCACGTCGAGCCCATCCTGGGCATAGAGTTCGCTGGTCACCAGCCGGGTCTCGGCGCGTGCCACCTCATCGGCGGTCAGCCCGTCTTTCAGCACCTGCGCCAGCACCTTCTCGACGGCGGCGCCGACCTGATCGACCGTGACATTGGGCCGCGGCGTCGCGGCGAAGCCGAAGCTGGAAAGGTCGAGCGCATCGGGCGAATACCAGGCGCCGGCGCTGGTGGCGATCTGCTGGTCGAGCACCAGCGCATGATGCAGCCGGCTATTGGCGCCGCCCCCCAGCACTTCCGCCAGGACCTCAAGCGCATAGGCCTGGTCCTTGGCGCCGGCATGGTAGCTCGGCGCCAGATATTCCCGGCTCCAGCGTGGTGTCCGCACGCGCGCATGATGCAGGGTGACGGTGATGTCGGCCGACCGGTCCGGTTCCTGCCCCCGGAGCCGCTGCGGCACCGTCTTGCGCGGGATCGGGCCGTAATATTGCTCGGCCAGCTTCCTGACCTGATCGACCGTGACATCGCCGGCCACGATCAGCACGGCATTGTTGGGCGCGTACCAGGTGTCGTAGAAGCGCTTTTCCGTGGGCACGTCGAGCGTCTTGATCTCGTCGGTCCAGCCCAGTACCGGGATCCGGTACGGGTGGTTGAGAAAGAGCGCCGCCTTGACCTGCTCGTCGAGCAATGCTGCGGGCTGGTTGCCGATGCGCATGCGCCACTCCTCGAGCACGACATCGCGCTCCGGCTTCAACTGATCCTCGGTGATGATCAGATTGTGCATGCGGTCGGCTTCGAGCTTCATCACCAGGTCGAGCTTGTCGGCGGCGACATCCTGGTGGAAGGCGGTATAATCCCAGCTGGTGAAGGCATTCTCCTGGCCGCCCTGGCGCGCGACCATGGTCGAGAACTCCTTCGGCTTCATCGTCTTGGTGCCCTTGAACATCAGATGCTCAAGGAAGTGTGCCGCCCCGGAATGGCCGCGCTCCTCATCGGCGCCGCCGACCTTGTACCAGAGCCAATGCGCGACCGTGGGCGCCCGGTGGCTGGGCAGCACGACCACCTGCAGCCCATTCTTCAGCGTGAAACTGGTTTCACCAAACAGCGGGTCGGCGCCGGCGACCGAAGGCGCCAGCGCAAACAGGGCGAGGGCCGCCAGCGATGCCGCGGCCTGGCGCACGGATCCAGCCAAGATCAGAGCTTATCCTCGAGATCCGTATGCTGGGTCCGGTCGATCTGCACGGCATTGCCGGCCGAACTGCCCTGGCTGAGCCGCTCCGATTCCTTCGAGGCGTCCAGCGCCTCGCTCGGCGGCGCCGAGCTTTTCCAGAACATCAGCCCGTCGATGAAGCCCTTGTCGACTTCCTGGGCCTGCTTCGTCTCCTGGTCGACGCGGGCGCGCACGCCAGGGTCAACATCGGCAGCACCCGCCTTGGTCAACAGCGCCTGTTCGCCAGGCGAGAGCGGGTTGGCCGGATCGCCGGCCCCCGGCACCTGGGTCGTCTTGCCGTCCTGCAGCCGGAACACAGCCTGGCGCGCCTTGTCGGTCTGGGTCTGGCCGAGCGGCTTATCCGAGGCGCTGCGCGGCGGGCGCAACCCGTAATCCGGCGGCAGGGCCAGCGGTGCACCCGCCACCACGGTGAACTCGTCGGGCGGCGACTTGACCAGCCCCAGAGCCTTGCTCAAATCGCTGCAGCCACTGAGAGCTACCGTCGCGACCAAAAGTGCCGAGCCGAGAATTACCGTGCGCGTCATGCCGATCCTAGATCCCAGGGCCAATCTCAATGTCGAGAAGGCGTCTATTTAGGCGATTCCGCCCGGATCAGCAAGCTGTCCAGCAGGATCAGGCCGACGCCGATGCAAATCGCCGAATCGCCGATGTTAAAGATATAGAAATGATGGTCGCCCAGATGGAAATCGAGGAAGTCGACGACGCCGTCGAGTCGCAGCCGATCGGCGAGATTGCCCAAGGCCCCGCCGATGACCATGCCGAGCGCCAGCGCATTGTGCCAGGCCGTGGCCCGGGTCAGCACCACCACCAGCACGGCGACGATCGCCAGCGCCAGACCGGAGAAGATCAGGGCATTGGCCGTGGCGCCATTGTTGAACAGGCCGAAGGTGATGCCGTGATTGAAGGTCAGGGTCAGGTCGAAGATCGGCAATACCGTCCGGCGCCAGCCGATCTCGCCTGCGGACGAATGCAGGATCGCCAGCTTGGAGACCTGATCGAGAATGATCACGACCACCGCCGCGGCCAGGCCGATCAGCAGCATCCGCCCTGGCCTACGATGGGCCGTCCCGGCCGGCTTCGCCTTTTGATCTTCAATGTTCGACATACCTGCGCCCCAGCTCCCATGCCTATCAGGCCAAATCATCAGTCCGTCATCCCCGGGCCTGTCCCCATAGGGCTGGGACAAGCATATTGGCGGAACTCGAGCGTTCCCCACCTCACCCCAACCCTCTCCGCCCTTCAGGGGGAAGAGGGCCGGGGCCATAGGCGCTAACTTAAGGAATCTCCGCCGCTGTCGGAGCGCGAGAAAAAGGGGTCAGAGTGAATTTCCTCGACGCGCGTGGCCCGCGCGGGAAAGGATGTGGCGGGAAATTCACTCTGACCCCTTTTTCTCAAGGGCTCGGACGGAGCAGGAAATTCCTTAAGTTAGCGCGTATGAGGGCCGGGGTGAGGTGGGTCGTGCCGCCAAACGGGCCTTTCCGTGTTATTTCAGCGCCTTAAGTCTGCACGGCGTGATGATGATCGACCGCATCGGCGCAGCGTACGCACAGTTCCGGATGCGCCGCCACGCTGCTCACCTCGGGCAGAACCCGCCAGCAGCGCTGGCATTTCTCGCCCTCGGCCAGACCGACCACGACCGCGACGCCGGCAATTTCGGGCAGCGTGAAGGCGCCCTCCGGGGCCGGCGTGTCGACGAGCCGTGCCGCCGAGACGATCGACAGCGTGGCGAGGTCGAGCCCGGCCAGGGCGGCCGCGTATTCGGCGCCGGCATGCACCGTCACCGAGGCCTGCAGGCTGGCGCCGATGCGCTTGGCCGCGCGGTCGAGTTCGATCGCTCCGGTCACGACCCGCCGCAGGTCACGGATCCGCCGCCAGGTCTGGTCCAGATCCCGATCCAGCCAGGTTTTCGGCAGGTCCGGGTAGATTTGCAGATGCACGCTGGCCCCGTCCGCGTCGCCATGCCGCAGCAGCCAGGCCTCCTCGGCCGTGAAGACCAGGATCGGCGCCAGCCATTTCGTCAGGCAGTCGAAGACGCGGTCGAGCACGGTGCGCAAGCCGCGCCGGCGTGTCGAATCGGGCCGGTCGCAATAGAGCGCATCCTTGCCGATGTCGAAATAAAAGGCCGAGAGATCGACCGCGCAGAAGCCGTGCAGCTCGGTATAGATCGTATGGAAGTCGAAATCATCGACCGCCTTGCGCATGACCCCGTCGAGCTCGGCCAGGCGATGCAGCACCCAGCGCTCCGGCGCCTCCATCTGCGCCTCGGGCAGGCGCTCGGCCTCGGTGAACCCGCCGAGGGCGCCCAGCAGGTAGCGCAACGTGTTGCGCAGCCGGCGATAGACATCCATCTGGTATTTCAGGATCTCCTTGCCGATGCGCTGGTCTTCGACATAGTCGGTCGCAGCGACCCAGAGCCGCAGGATGTCGGCGCCGTATTCGGGGACGACCACACTCAGCAGCAGCTGGTTGCGGGCCGATTTCGCCATCTTGTGGCCCCGCTCGTCGAGCGTGAAGCCATGGGTCAGCACGGCATCATAGGGCGCCCGGCCGCGCGTGCCGCAGGCCTCGAGCAGCGAGGATTGGAACCAGCCGCGATGCTGGTCCGAGCCTTCGAGATAGAGCGAGGCCGGCCATTTCAGATCCGGCCGCTGCTCCAGCACGAAGGCATGCGTCGAGCCGGAATCGAACCAGACATCGAGAATATCGGTGACCTGCTCGTAATCGTCCGGATTGTAGCCGGGCCCAAGGAAGCGCGATGCCGGCGCCGTGTACCAGACGTCGGCACCCTCTTGCGCCACCGCGTCGGCGATGCGGTCGATGACATCCTGGTCGCGCAGCAGCTTTCCGGTCTTCTTCTCGACGAACACGGCGATCGGCACGCCCCAGGCGCGCTGGCGCGACACACACCAATCCGGCCGGCTCTCGATCATCGAGCGGATGCGATTGCGCCCCTGGGCCGGAACCCAGCGCGTCGCGTCGATCGCGTCGAGTGCCTTCTGCCGCAAATCGTTCGTGGTCATCGAGATGAACCATTGCGGCGTCGTGCGAAAGATCAGCGGCTTCTTGGAACGCCAGGAGACCGGGTAGGAGTGGAGCAATGTGCCCTGGGCGAGCAGCCCGCCGGCCGCCTCGACCGCTTCGATCACCGCGGCATTGGCGTCGCCAGTCTTGCCATAGGGGGTATAGACCTGCCGGCCGGCAAAGAGCGGCACATGCGGATAGTAGGTGCCATCGCCGGCGACGGTCTGCGGCACCTCGATCCCATGGGCCATGCCGAGTTCGAAGTCGTCCTCGCCATGGCCGGGCGCGATATGGACGAAGCCGGTGCCGGTATCGGTCGTGACGAAGCCGCCGGCGAGCAGCCGGTCGTCGAAATCATAGCCCTGGCCGCGCAGGGGGTGTGCCACCAGCGTGCCGTCGAGCTCGCCGCCCTTGATGGTCGCGAGCAAGGTCCAGGCCGCGATGCCGCTGTCCTTCGCGACGGCATCGATCAGCCCGGCGCCCAGCACCAGCGTCTCGCCAACCACCGCCCCGCTGCCCTGGGCCACTTCGTCGACGCGGATCACGGCATAGTCGAATGCGGCGCCATAGGCGATGGCGCGGTTGCCCGGCAGGGTCCAGGGCGTGGTCGTCCAGATCACGACCGCGGCGCCGGCCAAGGCCGCCACCGGCGAGGACAGCACCGGAAAACGCACCCAGACAGTAGTCGAGGTGTGGTCCTGGTATTCAATCTCGGCCTCGGCCAGGGCCGTCTTCTCGACCACCGACCACATGACCGGCCGGGCGCCGCGATAGAGCCCGCCATTCATGGCGAACTTGCCGATCTCGCGCACGATCTGCGCCTCGGCGGCGAAATCCATGGTCAGATAGGGATGGTCCCAGTCGCCGCCGACGCCGAGGCGCTTGAACTCTTCGCGATGGATCCCGACCCAGCGCGCGGCGAAGGCCCGGCATTCGCGCCGGAACTCGTCGATCGGCACATCGTCCTTGTTCTGCTTGGCCTCGATATACTGCTTCTCGATCTCCCATTCGATCGGCAGCCCGTGGCAGTCCCAGCCCGGGACATAGACCGAGTCCTTGCCCAGCATCTGCTGGGTGCGCACGACCATATCCTTGAGGATCTTGTTCAGCGCGTGGCCGACATGGAGATTGCCATTGGCATAGGGCGGCCCGTCATGGAGCACGAATTTCTCGGCCCCTTTTGACTGTGCCCGCAGGCGCTCATAGAGCCCGGTCTCGGCCCAGCGGGCGAGGAGATCCGGCTCGCGCTTGGGCAGCTCGGCCTTCATCGGGAAATCGGTCTGCGGCAGGAAGATGGTCGCGCGGTAATCGACGGACATGGAGCATCTCGAGATTCGGGGGGCCCGCACCGAAGCGGAAGGGTCGACCGGGCCGAAAGAAACGGGGCCGGCACACGAGCGTGCCCGGCCCAGGCGAAGAGTCCCGGCCTCCGTTCAGGAAGCCGGGTGGCTAATTCGCGCCGTCAAGGCGCGCAATGTCGGCCGCCGCGTCATGGGGGCGACCATAGGGGAGCGGCGACGCGGCCGTCAACGGGGTGGGAGGCTGGGCTGCGTCGGGCGCCCCCTTCACCCGCAATGGCAAAACGCGCTACAAACTCGCGGATTCAACCACACGCCCAGCGACAACTCCAGGCTTTCCGCCGAATCTGGCCTGGCATAGCGCGTGCGATACAGCCGGCAAGGGGTGCCAGACGCCCCTGATGCATTTGGGGAAAACGATGAGACTTACAGCACTTACCCTCTTCGGCGCGACTTTGCTGGTCGCAGCACCGGCGCTGGCCGATCCGCAGGCCGACAGGCTGCTGGCCGCTGCCAAGGCCGCGAGCGGCGGCAAGGCCTGGGACACGCTCAAGACCTGGCACGAGAGCGGCAAGCTCGCCACCACCGGCCTCGACGGCCAATACGAGGCCTGGGTCGATCTGCCCGGCGCCCGCCGCGCCGACAGCGTCAAGCTGGGGGCACTGGCGCAGAGCGAAGGCTGGGACGGCAAGTCGGCGTGGAGCACGGATTCTTCCGGACAGGTTCGGATCGAAGCGGCCGGCGACGCCGTCTCGGATACCCGCCAGCAGGTCTATGGCGCCGTTCTCGCCTATTGGTATCCGGAGCGGATGCCGTCCGAGCGGGTCTATGCCGGCGAACGCAATGCTGACGGCGTCAGCTATGACGCGATCAAGGTCACGCCCAAGGATGCCGAACCGCTCGAGCTGTGGATCGACCGCAAGACCCATCGGATCGGCCGCGCGGTGCAGCTGACCGGCGGCCATCCGCAGAGCCAGATCTTTTCCGATTTCCGCAAAATCGCCGGCGTGACCGTGCCGTTCCAGACCCGCCAGACGAGCGGGGACCCGAAATTCGACATGGTCTCCACGATCGCTGCCTTCGACGTGAACAAGCCGATTCCCGCCACGCGCTTCGACCCGCCGCCGCCGCCCAAGGACGACGCACAATTCCCGGCCGGCGCCGACCAGGTGACCCTGCCCTTCGAACTGGTCAACAACCACATCTATCTACCGGTGGCGCTCAATGGCGGTGCTCCGATCCCGACTGTCTTCGATACCGGCGCCATCAATATCCTGAACAAGCCCGAGGCGGCGGCACTCGGCCTCAAGGATGAGGGGACCCTGCCCGGCGGCGGCTTCGGCGAGAAGCAATCCGCGACCGGCATCACCAAGGTGTCGACACTCGATGTCGGCGGGCTGGCGCTGAAGGACCAGACCTTTTTCACGGTCGACCTGTCCGCGGCCGATTCGGTCGAAGGCCGGCCGATGAATGTGCTGGTCGGCTATGAGATCGCCAAGCGGACCGTGACGGTGATCGATTATGCCGCACGCAAGATCACCTTCATGAAGCCGGCCAGCTTTCACCCGTCAGCCCAGGCCGTGGCCGTGCCGTTCAAGTTCAACGAACATGTCCCGATGATCCAGGCTGCGGTCGACGGCGTCGCCGGCGAGTTCGAGATCGATACTGGCGCGCGCTCGTCGCTGACCCTGATGGGGCCGTTTTCCGAGGCCCATGATCTCGTCGCCAAATACCATGCGACGCGCAATGTCGTCTCCGGCTACGGCGTCGGCGGGCCAACGCATTCCCTGCTGTTCCGGCCCGAGACCCTGACAATCGGCACGCTCGAGATCAAGCAGCCGGTCGGCGATCTGCAATTCGAGAAGAGGGGTGCCGCCGCCGATCCGCGCACGGCCGGCAATATCGGCGGCGGCATCCTGCGCCGCTTCACCCTCACCCTCGATTACGCCCACCAGATGCTCTATCTGGAGCCGAACGCCGATTTCGCCAAGCCGGATGTAGCCGACCGCTCGGGCCTCTGGATCGTGCGCGCCGGCCCGGAAGCCTTCGAAATCGCCGACGTCGTCAAGGACTCCCCGGCCTCACAGGCCGGTCTGGTCACGGGCGACAAGATCACCGCCATCGACGGCACCAAGGCATCGACACTCGACAATGCCGCCCTGCGCGAGGTGCTGAAAGCGGCGCCGGGCACGGTGGTCAAGCTGACGCTGGAGGGCCCGGCCGGGCCGCGCGAGGTGGCGATCACGCTGGCCGATCTGGTTTGAGACAGGTGGCCGGCGGTATTTCAGCGGTTGAAGCCAGTGGCGCGGGCGTCCCTGAAGACGGGCTAAGCCCGAGCCCTCGAGAAAAAGGGGTCAGAGTGCATTTCCTCGAAGGCTGAGTCCCAAGCAGGATGGGTCGGGCGGGAAATTCACTCTGACCCCTTTTTCTCGCGCTCCGTCCGTCGAGGGAATTCCCTATCCTGTCGTATCTCAGTTCCCCCACCCTCGATCACGCATGCGCCTCGACCGCGTTCGAGGCCTGCCATTTGGCGTCGGACACCAGCGGGTGCAGGCTGAGCTTGCCGACGATGGCCTCGAGTGCGGCATCATTGCGCCGTGCCGACAACAGCGACGCCGTGATTTCGACCTGACCGGCGGTGTCGGTGCCGGCGCTCTTCAGCTCCTGGAGCCCGAGCCCGACCTTGTCCAGCTGCGCCAGCAGCTCGCTGCGCAACTGGGCACCTTCGGTCTCGGCCGCGACCGCGGTGATGGTGTAATGCACCACGCCCTCGCCGGGCGATTTCAAGTGGCGATTGATGATGTCAGACGCCGGCCGCAGCAGCGAATTTGCCAGCACGATGAAGACGCTGCCGATGGCGCCCTCGGCCAGGTAGCCGGCCCCGGCCAGGCTGCCGACCGCGGCCGAGCACCATAGAGTCGCCGCCGTGTTGAGGCCATGGACATTGAAGCCGTCGCGCATGATCACGCCGGCGCCGAGAAAGCCGATGCCGGAGACGACCTGGGCCGCGACCCGGGTCGGGTCGACCCCCTTGCCCGCCAGATCCGAAAAGGCGACGAAACTGGCCGCACCCAGCGCCACCAGCACATTGGTCCGCAGCCCGGCCATCTTCTGATGCCATTGCCGCTCGACCCCGATCGCAGCACCGAAGGCGAACGCGAAGACCAGACGATAGGCGAAGACCTCGATATCCATGTGCTTCCCTCCCCGATACCGCCCATCCTGCCCGGTACTGGCCGCACCGACTAGACCAATCGCCTGCAAGATCCATCTTGCATGCAGCGAGAGCACCGCTACTTATCCTTAAAGGGGCACACCCGATAAGGGCGCGATCGGGTTGGAGAGGCGAAGATGAGCGATCGGATCGAGTGCCTGTTTCAGGCCGTCGCGGCACGGAGCGGCGGCGATCCAACCTTGTCGCGCACGGCCAAGCTGATCGGCATGGGCCTGCCCAAGATCGCGCAGAAGGTTGGCGAAGAGGCGATCGAGGTCATTGTCGACGCCATCACCGGCGACCGCGACGGTGTCATTCGCGAGAGCAGCGACCTGCTCTACCAGCTTGTCGTATTGTGGCAGCAGGTCGGCATCGAGCCGGCCGAGATCTGGGCCGAAATGGCCCGGCGCGAGGCCATGATGGGCATCGCCGAAAAGCTGCCCAAAGTGCCGAACGCCGGCCCGCAAGCCGCCTGATACGCGTACCGCGCGACCCGGCTGGACGCCGCGAGACTTCCGAGGCAAACTCTCCCCAGTGCCGCTCGTTACGCAATTTCTGCGATGCTGCATCGCAGCACGGTCCCTTTGGTATCGGTAACAACACTGTTTACCTGTTGAGGCCCGGCCGCGGACCCGACGCGGCTGTCGAATCTTCAGCCGCCCCGTGGTTCAGCCACCGGGTCCGGCGCCCCTCCCTGTCGCCCTGCCCTGAAGGTCGCTCCCAGCATGGCCCCTTACCGCACGCCTCGCCTTCGCCCGATTTCCCTGCTGCCGCTCGCGGCGCTGCTGGTGATACTGCCGGTCCAAAGCCGGGCGCAGCAGGGCGGCCCGCCGCCGGCCGTGACGGTCAGCCATCCGTTGCAGAAGGAAGTCACGGAATGGGACGAGTTCACCGGCCAGTTCCAGGCGGTGGATTATGTCGAGATCCGCGCCCGGGTCAGCGGTTGGCTGAACGAGATCCATTTCACCGACGGGCAGATCGTCAACAAGGGCGATCTGCTGTTCGTGATCGATCCCCGGCCCTATGAGATCCAGCTGCAGACCGCCAAGGCGCAGGTCGAGACGGCCAGCGCCCAGCTCGACTACACCACCAAGGAGGTGGCACGCGCCGCCGAACTGCGGACGAAGGATTTCGTCGCGCAATCGACCTATGACCAGCGGATGCAGCAGATGCGCACGGCCGCCGCCTCGCTCGAATCGGGCAAGGCTTCGGTGCGCGACGCCGAGCTCAATCTCGAATTCAGCCGGGTCACAGCACCGGTCACCGGCCGCATCTCGACCCATCAGGTCAGCATCGGCAATCTGATCAGCGGCGGCGGCGGCACCGGCGCCTCGGGCACGTTGCTCACCACCATTGTCTCGCTCGACCCGATCTGGTTCACCTTCGACATGGGCGAAAGCGACTATCTCGCCTATCAGCGCGCTGCCGCCTCCGGCAAGCTCGAATCGACGCGCGAGGGCAAGGTCGCCGTTTCGGTGCGCCTGACCGACGAGAAGGATTGGAGCCGCACCGGCGTGCTCGACTTCATCGACAACCAGGTCGATCGCGGCGCCGGCACGATCCGCGCCCGCGCCACCTTCGCCAACCCGAATTACTTCATCACCCCGGGCCAGTTCGGCCGCATTCGGATTCCCGGCTCCGAGCCCTATCAGGCCATGCTGCTGCCCGATGCGGCGATCGTCACCGACCAGTCGAACAAGATCGTCATGACCGTGGCACCCGACGGCACGGTCGTGCCCAAGCCGATCCGGCCCGGCCCGACCATCGATGGCCTGCGCGTCGTGCGCGAGGGGCTGAAACCGGATGACAATGTCATCATCAACGGGCTGGTGCGCGCCCGGCCGGGCGGCAAGGTCACACCGCAGCCGGGCGAGATCAAGCCCGACACCCAGGCCAGCAACTAAAGCCAAGGCCGGGGGGCATCATGAAACTCTCGCACTTCTTCATCGACCGGCCGATCTTCGCGACCGTGCTGGCGATCTTCATCACGCTGATCGGCGCCTTTGCCTATGTCCGGCTGCCGGTCGCGCAATATCCCGACATCGCACCGCCGACCATCGTCGTCACCGCCGCCTATCCCGGCGCCTCGGCCCAGATCGTCAGCGAGACCGTGTCCACGCCGCTGGAGCAGCAGATCAACGGCGTCGAGAACATGCTCTACATGGTCAGCCAATCGACCGGCGACGGCAATCTGTCGCTGACCATCACCTTCGCGCTCGGCACCGACCTCAACATCGCCCAGGTGCTGGTGCAGAACCGCGTGGCCCAGGCCGCACCGCGCCTGCCGGACGAGGTCAACCGCATCGGCGTCACGGTGAACAAGAGTTCGCCGGACCTGATGATGGTGATCCATATCAGCTCGCCGGATGCGTCGCGCGACCAGCTTTACCTCTCCAACTACGCGACGCTGCAGGTCAAGGACGTGCTGGCGCGCGTCGACGGCGTCGGCCAGGTCAACATGGTCGGTGCCCGCGACTATTCCATGCGCATCTGGCTCGACCCCGACAAGATCGCGGCGCGCAACCTGACCGCCGGCGACGTCGTGACCGCACTGACCAACCAGAATGTCCAGGTCTCGGCCGGCGTGCTGGGCCAGCCGCCGGTACCCAAGCCGGGCGCCTTCCAGCTCAATGTCGAGACGCTGGGCCGCCTGTCAGATCCGCGGCAGTTCGGCAATATCGTCGTGCGCACCGATCCGGACGGGCGGGTGACGCGGGTGCGCGACATCGCCCGAGTCGAGCTGGCGGCCCTCGATTACGGCACCAACGGCTATCTCGACACGCGCCAGGCCGTGCCGCTGCTGATCTTCCAGCTGCCCGGCTCGAACGCGCTGGCGACGGCCGACCGGGTGATCAAGACCATGGAGGACCTGAAGAAGGATTTCCCCTCCGGCGTCCGCTACGACATCGTCTACAACCCGACCGAGTTCATCGCCCAGTCGGTCTCGGAGGTCGAGAAGACGATTTACGAGGCAGTGCTGCTGGTCGTCATCGTCGTCATCGTGTTCCTGCAGACTTGGCGCGCCTCGATCATCCCGATCGTCGCCATCCCGGTCTCGCTGATCGGCACCTTCACCATCATCTCGGCAGCCGGATTCTCGCTCAATAATCTGTCGCTGTTCGGGCTCGTGCTGGCGGTCGGCATCGTGGTCGACGACGCCATCGTCGTGGTCGAGAATGTCGAGCGCAATCTGCGCCAGGGCATGAGTCCCAAGGAGGCGGCGCACCGAACCATGGACGAGGTCGGCGGCGCGCTCATCGCCATCGCGCTGACCTTGGGTGCTGTATTCATCCCGGCCGCCTTCATCCCCGGCATCTCCGGCCAGTTCTTCCGGCAATTCGCGCTGACCATCACCGCCTCGACCGCGATCTCCTGCCTGGTCTCGCTGACCTTGAGCCCGGCGCTGTGCGCGCTGCTGTTCAAGCCGCATGTCGAGGCGCATGAGCAGAAGCAGTCGCGGCTGGGCCGGCCGATCCGAATCTTCTTCGACGGCTTCAACCGCGGGTTCGACCGGTTGTCGAACGGCTATGGCAATCTGACCGCGCGGCTGGTGCGCATGACGGTGATCATGCTGGTGGTCTATGCCGGGCTGATCGCGCTGACCGGCGTGCAATTCGCGCGCGCGCCGACCGGCTTCATCCCGAATCAGGATCAGGGCTATCTGATCACGGTGATCCAGTTGCCGCCGGGCTCGTCGCTGGCCCGCACAGATGCCGTGGTGCGCCACGCCACGGACATCATCCTGAAGACACCGGGTGTCGTCCATGCCGTGCCCTTCGCCGGCTTCGACGGCGCCACCTTCACCAACGCGCCCAATGCCGGTGCCATCTTCGCGACCTTGGCGCCGTTCGAGGACCGGGTCGGCAAGGGGCAATCGGCCGATTTCGTGCTGGGCGAGCTGCGCAAGAACCTGTCTTCCATCCAGGAGGCCTTCATCATCGTGATCCCGCCGCCACCGGTGCGCGGCATCGGCACGGCTGGCGGCTTCAAGATGATGGTCGAGGACAAGCAGGGCCGCGGGTTGAAGGCGCTGGAGGATGCCGCCAGCGCGGTGCTGGCGGTCGCCAACAAGACACCCGGCCTGGTCGGCGTGTTCTCGCTCTACAATACGCGCACGCCCAAGATCTATGCCGATATCGACCGTGTCCGGGCCGAGATGCTGGGCGTGTCGGCCGACAAGGTGTTCGAGACCCTCGAAGTCTATCTCGGGTCCGATTTCGTCAACGAGTTCAACTATCTGGGCCGAACTTACCGGGTCGAGGCGCAGGCTGACGGCAAATTCCGCGAGGATCTGCACGAGATCGAGAACCTGAAGACGCGCAACAATGCCGGGCAGATGGTACCGATCGGCTCGGTCGCGACCTTCCGAGACATCACCGGCGCCTATCGCGTGCCGCGCTACAACGAATATCCGGCAGCCGAGGTCCAGGGCAATGTCATGCCCGGCTACTCGACCGGCTATGCGCTGGCCAAGATGGAGGAGATCGCCAAAGAAAACCTGCCGCCCGGCTTCAGTTTCGAATGGACCGAGCTCAGCTACCAGGAAAAGCTGGCGGGCGGCGGCGGCCTCGCCGTGTTCGGCGCCTCGGTGCTGTTCGTGTTCCTGGTGCTGGCAGCCCAGTATGAGAGCTGGGCGCTGCCGCTCTCGGTCGTGCTGATCGTGCCGATGTGCCTGCTGGCCGCAGTCACCGGCCTGTTGTTCCGCGGGCTCGACGTCAATATCCTGGCGCAGGTGGGCTTCGTCGTGCTGGTCGGGCTCGCGGCCAAGAACGCGATCCTCATCGTCGAATTCGCCAAGCAGGCCGAGGAGGCCGGGCATGACCGCTTCGAATCGGCGGTGCAGGCGGCGCGCACCCGGTTGCGCCCGATCCTGATGACCTCCTTCGCCTTCATCCTCGGCGTGGTGCCGTTGGTGGTGGCGACGGGTGCCGGCGCCGAAATGCGCCAGTCGCTCGGCACCGCCGTGTTCTCGGGCATGCTCGGCGTCACCGGCTTCGGGCTGATCTTCACCCCGGTCTTCTACGTCGTGGTCCGCGGCCTGGCGAGCCGGCGGAAAGCCGCCCCGGCCCATCCGGCGGCCACTCCGGCAGCATAAGCTCATGCCGGAAGATCATTGGCTTGCTTCAGGCTTTTCGCGTTAAATCCTTCTCCTGCAATGAGCGTGTGAAGAACCTACCGAAGCCTGAGATCCCTTAGTGGGGCGGTCGTCCCTGGCCGCCCGCCAGCTGAAAGCCGGCATAACCTGTCGCGCGATAGATTTGTGCCGGCTAGCGCCGGCAAGGCGGCCAGGGACGACCGCCCCACTGACGATCGAAGCCTGGAGCGATATTTTCACAAGCTCATTGCGGGAGAAGGGTGAGGCGCGCAAGCGCCCTGGACCTCGCAAGCGGCTCTCCCCTCACCCTCCCTCTCCCGCGGTGCGGGCGAGGGGCTGAACCGAGCGAGCACTCATGGCCTTCCGTCTGACTCCGATTGCGCCGGTGCTGCTGGGTGTCGCCCTCGCCCAGGTGGCGCTCGGCGTCATGACGCCGCTGATCCCGATCCTGCTGCTGCGCCAGGGCGTCGAGACGCAGAATATCGGCTATGTCGCTTCCAGCTATTTCCTGGGGTTCCTGGCCGGCGCTCTGCTCTGCGCCCGGATCGTGAGCCGGGTCGGCCATATCCGTGCCTTTGCCGTCTTCGCCGCGACCGCCGCCGATGCTGCCCTGCTGATGGCGCTGGTGCCTTCGGCCTGGGGCTGGGCGCTGTTGCGCTTCATCATCGGCTTCAACCTGTCCGGCCTGTTCCTGGTCGCCGAGAGCTGGCTCAACGACAAGGCCGATGCGAGCACGCGCGGCCGCACCTTCGGCGCCTATCTGCTGGTGTCATGGCTGGGGGCCGCCGCCGGGCCGCTGAGCCTTACCGTCGTTCAGGCCTCGAGCGTAATGTTCATCGCCGTCGGCATGGCCTTCGCGACCTCGCTGCTGCCGATGGCGCTGACCCAGATCAGCAACCCGGTGCTCGACCGGCAACGGCGCTTCAGCCTCGCTCGGCTGTTCCGGGCCTCGCCGCTGGGTGTCGTGTGCTGCCTGACCTCGGGCCTGGTCAACAGCGCCTTTTATGCGCTCATCCCGGTCTATCTCAGGCGCCTGGGCCATGACACCGATTCGGTGGCGAGCTTCACGTCCGCCACCATGGTCGCAGCATTGCTGGTGCAATATCCGATCGGGATGTTGTCCGATCGGTTCGGCCGGCGGCCGGTGACGCTGGCGGCCCTGCTGCTGGCCTTCGGCTTCGCCGGATCGATGGGGTTGTTCGGCGCCGATTCGCTGCCGCTGCTGACCGGCCTCGGCTGCTGCTTCGCCGGGGTGATGGCGCCGATCTACGGCTTGGGCGCCGGCCAGACCAACGATCATATCGAGCCTGGCGACTATGTCGGGGCGGCCGGCGGGCTGCTCTTCGTCTGGGCCTTGGGCGCCAGCGCCGGCCCGAGCGCTGCCGCCGCGGCCATGAATGCGGTCGGCCCGTCCGGCCTGTTCGCCTATCTGGCCGGCGTGCTGGCCCTGGTCAGCCTGTTCACCCTCGCCCGGATCCGGCTGCGCGCCGCCATACCGCGCGACCTGCAGAGCGGTTACATCCCGGCCGCGACGGCACCACCCGGCGTGCCGGAACTGGCCGAGGGGCAACGCGACGGCATCGGCGAATGAGCTATTCGGCCAGAGACAGGTGCTGCAACGCGTCCTCGTTCAAGCTGGCGAGCCGGGCGGCATCGCGCGCCGGGTTGATCAGCAGATACCCCACGATACCCGACAGGACGAGCAGGGTGGCCTGCAGCAGATAGCCGTTGCGGAAGCCGCTCGCCAGATCGGCCGAGCCGTCCAGGACCAGCCCCATGACCGAAGGCGCCAGGATCCCGGCCGTGCTGTAACCGGCATTGTTGATCGCCAGCATGGCCGCGCGCTGCCGGGGCGGCGTAATCTCGGCGATGATCGGCGGCCCGACCGTGAAGATCACGAACATGATCGACGCCGCGAGAGTGTAGCAGACGATCTTTGCCGTGGGGTCGGGCACCAGCGCCATGGCGGCGATGCCGGCACCGCCCAGGATCACGCCGGCACTGCCGAAGGCGCCGCGGGCGAGGCGGCTCGGCACGCCGCGCTGCACCAGGCGCTGCGAAGTGATGGCGATGAACGGGCCGATCACGATGGTCAGCAGGGTCGGCAGGGTCTGCAGCTGTCCGGCCTGGACCTGGGTCAGCCCGACGAACTTGATCAAGTAGATCGTGCCCCAGGACAGTGCCACGGCGATCGACCAATAGGAGGTGAAGCAGACCAGAAAGACGCCGAGCACCGTCCTGTTGAGCAGCAGATGGCGATAGGCGATGCCGCCGGGGGCGGCAGCGTCGCGTCCGGTCTGATCTTCGAGCGGGCCTTCGCGGCCGAGCAGAAACCAGATGAGGGACCAAACCAGACCGGCCAAGCCGACCGTCAGGAAAGCGGCATGCCAGCTCCAGGTCACGATGATCGACGGCAGGATCTGGCCGGCCGCGGCGGCACCGATCCCGGCGCCCAACGCCAGGATGTTGGTCGGCAGGGTCCGCCGGTCGTTGGGGAACCATTTATAGGCGGCATGCAGCGCCACCGGATAGCCCGGCCCCTCGCTGGCGCCGAGCAGGATACGGCAGGTGACCAGCGTGCCCAGTCCGGCGGCGCCGATCATCGGGAATTGCGTCGCGGCCCAGACCAGCCCCATGCCGAGCATCAGCCAGCGCGACGGCCAGCGATTCGCCGTGAAGCCGAAGATGACCGAAGACACGGCAAAGAGCAGGAAAAAGCTGCTGTTGACGTAGCCGAACTGCTTATTGGACAGCTCCAGATCGTGCATGATCTGCGGCCCGGCCAAGCCGAGTACGCTCTTGTCGGCGTAGTTGATGAACATGAAGAAGAACAGCAACACGACGATGAGCCAAGCGCGCCAGCTGCTCGGCGCTATTCCGCCGCTTCGCCCGTCTGCACCCATCACGCGGCCCACTCCCTGTTGTCGGCCCGGTCGGAGCCTGCTGCGGCTTACCGGCGCCGCTTGCCGCAACCCTGGCACGCCCGTCCGGACGGCGCAACGCCCGGGCAGCCAGGGCAATCGGGTGAATTAACGAGTGACAAAGGGCTAAAATGTTGAATCGATGAGTGTCCTCTGATTCGCGAGAGGATGAACTCGATGGACGCTGTGACCTGCGATGCCGAGGCGGCTGCTGAGG
>Ga0302314_10004803_pt1 | contig 24793 bp, 25 predicted proteins | sample III_Palsa_N2_3_FD_200533 | JGI IMG/M metagenome (GOLD analysis project Ga0302314, IMG submission 200533) | Peat permafrost microbial communities from Stordalen Mire near Abisko, Sweden - III_Palsa_N2_3 | ecosystem: Environmental > Terrestrial > Soil > Palsa > Peat permafrost | place: Sweden... | reverse complement strand
ATATCGACATCCTGACCGCGCATTTCGTGCTGCATCCGGACTGGTTCGACGTGGTCGTGGCCTCCAATCTGTTCGGCGACATCCTGTCCGATCTCGGACCCGCCTGCACCGGCACGATCGGCATCGCCCCGTCGGGCAACATCAACCCGGACCGGGACATGCCGTCGCTGTTCGAGCCCGTGCATGGCTCGGCCCCGGACATCGCCGGCAAGGGTATCGCCAACCCGATCGGTCAGATCTGGTCGGCGGCGATGATGCTGGAACATTTGGGCGAGGACGAAGCGGCGGCGGCGATCGTCAGGGCGATCGAACGGGTGCTGGCCGAACCGGGCCTCAGGACCGGCGACCTTGGCGGCAAGGGCAACACATTGTCCTGCGGCAAGGCCGTGGTCGAGATGCTGGGTTAGGCTTTGGCGAGGGCGGTCAGCAGCCGGTCGACCGCCTCGTTCAGCTGTTCAGGACTGAATGGTTTTTCCAACGCGCCGTTGGCGCCGAGCGCGCTCGCGGCCCGTAGATATTCAGGGCCGCGATAGCTGCCGGAAATGGCCAGGATCGGCGTGTCGTTGGAAATCAGTCGGATCTGGCGAATCGTCTCGATGCCGTCCTGCACCGGCATGAACAGGTCGGTGATGACCAGCTCGAACGGCTCGGCGCGATAGGCGCGCATGCCGGCGCGGCCGTCGATGGCGAGCGTCGTCTGATGGCCCTTCGCCGTCAGCACGGTGCTGGCCAGCGCCAGCACCGCCGGATCGTCGTCGATGAACAGAATCCGTGCCATATCAGGCGGCCTCCCGGCGCCGCGCCATCCAAAGTCGTATAAATTTCAATATTATCCATATGGGGTTGTGGTGGCGGCGCGGGTGGGGGCAAGGAAGTGTCAACGCGGCCCGCGTTTCATGTTTTGACAACCCGTTCGGGCGTATCCAGGGGCAGGATTCCTTTGTCGGACGCGGGTGACCTGCCTTGTTCAAACAGTTGCGCGACTTCATCCGCCGGGTCGTCCTGGCGGCCGGCGCGCGCCATAAACGGCTGGTCGCGGCCGGTCTGGCGCTGATCCTGGTCGCGGTCGCGGTGGACAATGCCGGGCGGATCGCCGGCGCACTGGGCGTGCCCTGCGGCTTCTGTCAGACGGTCGGGGCGGCCCAATCGGCGTTCGATCGCGCGCGCGACGATGTCGCCGCCAAGACCAAGGCCGCAGGGGCACAGGACCAGATCAGCTACACGGCGTTCCTCGACCAGGTCCAGACCGGCGCGATTGCGGCGGCGATTCTGCCCAGGGCCTATGAGGGCTCGCAGCAGATATCGTTCCAGACCCGGGACGGCCGCTACGGCACGACGGTGCTGCCGAGCGCCAGCCTGGCCAAGACAGTCGCCGACCTGCTGGTGTCGGCCCATGTCGAGATCCTGACCAACGTCCCGCCGGCGCTCGATTCCGACGAGATGGGCGGCATCGTCCGCTCGCTGCTGCCGACGATCGTCATCGGCCTCATCATCCTGTTCATGACCGGCCGCGTGCCCGGCGTCGGCAACACGCCCGGCGAATGGGTCCGCGCCCAGAAGAACGACACGCGCTTCGACGACGTCCAGGGCGTGGAAGAGGCCAAGGCCGAGCTGGTCGAGGCCGTCGGCCAATTGCTCGACCCGACCGCCGCCGGCGATCTGGGTGCGCAGGTGCCGCGCGGCATCCTGCTCGTCGGTCCGCCCGGCACCGGCAAGACGCTGTTGGCGCGGGCGGTCGCGGGCGAGGCCGGGGCCGCGTTCCTGCGGCTGTCGGGTTCCGATTTCGTCGAGATGTGGGCTGGCCTCGGTGCCCGCCGGGTGCGCCGCGTGTTTGCCGCCGCCCGCAAGCGCGCGCCTTGCGTCATCTTCATCGACGAGATCGACAGCCTCGGCCGCAAGCGCGGTGGCGGTTCGTCCGGCGCCGATCGGGAGAACGACCAGACGCTGAACGCGCTGCTGGTCGAGTTGGACGGCTTCGCGCGCGACGACCGGGTGCTGGTGCTGGCCGCGACCAACCGGGTCGACACGCTCGACGAGGCGCTGATGCGTCCGGGCCGGTTCGACCGCCATGTCCATGTCGGTCTGCCCGACATGCAGGGCCGCCGCGCCATCCTCGGCGCCCACGCGCGGCGGGTGAAGCTCGACCGCGCCGCCGATCTGGAGGCGACCGCGCGCGGCACGCCCGGCTTCTCCGGGGCCGAGCTCGCCAATATCATCAACGAGGCCGCCTTCGCCGCCAACCGGCGCGGCGCCAAGACCATCGGCTCGATCGATCTGGAGACCGCGCGCGACCGGGTCCTGATGGGCAGCGAGCGCAAGAATTTCCTGCTGCGCGACGAGGAGCGGACGCTGACCGCCTGGCACGAGGCCGGACACGCGCTGGTGGCGCTGCTGCTGCCCCATTCCGACCCGGTGCATAAGGCGACGATCGTGCCGCGCGGCCGGGCGCTGGGCATGGTCGTGCGCCTGCCGGAGCATGATCGCTATGCCGCGTCGCGCGCCAAGCTGGAAGCGGATCTCGCCGTCGCCGTCGGCGGCCGTGTCGCCGAGGAACTGAAATTCGGCCCCGACCATGTCACCACGGGGGCCGAGGCCGACATCAAGGCCGCGACCGACCTCGCCCATAAGATGGTGGCGAAATGGGGCATGAGCCGCCTGGGCTTCATGAGCTGGAGCGGCGAGGACGGTTGCATCGAAGAGCCGGTGCGCCAGGAAATGAAACGCGAGATCGACCGCGCGCTCGCCAAGGTGCGCCGCCTGATGCTGCGCCACCGCGCGGCCTTGGACAGCATCGCCCAGGCGTTGCTCGACAAGGAAACTCTCGACCGCAGCGAATTGGAACGCCTGGTCGCAGCCGCACCGGTCGCCGAAGAGACGGCCCCGGCATCGCCCAAGCCCAGCCCGCCGGTGGCGCTGGCGGCGGAGTAGGCGCCGGAGCCGGAGGGTCGTTCAGCTAGTCTCACTTGCCTCCAAACGATTCTCACGATTTCGTGAGCGCCCGCGCCGACGGTCTGGACTTGTTCTCTTGTCTAAGCTTGTATGGAGACGACCATCGGCAAGGGGGCGTTCCGTGCAGGAAATCCATTTCACCTATCTGAACGCGCTCGATGTCGAGAAGCTGGCCTTGACCGATGCCGAGATCCTGGCGGCGGTCGAGGGCGGGCTGAAGGCGCAGGGTCTGGGCCAGACGGTGATCGAGCCGCGGGTGCATCTGATCCCGGAAAGCTCGACCAAGGGCCATTTCAACGTGCTGCGCGGCTATGTGAAGCCGCTGGGCCTGGCCGGCGTGAAGGTGGTCGGCGATTTCGTCGATAACTACAAACGCGACCTGCCGTCGGAACTGGCGATCCTCAATCTGTTCGACCCGGAAACCGGCGTGCTGAAGGCGCTGCTGGACGCGACCTCGATCACCGACATGCGCACCGGCGCCATGACGGCGCTCGGCGGCAAGTTCCTGGGGCCGAAGAACGCGCGCGTGCTGGGCCATATCGGCGCGCGCGGCACCGCCTACTGGAACGTCCGGCTGCTGGATCATTTCTTCGATTTCGACGAGATCCGCGTCCATTCCCGCCGCCCGGAAAGCCAGAATGCTTTCGCCGAGCGCCTGTCCCAGGACCTGGGCAAGAAGGTGGTCGCGACCAGCGACTGGGAAAGCTGCGTCAAGGGGGCCGACATCGTGGTCGAGGCCTCGCGCCTGCCCGAGCCGACGCCGATGCTGAAGACCGACTGGATCAAGAAAGGCGCGCTGGTCGTGCCTTACGGCACCATGAGCGCGGTCGAGTTGAGCCTGACCGACATCATGGACAAGATGGTGGTCGACGACTGGGGTCAGTGCCGCAAGGGCCTGCCGTTCGGTGCCTTGCGCGCTCATGTCGACAGCGACCGGCTGACCCAGGAGAACCTGCATGCCGAGCTGGGCCAGATCATCGCCGGGCTGAAGCCGGGCCGGGAATCCGCCGACGAGACCATCCTGTTCTGGCACCGCGGCCTGTCCTTGAGCGATATCGCACTCGGTCATGCCATGTTGGAAAAGGCGGCGACCCTGGGTCTGGGCCAGCGGATCCGCTTCGCCTGATGCCGGCAGCCCTCGTCGCCAATGCACGGATGTATTCGGTGGCGCCGGGGGCGGTCCTGGCCTGGCAGCGGCTGTTCGGCTGGCTGGCCGGTGCGGCGCAGCGCCGGCTCGATATCGTCGATCATTTGGCACCGGCACCGCTGGAGGCCCTGTGGGCGCGCGACGATCTGGCCGCCGTGTTCATGTGCGGCTGGCCGTTCGCGCGCGAGGGCGCCCGGCGCCCGATCGTGGCGGCGCCGATCCCGGCAAGCGGTCCCGGCGCTCCGCTCTATCGCAGCCATTTCATGGTGCGCGCCGACAGTCCCTTCCCGACGCTCGAAGCCACGTTCGGCCATCGGTTCGCCTATACGGCCCCGGCGTCGCACTCCGGCTATAACGCGCCGCGCCATCATCTGCTGGCCTATCGCCGCGCCGATCGGCCGGCGCTCTATGGCTCGACGGTCGGGCCGCTGATCACGCCGCGCCGGGTGGTCGAGACGTTGCTGGCCGGCGAGGCCGATGTCGGCCCGCTCGATAGCTATGCCTACGACCTGCTGTGCCGGCACGATCCGGCGCTGATGGCCGGCGTGCGCGTGCTGGACAGCACCGGCTGGGTGCCGATGCCGCTGCTGGTCGGCAGCCTGGACGGGGATATGGGTGTCGCCCGCGAGCTGGGCCTGGTGCTGCAGGGGGCGGCAGACGATCCGGCGGCCCGGCCGATCCTGGCGGATCTGGGCTTGGCCGGCTTCGCCCGGCCCGATGCGTCCGACTACCAGATTACCCTGGATTGGGACGCGGACGCCCGCGCCGCGGGTTATGCGATTGTGATGTAAGCCGCTAAATACCTGTGCCAGATTAATCTTTGGGCCGAAGGGTCCGGATGGATAAGGGAACGTGAAGCCATGACCGATTTCAGCCGGCGCCAGATCCTGGGCGCTGCCGCCACGACGGCCATTCTGGGGGCCGCGGGCCTGCCCTTTCCGGTCCTGGCGCAACAGGGACGCAGCAGCGTCACGCTCGCCATCAGCCGCGACATCCAGGGCTCGCTCACGCCGGCGAACCGTGTCGGCCCGATCGAGGGCAATATCATGCGCACGGTCTGCCAGGGCCTGATCCGCTTCAAGCCCGGCAGCTTCGAATGGGAGCTGTCGGCGGCGAAGGCCCTGACCCAGGTCAACGACACGACCATCGCGTTCGAGCTCAATCCGGGGCTGATGTTCCACGGCGGCTTTGGCGAGATGACCGCCGACGACGTCAAATTCTCGTTCGAGCAGTTCGGCCTGGTCGGTGCCGACGGCAAGCCCGCGGGCTATGCCAAGGATTGGGCGTCCCTGGACCATGTCGAGGTCACCGGCAAATACACCGGCAAGATCCTGCTGAAGTCGGCGGCGCCGCAGCTATGGCTGGTCGTGCTGCCGGACAATTCCGGCCTGATCATCTCCAAGAAGGCGTTCGAGGCCGGGGCCTATCGCTCCGACGCCCAGCCGATCAAGCTGATCGGCACCGGCGCCTATCTGCTGGCCGAATGGGTCCCGAACCAGCGGGTCGTGCTGAAGACCAATCCCGACTGGAAGGGCGCCAAGCCGACCTTCCCGGAGGTCGTGCTGCAGCCGGTCCGCGATCCCAAGACCGCCGAGCTGGCGCTGCGCGCGAACGAGCTGCAATTCACGCCGGTCGAGCCGGCCGATGCCGGCGAGATCGAGAAGGAAAAAGACACCAAGCTGCTCAAGCAGGATTCGATCAATTACGTCTGGATCGGCCTGAACGTTGAAAAGCCGCCGTTCGACAATGCCAAGGTCCGCCAGGCGCTGAGGCTGGCGATCGACGTCGAGCAGGTGCTGGCCGGCGCCTATAACGGCACGGTCAAGCCGGCCTATGCGCTGATGGCGCCGGGGCTGCTGGGCTATTGGGCCGACGCGCCGAAGCCGAAGGCGGATCCGGCGGCGGCGAAGAAGCTGCTGGCCGAGGCCGGGCATCCGACCGGCTTCAAATGCACGCTCACGCTGATGAACAAGCCGACCTACCAGGCGATCGGCCAGATCGTGCAGGCTTTGCTGGGCGAGATCGGCGTGCAGGTCGAGCTGCAGGTGCTGGATGCCGGCGCCTATTATGCCGTCGGCAAGGGCGATACCGGCAAGAACCTCGACATGGCGCTGCAGCGTTTCGGCGGCAAGGCTGATCCCGCTTTCCAGACCCAATGGTTCGTGGCGTCCCAGATCGGCACCTGGAACTGGCAGCGTTGGAACGACCCTGCCTTCGACGACGCTTCGGCCAAGGCGGCCAGCACCAACGACAAGGCCGAGCGCAACCGGCTCTATATCGAGGCGCAGAAGCGCATGGAGGCGTCGGGCGCCTATATCTGGCTGACCCATGAGGCGAATATCTTCGCCTTCCGCCCCTGGCTGAAACCCGCCGTGCTGCCCAATGGCGACGACATGCTCTACGACCGGTTCACGTCGGTCTGATTCGGCGCCCCTGATGTCGCCGAAGCTCCGGTATGTCGGCAGCCGGATCGTCACGACGCTGCTCGTGCTGGTGTGCGCCACGGTCCTGCTGTTTTCGCTGACCCTGTTCATCCCGGGCAATCCGGCCGAGGTGCTGCTGGGCCCGCGCGCGACGCCGGAGGCGGTGGCCGCCTATAGCCACATCATGGGCCTCGATCGGCCGCTGTTGGCACGGCTGGCGATCTTTCTGGGCAACGTGCTCACGGGCGATCTCGGCCGCGACGTCATCAGCGGCCGGCCGGTGCTGGATCTGGTGCTGGAGGTGTTTCCCTATACCCTGACCCTGACCCTCGCCGCGATCGGGCTGGCCGTGGTGCTGGGCGTGCCGCTCGGCTGCTACGCCGCGACCCATCCGGGCAGCGTGCTGGACCAGGTCGGCGCCGTCACCAGCGTCGCCTTCATCGCCATGCCGAACTTCGTCGTCGCCGTATTCCTGGTGCTGATCTTCTCGGTCTGGCTGCATTGGCTGCCGGTACTGGGCGTCGGGCGCGACGGCGGCTGGGGCGATGCGGTGCTGCGGCTGATCCTGCCGGCGCTGTCGCTGGCCTTGAGCTGGATCGGCTATATCGCCCGCTTGCTGCGCGCCTCGCTGTTGGAAGTGCTGGGCGAGGCCCATATCCGCACGGCCCGCGCCTATGGCGTGCCGGAGCGGCGCATCGTCTATCGCAATGCCTTGAAGCTCGCCGCTATCCCGACCGTGGCGATCCTGGGCCTGGGCGTCGGCCGCCTGCTGGGCGGCGCCATCTTCGCCGAGATCGTGTTCGCCCGGCCGGGCCTGGGCACGCTCGTCTATGACGCGATCGCCGTGCGCAATTATCCGGTGGTGCAGGCGGCCGTGCTGGTCGTGGTCGGCGTGTTCACCGTGACCAATCTCTTGACCGACCTCAGCTATCTTTGGCTCGACCCGCGGCTCGGCCGGCGCTTGGGAGAAGCCCGGTGAGGGACGCCGTCATCGCGGTCTGGCGCAGCCCGACCGGCCGCATCGGGCTGGTGCTGGTCGTGCTCGTGGCCCTGTTCAGCCTGGCCGGGCCGTTCGTCATCCCGTTCGAGCCCAACAAGCTCGACGTGCTGCATCGCTTCGCCGGTCCGACCGCGCTCCATTGGATGGGCACCGACAATCTGGGGCGCGACCTGGCCGTGCGCATGGCGGTCGGCGGGCAGATCGCGCTCGGCGTGGCGCTCAGCACCATCGGCCTGTCGCTGGTCGGCGGCACCCTGCTCGGCATCGCAGCCGCCTACGCGCCGGCGCAGATCGAACGCGCGATCCTGGTCGTGTTCGACGTGCTGAGCGCGTTTCCGCCGCTGATCTTCGCGCTGGCGATCGTGGCGCTGCTGGGGCCGGGGCTTGACAAGGTCATCTTCATCCTGGCCGTGACCATGGTGCCGCATTTCGGCCGGATCGCGCGGGCGCAGACCCTGTCGCTGAAACAGGCGCCGTTTCTGGATGCGACCCGCGTGCTGGGCGCCTCGGCCGCGCGGCTGGTGCTGGTCCATGTCGTGCCCAACATCATGGGGCCGCTGGTCGTGCTGGCCAGCATGGACATTCCGGTCGTGATCACGCTCGAAGCCGGCCTGAGCTTCCTCGGCATCGGCGTGCCGCCGCCGCGCGCCAGTTGGGGCGGCCTGCTCCATGACGGCTATACCAACCTCACCCAATCGCCCTGGCCGGTGACGTTCGCCGGCCTGATGCTGATGCTGGCGACCCTGGGCTTCACCTTGTTCGGCGAGGCTTTGCGCGACGCGATCGACCCGAAGCTCCGGGCCTCGCCATGAGCGAGCCCTTGCTGAAGATCCGCGACCTGTCGGTGCATTTCCGCACCAGCCACGGCATCGCCCAGGTGTTGCGCAACGTCTCGCTGGATCTGGGCCGCGGCCGGGCGGTGGGCGTGGTCGGCGAAAGCGGCTCGGGCAAATCGACCCTGGCCGCGAGCCTGCTCCGGCTGCTGCCGGCCAATCTGGCGCTGCTCGACGGCACGATCGAGTTGGATGGCCGCAACCTGCTGGATCTGCCGGCGGCGGAGACCATGGCGCTGCGCGGCACCCGCTTCGCCATGATCTTTCAAGACCCGATGACGGCGCTCAATCCGGTGTTCACCATCGGCAACCAGCTGGTCGAGCTGCAGCGCGCCAAGCGGCCGACGGCGTCGAAGGCGGAGCTGCGCGAGCGTGCCGTGCAGATGCTGGCGCGGGTCGGCATCGCCGACCCCATCCGGCGGCTCGAGCAATATCCCCATGAATTCTCCGGCGGCATGCGCCAGCGCGTGATGATCGCGGCGGCGCTCTTGACCGACGCCGACCTGCTGATCGCCGACGAGCCGACCACGGCGCTCGATCCGACGATCGAAGCGCAGATCGTGGCGCTGATGCGCACGCTGCATGACGAGATCGGCGGCACGCTGCTGCTGATCTCGCACAGCCTGGGCCTGATCTCGCAGCTGTGCGACGACGTGGTCGTGCTCTATGCCGGCACCGTGGTCGAGACCGGGCCGATGGCCGAATTGTTCCGCAATCCCCTGCATCCCTATACCCGCGCGCTGATCGCCTGCGAGATTGCCGACGACGTTACGCGCGGCGATAAATTGGCGTCGATCCCCGGCGAGGTGCCGGACGTGACCCGGCTGCCGCCCGGCTGCATCTTCGCCAACCGCTGCCCCGATGTGGTGCCGGCCTGCCGCGAGGCGGTGCCGGAATTACGGGCATTCGGCCCGGATCGGAGGGCGGCATGCAGCCGGATCTAGTCCAGATCCAGGACGCGACCGTCGCCTTCGGTCGGGTGAAGGCAGTCGACGCGGCCTCGCTGGCGATCCAGCCGGGCGAGACCGTCGGCCTGATCGGCGAGAGCGGCTCGGGCAAGAGCACGCTCGCCCGTCTGCTGGTCGATCTGGTGCGGCCCAGCGCCGGCCAGGTGCGGTTCGACGGCCGGGATCTGGCGACGCTGGACGGGCCCGCGCGCCGGGCCTATCGGCGCGACGCGCAGATGATCTTCCAGGACCCGGTCGCATCCCTGTCGCCGCGCATGACGATCGGCCGGCTGCTGGCCGAGCCGCTGCAGATCCATGGGCTCGACCGGGCCCAGGCCTGGCCCGGCGTGCTCGAACTGCTGCGCCGGGTGGGTCTGCCGGAGACGGTGCTGGGCAAATATCCCCACCAGGTCTCCGGCGGGCAGGCGCGCCGGGTCGGCATCGCCCGGGCGCTGGTGCTGCGCCCGCGCCTGGTCGTGGCCGACGAGCCCACGGCAGGGTTGGACGTGTCCGTCCAGGGCGACCTGGTCAATCTCATGACTGAGCTGCAGCGCGACTTCGGCCTGACCTATCTGCTGGTCTCGCATAATCTCAACGTCGTGCGCGCCATGGCCGACCGGTTCGCGGTCATGTATCTGGGCCAACTGATCGAGGTCGGGCCGGCGCAGACGATCTTCACCGCACCGGCCCATCCCTATACGCAGGCGCTGATCGCGGCGACGCCGCGGCTCGACCCGGACCGGACGCAATCCCATACGCTGTTGGCCGGCGAGATCCCGAACCCGAACGACCTGCCGCCCGGCTGCCGCTTCCAGACCCGCTGCCCGCTCGCCGACGCTCATTGCCGCGCGGTCGAACCGCCGGAGACGCTGCTGGGTGACGGCCGGACGGTGCGGTGCCATAAGCCGTTGGTTTAACGCGTCATTCCAAAACCTAGAACAAGCAGCCCGTCGGCGCCGCCAGCACCCGCAGGCGCGCCGCCAGCTCCGGCGTCAGCGTCGCCAGCACCTTCATCGCGTCCGGGCCGGTCTCGCGGTCGGTTTCCAGTGCCGGCACCGCCTCGCGCACGGCCGTGTGGATCAAGCCCGATCCGGCGCCCAGCGGCGTGAAGCCGCGCAGATCCGCCGCCTGGGCCGCGACCATCGCTTCGATCGCGATCAGCATGCGGTAGAGCGCCATCTGTTCGGCCAGCTTGGCGATGGTCAGCAGGCTTTGCGGCGCATGATCCTCGACGATTTCCGAGACCGGCACCGCGTCCAGGCTGGCCGGGGCGGCCTTGAGCCGAATCTCGCCATAGAGCGCGGATGCGGTCTTCTGCAGGCTGTTGAAGCCGTTGCTGGCGCCGCCGATCGGCGACAGATATTTGGGCAAGCCGCTCAGATGGGGCGTCATCAGCTTCTGGATGCGCTGGACCGCGGCGGCCGCCAGATGATTGACCGCGATCGCCAACGTGTCGAATGCCAGCGCGATCGCCGGCGTGTGAAAATTCGTGGTCGACAGGATGACGCCGGCGTCCGCCAGCACCAGCGGATTGTCGACCGCGCCATTCAGCTCGATCCCGATCTCGCGCGCGGCATGGGCCAGCGCCGTGAAGGCGGCGCCGAACACGGAGCCCAGCGTGCGGAACGACAGCGCGTCCTGGATCGCGCGGGCGGCGCCGGGTGCGTAGAGCGCGCTGCCGTCCAGCAATGTCCGGAACAGGGCGGTCGCCGCGACCTGGCCGCCGGCCGGACGTGCCGCCGCCAGGCGCGCATCGAAGATCGAGGGATTGGCGGCATAGCCCTCCATCGACAGCGCCGCCGTGGCGGCCGCCTGCAGCAGCAGATTTTCCAGATCGACGAGTGTCAGCGCGCCATGGGCCGTGGTGACCGGGCTGGCGTTCAAGAGGCCGAGCCCGTCCTTGGCGCCGAGCGTTGCCGGTGCCAGGCCCGCCGCCGCCAGGGCCGCCGCCCCGGGCAGGATCTTGCCGTCGAACCAGGCCTCGCCCCGGCCGATCGCGACCGCGCCCAGATGGGCGACCAGGCCTAGGTCGCCGGCGCCGATCGAGCCGCGGGACGGGATGACCGGCGTCACACCGGTCCGGAGCATGGCGATCAGCAGATCGAGCAGGCCCGGCGACAGGCCGGAGCCGCCTTGGGCCAATCCGACGATGCGGGCCGCGAGCGCGGCGCGGCACAGGCGCTCCGGCAGAGCCGGCCCCATGCCGATGCAGCGGCCGACGATCATCTGTTCCTGGAACGGCTGGATCTCTTCCGGCTTCAGTCGATATTTGACGTTGCCGCCCAGGCCGGTGTTGAGTCCGTAGATCGGCACCGACCCGTCGGCGAGGTAGCTCTCGACCACGCGCCGCGCCTGGGCCAGCCGAGCGCGGACGCCGTCCGACAGGCGGATGTCGGCCGGTCCCGCCGCCAGATCGGCGAGCCGGCGCAGGCTGATGGCGCCACCGTCCAGATCGAGCTGCATCTTGAGGCCTGTCCTATTTGTGCCTGGGCTTCTTCGGCTGGGTGTAGCGATCGCACCAGCCCATGAATTCCTTGTACCAGAGCACGGAATTCTGCGGCTTCAAGATCCAGTGATTTTCGTCCGGGAAGAACACCAGGCGCGAGGCAACGTCCTTCGCGCGCAGCGTGTTGTAATAGGCCAGGCCCTGGTAATAGGGCACGCGATAATCCAGCTCGCCATGCATCACCAGGGTCGGCGTGGCGAAGTGGGCGGCATAGTGATGGGGCGATTGCTTCAGCGCCTGAGCCTCGTTCTCCCAGGGGAAGGCGCCCAGCTCCAGCCCGACCCAGGGATAGCCGTCGGAGCCGATCATCGCGACCCAGTCGAAGCAGCCGGCATGGCAGACATAGGCCTTGTAGCGGTCGCCGCGTACATTGCCGTTCATATAGGCGACCATATAGCCGCCATAGCTGCCGCCGGTCGCGACCACCCGTTTCGGATCGATATAGCCGGTCGTCAGCATATGGTCGGTGCCGGCCTCGACATCGGCCAGTTCGCGCCGGCCCAGATCGCCGTTGATCGACGAGACGAACTTTTGCCCCCAGCCGGTCGAGCCGTGGTAGTTCACCGCCGCCACGACATAGCCGCCGGCGGCGAACAGCTGCATGTTCCAGCGCCAGTGCCAGGTGTCGTTCCAGCAGGTGTGCGGACCGCCGTGGATGACCTGCATCAGCGGGTGTTTCGCCTTTTTCGCCGCATCGAACTCCGGCGGCGTCACGATCCACATCTGCACCGGATCGCCGTCGAAGCCCTTGAGCGTGACCGACTGGCTTTGGCCGAACTTCAGCTCACCCAGCAGCTTTTTGTTGAAACGCTCGATCGAGCGTTCGCCGCTGCCGTCGATCGCGGCGGCGAACAGGGTCGGCGGATGGGACTGGGACGCGCGCGAATAGACCAAAGTCGTGCCGTCGGCGTCGAGCCTGAGGTCGCCGGCGGTGCCGCCGAGGCCGGGGCCGCGGATCAGTTCGGTCGGGGTCGTCTCCGCGATGCCCAGGCGCCAGATCGGCTGGGCCACCTCAGTCTCGGCGGTGAAATACAGCGCCTTGCTGTCGGCGGCCCAGACCAGCGGCGCGTTGACGCCGCGGTCCCAGCCCGCGGTCAGGGCGGTCAGCGTGCCGGTCGCGCGTTCGATCAGCCACAGGCGCGCCTGCTCGTTATAGGACTTCGAGACGTCGAACGAGACGAACGCGATGTATTTGCCGTCCGGCGAATAGCGCGGCGCCTCGTCGGTATGGCCCTTTTTGTCGGTGAACTTGGTCCATTTGCCCGATTTGATGTCCATGGCGACGATGTCGGGCGCGTCGATCTTCGGGTCCGGATCGAAATCGTAGGCGAACACGACCTCCTTGCCGTCCGGGCTGATGTCGTAGTTGCTGGCGCCGGGCTCGGCCAGGGACAGGTGGAATTTCATGCCGACGAACAGGTCGCGGGTCTTGCCCGAGGCGACCTCGACCAGATGCAGATGCGGCTCGCGCCCGCGCGGAAACCAATGGTCCCAATAGCGATACAGGCTCCGCTCCAGCACGATCGCCTTGACCTTGTCGTCCTTGTCCGCCTTCAGGCGCTTGGCCTGGGCCTTCTCGGTCTCAAGCTCCGGCCAGACCCAGGACGAAAACGCGATGCGGCTGCTGTCGGGGAACCAGCGCAGGCCCCCGGCGCCGGTCGCGATATTGGTCAGGCGCCGGGCCTCGCCGCCGTCGGCCGCGATCAGATAGATCTGGCCGGTCTCGTCGGCCTCCTTGCCCTCGCCGCGCTTGGAGACGAAGGCGATCCACTTGCCGTCCGGCGACCAAGTGGGCTCGCCGTCGTGCTTGCCGCGGGTCAGCTGCTTCTGGGTCTTGCCGTCGGTCGACAACAGCCAGAGCTGGCTCGTACCTTCGTTGCTCTCCATGTCGTAGCGCGTGACCGCGGCGCAGGCCCAGCGCCCGTCGGGTGAAACCGCGGTCGGACCGACCCGCTTCAGGGCCCACAGATCTTCAGTGGTAAAGACGCGCTTGGAGGACATGGGAGGGGGCTCGGGGATCGTTCGAAGGAGGGTGGCCCGAGTGTATCCACAGAACGTCCGGTAAATCGACGGCGATCGATCGGCAACCGGAAGTCGGCGTTTGGTTCCAGCGGCTTGGGGGAGGGAAAATCGCCCCGCCGGGTGCTAGATTGCTTGGGTGGAACGGAAATCGGGGGCAGGGATGGCGGGTCGGAGGGAGCGCGGGCGGCCGGCCTATGCGGATGTGCTGACCCCGGCCGAATGGCGGGTGGTCGAGGCGGTGCGCCATGGCATGAGCAATCCCGAGATCGCACGGCGCCAGGGCGTCAGCCTGGACGCCATCAAGTACCACGTCGCCAACGCGCTGATGAAACTCGATGTCTCCAGCCGGGCGGAGCTGCGCCGTTGGGACGGTGTCAGGCGCGACAGCAAACTTTTCACCCAGGAGCGAACCATGACGAACCCATTGGTGCTGGGCCCGGTCGGCCAGATTGCCCGCAGCGTAACGGACATCGCCGCCGCGCGCGCCTGGTACGGCGACGTGCTCGGCCTCGAACATCTCTATTCCTTCGGCAATCTCGCCTTCTTCAATTGCGGCGGGCTCCGGCTGTTCCTGTCGGAGGGCGATGGCGGCCCGGCGGACTCGACCCTCTATTTCCGCGTCGACGACATCCGCGGCGCCCACGCGACGCTGGCCGAACGCGGCATCGCGTTCGTCAGCGCGCCGCACCTCATTCACAAGCACGCCGACGGCACCGAGGAATGGATGGCCTTCTTCAAGGACAATGAGGGCCGCCCGCTGGCGCTGATGGCGCAGATCAGCGGAACCTAGCGCTGCTCCCAACGCTTGTATTCGGGTGAACCAAGCGGGAGAACGATCATGCCGAACGAGACCAAGCCGCGCCCGATCGTGGCCGGCCGCGCACCGGACGGCGTCGACGGCAGCGCGCGCGCGGCCTATGAGGCCGGAATGCGCGACCGGGCCAAGATCATGGATCTCGAGGTCGATCCGACCCGCCGGGCGGCGACCGGTGCGTCGGAAGGCAACGGCGGCGGCGGCAATGTCGCGGAACTGCCGGCCGAGATGCGCCGGGCCGGTATCGATCCGAAGAAAGCGACCCGGTAGGCGGCGTCGCTGCCGTGAAGCTGTCGACCGCCGTCAAGCGGCTCCGTCGCGCGCGGTCTTCGCCCGGCTGGCGCCTGGCCGCGAAGGCGAGTTCGGCACTACTGTCGCTGGCCTGGGCGCCCAGCCGGTTGGCGACCGCCTGGACCGCATCGCCCGGACGCATCGTCGAAATCCACACGTTCGGCTCGAACCCCGGCGCCCTGCGCATGTTCGTCTATGCGCCGCCGGAGCCGGTGCTGCCCAACGCCCCTCTGATCGTGCTGCTGCATGGCTGCGGCCAGGACGCGGCGGGCTTTGCCGAGAATGCCGGTTGGCTGGCCCTGGCACGTCGCGTCGGCGCCGTGCTGGTGCTGCCGGAGCAGGTCACCGACAATAATCGCGGCCGCTGCTTCAACTGGTACCAGCAGGCGGACATCAGGCGTGGCGGTGGCGAGGCCCTGTCCATCCGCCAGATGGTGCGGACCGCCAGCAAACATTTCGGCTCCGACCCGCGCCGGGTCTTCCTCGTGGGCTTGTCGGCGGGCGGCGCCATGGCCGTGGGACTGCTCGCGGCCTATCCGACCGTGTTCGCCGCCGGCGCCGTGGTTGCGGGGGTGGCGCTCGGCACGGCCAAGGGGCCGCTGCAGGCCCTGGCGCGGACGCACCGGGCCGACTCCGGCCGCAGCCAAGCGGCGTTGGCCGATGCGGTGCGGGCGCTGGCGCCGGTAAGCCAAAGCCGGGTTTGGCCGCGCCTGTCGATTTGGCAAGGCGAGCGGGACCGGACGATCGATCCCGCCCATGCTGAGATTCTGTCGGCGCAATGGCGTGCGGTAAACGATCTCGCGGCCCGGCCGATCACCGATCAGCAGCCAATGCCCGGCGTGCGCCATCGGGTCTGGGGCACGGCCCGACGCAGCTCGGTCGAGCTCTGGACCCTCGCCGACATGGGTCATGGCTTTCCGGTGGATCCCAAGGCGTCCGGCGGCGGGCGGCCGGGGCCGTGGGTGCTCGATGCCGGCGTCTCCGCCGTGACGCTTATTGCCCGGTTCTGGGGCCTCAGCCCGCCCGATAGCGCCGCCATTCCTCGGCCGTGATTTCCCAGATCTCGGCCGGCTGCGGGCCGGAGACGAAATCCCGGGTTTCGGTCGCGACGACCCGCATGCCGCTCCGTTCGGAGATCCGGCGCGACCCGTCGTTGGCGACGGCCTTGGGTACGCGCAGGACTTCCTGGCCGAGCGTGTCGAACCAATAGTCGGTGACGACGTGGCTGGCCTCGGTCGTCAGCCCCTGCCGTTGCCAGGGCAGGCCGATCCAGAAGCCGCGGTTGTTGTTGGCGAGCCGCTTCAGGCTGATCAGCCCGATCATCTCTTCCGGCCTGTCGCGCAGCCGCATCGTCCAGTGCCAGGCCTGGCCGGCAGCGCTCGCCGGCAAGGCCACCTCGCGATAGAAAGTCTCGGCGCCGTCGTCCGGGTAGGGCCAGGGCACGACCGAGGCCATGTAGCGTACGATCTCCCAATGGGGAAACAGTCGCTGGGTCGCCGCGGCATCTTCGATCACCAGCGGCCGCAGGATCAGGCGGCGGGTTTCGAGGCTGGGGAAGCTCATGGCACCTCCACGGTGCGAATTTCGAGCTTCGACGTCAGCGTGCGATGGACCGGGCATTTGTCGGCGATTTCCATCAGGCGGGCGCGGGTGGCGGCGTCGAGGTCGCCGGTGAGCGTGATCTCGCGGTCGATCACCTCCAGCCGCGTGTCCTTCTCATCGCAGCCGGCGCAATCTTCCAGATGGATGCGGCGGTGGCGCAGGGCCACCCGGATGCGGGTGAGCGGCAATTGCTTGCGCTGGGCATAGAGCCGAAGCGTCATCGAGGTGCAGGTGCCGAGCGCCGACAGCAGGAAATCATAAGGCCCGGGCCCCACATCGCCGCCGCCGACCGAGACCGGTTCGTCGGCCAGATAGCTGTGGCGGCCGGCGACGATGCGCTGCTCCAATATGCCATGGCCGGTCTCCTCGACGACGACCAGGCCGGGCTCGGCCGGTTCGGCCGCGGCGATGGGGGCGGCGTCGGGCAGATAGCGCGCCGACCATTCGGCGATCAGCGACGCTACATAACGCGCATCCTCCGGCCTGGTCAGCAGATGGTCGGCCTGGTCGAGCGAGACGAAGCTTTTCGGGTGGCGTGCGGCGGTGAAAATCTCGCGCGCATTATCGACATTGACGATCTGGTCGATCGGCGAATGCAGCACCATCAGCGGCCGGCCCAGATGGGCGATGCGCTGCTTCTGGTCCTGGGCGCGGGCATTCTCGATGAAGCTGCGGCGGATGGTGAACGGCCGGCCGGCCAGATTGACGGTCGCTTCCCCGGCCGCCTCGATCTCGGCGACCCGGTCGGCGAACTGGTCGACGATATGGGCGACATCGAAGGGGGCGGCGATCACGGCGACGGCGCGCACCTCCGGCGCCTCGCCGGCGACGGCCAGCACGGCGGCCCCGCCCAGGCTGTGGCCGATGATCAGGCTGGCCGGATGGCCTTGGGCGCGCATATGGGCCAGCGCCGCCTTGAGGTCGGCGATGTTTGAGCTGAAATCGCTGTTGGCGAAATCGCCGCCGCTGCCGCCCAGCCCGGTGAAATCGAAGCGCACGGTGGCGATGCCGCGGGTGGCGAGGGCCGCCGCGATGCGGGCCGCCACATGGACGTCCTTGCCGCAGGTGAAGCAATGGGCGAACAGCGCATAGGCGCGCGGCGGGCCCTCCGGCAGATCCAGGCGCGCCGCCAGCGGATGGCCCGCGGCACTCGGAAACTCGAACCGTTCGACCGGCATGGCGTGTCTCCCTCGGATGGTTGACGTCGGGCGTGCCCGAATTTATCAATGGAATAGGCACACCCGTCCATTAGGTCTTTACTGATCGACACAACGTGTGACGGAGGGCCGGGATGCGAGGGATAAGGCGCTTCGCGATTCGGTTGCTGCCGGCGCTGGCTCTGTTTGTGGCGGCACCGGCCGGGGCTGCGGGGCTGCGGTTGGTGACCGGCATGGATTATCCACCGTTTGCCGGACCGGACCTGCCGGAGGGCGGGATGGCGACCGATCTGGTCCTGGCCGCGTTCGAAGCCGCCGGGCGCCCGGTCGAGCCGGTCGAGTATCTGCCCTGGAAACGCGGGTATCAGGCGGTGCTCGACGGCGAGTTCGACGCGACCTTCCCCTATGTCGACGCGCCGGACCGCAGGCTCGCGATGACCTTTTCGACCTCGCTCTATGATGCCGAGATCTGGCCGGTGTTCCGGTCCGACCGGATGCGGTCCTACACCGGGCCGGACAGCCTGATCGGCCTCACCCTGTGCCAGCCGGTCGGCTATGCCCCGCCGACCGTGCTGCTGCAGATGATCGAGAGCGGCATGCTGCGCCTGGTGCAGCCGGCGACCATGCCGCTGTGCGCGCGCCAGCTGCTGGCGGGCCGGGTCGATCTGCTGATCAATTCGGTGGCGCTGTTCAACACGATCGTGCGGCCGGAATGGCATGGCGGACCGGCGCCGATGATGGCCGATCATCCGGTCACGCAAAATCCGCTGTTCGTCCTGGCGGACCGGCGCAATCCCAAAGCGCCGGAGATCATGGCCGCCTTCGCCAAGGGCCTGGGCCTGCTGCGCGCCGATGGGCGCTACCAGGCCATCGTCGACCGCCATCTGGGGCCGGTCTCGACGACGCAATGACGGGTGCGCATTTGCTTTGCCGTCCGAAGCCGGGTGAGAATGCGTCGGACCCCGAATGGATGCGGAGCGGAAAATCGACATGAGCGGTGACACCAAGGGGGCGGAGCTGGCCGCCGCACGGGGCGCCATCGTCGCCCGCCCGTCGGCATTCAATCAGGCGCTGGGCATTCGCCTGACCGACTGGTCCGAGGGACGCTGCACGGTCGCGCTCGACGTCACCGGCGATCATCTGAACCGCAGCGGCGTCGTCCATGGCGGCGTGCTGATGGCGCTGCTCGATGTCGCCTGCGGCTATGCCGGCACCTGGAGCGAGGCGCAGGACGGGGCGCGCCTGTGCGTGACGCTCGATCTCACCACCAGCTTCGTGGCGCCGGCGCTGGCCGGCCGGCTGACCACGGTCGCCACCGTCAGCGGCGGCGGCCGCAAGATCTTCTTCGCCCGCGCCGAAGTGCGCGACGAAGACGGCAAACTGCTCGCCATGGGCCAGGGCTCGTTCCGGTATCGGTGACCGATTTTCTCCTTCTCCGCCCATTGGGCGGAGAAGGACGTTCTCGCTATGGATTCTTGAACCCGTACTCCGGCGTTTCCTCGTCATTGCCGTAATATTTGTAGGGCAGGAACTTGCCCGACATGCTGAGCTTGACCCGGTCGCCCTTGGCGTTCGGTTCGCGCTCCATCTGCATGTTGAAATCGATCGCCGACATGATGCCGTCGCCGAATTCCTCTTGGATCAGTTCCTTGAAGGTCGTGCCATAGACCATGACCAGCTCGTAGAAGCGATAGATCAGCGGATCGGTCGGCGGTAGGGCCGGGAGCGAGCCGCGATAGGGCGGTTCGTTCAACAGCTTCGCCTCGGACTCAGTCAGGCCGAACAGTTCGGCGGCCCTGGCTGCCTGCGGTTTGGTCAGCTTCATCTGCCCCAGGCATGCGGCCGTGATCAGGATCGGCGAATAGCCGCCGATCGCCTCGGCGATGGCGGCCCAGGTCAAGCCGCGGTCGCGCTTGATATCCAGGATCTTCTCGGTCAGATCGGCTCGTTTCATGGAACAATGCTCCTAAAATGCCGTGGATTCTCCGCTCGCGCGGCATACCCCACTATGCAATAGTGAGGCCTCGTCGAACGGGCGGCACCAAGTGCCGCAACCCGTCGCCCTTAAAGGTGCTTGTCAGATGTCCATTTCCCCCGTTTCATCCTTGCTTTCGTCGTCCCCGCTCACGGCCTCGGCTGCCGTCGGGACCCAGAACGCGTTGCTGCACACCACCGTCGGGCAGCGCACGATCAAGGATCAGATCGACCTCAGCAAGGAAGCGATCACGCTGCTGGCCGGTGGCGTCGAGGCGCCCGCCCCGAAATAACTCGCCCGCCGACCCCAGGGTCGGCTAAAAATCCGGCGTGACTGATTTCATTCCGATCGACGATCCGGACGACCCGCGCATCGCGGCCTATCGCGATATCCGCGAGCGCGATCTGGTCGGCCGCGACGGGCACTTCATCGCCGAGGGCGAGGTCGTGCTGAAGGTGCTGGTGGCGAGTGCCCGGCACCGCATGGCGTCCCTGCTGGTGGTCGACAAGCGCGCCGACGGGCTCCGGCCGCTGCTGGCCGGCCTGCCCGACGACATCCCGCTCTATCGCGCGTCCCAGGGCGTGTTCGACCGCATCGCGGGCTTTCCCATCCATCGCGGCATCCTGGCGATCGGCCGCCGCCCGCCGCCGCCCACGGCCGACGAACTGCTGGCCGCGATAGGCCCGCGCGCGCTGGTGGTCCTGCTGTTCGGCATTGCCAACCATGACAATATCGGCGGCATCTTCCGCAACGCCGCGGCCTTCGGCGCCGACGCGGTCATCCTCGACGGCCAATGCTGCGACCCGCATTACCGCAAGGCGATCCGCGTCTCGGTCGGCGCCAGCCTGATCGTGCCGTTCGCGCGTCTGGCGCCCGGCGCGGACGCGGTCGAGCTGCTCAGCCGCCACGGCTTCGAGACCCTGTCGCTCAGCCCGGCGGGGGAAACGCCGCTCGCCAATCTTCATCGGCCGCCGCGTGTCGCCGCCCTGTTCGGCACCGAGGGACCGGGCCTGCCGGCGGCACTCCTGGCGCGCACCCGCACCGTGGCGATCCCGATGGCCGGTGGCTTCGACAGCCTGAACGTGGCGACGACCAGCGGGATCGTGCTGCATCATCTGGCGTGTGGGATGGATCGATAGCGACGGCCTATGCCTCCCGCGAGGCGAATTGGCCGGCCAGCCATTGGATGCCGGCCAGATGCTGCTGATCATGGCTGCACAGGTAGTGGACCAGCCCCTGCACGGAAACGGGACCATAGCCCTCGAACGTCCCGGCGCGCGCGAGATCCGCCGGCGTCACGGCGGCGAGCCGCTCGATCGTCTGGCGCCGGGCCGTCTCGAAGGTGCGCAAGGCGCTCTCGATATCGTCTTCGTCGTAACGACGGCCGAGGACCAGACCGTCGGTATCGAGCGACGCCAGGAGCGGCGCCGTCTCGTGCAGCAGCCGATCGAAACGCAAGTGATAGCCGTCGATCTCGATGTCGCGGACGTGGCAGATCTGCTGGCGCACGGTCAGTGCCTCACTCGGCACGCCCTCCCATGAGTCCGGCCGCCAGTCCAGTGCTGCCGTCGGGACGTCGCTGAGGAAGGCGCGTAGGCTCGCCGGAAAATCCTGAAGGGCGCGAAGCGTCTGGCGGATGGGGGACATTCGTTTTCTTTCCAGGGATGGATCCGGCTGGTCAGCCGACAGGCTTGCTCATGATCACGCTGCGATAGGTCTTCCCCGGCCATTGGGCATGCTCGACGAAGCGATAGCCGCGCCGGGCATACCAATCGACCAGATGCGTTGCCGCTTCGGCGGTATCCAAAGCGATCTCGGTCGCCCCCGTCGCGGCGGCTCGCGCTTCGACGGCCAGGAGCAACCGCTGCCCGATCCCGCCGCGCTGGAGCGCAGGATGCACGCCGAATTGACCGAGTTTCGCGATGTCAGGACGATCATACCATGGGCTGCCAGCGGCATGATCGGCCGGATAGAACACGATCGTGCCGACCAGGCGCCGGCCGTCGACCGCGACCAGGCAATCGCCCCGCTCGATCCGCTGTCGGGTAACCTCCGGCGATTGATCCACGGCGCTATAGCGCAGCCCGCTTTCGCCAAGCTGCCGATAGGCCGCGTGCAGCAGGTCGGTCAGTTCGATGAGGGAGTCGCTCGTCGTCAGCGGTCGGATCGAGATATCGGGCATTGATCGGAAGATCCCGGTCGGTCAGGACGAGACCGTTTGCGCGGCGGCGGATACTGCCTGGGGTTGAGAATCGCGGTCAAGCTCGATCTGGCGCGCCGATGGGTTCCGGCAGGAACAATCCCCGCGCACCCCGCGCCTCCCGCGCAATGAAGTCGCTGGTCGCCCGGATGCGCGGCAGGTCGTGCAGGTCGGCGTGGGTGATCAGCCAGAAGGTGCGTTCGATCGAGACCGCAGGCAGGACCGGCACCAACGTCGGGTGACCCGCCGCCATGAAGCAGGGCAGCACGCAGAGCCCGGCGCCGGCCAGGGTCGCCTGCAGTTGCGCCACCAGGGTCGAGCTGCGGAATTGCGGCACCACGCCGGGCGCGATCAGCGGCAAATAGTCCAGCTCCGGCGTGAAGATGAAATCCTCGGCATAGCCGATCAGCACCTGGGCCTTCAGATCCTCCGGCGCCGCGATCGGTGGATGGGAGGCCAGATACCCCGCGGTGGCATAGAGCCCCAGGCGATAGTCGGTCAGCTTGCGGGCATAAAGCCGGCCCTCGGTCGGGCGCGACAGGCTGATGGCAATGTCGGCCTCGCGCTTCGACAGGCTGAACACGCGCGGCATGGTGACGAGCTCCGGCCGCAGTTCCGGATAGTCCCGGCACAACCCGCCGATGCGCGGCGCCAGGAAATAGCTGCCGAAGCCGTCGGGCGCACCGATCCGCACCGTGCCGGAGACCAGAGGCCCGTCGGCCTGGATCTCCTTGTGGGCAGCCAGCGCCGTGCGCTCCATCGCCTCGGCCGTCACCAGCAGGCGCCGGCCGGCCGAGGTCAGGCCGTAGCCTTGCGGGCTGCGCTCGAACAAGGGCGTCGACAGCGCGCGCTCCAGCGCCGCGATGCGCCGGCTGACCGTGGTATGGTCCTGGCGCAGGCGCGCGGCGGCCGCGGTCAGCCGTCCGGTGCGCGCGACCGCCAGGAAATAGCGCAAATGATCCCAGTCGAACCCGTCGTCGATGGCCATGCGAGACTCGGCACAGTGGTTCTGCAGAAATCCACATACCAGAACCGGCCGGAAGATGACATTCGTCGGGCGGGAAGAAACGTCGCATAAAGCCTAGACGTGGATTTTTCGAGTCCCCTCGGGACCGATCTCCGCGCTAGGATCTGCGAAAAAGACCAATATCAAGCGGTCACGCTCGTGGCCGCCGAGGAGCGGCACGGGATGGAATTCGAGCTTTCGGAAGACCAGCAGGCGTTTCAGGAGACCGCGCGCGCCTTCGCCCGCGACGTGCTGCTGCCCGGTGCCGCGCGCTGGGACGAGGACAAGCATTTCCCCGAAGCCGAATTGCGCGAAGCGGCGGCCCTGGGCTTCGCCGGCATCTATGTGCGCGACGACATCGGCGGCTCGGGCCTGGCCCGGCTCGATGCGGCGCTGATCTTCGAGGAGCTGGCGGCGGCGGATCCGTCGACCGCGGCCTATCTCTCGATCCATAACATGGTCGCCTGGATGATCGACCGCTTCGGCAATGACGGCGTGCGCGCGCGCTTCCTGCCCAAGCTCGTCACCATGGAGCATTTCGCCAGCTATTGCCTGACCGAGCCGGGTTCGGGTTCGGATGCGGCCTCGCTCTCGACCCGGGCGGTGCTGGACGGCGAGCACTATGTGCTGAACGGCGCCAAGGCGTTCATTTCCGGCGGCGGCCGCAGTGAAATCTATGCGGTCATGGTCCGCACCGGCGGGCCCGGCCCCAAGGGCATCTCGTGCCTGATCGTCGAAAAGGGCACGCCCGGCCTGTCGTTCGGCAAGCAGGAAAAGAAGCTCGGCTGGAACTCGCAGCCGACCTGCCAGGTGATCTTCGAGGATTGCCGCGTCCCCGTCGCCAACCTGGTGGGATCCGAGGGCGAGGGCTTCAAGATCGCCATGGCCGGCCTCGATGGCGGCCGCGTCAATATCGGCGCCTGTTCGCTGGGCGGGGCGCGCGCCTGCCTGGAGGCGGCCCGCACCTACATGGGCGAGCGCAAGCAGTTCGGTAAACCATTGGCCGATTTCCAGGCGCTGCAGTTCAAGCTCGCCGACATGGCGACCGAGCTGGAGGCGGCGCGGCTGATGATCCATCGGGCGGCGGCTTCGCTCGACGCCAAGCATCCGGAAGCGACGACCCGCTGCGCCATGGCCAAGCGCTTCGCCACCGACGTGGGCTTCCAGGTCGTGAACGACGCGCTGCAGCTGCATGGCGGCTACGGCTACATCAAGGAATACCCGATCGAGCGCTACCTCAGGGACCTGCGCGTCCATCAGATCCTCGAAGGGACCAACGAAATCATGCGCGTCATCATCGCGCGCCGCCTGCTGGAGAAGGCCTGACATCATGACCAAGATCGCATTCATCGGCCTCGGCAACATGGGCCGTCCCATGGCCGAAAACCTGGTCAAGGCCGGGCATCAGGTCTCAGGCTTCGACATGGCAGCAGCCTCGCTCGACGCGTTTGCTGGCAACGGCGGCATCGCCGCCAAATCGGCGGCGGAGGCCGTCACCGGTGCCGACGTGATCGTCACCATGCTGCCGGCCGGACCGCATGTACGCGGCGCCTATCTGGATGCCCAGGGCATCCTCGCCAACGCCAAGCCGGGCGCGCTGATGATCGATTGCTCGACCATCGACGTCGACAGCGCCCGCGCGGTGGCATCAGCCGCGACCGATCGCGGCTTTGCCATGGTCGACGCGCCGGTCTCGGGCGGCACCGGCGGGGCGGCTGCCGCCACGCTCACCTTCATGGTCGGCGGCCCGGACGAGGCGGTCGAACAGGCGAACCCGTACCTGGCGCAGATGGGCAAGACCATCGTCCATTGCGGCGGCGCCGGCACCGGCCAGGCCGCCAAGATCTGCAACAACATGATCCTGGGCATCTCGATGGCCGCCGTGTCGGAGGCGTTCGCGCTGGCCGAGAAGCTGGGGCTG
>Ga0302314_10004802_pt1 | contig 24795 bp, 19 predicted proteins | sample III_Palsa_N2_3_FD_200533 | JGI IMG/M metagenome (GOLD analysis project Ga0302314, IMG submission 200533) | Peat permafrost microbial communities from Stordalen Mire near Abisko, Sweden - III_Palsa_N2_3 | ecosystem: Environmental > Terrestrial > Soil > Palsa > Peat permafrost | place: Sweden... | reverse complement strand
GTTTGAGCCGTGAGAGGGCTCCGTCCTGACCACTAGACGACAGGGCCTTGGTGTCTGAAGCGGTGGGGTCTCTAAACGAGTGGGTGTCCTCCGTCAACCAAGTGCGTCATTTGCCGTAGCTAGCACCTGAGAGATCCGCACCATAAGCACTTACGAGGTCCGGGGCATAAGCACTTAGAGATGTCCGCCGACCCACATGCCACGTCTCAGCGGGCGGCCTTTGGAGAAGGGTCCTCACTCGGAAGGAGACGTCTCCGCGCGACTGGACGCAGTCGCGCGGAGGGCGTCCAGCTCGAGCCAGGCCGCCCCACAGACGGTGCACACGGCCTTTCGCCCTTCGGGAAAGGTGAGGGCAGTCTTCACCTCCACGGCGTGGCCGGCAGGGCGCGGGCAGCGCGGGCAGGGACTGGATGGAGGGAAGAGGAGGTAGTCATGTGCGTGCGGGGGAAGCCGCAGCAGCCGAAACCATTCCACGACGAGGGTCTCGGACCAGCCGATGCTGAGGCGCTGTCCGGGCCTCGCAAGGCCTCGGGAGAGGGCCAGCCAGTAGACCCGCAACTCTTCCACATGACGGTGCAGCCCGCGCTCGGCCAGGGCCCGTCCCAAGGTGTCCACCATGGCCATGAGCGAGTGGCGGTCCATCGCACCTGAACACAAGTTCAGTCAAAAGCATCTGTCAATCGCCAACCCCGGGCTAAGCTTCAGGCCCCGGATGCCCGCCCAACCCGACCACGCGCCGGCCGCGTCAGCGGCACCCGTACCGCGCTTCCTCGCGGACCTGGACACCCTCATCCGTGCCCGGAACCCGCTTCTGTGGCTGGTGAGCAGCGAAGAGCAGCGAGTGGACGCCTTGCTCGAGGACATGGCCCTGGCGCACGGGAAAGTCCTCCTCGGCTGGTCCATCACCAAGGGCCTTCACCGTCTGGGAGGCGCGCGCGCTCAGCCGCCGCCCTGCGAGGGCACAGAGGACCCCATCGCTGCGCTGCAGGCCGTGGGCGCCTACGGCGACCCGAGCTTGGTGGTGCTGAAGGACTTTCATCCCTACCTGGCCGAGCCACGGGTGGTGCGCGCGCTCCGGGAGCTCGGCCATGCCCTCAAGAGCAGTTACACGACGGTCATCGTCCTGGCGCCCGTGCTGCAGCTCCCGGTGGAGCTGGAGAAGGAGATGAGCGTGCTGGACGTGCCACTTCCCACCTTTCGCGACCTGGCCGGGATGCTGAGGGACATCATCGGCGTGGTGCGAAAAGGCGGGCAGGCCACCATCGACCTCAAGCGCGAGGAGGGCGAGAAACTGGTGAAGGCAGCGCTCGGGCTGACGATGCTCGAGGCGGAGAATGCCTTCGCCAAGGCCATCGCCGAGGACCAGCGCCTCGACGGCTCGGACATCAAGCGGGTGATGGAGGAGAAACGGCAAGTCATCCGCAAGAGTGGGCTGCTCGAGTACTACCCCGCCGAGCATGACCTGCAGGGCGTGGGAGGCCTGGAGAACCTAAAGGAGTGGCTCAACCACCGCTCCGCGGCCTTCGGCGAGGCCGCGCGTCGCTTCGGGCTGCCCGAACCCAAGGGGCTCCTGCTGCTCGGCGTCCAGGGATGCGGCAAGAGCCTGACGGCCAAGGCCATCGCCTCGCAGTGGACACTGCCGTTGCTCCGACTGGACGTGGGCCGCATCTTCAGTGGCTTCATCGGCTCGTCCGAGGAAAACCTTCGACGAGCCATCCGCGTCGCGGAGAGCGCCGCCCCCGCCGTCCTCTGGGTGGACGAAATCGACAAGGCGCTCGCCGGAGCGACTTCATCCGGGACGGCGGATGGCGGGGTCTCGGCGCGGGTCCTGGGCGCCTTCTTGACCTGGCTTCAGGAGAAGACGGCCGCCGTCTTCGTGGTGGCCACTGCTAACCGGGTGGATGGCCTCCCGCCGGAGCTCCTGCGCAAGGGACGTTTCGACGAGATTTTCTTCATCGACCTCCCGGATGCGCGCGAGCGCGCGGAGATACTCGCCATCCACGTCCAACGCCGGGGTCGCGACGCGAGCGCATTTGATTTGGCCCAGGTGGCCGCGCGGGCGGCCAACTTCAGCGGGGCCGAGCTCGAGCAGGTGGTGGTGGAAGGTCTCTACCAGGCGTTCGCCCAAGGCGCCGACCTCGGGACGAACCACCTCTTGGCGGCCGTCTCGCAGACGTTTCCGCTCGCCGTCACGCTGGCCGAGGACGTGGACCGGCTGCGGGCCTGGGCCGCACGGAGGACGCGGCCCGCGTCGCGAAAGGCAGGCGCACCCGCATGAAACAGCTGGAGCGTTTCCTTCGTCTGGAACGGGCTCGAAAGGACAGCGAGACGGAGGTGCCGTTGCCACCGCGTCGCTTCGCGACGCTGGAGGAGGCGCGGGCGCCTGGGCCGGGGGGCGCCTCGCACTCCGCGGCCAGCCTCGAGCGCTTTGCCCCCGAGCCAGAACCGGCGCTGGAGCTGGAGGCCAAGGACAACGAGGAACCCTTCGTCCGGTGTCCGCATTGCGGTGCTGACAGCATCCGACACGCCGTGGTGTGCCAGCAGTGTGAGGCCCGGCTGGACACCGACGCGGTCCGGGCCTTCAACCTGAAGCTCTGGGCGGACATCACCGCCGCCCGCGAGGCTGAAACCGAGGAGTTGCGGCGTCGCGAGGCGCTCCGAGGCGAGTCCATGGGGCGCGACGCGGCCGCGGCGGAATTTGCCGCGCGGGAAGAAGCGCGACGGGAGCTGGAGATTCCGTCCATCCTGGTACCGGCGGGCTGGTGGCGGAGCTACCGCGACACCACCTCACCCGGCCTTCTCCTCGTCCTGGCGGTGGGGTTACCGGCCCTGCTCTATGTCTTGCGCCACGGACGGGCCGGGGTCGGCGGAGTGATTGCCGGTGGGTTGGTGGTGCTACTGCTGGTTTTCGCGTTCCGGCGGCTGCGCTAGCTCGAGGAAAGAGACACGAGCGGTCATCCGGCGCTGCGGCGGGGACGTGCTATGCACCGCCCGGACATGTTTACCGCCTGGGGCAACCTCGTCTGCCGTCGCAAGTGGTGGATTCTCGTCTTCAGCGGTGCGTTGCTTCTCGGAGCCCTGGTTTCCCTGGCACGCGGTGGGACGCTCACCACCGGCTCCATCCAGGGCATCGAATCCGACCGCACCCAGGCGATGGTGGAGCGGGCGCTCGCGCTTCCCGGCGACTCCTCCTTCACCCTCGTCTTCTCGGCGAAGGACTTCACGGTGTCCGACCCGCGCTACGGCGCGGCGGTGAAAGCGGCGCTGGCGCCCCTGGCCGGTGACCCGGCCGTCTCTGGCATCGCCAACCCCTTCGAGCTCCCACCGCTTCTGGCCAAGCGCATGGTCTCCGCGGACCGGCACCGGGTGCTGGCCCTGGTGGCGCTCAAGGGCGGTCTCTTGACGGCCTCACGGGCCTACCCCGGACTGAGGGCACGCGTGAATGCTGGGCCGCTGGACGTCGCGGCCACCGGGGCCGTGGCCTTTCACCACGACTTGGACGTCACCCTCGAGCATGACTTGCTCCTGGCCGAGCTCATCTCCCTCCCTCTGGCCCTGCTGGTGCTCTTGGCAGTGTTTGGGTCGGTCGTCGCGGCCGCTCTCCCCATCGCCATCGGCGCGCTCTCCGTGCTGTGCGGCATTGGCGGGGTGCTGCTTCTGTCGCGCGTCACCGACATGGCGCAGTACACGGTGAACATCACCTCGCTGATTGGGCTCGGCGTGGCCATCGACTATTCGCTCTTCATGGTCAGCCGCTTCCGGGATGAGCTGGCCCGCGGGGCCAGCGTCGACGCGGCGGTCGTGCGTGCGGTCGAGACGTCGGGACGCGCGGTGGCCTTCTCCGGCCTGGCAGTGATGGTGGGCCTCTCCGGCCTGCTTTTCTACTGGGGCTCCTACCTGGCCACGATGGGCATCGCCGGAGCCCTGGTGGTGGCCCTGGCCGTCCTCTTCGCGCTGAGCTTCCTTCCAGCGGTGCTGGCGCTGCTCGGACGGCACATCGATGCGGGCCGCGTGCCGTTGCCGCCGCTCACCATGCGTCCAGGCCTCTGGCATGGCGTGGCCACCTGGGTGATGAAGCGGCCTCTCCTGGTGCTGCTCCCGACGCTGGCCGTGCTTCTCCTCATCGGCACGCCGTTTTTCCGTCTGCGCATGGCCGCAGCCGACGTCCGCGTCCTGCCGATGAGCACCGAAGCCCGGCGGGGCTACGAGGCCCTCAAGCAATGGTTTCCGGAAGAGGTGGCAAACCGGGTGCTGGTGGCCGTGCAGTTCCCGGATGGCGAGGCCTTCTCCTCGGAGCGCCTTGGGGCGCTCTACGATGCGAGCCGCCGCTACCGGACGTTGCCCACCGTGACAGGGGTGGAGAGCATCGTCGACATTGACCCGACGCTCGACCGGGCTGGCTACCAGCAGCTGGCGGAGATGCCGCCCGCCTTCCTCCCACCCGAGTTCGGGCTGGCCATGAAGGGCACCGTCGCCGGGCGGCTGGCTGTCCTCAACGTGCTGAGCTCGGCCGAACCGGCCAGCCCCGAGGCGCGGACGCTGGTCAACGCCATCCGCGCCCAAAGGCGGGTGGGGGATGGTGTGGTGACGGTGGGCGGACAGCTGGCCCATGACGTGGACGCCACGGATTTCGTGCGCCTCCACACCCCGCGAGCCGTGGCCTGCGTCGTGGCGGTGACACTCGTCGTGCTCTTCCTTCTGCTCGGCAGCGTGGTGCTTCCTCTGAAGGCGGTGCTGATGAATTTCCTCTCCATCGCCGGCTCCTTCGGGGCCTTGGTCTGGATTTTTCAAGAGGGCCACCTGAGCCGTCTTCTGCACTTTCAAGCGGGGCCAATCGAGCCGGCGCTCCCCATCCTCCTCTTCTGCACCGTCTTCGGCCTGTCCATGGACTACGAGGTGCTGATGCTCAGCCGGATGCACGAGGAATGGCTCCGCACCGGGGACAACACCCGGTCGGTTGCGGCTGGACTGGAGAAGAGTGCCGGCCTCATCACCAGCGCCGCCGCCATCATGGTGGCCGTCTTCATCGCCTTCTCCCTGGCCACGGTGGTGGTGGTGAAGGCGATGGGGGTGGCGATGGCCATCGCCGTCACCCTCGACGCCACGCTGGTGCGGGTGCTCATCGTACCGGCCTCGATGCGACTGCTTGGCCACCTCAACTGGTGGGCTCCGGCACCGGTGGCCCGCGCCTTCGGCCGCTGGCGAGCGCAGCACGACAGCACGCCATGAACGCGCTCCTGGCGTTCTCCGCACTGGGCGCCCTCCTCGCGCTCCTCATCTTCCTGGGCCACCGGCAGATGGCGCGGTCCATCGTCCGGCCGCCCATCCCTCCAGCGCGGCTCGGAACGTACCCGTCGGTGACGGTGATTCGACCCATCCGCGGCCTGGACATCGGCGCCCGGGAAAACGCGGTGGCGCTGCTCGACCAGTCCTACCCTGGCGAGCAGGAGACGCTCTTCATCCTCGACACCGAATCCGACCCGGCCTACCCGGTCATGGTGGAGCTCGTGCGGGCGCGCGCAGCATTGGGCAAGGGACGGAGCGAGGTGCTCATCGCCGGCAAGCCTCCTCCAGGACGCACTGGAAAGCTGAATGCGATGATGCTTGGCGAAGCGAAGGCCCGAGGCGAGCTCATCGCCTTCAGTGACTCGGACACCCGTCCCGGGCCGCACCTCTTGCGCGTCCTCGTCGAGGAGCTCGTCGCACGGCCGGAGGCCGGAGACACCTTCGCCCCGGTGGTGGCCCAGTCCGACACGACGACTGCCGGCGACGTCGCCTACGAGCTCCTGGTCAACCCCTGGTACGGCGCTTCGGTGGCGCTGGCCGCGGGCAAGGACGGCGAGCTGCCCTTCATCATGGGCCAAATCATGGTCTTCACCCGCAAGGCCCTGGCCGCGGTGGGCGGCGTAAAGTGCGCCGAGGGCCAATTCGTCGACGACATGTACATCGGCCAGTGCGTCGCTCGAGCGGGCTTCAAGAACGTCATGGTCCCCTACCCACTGCGCATCGTCACCGGCGGGCTCAGCCCGAGGCAATTCATCCGCGTCTTCCGCCGGTGGATGCTGTTTTCCCAAGGCGGGCTACCGCCCAGCTTCACCCGGCCCAACTGGTTTCGCGGCACCCTCTACTTCACCGCGCTGGGAGTGGCTCTCGTGGCACTCCTCAGCCGAAACTGGGCTGGTGCCGTGCTTCCCGCCTTCGCCGCGGCGCTGTTCGTCTGGAGCCAGGTCGCACTCCAGAGGCGCTTCGGCGGGCCGGCGGTGGCGGTGAAGCACCTCTGGGTGCCGGCGTTGCTGCCCATGGTAGGAGCGCTCGTGCAACTCAGCACGAAGCTCAACCGGCATGTGGACTGGCGCGGACGGAGCTACAGCCTGGACGCTTCGGCGAAGCTCACCGGCAGCTCGCCGCCCGGCTGAGGGCGACGGGTTTCTTCAGGCCGAAGCTGTTCGGGTGGACCTCGGCGCCCCGGGTGTCGCAGCGGCCCGTCTCAAGCCGACGTCTTCCAGAAGACCTCGCGCTGCCTCGCTCAGGTGGGGAAGCGTGGAGCGGACAAGGCCCAGCGCTGCCCTGGCGGCTGTCGGGATGGACAGGCCCCGGCTGAAGAGATTCCTTCCCAACGCGAGGAAGGCGTGCCTCACCACGCGCGCGTACTCGAGGCTCATCACCCACATGCGCGACTCCCGCGTGGAGAGGAGCGCCATCGACGTCTCCCGCCCCGAGGTGCTGCGCGTCCAGTACCGGACGATGCCCTGGCGCAGCGCCGCCATCTCCGGGCTCGACTCGGAGAAGCAACGGTAGAGCGCCGAGGCCAGGCTGAGCCGTGTCCGCTGCGGCCCGCGCCGGACGAGGGCATAGCGGGCCAGCGCCGCGGGGATGTCTCCTGGGGAATCGCGCAGCGCACTCTGGAGCGCGAGCGCGTCCCGGGTACAGCTGGACATCCCGCTCGCGCTGAGGGGGTGGCAGCATCCAGCGGCATCTCCCACCAGGACCGCGGACCCCCGTGAGACGTGCTTCGGAAGCCGGGTGAAGTTGGCGGACACGAGCGGCCGCGTCTCCTGCAGGGCAGTCGTCACCGCAGCGCGGAGCCCTTCCGGAAGGGCCCTCAGGTAGTGGGGCTCTCGGACGGGCGTGGCGGGCTCCGAGCCCGTGGGCAAGTCAATCATCACCCGGGCTCGCTGCCCTGAGATGGCATAGGCGAGGACGGGTGCCGGACCGCCAACGAAGAGGTGGCCAAAGCCGGGGTAGGGGAGGAACGACGCATCCACCAGCGTCCCGGACATGGTGGAGAGTCGAACGTTCTCCTCCTCGATGCCCAGCAAGCCTCGCACCCGGGAGGGTCGGCCATCCGCGGCGACGAGGAGACGCGCGCTCACCAGGGCCGTCTGTCCGTCAGGGCGGGCGACCTCCACCTCGACGCCGGCGGCATCATTGCGAGCCACCCTGAGGACGCGGCTCGACTCCCACACCGTGAGGTGCGCCCTCCCGGTGAGCGAGGCCTGCAGCGCCGCCACCAGCGCGCTGTGCTCCATGGCCACGCCCTGTCCCAAACCACCGTAGGGAAGCAAACACGTCGAGGGCCGGTCCGCCTCCGTCGCATCGAGCACGGCGAAGCCCGCCACCGGCACGGCCCCCGTCCGGGTGAGCGCATCGTCGAAGTCCAAGGCCCGCAAATCCGCGACGCCCGGAGGGTGCATGAGCTCGCCGGCCAGCTGGCGAGAGCGGTCCATCCCCGCATCCACCACCAGCACCTCGAGCCCGAGGGCGGAAAGCGAGGCAGCCACGGCGCAGCCTGCCGTCCCGGCGCCCACCACCACGGCATCGCCCTGCCAGTCCATCGGTGTCTCGGGGTCTCCTCGGCCGTCCCTCCCTATGGTACATAACCTGCCACTCTCCATCCGGTCACGGCCTGCGGCCGGCGGCCCATCGGACCGGATGCGACCCACCCATGCGACTTCCGTCCGATGTCGAATCCGCTGAGGGTTTCTGTAGAGCTGCGCTTCCGGAGGTCTCCCGGACATTCGCTCTCAACATTCCAGTGCTGCCGGCGCCGCTCGACCTGGCAGTCACCGTCGCTTACCTCCTCTGTCGCATCGCCGACACCCTGGAGGACGAGTCGGTGGCCTCGGCCGCCGACCGCCGACCGCTCATGGACGAGTTCGCGCGGCTGTGCGCGCTGCCTCCGGACTGGCCGCTCGCGGCCGAGCGCTTCTCCCTCACCGCGGTGGCGGCCCTTCGCCCGGCCGCGCCCCCGGCGGAGGTCCGTCTCGTTCGCGGAACGCCGCGAGTGCTGGAAACCGTCGCCGCGCTGCCTCCCTGGGTGAGAACGCACGTCGCCCGGTGCGTCCGGGAGATGACGGCGGGGATGGCGCAGGTGCTGGAGGGTGTCGAGGCCCAAGGCCCGGCGCTGGGCCTCTCGGACCTGAACGAGACCCTCACCTACTGCTACTACGTGGCCGGGACCGTCGGAGAGATGCTCACCGGGTTGTTTGCTGGCTACGCGCCTGGCGTGGCCGACCGGCTGCCGGAGCTCGAGCCACGCGCAGCTGCCTTTGGCCGGGCCTTGCAGCTCACCAACATCCTCAAGGACATCCGCGAGGACCGTGAGCGCGGGAGCTGCTGGCTGCCCCGGACCTTGATGGCTCGACACGGTCTCACTGCCGACACGCTTCTCTCCCACGACCACCGCGCGGCAGCCCTCGAGCTCTTGGATGAGCTCCTCGCCGTCGCCCACCGCGAGGCGGAGGTGTCCTTCGAGTACATCCTCCTCATTCCGTCCGAGGAGAAGGGAATCCGACTCTTCTGTCTCTGGCCGCTCTTCTTCGCGGTGCTCACCTTGCGTGCGCTCCGGGGGAACCCGGAAGTCTTCAGCGGGCCACCGGTGAAAATCAGCCGGGCGGCGGTGAAGCGCGTGATGGTGGCCACCCGGGCGCTGGTGGACAAGGATTGGGCACTGCGCGTGGCCTTCCGGACATACACTGCCGGGCTCCCGCAGCCTGCCGCCTGAACGAATGCCCGCACTCGCGGCGCCCGGCGCCGACCTGGCCATTGAGAAGGGGTTGAAGGTCCTGGCCGCCACCCAGGACCCGTCGGGTGCGTGGAAGGGGGACTACGGGGGCCCTCTCTTTCTTCCACCGCTCTACGTGGGCACGCTGTACGCCCTGGGGCGCGTCCCGGACGAGCACACCCGGGCGGGATTTCTGCGCTACCTGCGTGGCCACCAAAACCAGGACGGCGGCTGGGGGCTGGACGTGGAGGGGATGAGCCAGGTCTTCACCTCGGTGCTCAACTACGTCGCCTTGCGCCTTCTCGGTGTGCCCGCGGACGACGCCGGCCTCGTCCGGGCGCGGGCCTGGTTTCTGCCCCGGGGCGGAGCGCTGGCATCGGCCTCGTGGGGGAAATTCATGCTCGCCGTGCTCCGCCTCTACGAGTACGAGGGGCTGTACCCGGTTCCCCCCGAGCTCTGGCTTCTCCCCTGGTGGCTTCCAGTCCATCCCGGCCGCCTGTGGTGCCATTGCCGGATGGTGTACTTGCCGATGAGCCACCTCTACGGGCGGAGGGCGCGCGTCCCGGACGCGCCGGTGCTCGCCTCCCTGCGCCAGGAGCTCTATGCCGAGCCTTACGCCTCCGTCGACTGGCACGCGGCCCGAGAGACGCTGTCGCCGACGGATGCCTACACGCCAAGGACGGGGTTTTTGCGCGGGGTGTACCGGGCGCTTGGCGCATTCGAGCGGCTGCACCCCAAAGCCCTGCGGGAACGGGCACTGGCCGAGGTGCGGGAGCAGCTGCACGCCGAGGACGAGGCCACCCACCACATCTGCATCGGGCCGGTCAACAAGCTGTACAACACGCTCGTCTGGCATTTCGAGCGTCCTGACGGACCGGAAATCCGGGCACACCTGCCTCGTCTACCGGACTACCTCTGGGAGGGCACCGACGGCGTCAAGATGAATGGCTACAACTCCTCCGAGTTGTGGGACACGGCCTTCGCCGTCCAGGCCATCGCCGCCACCGGACAGATGGAGCGCATGCGTCCCACCCTGGCCCGGGCCCGGCGCTTCATCGTCGGGCAGCAAGTCCTGGAGAATACGAAGCAGCCGGAGCGCTTCTACCGGCACCCCAGCAAGGGCGGCTGGCCCTTCAGCACCCGCGAGCATGGCTGGCCCATCAGCGATTGCACGGCGGAGGGGCTCAAGGCGTCGCTCTTGTTGGCTGGCCTCGAGCCCGGGGACGGGGCACTGGCGGGCCGGTTGGCGGACGCGGTGGAGCTTCTGCTGTCGCTGCAGAACAAGGACGGGGGCTGGGCCACCTACGAGCTGAAGCGCGGGCCCAACTGGCTCGAGCTCCTCAACCCCTCCGACGTCTTCGGCGACATCATGGTCGACTACTCCTACGTCGAGTGCACGTCGGCCTGCGTCCAGGCCCTGACGAGCTACGTCGCCGCAACGCCGGCCCTCCGTGGGGCGCGCCTGGACGCCATTCGCCGGGGGGTGAGCCGCGGACGCGACTTCATCCTCGGCGTCCAGGGGGAGGACGGTGGATGGGAGGGGTCCTGGGGGGTCTGCTTCAGCTACGGGACGTGGTTTGGGACGTGGGGGTTGCGCGCGGCCGGCGTCGAGGCGGAGCACCCGGCTTTCAGAAACGCAGCCGCCTACCTCCGTGCCCACCAGCAGGCGGACGGGGGTTGGGGGGAGACCATCGAGAGCTGCCGGCAGCGGACCTGGGTTCACGCCGAGAGCGGCCAGGCGGTGATGACTGCCTGGGCGCTCCTGGCGCTGCAAGCCTGCGGCGAGGGGCGGAGCGCCTCGGCGCGCCGGGGGGTCTCCTTCCTCCGGGAGCGCCAGAAGCCCGACGGCCGGTGGCCGGCAGAGCACATCGCTGGCGTCTTCAACAAGACGTGCGCCATCCACTACGACGCCTACCTCCGCATTTTCCCCATCTGGGCGCTGGCGGTCGTCGGGGGCCCGGCATTTGGCTGAGCCCCACGCCCGAGCTTGAGCGGGCGGACAACGGCACCTGCGTGAAACGCCGTCCCGCGGTGTTGAAGGCCCTCCAGCACGGCTTCAGTCCGGGAGAATGCTGCGGTAACTTGGCAGCCGGCGAGCTCACCAGCGCGCCTTCACCTTCAACGAGGGACTGATGGGCCGCCGAGGGGCCGGGGGAGTGGGGTGGGGTTTGGCCGTGGTGCTGGCTCTGGCCACGCTGGGAGTTCCGCAGCGGGCGAGCGCCCAGGCGTCGACAATTGTCCTTCCCCCGAGCCTTCTCGTCCCCAATTACAACCGCGTCTTCCCGGGCCTGACCGAATCACTGGAGTGCGGGGCGGACTTGGCGCGCGCCTGGACGGCTCCGGCCGTCTGGTACAACCCGGCGGGACTGGTGCTCTCGACACGGACGGCCATCAACGCGAGCCTTCAGGGCTACCAGGGGACGATTCTCACCGGCACGGGCTTCAACGAGCAGGGTGCCCAGGTCTCCAACGTCCGGACCGTCCCCAGCTTCGTCGGCGTCGTCCTCGGCGAGGAGGCCATCCACCTCAAGAACCTGCGCTTCGGGTTCGCGGTGAGCAACCCCATCTCCTGGGAGCAGGGCATCAACCTTTCCAGCACCGCGCCCACCAGCGCGCAGGCGCTGTACCAGGTCAACTCCAGCTTCGAGCAGTACCGCGCCACGGCCGCTGTGAGCTGGGCGGTGAGCGAGAAGTTTCGCCTCGGTTTCGAAATGTCAGTCCCCTACACCTATGCCAGCAACGATGGGCAGCTGACCGGGACGCTGCGGAATTCCGTCTCCTCGGTCGGCTCGCTCCGGACGGTGGCCTTCAGCGGCTACAACTTTCACTTCGTCCCCGCAGCCGCCTTTCAATGGGAGCCCATCGACTGGTTGGCCCTGGGATTCATGGTGTCTCCGCCGGGGCTGCGCCTTCTCCGCAGCGGGAACCTGACGCTTCAGGCCATCACCAACTCCAACTCGGCCAGCGCGAGCGCCTCGCAGCAGCTCAGCTTCCGAGACGAGGGCGTCACCTTCAACTACGAGATACCGGCGGAGATTTCCGGCGGGTTCGCCCTGCACTTCGGTCCAGTGGAAGTCGAGCTCGACGGCCACTGGTACCTGTCGACCGGTCCCTACGACGTCGTCACCTCGACGGTGCCGGTGTACACCGTCAACAGCACGAACGGGACGAGTCCGGCGACGACCGTCAGTAACTTCCCGACGCAAGTCTGGGGGACCCGCAGCGTGCTCGACCTGAACCTCGGAGGCCACCTGAGGTTGAGCAACCTCGTGACGCTGCACGCCGGCTTCTACTCGGACCACTCACCCGGGAATGTGTCCTCCAACGTCTACCGGGCCATCTCGCTCTACGGCATGCGTGGCGGCATCTCGTTCACCAGCGCGACCATCTCCGGCTCGGTCGGTCTCGGTTACGAGTTCGGCAGCTCGGCCACCGCGCTCTTCGAGGTCACCCCGCCGGGCGTACCGCCCCAGAGTGGCTCGGAGCAAAAGCTGAGCATCTCCACGGTGAGCCTGCTGTTTGCGCTCGCCTATGTCTTCTGACGTCTCCTCGGGCGGGCCCTTGGGCTTCACGGCGCTTCCCGAATCACCACCGGGTGCGGTACACCCTTCGGGAGGATGTCTTTGACGCGAGGGGATTGCCGGCCATGACTTTCTTCTTCTTCGCCTTGCTTGGCGCCGTGGTGGGCATCTTCTGGCACGCCGTCTTCGGGCGCCGGACGGGCATCAACGTGGTGGCCGACATTGTGATTGGGCTGGTGGGAGCCGTGAGCGGAGGAGCGCTGACGGCCTACCCGGACCTCCTCGCCCGGCTGTGGGTGTTGAGCCCGCTCGGCATCGCCTTCGGCATCGGCGGAGCGGGAGGGGCCCTCTTCACCGCGGCGCTCATCGCCTCCGTTCCGCCGTCGATGTCAGGCAACTTCTAGCGCCGTCCGCGCCGTCCGTCGAAATTTGCCGCCGGGGTCACGGAGCGCTCGTGCGCCTCGGTCTGTTCCGGGAGCAGCGTTTCGCGCCTAGCCACGCTGCTGCCTCAGGAATGCGAGCCCTGGGAGACTCGGCGCAAAACGCTTGTCGCTGCTTGTCGGCAGCGGCGCTTTAGATGAGCGCGATGGCAGGGGAAGTCCGTTTCGAACCCGGAGATGACCCCTGCCAGGCGCTGAAATTCAGTGCCGCATCGCGCTCAACGTAGGCACGAAAGGCCCACGCTTCGCCCACGAGGCGGTACAGCCTCGGCGTTACTTCTTCATACCTGCGTCAGCCATCGTGCCGCCGTCCTTCATGCCCTTTGCCTCGGCGCGCATGCAGCCGGTGCTGCCTGCCACGACTGCTCCTAGGACCAGCACCTGAATCAGCTTCTTGAAAACCATGTGTGTTCTCCCTCCCGCGAATGACTCACTGCACAATACCAAACTCGGCTGCCGGCCTTGCAGCCTGGGCCGAAAAAGACGGCCGTGTGACAGTAGCCAACGCGAAGTGGCCGAGAAGCTAAGGTGTCTGGAGCCACCCGGGGGGGCCTTTAGGGCACCCCAACGACGCGACGTCCTGCCGGCATTTCCTTGGCAGATGGCTAGCCCGGCGGGCGATGCAGCGCCGGCATGGCGGTGGTCACGGCCCTTCAGCCGAAGGCGCCCCCGGGCCGGAAGGCCATCCTGCCTGAGGCTCTTGGAGTTTCAGGCGAAGCGGATGAGTAGCACCAGGGAGGCCAGCGCGAGGACGATGCCGAGGGCTTCCATTGCACTGAGGCGCTCGTGGAAGAAGACGACGCCCAGAGTCGTGAGCGAAAGGATGATGCAAACCGAATAGACGGTGCTGATGGTGGCCAGCTTCAGATGGCGCATGGCAAACAGCCACCCGAAGGCCGTGGAACCATAGACGGTGAGGCCGATGTAGAAGGCCGCCGTCCGGAACGGTTTCTCGGAGAGGCTCGAGACCTTGAGAAAGTAATCGCCCACCACCCCCAACGCGCTGAAGGCAACCGTCAAGAGGAGCGCGAGGTGGGACTTGCTCAGCACGCGGAGCCTCCAGAGACATCCTGGCTCGTCGGGGGACAAGGGGAGCCATTCTCCCCAGGAGCGGGTCTGGTCTAGAACACCCGAGGCCGCCGGCCCAGGGGAGGAGTGCTTGCCAGACGACGTCAAGGGCAAAGACGTGCCGCTGGAGCGCAGCCTGACGCGAATGCGGGTGGCCCTGGCCACCGCGGCCCAGCTGCAGGATGGGCCCGCGCCAGCGCGTTTCCCCATCATCGCGCGATGGGGCGCCCTGTTGACTGCGCTTTCGGCGAGTTGCCTCTTCGTGCTCGCCGAGACGGGCGCTAGCGCGGTGCTTCTGCCGCTGGTGGTGGGCTTCGGCGTGAGTGGCGGGATGCTGCTGAAGCGGGGGCTGACGCAAGGGCGGAAGCCCGCCTATGGCGCGCCGGCACGCATCGGCATGGGGGCAACCGTGTCCTCCACCGCGCTCGTGGAACCCGGGGCAGTCATCGAGATGGGTGCGACCGTCCGCAGCGGCGCCGCCATCCGTTCCGGGGCCCTGGTGGGAATGGGAGCCACCGTGGGCGCCAATGCCATCATCGAGAGTGGAGCCGTCGTCTCCTGGGGAGCCACGGTGCGCGCCGGCGCAGTGGTGGGGCCCAACGCCATCGTCGGCTGGGGGGCAACGGTGGGGAAGGGCGTTCAAGTCCCGGCCGGCATGCGCCTGCGGGCCGGCGCGACGGTGAGTGCTGGATGGCTGCGAGAGCACCTCCCGGGGCTGCTCCCGGCGCCGGCCGTCAGCCCCGCGGCTCGTGACCCAGCCGAAGCTCGGACCGCTGCGGCCTGCGACCGTCTTGCCTCCGAGCTTCGTTCGGCACCGGAGCACATTCGCAGCTTTCTCGGCGCGTCCGAGGCCACCGTCGTCACGCTGCGCCGTACCTGCGAGGACCTCTTCCGGCGCGAGCAGGCCCTGCGCGCCGAGGTGGACCCAGCGGCGCTGGGCCGCCTGGACGAGGAGAAGAAGGCTCTCGACGCACGGCTTTCTACCGAGACCGACGAACGTCTCCGTCACTCACTCAACGGCGCGCTGTTTGCCATCAAGGAGCAGCGGCGCCAGCGCGAGCACCTGCGTCTGAGCGCCGAGCGGCTGCAGGCGGAGCGGATGAGGCTCGTCTACACGCTCGAGGGGCTGACGTCGCAATTCATCCGTCTCCGGACGGCGGGCAACGAGGCCAGTAGCACGAGTGCGGTGGAGCTGGAGCAGGGCGTGCGGGAGCTGGGGGCGGAGCTCGACGCCATCGCTGAGGCACTGGAGCACGAGTCGCAGGACCTTCCTCTGACGCAAGTCCGGGTCCGCGACTAAGAGCGACCAGCCGAGCTCAACGCTTCTGGTTGCCCCTCCGTGGGGCGCGTGCCATCGTCGTTGGCAGCGCGAGACTGCTTGTCTCGGTGCGTTGTGGAGGGCCGATGGTTCGGCGCGGACGACATTTCCTGCAAATCCCCGGGCCCACCAATGTGCCCGACCGCATCCTCCGGGCGATGGACTTCCCCACCATCGACCACCGTGGGCCGGACTTTCAAACCCTGGGACGGGAAGTCCTCGAAGGCTGCCGTTCCGTCTTCCAGACGGCCGGCCACGTCGTCATCTTCCCTTCCTCGGGAACCGGCGCCTGGGAAGCGGCCATCGTCAACACCCTCAATCCCGGCGACAAGGTGCTGATGGCGGAGACGGGCCATTTCGCGACGCTGTGGCGGACGATGGCGCAGCGTCTCGGACTGGAGGTGGATTTCCTCCCCGGGGACTGGCGGCACGGCGTCAATCCTCAGGAAATCGAGCGGCGACTCGGCGAGGACCGCGCGCGCACCGTGCGCGCGGTGATGGTGGTCCACAACGAGACGTCGACCGGCGTTACCAGCCGCATCGGCGAGGTCCGTCGGGCCATGGAGCGCGCGGGCCATCCAGCGCTGTTGATGGTGGACACCATCTCGTCGCTCGGCTCGATTGACTACCGGCACGACGAGTGGGGCGTCGACGTCACGGTGGGAGGCTCGCAGAAGGGCCTGATGCTTCCACCGGGACTCGGCTTCAACGCCGTCTCGGACAGGGCGCTGGTTGCCAACCGCAGCGCCCGCATGCCGCGGAGTTACTGGGACTGGCAGGACATGCTGAAGTCGAATGCGACGGGCTTCTTTCCATACACGCCGGCCACCAACTTGCTCTATGGGCTTCGCGAGTCGCTTCGGATGCTCCGCGAGGAGGGCTTGCCCCAGGTCTTCGCGCGCCATTCCCGGCACGCCGAGGCCGCACGGGCAGCCGTCCGGGGATGGGGGCTAGAGCTTCTTCCGCTCGACCCGGCCGAGTACTCGAGCTCGCTGACGGCGGTGGTCATGCCCGAGGGGCACGACGCTGACCGCTTCCGCGCCGCGGCGCTCGAGGGATGGGACATCTCGCTCGGCTCCGGCCTCGGAAGGCTCCAGGGCCGCGTCTTCCGCATCGGGCACCTGGGCGACTTCAACGATTTGATGTTGATGGGCACCCTCGCCGGAGTCGAGCTCGGTCTCCGCGCCACCGACGTCCCCTTCAAGGCCTCGGGATTGGCCGCCGCCATTGACGTGCTGTCCCGTCCGCAGAACGCCGCCAGTGCCTCGCGGTGTGCCGCCAGCGCCTGATTCTGGCCCGAGGTCGATTGCGAAAGGAGCAGTGCGCTCATGAAGCGCCGTCTCTTCACCGCGCCCGGAACCGTCGTCCTCCTGCTGTGCCTGATGTACCTCATCACCTACGTCGACCGGACGAACATGTCGACGGCTGCACCCAACATGCGCAAGGACCTGGGGCTCTCCTTGACGCAGCTGGGAATGGCCTTCAGCGCCTTTGGGTACGCCTACGCGGTGTTTCAAATCGTCGGCGGCTACCTGGGCGACCGCTTCGGTGCGCGGCTCACGCTCGCCGTCTGCGGCCTGGTGTGGGCCGTGGCCACCATCCTCACCGGGCTCGCGAGTGGCCTGGTGTCGCTGTTCTTCATTCGATTGCTTCTCGGCGTCGGCGAGGGGGCCACCTTTCCCACCGCCACGCGGGCGATGCAGTATTGGGTGGCCAAGGACAGACGCGGCTGGGCCCAGGGCGTGACGCATGCCTTCGCTCGTGCCGGTAACGCGCTCACGCCCCCGGTGGTGGTGGTGTTGATGGGCCTCATCACCTGGCGAGGCGCCTTCGTCGTCCTCGGGCTTTTGAGCACGGTGTGGGTCCTGGCCTGGAGCCTCTACTTTCGCGATGACCCGAAGTCACACGCGAGTGTCACCCCCGAGGAGCTCGCGGTGCTGCCCGCGTTCGTCCCGCATGCGCAGCGAGCCAAGGCACCGACTCCCTGGTGGCCGCTCCTCGTCCGCATGGCGCCGGTGACGCTGACGTACTTTTGTTATGGCTGGAGTCTCTGGCTTTACCTCTACTGGCTCCCTTCCTTTTTCAAGGAGGGCGAGAAGCTGAACCTCTCCAACACGGCGCTCTTCTCCTTCGCGGTCTTCCTGGCCGGCGTCGTCGGCGACACGCTGGGTGGCGTCCTCAGCGACCACCTCCTCAGGCGCACGGGGAAGATTCTCTTCGCCCGCCGCTCGGTGGTGCTGCTCGCTTACGTCGGCACCATCGCTGCCCTCATCCCGGTGGTGTACCTGCGCGGCCTCATCCCGGTCACCATCTGCCTCAGCATCGGCTTCTTCTTCCTCGAGCTGGCCATCGGCCCGATGTGGGCCATTCCCATGGACATCGCTCCGAAGTTTTCCGGCACCGCGGCGGGACTCATGAATTTTGGCTCGGCCGTGGCGGCCATCGTCTCCCCCATCGCCTTCGGGAAGATTGTCGACCTCACCGGGAACTGGCATCTGCCCTTCTGGGGCTCGGTCGGCCTGTTGGCCGTTGGCTGCGTCAGCGTCTTCTTCATGCACCCCGACCGGCCGCTTCCCGAGTCGGCGCCGGCGCGCCTCGACGTGGCAAGCGGGGGAGTCCGCTGAGAGAGACGAGCCGGCTGGCGCAGAGGCTTGGGCGGGAGGTCCGCGGCCAGGTGCGCTTCGACGCCTTCGGCCGCGGCCAGTACGCCACCGACGCCTCCATCTACCAGGTGTTTCCCCTGGGAGTCGTCGTGCCCCGCGATGTCTCCGACGTGGAGGCGACGCTGGGGCTGTGCCGGGAGGCGGGTGTCTCGGTGCTTCCCCGGGGCGGAGGCACCTCGCAGTGCGGGCAGACGGTGGGCGAGTCCGTCGTGCTCGACACGAGCAAGTACCTCCGGGACGTCGTCTCCCTGGATGTCGCCGCCCGGACGGTGCGAGTGCAGCCGGGGCTGGTGCTCGACCAGCTGAACCGACAGCTGAAGCCGCACGGCCTCTTCTTTCCCATCGACCCCTCGACGGCCAACCGGGCCACCCTCGGGGGAATGGCGGGAAACAACAGCTCCGGGGCCCGTTCCATCCAGTACGGCAACATGGTGCACAACGTCCGCTCCATCGATGCCCTGCTGGCCGATGGGAGCCGGGCGCGGTTTGGGAAGGTGCCAGCGAGCATCGAGGCGCTTCCACCTGGCCGCTACCGGGAGCTGGCCGGCTGGCTACGGACACTGGCCGAGCGCGAGGGCCCAGAAGTCCAGGCGCGGTTTCCGAAAGTGCTGCGCAGGGTGGGGGGCTACAACCTCGATGCCCTCCTCGGCGCCGAGCCCAACCTCTCGCACCTCCTGGTGGGCAGCGAGGGGACGCTCGCCTTCTTCACCGAGCTGGAGCTCGAGCTGTCGGTCCTTCCGGCGCACCGCGTCCTCGGCATCTGCCACTTCCCGCGCTTCCACGACGCGATGGTGGCCACCCAGGAGCTCGTCGCGCTCTCGCCGTCGGCCGTGGAGTTGGTCGACCGGACCATCATCGAGGTCTCGCGGCAGATGCCGGAGTTCGCGCCCACCATTCGCCGCTACGTGCAGGGCGAGCCGGATGCGCTTCTCCTGGTGGAGTTTGCAGGAGAGGACATGGGCGAGCTCGAAGCACGCCTGCGGGCGCTCGAGAGCCGCATGGCCGAGCTCGGTTACCCGGACAGCACGGGCCGCGTGGTCAGCGCCACGGCCCAGGCCGAGGTGTGGAACGTCCGCTCGGCGGGCCTCAACATCGTGAGCAACGTGCGGGGAGACGCCAAGCCGGTCTCCATCATCGAAGACTGCGCCGTGCCGCTTCAGCACCTGGCCGAGTACACCGAGAAGCTCACCGAGCTCTTCGCTCGCTACGGGACGCGGGGCACCTGGTACGCCCACGCCTCGGTGGGATGCCTCCACGTCCGGCCCGTGCTGAACATGAAGAGCGACGTGGACGTGGCGAAGCTACGGGCCATCGCCGAGGAGGCCTTTGCCCTGGTACGCACCTACAAGGGAAGCCACTCCGGCGAGCACGGGGATGGCATCGTCCGCAGCGAGTTTCACGAGGCCATGTTCGGGCAGCGGCTGGTGCGAGCCTTCGAGGAGGTGAAGGACGCCTTCGACCCGAAAGGGCTCTTCAACCCCGGGAAAATCGTCCGCGCGCCGAAGATGGATGACCGCCGCCTCTTTCGTTACGCAGAGGGCTACCAGCCGCTGCCGCTGGAGACGGCGCTCGACTGGTCGGCCTGGGGCGGCTTCAGCGGCGCCGTGGAGATGTGCAACAACAACGGCGCCTGCCGCAAGGCGGACCCAGGAGTCATGTGCCCGTCCTTCATGGTGACGCAGGACGAGGAGCACGGCGTGCGGGGTCGGGCCAATTCGCTGCGGCTTGCCTTGAGCGGGCAGCTCGGGCCCGAGGCACTGGTGTCGGACGCGATGGCCGAGACGCTGTCCTTGTGCGTCGGTTGCAAGGGGTGCCGGCGCGAGTGTCCCACGGGCGTCGACATGGCGCGGATGAAGGTCGAATACCTCTGGCACCGCCAGAGGCGCCACGGGCTCCGCCTTCAGGAGCGGCTGGTGGCCTACCTTCCTCGAATGGCGCCCTTCCTCAAGCCATTCCGGTGGCTGCTTTCCCTGCGCGAGCGTTTTCCCTTCCTGGCCCGCCTCGGCGAGCGCGTCACTGGACTGAGCGCCCGACGAAGGCTTCCCAGCTGGAGCGGCAAGCCGTTTCTCGGCCCGCCCGAGCGCTCACGAGAAAACCCTGGGGGCCAGGAGGTGGTGCTGTTGGTGGACACCTTCACCACCTGGTTCGAGCCCGAGACCGCCCGGGCGGCGCTGCGCGTCCTGGAGCGCGCCGGGTACCGAGTGCACCTCCCGCGCGCGGCCGGGGGGCACCGGCCGCTGTGCTGCGGACGGACGTTTCTCTCGGCCGGCCTCGTGGAGCAAGCCCGCGAGGAGGCCCGGGCGATGCTGGACGTGTTGCGGCCCTGGGTGCAGCGAGGCATTCCCGTGGTGGGGCTCGAGCCGTCTTGCCTCCTCACGCTTCGAGATGAGCTGCCGGCGATGCTGCCCGGCGAGGCTACCGAGCAGCTGGGCGCGGTGGCGCTCCTCTTCGAGGAATTCGTGGACCGCGAAGTCGCGGCGGGCCGCTTCTCGCTTCCCCTGCACCGGCTTCCCGAGGTTCGCGCTCTCCTGCACGGGCACTGCCACCAGAAAGCCTTTGGCGCCATGCCCGCCGTCACTCGCGCGCTGGCGCTCGTGCCGGGCCTCGACGTCCAGACGGTGGCCGGCAGTTGCTGTGGAATGGCCGGGACGTTTGGCTACCAGGCCCAGAATTTCGACGTCTCCATGGCCATGGCCGAGAAGCACCTGCTGCCGGCCGTCCGCAAGACGTCCTCCGATGTCCTCCTCGTCGCGGATGGCTTCAGCTGTCAGCACCAGATTCAGGGCGCAACCGGGCGGCGGGCCATGCACGTCGCGGCCGTTCTGGAAGCCGCGTCACGCTGAAGCGCCGTCCTCACCGGCCCGGCGTGGGGCCTTCGGGTGCCTTCTGGGTGGCGTACGTCTGGACGAGGTAGGCCTCCGGCGTCCATCGGTATTCCATGTAGCGCGCCGTCTTGTCGGCCACGTCACGTCCGAGCAACCGCGCCACCAGGTGCAGCGCCCCATCGATGCCCGCGGACACTCCGGCGGTCGTCACCACACGGCCCTGGTCCACGAAACGCCGGCCCTCCTGCACGGAGGCCCGGGGTGCCGCCTTGCGCAGCGCTTCGATGGCGCCGTACCAGGTGGTGACGGTCCGGCCATCCAGAAGACCAGCCTTGGCCAGGACGAAGGCGCCGGTACAGACGGAGAGGGACACCTCCGCCCCGTCGAAGGCCTGGCGGGCCCAGGCCATGAAGTGCGCGTCGTTGGCCAGTGCGCCGGAATTGCCGCCGGGGACGACGATGAGGTCCGGCTTCGGTGCGTCCTCGGTGCTGAAGTCCGGAAGGATGCGGACGAAGCCCTGGCTCGTCAGAGGAGCCTTGGACGTCGCCACGGTGTAGACGCGGAAAGCCGACTGGCCGTCGACGGCGCCGAAGTCCGCTGCCGCGGCGAAGACTTCTCCCGGTCCGGCGAAATCGAGGAGCTCCACGCCCTCGTAGAGCACGATGGCCACGTTGCGGGTGCCCGCCTTCGGCGGCGGGTCTGCCGCGAGCGGGAGGAGGAGGGCCAGGGCCGTCAGCGAGGAGGTGCTCATGCTGGCCTGCTCTCCGCGACGCGCGACCGGGAGGCTCTGAAGTCGGCGATGGAGAGGCCGAAGGCCTGCTTCCACAGGCGCCGCAGCTGACGCGCATCATCGAAGCCGCAGCTCGAAGCGATGGCCTGGACGCTGCGTCCGGGGTCGTCGACCAAGTCGCGTGCCACCTGGAGCTTCACCTTCGAGGCAAACTGCTTGGGGGTGACTCCGGTGGCTCGCGCGAAGACGCGGGTCAGGTTGCGCGGGCTCATGGCGGCCAGACGCGCCAGCTCCTCCAGCCTCGGCTTCCGCTCCGGGTGCTGGACGATGAAGTCCTGCACCTGATGAACGCCGGGGTGCAGGTGCGTGCGGTGGTCGAGGTAGATGCTGAGCTGCGCCTGGTCGCCGCTGCGTCGAAGGTAAACCACCATCTCGCGCGCCACACGCGCCGCCACCACCGGGCCGTGGTCCCACTCCACGAGCGCCAGGGCCATGTCGATTCCGGCTGCGACACCGGCGCTGCTCACCACGCCGTCGTCCTCGACGAAGAGCCGGCTGTCGAGGACCTGGGCGCGCGGGGCCTCGCGACGGAGCCTCTCGATGAGCTTCCAGTGCGTCGTGCACTGGCGGCCGTCGAGGAGCCCCGCCCGCGCCAGAGCGAAGGCACCGGAGCAAACGGAGGCGACGCGGGCCCCCGTGCGCCGCGCCTCTTGTAACCACTGGGCTGGGACGCCCTCCAGTCGGTCCAGCGTCGTCGAGGACGTCCCCGGGACGAGGACGGTGTCGGTTGGCTGCAAGCGCGGCAGTGGCTCGAGGTTGGAGAGCTCCAGCCCCTGGGCGGACCGAATCCGCCGCTGCAGGGAGCAGAAGACGAGTCGATAGCCTCCGCCGAGCTGCGCGGCCTCGGCCAGCACCTGCACCGGGCCGGCCATGTCCTGAAGGTGCACGTCGGGCAACAGCAGCACAAGCACACGCCGTGTCTGGCCTGGGGAAGGGAGCGGCATCTGGGGGCGGACGGTTTGAGCCATGGAAACCCAAGACGCTAGACCCTGGCCATAGGAGCCCACAATTGGCGCAAGAGGACGAAGGGCGGACGAAAATGGCCGTCACAGGAGGTCGGCGCTGGGCGGCCCGACCGGCGTCCGGGTGGGAGAGCCTTGCAGCCCTCGCCGGGCCCGCGACCCCTGGGCAGACGCATGGGGAATGCCTAGCTCTTGGCAGTCGCTTCAAGCCGTCGGAGGAAACTCATGTACTTGTTGATTGTCGCGTTGGTCGCATTCTTCGTGGCGCTGCCCGCGTCGGCTCAGGTCGCGGTCGACATTGGCATCAACCTTCCCGGGCCGCCGCAGATGGTAGTGGTCGCGGAGGCCCCCTCGGTGCAGTACATCTCTAGCGGGGATGCCAACCTCTTCTTCTACGGTGGGCAGTACTGGGCCTATTCCAACAACGGTTGGTACTACTCGTCCGGCTACAACGGGCCGTGGATTGGCGTCGGCCCCGAGTTCGTACCCCAGCCTCTGTTGATTGTGCCGGTCAGCTACTACCACCGGCCGCCACCTGGCTGGGGAGGCTGGACGCGAGGTCGTCCGCCCCAGTGGGGCAACAACTACGGCCGGTCCTGGCAGGGGAAGAGGGAAGTCTTCGTCCAGCACGGGCAGCCGGCAAGACAGCCGGCAAGAGACGTCCACGCAGCGCCCGTCAAGGAAAGGCCCGTGGCGGAGCACGCCGCTGTCCGACAGGAACCGGTGCGGCAAGAAGCACCCCACGCCGAACCGGCACGGGAAGCGCCCCGCCCGGCTGCACACGAGGCTCCGGCCGCAGAGCACGAGCACGCGCCAGAGCAACACGAAGAACACCGCTAGCAGCGTCCCCGCGACTCCTTCGGGGAGGTGCCGGAGCTCCGGCACCTCCCTGAAGAATTGCGCGCTGGCGACAATCAGGCGCAGCGGCTGTGGGGTGGTGTCCACCCCAGTCGGGGGCTCGCGTCGCCAAAGCTGCCGGGAAATCAGCGCGCTTCAGCCGGGCACGCCCCTTGCTCATTGACGCCGGGGATGCCTGCAGGGTTTCGACGCGACTGGGTGGTGATTGGCCTGTGCACCGTCGGGATGTGGCTCCCAGGGTGCACCGGGCAGGTGAGCCCCGCGGGGTCCGCTCGCCAGCTGGGCGGTCCGGACTCTGGAACGGGCGCCGCCCCCGACGGGAGCAACGACGGCGGAACGGTGGCTCCGCTCGGAAGTGTCACCGCAGCGCTGCGCGTCGACAACATCGGCTGGCGCACCACGGACACCAAGGTCGCCGTGCTGTTGGGAATGGCCAGCGTCACGGTGCAGCTCATCGATGCGGCGAATGGTTCGACCGTCGGTAGCTTCACCGCGAGCAGTCCACTGCAAACCGACTCGTACTCCGGGGATGAGTACGCAACCGTGGACTTCAGCACCGTCTCCGCGCCAGGCGACTACTACCTCTACGTCCCGTCGCTTGATGTGCGCTCGTACGGGTTTCGCATTGCGGACGACAGCTATGACGTCGTGGGCGCGGCGGCGGTCAAGGCCTACTACTTCCAACGCTGTAACCACGACAAGGCCTTGCCCTTCGCTGGAGACGCGCTGCTCGGGTTTCCTGGAAATGGCGGCCAGTGGGCCGACGGGGCGTGCCATGCCACGGACTGGAGTGCTCCCGCGGGCCCCGGCTCGGCCGACAATGGCTTGCTGGACGTCCACGGGGGCTGGCACGACGCGGGGGACTACCAGAAGACGCTGTGGGGCCGAGGCGTCCCGCAGATGCTCTTCGCCTACGAGGTGAATCCCGGCGCCTGGACGGACGGCCAGCTCAACATCCCGGAGAGTGGCAACGGCATCCCCGACATCCTCGACGAGGTCCAATGGGAGCTGGACTTCTACGTCCGCATGCAGCGTCCCGACGGACACTTCATGACCTCGACGAAGGGCGACAATCCAACCGTGACGTCGCCGCCGAGCGCTTCCAACGAGCAGCGGGTGTACTTTGATTGCACCTCGCCTTCCGGCAATGGCTGGTCCGGCGGCGGTGTCACCATCGGCGTGGCGACCGGCAATGCCGTGCTGTCCCTGGCTCACGCGGCCATCGTCTTTCGGTCCATCGGGCAGGACACCATCGCGGCCGGCTATTCAGCGGCGGCCATCGCCGGGTGGAACTGGCTGAATGGCTACAGCGCCACCGGCGCCGAGGGGAACCTCAAGGCCGCCGC
>Ga0302314_10004800_pt1 | contig 24801 bp, 20 predicted proteins | sample III_Palsa_N2_3_FD_200533 | JGI IMG/M metagenome (GOLD analysis project Ga0302314, IMG submission 200533) | Peat permafrost microbial communities from Stordalen Mire near Abisko, Sweden - III_Palsa_N2_3 | ecosystem: Environmental > Terrestrial > Soil > Palsa > Peat permafrost | place: Sweden... | reverse complement strand
CGGGTGACCGGACCGTCCGCGCGGTCGCCCACCCGCTGGACCTGGGCGTCGACGCCGTTCTCGGCTGGCCTGAAATCGATCGCGGCGGTGTCCACCCTGTCGCCCAGGGTCCAGACCGATGGCGCATGCATCAGCAGGAAGTCGCCTGCGCGCAGGGTCTCCGACGGGCGTCCCGCCGCCTGGAACACACAGCCTCCCTCGGCCACCAGACAGAAGACCACCGACCTGTTGGCCGGAAACCGCACTGCCCAGCGTCCGAATGCCTCCGACTGTTTCCACAGCAGGGCGCTGGGCCGGAGCAGGGCGACGATCTGGCTGAGAGGATCCAAGATTGGACGATCTAAAACGAAAATGGGTCATATGAACATAGATTATCCGATCCAGGCTGGCTAGGGTGATCCAGTCCAATCGGGAACCGCTGTCATGGCTGACGAGACCACCACCACCACCACCGCCGCCGCGCCGGCGGACCTGTCGAACTGGCGCCAGTCGCCCCACAACCACTGGGCGTTCCACAACGTCAGCCGGATTGTCCCCACGGAGAATATCGCCAAAGATCCGGGCGCCGTCTCGGCCCTTCCGTCCTCCCCGATGTCCCTCGACGGCTTCAGCCTGCCGATGTCGGACGCCGCCGCTCTGGATCTTGCCGGCTTTCTGCAGCTCAGCGCCACCGACGCCATGGTGGTGATGCTGGGTGGCAAGCTGGTCTATGAGACCTACGCCAACGGGACCACTGCCCACACGCCCCACATCATCATGTCCGCCAGCAAGAGCATTCTCGGGCTCATGACGGGCATCCTGGAGGCGCGAGGGGATCTGGATGTGGGTCGCCTGGTCTCCGACTATGTGCCCGAGATCGCCGCCACCGCCTATCGCGGCGCGACCCTGCGCGATCTGATCGACATGCGAACCGGGGTGCGGCTGGATGAGGCCCAGCAGCGCGCCTATGAGATCGCCAGCAACTGGGACCCGGCCCCGGAAGGCGTGAGCCTGGGCCTGCACGACTTCCTGGCCAACCTGCCGACCTCGGATCGGTCCCATGGCGGCCCCTTCGCCTACATCTCCGCCAACAGCGACCTGATGGGCTGGGTGATCGAGCAGGCGACCGGGCGCAGCTTCGCCGCCCTGGTGTCCGAGCTGTTGTGGAAGCCCATGGGCGCCGAGAGCCCGGCCTACATCACCGTCGACGCCGCCGGCGCGCCGCGTTGCACCGGCGGCCTGTGCGCCACCGCCCGCGATTTCGCCCGGATCGGCCAGCTGGTGCTCGACGGCGGCGTTCGCGCCGGCCGGCCGGTCATTCCCAAGGCCTGGCTGGACGACATGGCGACCGGCGGCGATCCGGCGGCCTGGCGGGACGGGGAGTGGGGCCAGGCCTTCTCCTTCATCAGCCCGAACATGCGCTACCGCTCCGGCTGGTACGGGGTCGACGACGCGCCGAAACACATCTTCGCCATGGGCATCCACGGCCAGAACCTGTTCGTCGACAAGACCTGCGGCCTGGTGGTGGCCAAGCTGTCGTCGCAAGCCAGCCGGATCGACTATCGCGCGCTGCCCCTGACCCACCGGGCGTTCCCGGAAATTCGCCGCTGCCTGACCGGATTGGCGGCATAGGCCGACCTTCCGTTGGGGCATGTCCAACCTGGCGCGTCAGGCCGTTTGACAGCACCTCGCCCGCGCCTTACGCCGCCTGGAAAGCCAAGCAAAAAAAGCCAGGGCGAGGATCATGTACTACACCGAATTGAAGGCCGCCTGGTCGGTGCTGACGGGCGCCGGCGCCCCGTTCGAGATCGTCCCCGTCGAGGTGCGCGGCGAGACCCTGCGCAGCTACAAGAACGCGCCGCCCAGCATCCGCGAGTTGTGGCTCTCCACCGCCGCCTTCGCCGACCGCGACTACATCGTCTATCAGGACGAGCGGCTCACCTATGGCCAGTCGCACGCCCAGGTGAACGCGGTTGCGGCCTGGCTGTGGGCCCAGGGGGTGCGGCCGGGCGACCGGGTCGCGATCGCCATGCGCAACTATCCCGAATGGATGCTGATCTACTGGGCCTGCGTCTCCATCGGCGTCGCGGCCGTGGGCATGAACGCCTGGTGGGTCGCTTCCGAGATGGCCTTCGGCCTGAAGGACTCCCAGCCCAAGGTCACCTTTTGCGATCAGGAACGGCTGGAGCGGATCCTGGAGGATCCGGCGGTTGCGGCCTCCACCAAGCTGGTGGCCGTACGCGTCAGCCAGGCGCCGGCCAACGCCACCCTCTGGGCCGATCTGATCAAGGGCGGCGGCGCGTTGCCGCAGGTCCAGGTCGATCCCGACGCCGACGCCTGCATCTTCTACACCTCCGGCACCACCGGCTTTCCCAAGGGTGCGCAGCTGACCCACCGGGGCTGCGTCGCCAACCTGTTCAACATCATGTTCTCCGGCCAGGTGCAGGCCCTCGCCACCGCCCAGGGCACTGGCGTTCCAATCGATCCCAACGCGCCGGTGGTCGTGCCCGTCGGCCTGATCACCACCCCCCTGTTCCACGTCACCGCCAACAACTGCGCCGCCTACGCGATCAGCGCGGCGGGCGGCAAGATGGTGCTGATGCATCGCTGGGACGCCGGCGAGGCGCTGAAGCTGATTGAACGGGAAAAGATCACCACGGTCACCGGCGTGCCGGTGATGGCCCGCGAACTGGTCAGCCATCCAGACTTCGACAAGTTCGACACCTCCAGCCTGATGACCGTCGGCGGCGGCGGCGCCCAGCTGCAGCCGGACCTGGTCGCCAAGATCGACGCCAATGTGAAAACCGCCCGGCCCAACACCGGCTACGGCATGACCGAGACCTGTGGCATCATCACCTCCGTGGCCGCCGACTTCTTCGTCGACAAGCCGGCCAGCGTCGGTCCGGCCATGCCGACCTTCGAGGTCAAATGCGTCGACGACGATGGAAACACCGTGCCGCCGGGCCAGGTCGGCGAGCTGTGGGTGAAAGGCTCGCCGGTGATCAAGGGCTATATCAACCGCCCCGAAGCCACCGCCGACTCCATCACCCAGGGCTGGCTGCACACCGGCGACGTGGCGCGGATCGACGAGGACAACTTCATTTTCATCGTCGATCGCAAGAAGGACATGGTCCTGCGCGGCGGCGAGAATGTCTATTGCGCCGAGGTCGAGGCGATCATCCACCAGCACCCTGCCGTGGCCGAATGCTGCGTCTTCGGCGTGCCGGACCAGCGGCTGGGCGAGGAGGTTGGCGCCGCCGTCGTGTTGCGCCCGGACATGACCGTGTCCGCCGAAGTGCTGCGCGCCCACTGCGCCGCCCTGATGGCCCGCCACAAAATCCCCCGCTACATCTGGTTCGTGAAAGACCACCTGCCGCGCAACGCCAACGGCAAGTTCCTCAAGCGGGAGCTGCGGGAGACCCTGGCGTTGGAGGACGCGGTCTAGGGACTGTTCCCCATCCGGTGGGCGTCGACATCGTTCAGCAATCCCGCCACCGCCGTCACCAGCTGGGCGTTGGCGAAGGGCTTGTGGATCAGGACGCTGTTGGGCACCCCCTGCGAGGCCCAGTCGCCACCGCTGTCGGCGGTCACATAGACAACCGGCATGTCGCTGACCAGCTCGCGGGCGCGGCGGGCGACGTCCCAGCCATTGGGCCCGGCGCCAAGCTGGACGTCGGTGACCAGAACGCGATATCGGTCAGGCTCGGCCTCCAGCATCTGGATGGCCTCGGCGCCATAGGTGGCGGTCGCGACCTCAAAGCCCGCGTCCTTCAGGCTCTCGGCGACCGCGTCCAAAATCAACGCTTCATCTTCCGTCAGCAGGATTGATCCCAGCTGGTCCATTGAACGCCCCGTTCAAACACGGCGCCCAACACTGCGCCGTTCACCCGCCGTCGAACGCGACAGGCTCAGAACCGCAAACCCGGAAGGGTCCAAGGCGTTCCCATAAATGTCGTGTAGGCGACAATTGTCCGATTGCCGTGGCCGGCCCGACACGGCCTTTAGCCCGCCGCGTCGTCGCCGCCATTGCGCTCATGCACGCGCACGATCACCGACTGGCTGGCGGTGGCCATCAGCACCCCGCCTTGCGAAAACAGCCGCATGGCGCCGTGACCGAAACCGCCATGGACGGCGGCGATGGAGATGTCGCACAGCACCCATTCGGTAGGGACCAGGCGGACGATGCGGATGGTGTTGTCCAGGCTGTTGCCGCCGGCGTTCAGGCCCAGGGCGTTGCCGATGCCCGAGGGCACATGATCGGCGAAGATGGCCAGGGTCGCCGCGTCGATGTCCTGGCCGCCCTTGGGCCGCATCCACAGGATCAGCCGCCCGTCCTTGGCTGGCCCCCGCTCCCCCATGGAGAAACCATAGTTCCCCTGCACCAGCCGCATTTCGATCTGGCCGTGCAGGCCCTCATCGTCGCCGCGCCAGTGGTCAGTGTGCTTGCACTCATCCGGGCCGGGCACGGCCGGCATGTCCACCCACTGCTGCGAATAGGGGCTCTCCCGCGCGCCCAGGGCGGCGTTGACGGTGAAAATCTCCTTGTCGCCCACATGGCCTGTCACCCGCGCCTGGCTGGTGTTGCGGCCTGCTGCGGGCACCCAGACGTCCAGGTCCACCACCGACGGCGGCCGGGCATAGGACAGATATTGCGCCGTGGCCCAGATCACCGGTCGATCGCAGGTCCGCTCCATCGCCTGGATCGCCGCCGCCAGCCCGACCCCGCCGAACATGAAGCTGCGCCCCACCGGCCCGACACACAGGCCCTCATGCAGCGGCAGGTACCAGCGATGCGGGTTGTGGGTGGCGGTCAGGGCGAAGAAGGGCGTCGGCATGGATGCGGCATAGCAGTTTGAACGCGGCCCGCAACCGGCCTGCCGGCGGCCTGTTCGCCTCGCAGCGCGATTCCTGTACGACCCCCTCATGGAGCCCCAGCCGGCGCCCCTTCAGCGCGAAGCGCACGCTGATGCGCGAAAAAAGTTCTCAGTTTGAGATGTCGTGCGTCTTACGGTTAGGGTGACCCGTGCGACATGACCTTGCTGAATGAAAGCCGAAGCGAACATCGAGCAAATCTCGAGGCGCCTTCGGCCGTCCTTGGTCGCCTATTTCCTGCGCCGCGTGCGCAGCCATGCGGAAGCGGAGGATCTGACGCAGGACGTCCTGCTGCGCTTGACGCAACTCGATCTCGCCGAGCTGCGCACGGCTGACGCCTACGTCTTTCGGATCGCGGCAAACCTCCTGGCCGATCGCGCGCGTCGTAATTTCATTCGCAGCCGGTTCGCGTCCGACCAGGCCGCCACGGAAGGATTTGGCGTCGATGGGTTGAGTCCCTACAGGGTGGCCACCGGCCGCCGGTCGCTGGCGACACTCGCAAAACGTCTGGAAGACCTTCCTGAAAAGACGCGGACCATCTTCATCCTGCACCGCATCGAAAACATCAACAAACGGGCGCTGGCGGATGCGCTGGGCGTAACCACCAAGACGATCGAAAATCATGTCGGACGCGCGATGGCCTACCTGATGCTTTTTCGCGAGGACGGCGAATGAGTACGAATCCTTCTCCGGTGGAATATACGGCGGCCGAAGCCGCTGGCGTCTGGTGCATGCGCCTGAGCGAGGGGCCGCTCCACGGCGAGGACCAGGCGGCGTTTGATCGCTGGCTCGACGCCGACGAACGCCATCGCGCGGCGTTCGAGGAGGCCGTGACCACCTGGCGTGAGTTTGACGGCGCCGAAAGCGAACCTGAATTCCTGAGCCTGAGGCTGGAAGCGCTGCAAACTCTGCGTCGGTCGACGCGCCTGCCGCGCATGAGGCTATCGCCGCGATGGGCGGCGGCGGCGGCGGTGGTGGTGATCGCGATTGGCGGCGCCGGGGTTTGGCTTGGCTCTCTGCCCACCATCTATGAGACCGGGGTCGGGGAACGCCACGTCGTTATGTTGAAGGATGGGTCAAAGGTATCGTTGGACGCTGACACCCGGGTCGAGGTGAAATACAGCGACAACCGGCGCGCCCTGCGACTGGACCGTGGCCGGGCCAAGTTCGATGTCGCCAAGGACCCGTTGCGGCCGTTCTCGGTTGCGGCGGCCGACAAGACCGTCGTCGCGACCGGCACCGAATTCAGCGTCGAGCTTTTGCGCCAGGACGTTCACGTCATCCTCTACGAGGGCCACGTCGCCGTCCTTGGACCGATGTCGATCGCCCATGTCGCCCAGCCGCTTCACCTCGCCTCCAATGGCGCCGTTCCGGCCGATCAGCTTTTGACCCCGGGCCACGAACTGGTGGCGCCCCAGGCGACGGCCGCCGCGACCGTCGCCTTGACCGACCCGGCCCGAACCCTGGCCTGGGAAGGCGGCCAGCAGGTTTTTGTCGATGAGCCCCTGGCCAGCGCCGTCGAACGGATTGACCGTTATTCAGACAGGAAGGTGTCCGTTGGCGATCCCGCCGCCGGCCGCATCCTGATCACCGGCGTCTTCATGGACGGCGACACGCGCGCCTTTATCGAGGGGGTGACGGCGGTGTTCCCCGTGCGGGCCGAATCGCAGAACGGCCAGACCGTGCTGACCTCGGCGCCTAGGGAAAATTGAGCAGGACTTTCGCATTTCACGCGGTCGTGCGTCTTCCCTAGGAGCTTCATTGAAACGTCATGAATGGAAGCTCGCTGGGGGTCTCCGTCGTGATGAAGAAGAGCTTTCGCAGTCATGTCTTGGCGAGTTGCGCGATCGGCGCGGCCTTGGCGGTTGGCATGGCCAGCGCCGCGGCGGCGCAGCCCAGCGCGCCAACCTACAAGTTCAACATACCTTCCGAGGACCTCAGCACGGCCTTGAGAACCCTGGCCAGAACCGCTGGCCAACAGATCGTCTTCGACAACGCCCTGGTTCGCGGCAAGACCGGCCCGGAACTGTCCGGCGTCTACACCGCCGATGAAGGCCTGGCCCGCCTTCTGGCCGGGAGCGGCCTGAGCGTAAAGCGCACCGCCGCCGGCGTCGTCTATGTGGTCCCGCCTTCCCAGGCTCAGGCCGAAACCTCCTCGGGTCCCGCCGAGGCGGCCGCCACGCCGCTGGCCGAGGTGATCGTCAACGCAACCAAACGCCCTGAAGCCGTCCGCCGCATCTCCGGCTCGGTGTCGGCGCTCACCGGCGACCAGCTCGAAACGATCGGCGCGAACAGCTTATCCGACTACATCGCCTTCGCCCCGGGGGTGGTCTTCAACGCCAATATTCCAGGGGAATCCGGCGTGGCTATTCGGGGTGTTTCCACCACGACCACCGTTGATGAAGGACAGAGCGCGAGCGGCTATTTCATCAACGACGTGCCACTCAGCGACCCCTATATCGCCGTCGGCATCCCGGACATCGACGCCTTCGACGTCGACAACATCTCCGTGCTGCGCGGGCCACAGGGCACCTTGTATGGATCGTCCTCCCTCGGCGGGGCCATCAACTACCAAGCCGCCAAACCCAACCTCAATCAGTATCAGGCTGAGACCCAGGGCACGGTCGACGGCGTCGATCACGGCGGCACGGGCGGCTCCGGCAAGGTGATGGTCAACCTGCCGATCGTTTCGGACACGCTCGCCGTGCGCGGCGTCTATGTCTATCGCGACGACGCCGGCTTTATCGACAACATCGGCGACGGCGTCGCCAATTCAAACACGACCCTGGTGCGCGGCGGTCGGGTTGAGGTGGCGTGGACGCCCACCAGCAATACCCGCATCAACTACATGTTTCTCGATCAGTCAGAAACCTCGGCCGATGCGGGTTACGAGGAGCCCGGCACGGCCGGTTCCTATCGGAAGAGCACGGTCATTCCTGAGCCGGACAGCTATACGACGCTGCTCCACAGTCTAAGGCTTGATCAAGATCTGGGGTTCGCCACCCTGACCGCGATGGCGACCTATCACGACAAAACGTCCGACACCGTCGCGGATGTGACGGCTGACTATGCGCGCCTGTTTCCCGGCGCCAGCCCCATCCTGATCAACGACACGGCCTACAGCCGGGGGGAAACCTTCGAGGTGCGCCTTGCTTCTCCGTCGGGGCAGAAGATCGACTATATTGTCGGCGCTATGTACGACAATACAAAGGAGAAATTTTCAAACGCCTACGAGGGCAACAATATAGCCCAGGTCATTGAAAATACCTATGCGGGTTCATTTGGCGCGGGCATTGGCGCCAAGAGCGCGCCGGGCAATGTTTTCTTCAGCGGCTCCACCCCATTCAACGCCCAGGAAGCCGCCGTATTCGGCGAGGTGACCTATCATCTTTCCGATGAGTGGAAGATCACCCTCGGCGGACGGGCGTTCGATATGAAATCGCAAAGCCAACAGCTTGAGAGCGGCTTTTTCGAACTCCTGCTGTCGGGCAATTTGTCGAGCGCGACAGCTGGCAACGAACATCAAAGCGGCTTTACGCCCAAGGCCTCCATAACCTGGACGCCCAACAGCAACATCATGGCCTATTTCCTGGTGTCGGAGGGGTATCGCCTGGGCGGCCCAAACACCAACCCGTCATTGCCGGGCTCGCCAATCCCTCGCTCTTACGGTTCAGACTCGTTGGTGAACTATGAATCAGGTGTTCGCACCAACTGGTTCGGCAACCGTCTGCAGCTTGATCTGACGGCCTATTATATCGACTGGAAGAACATCCAGCTGAACATCGGCGCCCCTGACAATCTGGCCTATACGACCAACGCGGGCGAGGCGCACAACTACGGCCTGGAAGGCACGGCGACCTGGCGCATCGCGCGCGGCCTGACCTTCCAGACCAACCTGACCAGTCTGACAGCGCAGCTCGCGGGGGATTTCCCGCAGGGTTTCGGTGTTCCGCCCGTGGCGTCGGGTACGACCCTGCCAGGCGCATCAAAGTGGCAGGTTTCCAACATACTGAATTATCAATGGTTTGACGGACCGCTTCAGCCGTCATTTGTCATCACCAACCGCTATATTTCCAAGGCGCCCGGCAGTTTTCCAGGCGACGGCGGGGTGGAGCAGGGCGGCTATGACCTGGTCGGGGCGCGCCTGACCCTTCACCTCAAGACAGCCTCGGTGACGGCCTTCGTCGACAATATCGGCGATTCAAAGGGTGTTACCGAAGGCACGGACTTCAGGGGCGTCGAGGAATACATCGTTCGCCCAAGGACCGTCGGCATCACGTTCGACTACCGGATGTAGTTCGGATGGACGCCGAGGCAGGGGATGTTGACCCGCCCTTGTGGCGGAGCTGGTACGCGCTCTGCGTCATGATCGGGGTGATCGGGTTCGCGAGCTTTAACCAGCAAGTCCTGCGCTTGATGGCCGCCCCGATCGTCCACGCTCTGAAGCTGAGCTACACGCAGCTCGGCATGACCGAGGGGTTGGGGGCGGCGGTGTTTACGACCCTGGCCATCTATCCCCTCGGCTGGCTGGGAGACCGGATCAGCCGGCGCTTCACCCTGCTGCTCTGCATCGCCATCTGGGGCGTGGGAACGGCCGCCTGCGGCGTCGCGCTGTCGTATCACCAGTTCTTCCTGGCCGTTGTGGCGATCGCGGCCGCTGAGTCGGGTCTGGGCCCCGTCATGATTTCGGTGGTTCCGGACCTGTTTCCCGATCAACGGCGGGCGACCGCGAACGCCTTCTACGTTGGGGGGCTGAGGCTCTGCGGCGCGGCGATGCTGTTCCTGGTCGGCGCGGCGGCGGCGGGGGTCGAGGCGGCCAGGGGCGGGCTTCCGTCCTGGCTGCAAGGCTTTGAGTCCTGGCGGCTGATGTTCTTCCTGGCGGCGGCGCCCACCCCGATTTTCCTGGCCCTCGTCGCCACGGCCAGGTTCTACCGGGGCGCCCCGACCGGGGTTCGGCCGGAGCCGGCGCCCAAGGTTCAGCTCTGGCCCTACCTGTGCGCCAATGGCGGCTCGGTCGCGCTGGTCCTGGGCGCCCTGATCATCTGCAGCATAGGGTCGAGCACGGGCCATGCCTGGGTCCCGGTGGCCCTCGCGCGGCTGTACCATGTCACCCCGGCCACCAACGGATTGGGTTTGGGACTAGGCTCCGCCGCGGCGGCCCTGTTCAGCATATTTCTTACCGGCTGGTTGACCCAAACCCTCAGGCGCAGCGTCGGGCATCGCGCACCGCTTCGCCTCATCACCTTCGGCATGATGCTGTTGACCGTGCCGGCCAGTCTCATGGTCTTCATCGCCGCGCCCTGGCAAGGGTTTGGGCTGGAGACCGCGCAGCTGATCATCTCGGCGGTGTTCCTGACCCTGTCCTTCTATGTGTTTCAGGACATCGCGCCGAGAGAACTGCGGGGGCAACTGGTCGCCCTAAACGCGGTCGTATCCCAGCCGATCGGCGGGCTGGGCGCGGTCATGGTCGGCTACATCTCTGACCGACTATCCAGCAATCCGCGCAGCATCCTCATCGCCTCGGCCCTGGTCTCGGTCGCCCTCCTGGTGCTGGGCTCGGTTCTGCTGGGCCTGGCTGAAGCCCCCTACCTGCGTCTGCGCGCCAAGTTCGCGTCCTCGATCGTCGGGGCCGAGCCGGTCCCCGTGATCGGTCCGGCCTAGCCGCCCCAACCAGATCCATCCCCCATAACGCTGGAGAGACCCATGTCTGAACTCGCTCACGTAACCGACGCGACCTTTGAGGCCGAGGTCCTGGGTTCGCCGAAACCTGTGCTCGTCGACTTCTACGCCGATTGGTGCGCGCCCTGCCGGGCGCTGATGCCGGCCATCGAGGAGATCGCCGCAAAATACGATGGCAGGGTCTCCGTCGTGAAGCTGAACGTCGACGACAATATCGCCATGCGTGACCGGTTCCAGATCACCAGCATTCCCGCGCTTCTCATGTTCGACAAGGGCGTGATGCGGCAGCGGGTCCTGGGGGTTCAGTCGCCAAAGGCCATATCCGGTCTGCTGGACGAGCTGTTGGCTGGCCAGGCGTGAGGGCGGGCGGCGATCGGCACGGGCGCGGCATGGCGTTTTCGCCGCGACCCAAAATCGATCCGCCGCCTCCTATTCGCGCCGGCGAACTATTCCTGTAGGACGCCGCCATGGAGATCAGACCAGCTAGCCTTGGCATGTAGGACTTCGGCGACCGTGACCGCGCCTGGGTCGAGCGGGCGATCAAGCGGATCGAGACCGACTTCGCCCGTTCCGCCGACACCCACCTGCTGCATGTGCCCATGCCGCGCCTGCCGGACATCGCCCTCTATCTCAAGGACGAGTCCACTCACCCGACGGGCAGCTTGAAGCACCGCCTGGCGCGCTCGCTGTTCCTCTATGCCCTGTGCAACGGCTGGATCCGCTCCGACACCGTCATCGTCGAGGCCTCCAGCGGCTCGACCGCCGTGTCCGAGGCCTATTTCGCCCGGATGTTGGGCCTGCGGTTCATCGCGGTGATGCCGCGCTCGACCTCGGCGGAGAAGATCGACCAGATCGCCTTCTTCGGCGGGGAGCATCATTTCGTCGACACCGCCGGCGAGATGCGGACCGCCAGCGCCGAGCTGGCGCGCCAGGTCGGTGGCCATTTCATGGACCAGTTCACCTTTGCCGAACGGGCCACGGACTGGCGCGGCAACAACAATATCGCCCAGTCGATCTTCGCCCAGATGGAGGGCGAGCCGTGTCCCGTGCCGGCCTGGGTGGTGGTGGGCGCCGGCACCGGCGGCACCTCGGCGACCCTGGCCCGCTACGTCCGCTATCGCCGCCTGCCCACAAGGATCGCCTTGGCTGACCCGGAGCGGTCGGTGTTCCACCGCCACGTCATCGACCGCTCGGTGACCGCCTATGAAGGCCCGTCCTCGATCGTCGAGGGCATCGGCAGGCCCTGTTGCGAGCCATCCTTCCTGCCGGAGCTGATCGACCGCGCCTACGCCGTCAGCGACGCCGCCAGTATCGGCGCGGCGCGGGCCCTGTCGCGAAAGATCGGCCGGCTCTGTGGCGGCTCGACTGGCGCCAACCTGATCGCCTGCATCGCCCTGATCCGCGAGATGGCGGCCGCTGGCGAGACCGGCTCGGTGGTGACCCTGCTGTGCGATTCCGGCGAACGTTATCGCAGCACCTGCTACGATGACGCCTGGCTCCGCGCGCGAGGCCTCGACACCACCGAGACCGAAGCCGACGTCGACCGCTTCTTCAGCGAGGGGCTGTAGCCGGGCGAGGGCGCTGGGCTGGTCGCCCTTATTTTTCGCACGAAACTTGAGCCGGTTCGGGGATTTCCCGATAGGCCGCCGTCCCCGACTGGACCTGGCGCGCCGTACAGTGCACCAAGTGACGTGGTGCGCACCCAATACAGAGGCCATGGCCGGCCATGCCTCCAGGCTCGACGTGCGCAATTGGGGAGACTTGGCATTGACGACTGAGCCGTTGCTGGACGCCCCGACGGAAGACTTGAACAGCGCCGCGCCCTCGCTTCTCTTCCTTTTGGCCATTACCTGCGCGGTCATGCTGGCGGGGGCCATGGCCGCCCTCTACGGCCTTCATTTCACCCCCCATTTCGGGATCGACGACGCCAACATCACCCACATCTATGCGCGAAACATCGCCCAGGGATTTGGCTATGTGTTCAATCGCGGCGGCGAGCATGTGGAAGGCTCGACCTCGCCGCTCTGGACCGCCGTCAACACGGTCGTGTTTCTGGTTCCCGGACCCAAGCCCTGGGAGCTGTTGGCGCTCAGCACCCTGACCACCGCGGCGACGGTCTTCTTCAGCCTGGTGCTGGCCACCGATCTGGCCGGCGTCTTTAAGGTCGAGAAGCGTCTGGCGGCGGTGGTTTCCGCCATCCTGCTGGCCAGCACGCCGACCTTCTTTGCCTGGAACGTCTGGTCGTTGCTGGATATCGCGCCGTGGTGCCTGGAGTGCATGCTGCTGGTCCTGGTCGCGTCCCGGCTCGCCCGTCAGTCGACAGCGGCGTCGCTGGCTCAGGGCGCGGCGCTGACGCTGCTGGCCGTGGCGGCGACGGTGACGCGCCCCGAGGCCATCGTCATCGTCGGCTTCGTCCTGCTGATGACCGCCGCCTGGGTGGCTCTGGGGCGGACGGACGGCTGGAAGCGGCTTTTGGTCATGTTCGCCGTGGCGATCGCGGCGTCGGTGGCCGCCAGCCTGCTGCTTACGCTCTGGCGAGAGGCCTATTTCGGCTACCCCCTGCCAAACACCTACTATGCGAAGGTCTCGTCCAACCATCTGGCCGCCCTGGCGCCGGGGATCGCCTACATCATCCGGGCGGCGAGCAAGATGCCCGTCTTCCTCCTCGGCTTCGCGGCCTGGTTGGTCCTGGCGATTTCGCTGCTCCGGGCCGGGGCCGGCGTGCCGCTACGCGAACGGCTGTACAGTCTCGCCCCCATGGTCCCGCTGCTGGCTATGGCCGCGGCCGTGCTGGGCGTGACCATCCTGGAGGGCGGCGACCACTTTTCGGACCAGCGGTTTCTGCAGCCGCTGACCCCCTTGCTGGCGATGGGGATGGGGATTTGCGGCCTGTGGCTGGTGCATCGCTATTGGGCGGGCGCGGCGCGTCATCGCGTAGCGCTCGCGAGCCTCGTGGCGATCCTGGGGGTGCTGTTCTTTGCCACCACCGCGCTTTGGTACCGGCACTATCAAGCCTCGATCGAACGCGAATTCGTCATTTCAAATCGGGGCCGGGCGTTCGGGGCGATCCTCAACGACGTTGTTCAGAAAGAGGGCCCGGCCAGCGTTGGCGTGATCGCCGCGGGCGGGTTGCCGATGGTGTTCCACGGCAAGGCCTACGACCTGGAAGGCCTCAACTGGGTCGCCATGGCCCACGCCAACCCGATCAAGGTCGGCCCGCAGGATCACGCCAGCTTTGACGCCGCCACCTTCTACGCCGCGCATCCGGACTTCATCGTCCTCGACTACTACAGCTTCGCGCCATCCCAGCGCTGGGTGGTGGGCGCCTTCCATGTCCAGGCCCTGAAGGGCGTCCTGCTTGAGAAGAAATTCCAGGCCGAATACAGCCCTGTGCTGGTGGACATCGACGGCAAGACCATCGGGGTCATCGCCTCGGACGACTGGATCGCCCACGCAAAGACCAAGGCCTTCAAAGTCCTGCCGTGGAGCGATCTCACCTTTCTGACCCAGCTTTAGCGGCGACCCTATGAGAGCCTTAGCCCCGCGTCAGCTGTTCGGGGGCGTGAGGTCGGGGTTCTCCGTCTGATAGGTCGCCAGGATCGCCTCCGGATCGAACCCCAGCCGGCGCACCGTCGCCTCCCAACGCTCCAGGGCGTCCCAGTAGTAGTCGAGGATGCAGGGACAGCAGCCCCTGTTGCAGCACTCGGACGCGTCCGGCTTGAGCGGCGGCCTGGGCGGTCTCGGCGGGGGTGGGTTTTGGGGAGGGGTCGCCATTCGCCGCTCGGCTTAGCGGGGCAATGGCTCCTCGGGCAGGACTCGAACCTGCGACAAGTCGGTTAACAGCCGACTGCTCTACCAACTGAGCTACCGAGGATCAGCATTGCTGAAGGATGGCGGCTATAGACTGGGCCGGCGCCTCGATCAAGCCTGGGGTGGCCGCCGGATAAAAAAGGGCCCGACCGAAGCCGGGCCCTAGTGGGTACTGGTGGGGCGCCTTTGACAAAAGGCACGGTCAAAAGATGAACAACTATAGTTAACCACTCCCTAACGCGCCGGATGGTGCGGTGATTGCAACGAGAGGCTGCTGTCGGAGGATCCATGTCGAAATGAACCACAATGGCGATTGACCTGATCTGGGCGCGCAAGAAGCGCAAGGAAACCATCCAGCGGCGCTCCCTAGACGAGATTCGCTATCACCGCGCCGTCTACGGCGAGGAAGCCCACGAAGTGGTGCTGAAGAAGCTGCGCCGCTGTGAGCGCCGCAGCGACGATGCGGCCATCCTGCGCAAGGCCGAGCGCGCCTTGCGTCCGCCGATGTTCAGCCGGCTGTTCTGGTCGCGGCCGCGCAAGAAGCCCGGGACGTCGAGTCAGGGCGTCTAGCCGAACTGGATTTTCAACTGGCGGGCCGAACGTTCCCCGGGGACGTTCGTTACGCCCCCATGCCGAAATCCGCCCCCGCCGCCGGCCATTCCCTGGCCGCCAGTCTCCAGCCCCTGCTCAAGGCCCGCAAGGCGGAGCTGACAGTGGGTGAAATGGTGGGGCGAATCGAAAGCGGCGACGGGCCCGGACCCGTCCTGTTCGTGCTGACCCTGCCGGTCCTGCTGCCCCTGCCGCCGGGCGTGTCCATGCTGTTGGCGCTGCCCCTGCTGATGGTCGCGCCACAGATCGTGCTTGGTCGAAGCAAGCTCTGGATGCCTGCCGCCCTGTCCCGCCACGCGATCAAGCGCGAGGCCCTGGCCAAACTGCTCCACCGCATCCTTCCGCCCCTGCGACGGTTCGAGCGTCTGGTGCGGCCCAGGCTGGGCTTTCTCACAGGCGATCTCGGCGCGCGCCTTGTGGGCCTGGCCTGCACCCTGATCGCCGTCGTCCTGGTCCTGCCCATCCCCTTCGCCAACTTCGTGCCGGCGGTGGCCCTGACCATGTTCGCCCTTGGCCTTGCCCGACGCGATGGCCTGATGGTGCTGGCCGGCTACGGGCTTATGGCGCTGGCGGTGGTCGTGGTGATCCTCGGCGTCCACGGCGCGGCCTTTGGGGTTGCCCGGCTGCGCGCGCTGTTTTGATTGCCGCACGAAATAGTCCGAATCAGAGCAGGGCGTAGAGCGGGCGCGGGACGCTGTCCGGATCGAGGCGAATGAACGAGACCCTTCGTCAGGCTGACGACTTGCTGCGGCGGGGCGAGCGCGGGGCGGCGGAGGCGGCCTATCGCCAGGCCCTGGTCGACGACGCCGCCAATGCGCCGCTGATTCACCGCATCGGCGTCCTGACCTTCCAGCGCGGCGCCGTGGCCGAGGCCCTGGCCCTCATGGAAAAGGCCGTGGCGCTCAAGGCCGACGAGCCGACCTTCCTGGCCGACCTGGGCCTGGTCCAGGCCGCCGCCGGCCGGGCGGCCCAGGCCGTGGCCAGCTACGACCGCGCCCTGGCGCTGCGCCCCGAAATCGCCGAGACCCATTGCCGGCGCGCCGACGCCCTGCGCCTGCTCGGACTGAACGAGATGGCCCTGGCCGGGTACGATGCGGCGATCGCGCTCAACCCGGTCATGGTCCAGGCCCTGAACAATCGCGGTCTCGCCCTGATGGCGCTGGGCCGGCGCCAGGACGCCCTGGCCAGCTATGACATCGCCCTGGCCTTCCAGCCCGGCCATCTGCTGGCCCTCTGCAACCGGGGCCGCGCCCTGCAGGAACTGGGGCGGGCCGGGGAGGCGCTGGCGAGCTATGACCAGGCCCTGGCCCTGCGTCCCGACTATCTCGAGGTGCTTAACAATCGCGGCGCGGCCCTGCAGGACCTGGGGCGACTGGACGAGGCCCTGAAGAGCTTCGACCGGGCGCTGGCGATCCGCCCCGACTATGCCGACGCGCTCAACAATCGCGGCAATGTCCTCAAAGGGCTGGATCGGCCCGGCGAGGCCCTGGCCAGCTATGACGCCGCCGTCCAGGCCCAGCCCCGCTTCGTCGAGGCCCTGTGCAATCGGGGCTATCTGGAATGGACACTGGGCCGGCCCGCGAGGGCGGTCGCCAGCTATGACCAGGCCCTGGCGATCGATCCCGGCCGGATCGACGCCCACAACGTCCGTGCGGTCGCCCTGACCAGCCTGAACCGGCCGATGGACGCCCTGGCGGCCTATGACGCGGCCCTGGCCCTGGACCCGGACTTCGCCGACGCCCTCGGCAACAAGGGCATGCTGCTGGCGGAACTGGGGATGCTGGATCAGGCCCGCGAGGCGCTGGAGCGGGCCATCGACCTGGAGCCGGCCAGGGTGCGCGCCTACTACAACCTGACCCTCTGCCGGAAGATGGCCGCGGGGGAGCCCCGGGTGTTGGCGCTGGAAGCCCTGGCCCGCGCGCCGGACAGCTACAGCGTCGATGACCGCATCTACCTGCACTACGCCCTGGCCAAGGCCTATGCCGACGTCGGCGAGGCCGGCCGGTCGTTCGAGCAGTTCGCGGCGGGGGCTGTGCTGAAGCGGGGCCGGGTGACCTATGACGAGGCCGAGGCGATCGGACGTCTGGACCGGATTCGGCTGGCCTATCCACAAGTCCGCCTGCGCGCCCTGGCCGGCGCCGGCGATCCGTCGGCGGCGCCCATCTTCATCGTCGGCATGCCCCGGTCCGGCTCGACCCTGATCGAGCAGATCCTGGCCAGCCATCCCCAGGTGTTCGCCACCGGCGAGAGCGATCTTCTGGTCCGCACCATCGCCGGCCTGTCCCCCGACGCCCAGGCGGCCCTGACCGACCCAACGGCGCCGGCGCCCACGGCCGCCCGGGCGTTCCGCGACATCGGCCAGGCCTATGGCCGCGTCCTGGCCCTGGTCGCCCCGGACGCCGCGCGGGTGACCGACAAGGCGCTGGAGAATTTCAGCGAGCTCGGCCTGATCCACCTGGCCCTGCCGAACGCGCGGATCATCCACACCCGGCGCGACCCCATCGACACCGGCCTGTCCTGCTTCTCCAAGCTGTTCGGCGGGGACCTGCCCTATAGCTACGATCTCGGGGAGCTGGGTCGCTACTACCGCGCCTATGCGCGGCTGATGGCCCACTGGCGCGCTGTCCTACCCGCGGGGGTGATGCTCGAGGTGGATTACGAAGACACCACCGCCGACATCGAGACCCAGGCCCGCCGGGTCCTCGCCCATTGCGGCCTGGAATGGGATGACCGCTGCCTGGACTTTCACCGCACCGACCGATGGGTCCACACCGCCAGCGCCGCCCAGGTGCGCGAGCCGGTTTACCGTAGCGCCGTGGGCAAATGGCGCGCCTACGAGCCCTTCCTGGGTCCGCTGATCGAGGCCTTGAATGAGCCGGTCAAATCGGATCGCCCGGCGGTTGAAGGGGCGAAATCTTCCCTATAAGGTCCTCTCGGGAAACACGGGGAGGTTCGGCATGGCGATCAGGCAATGGCGTCTTTTGGCGGGGGTCGGCTGCGCCGCCCTGGCCCTGTCGGCCTGCCAGCAGATCCTGCCGATCGTGGTCGCGCAGCCGCCCAAGTTCGATGCCGCGACGGCCGCCGATATCGCCACGGCGCAGAAGGACGCCGACGTCCTGTTCGCGGCTCTGTCGGCGACCACCGGCTGTTCCTACGCCGGCAACACCGCCCAGTTCGACCTGGTCGACAAAGACCTCGCGGCCCTGTCGACCCAGGCGGGAACCGTCCCCAACAACAGCTTCACCCTCAATGGCGCGGGCCTGTTGCAGAAGGGCTTCGATAAGTTCCGCGCGGCGGCGGCGGCCAAGCCGGCGGGGTGCCTGCCGCCCGGCCTCGCCGAAGACAAGAAGACCAGCTTCGACGGCGCTGCGGCCAATCTGCTCGCCTATGAAAACGCCAAGCCCAAGGGATAATCCGCGATGACGATCAATGTGAAGACCGTCGCCGCCCAGGTCCTGGCGGCGATGCAGGGCAAGCTCACCGGCCTGAGCACCACCCAGGCCACGGCGGTCGAGACCGCCGCTGGAGTGCTGGCCAAGAGCCTCGCCGATATCGAGGCCTACCACCTGGCTAAAGAGCTCACCGACGAGCAGGCCAGCGACCTGATCTCCGGCGCCGCCGACGACGCCATGGCCACCCTGGTCACCACCGCCGGCATGGCCGCCCTCGACCTGAAGGGCGCGGTGGTCTCCGGCCTGCTGACCCTGGTCCAGGTCGCCCTGGGCGCCAGCGGCCTGGGCTGGGCCGGGCCGATCATCCAGACGGCGATTACGGCGTTTACCCAGACGGGGAGCTGAGGGGGCCAGCGCCTCTCAAAAGCCGCTCATCCTTGCGAAGGCGCATAAGCGGTAAGGTCGTTTCATTTGTTGATGTGCAGGGGCCGTCGCAGTAGCGGCCAGACCCCCTCAGTCCCTTCGGGACAGCTCCCCCATCTGGGGAGCGATTGAAGAGTTCGGCGCTGCATTTTCTGAATCGCTCCCACGAAGGGGGTCGAGGAGTATACGCCGGGGGTCGCCCCGAAGGGGTGACTGAGGGGGCCTGGCCGCTACTGCGGCGGCTACGGAATATCCTCAAAACCACAAAGCCATCGCCTACCTACCGGCTTCGCGGGATGAGTGCAAAACTGGCCCAATCAAATCCCAATCCGCTCTCACATGTCCATCAACGCACCCTTCACCTCTTCCACCACCCCACACCAATCCCCCGGCGCAGTCTGCCGGAACAGCCGGGCGCTGGGATACCAGGGGCTGTCGTCGCGGTGCTCCAGCCAGCGCCAGCAGGCGTCGAAGCGGTTGAGGATCCAGACCGGCCTGCCCATCCCGCCGGCCAGGTGCGCCGTGGAAGTGTCGCAGGTGATCACCAGGTCCAGGTTGGCGACCAGGGCTGCGGTGTCGGCGAAATCCTTCAACGCATCGGTCAGGTCGATGATGGCCGGCCCGCCCCAACCGGCGGCCAGGGCCTCGGCCAGCTGCCCCGCCGGCGGACCCTTTTGCAGGCTGTAGAGCTCCAGCCCCGGAACCCCGGCCAGGGGCGCGAAGGCCGCTAGGGGCAGGGACCTGCGCTGGTCCACTGCGTTGGCCACCGGCTGATCCGGCCGCGCGCCCCCGGCCCAACAGAGCCCCACCCGCAACCCAATCTTCGGACCCAGCCGCTCGCCCCAGGCCGCGACCTCGTCCGGGTCGGCAAACAGATACGGCCCCCGCTCGCCCTCCGGCCCCGCGCCTAGGGCCAGCGGCAGGCTCATCAGCGGCGTTTGCAGATCATAGGCGGGCAGGGGCTCGCCCCGCGCCACGACTGCCTCCACCCCCTCCACCCGCGAGAGCAGCCGCTTCACCCCCGGCTGTACCTCCAGCACCACCCGGGCGCCCAGGGCCGCGACCAGGGGCGCATAGCGGCAAAACTGCAGGGTATCGCCAAGGCCCTGCTCGGCATGCAGCAGGATGGTGCGGCCACGGATATCCTCCCGCCCAAGCCACAGGGGCGCCTCGAACGCCCGAACCTGCCGGGCCAGCTGTCGGGTCTTCCAGCGCCATTCATACTCGGCCCACCCCGCCACATAGTCCCCCAGCGCCAGCCGGCACATGGCCAGGTCATGGTGCGCCTCGGCATAGTCAGGCTTCAGCGCCAGGGCCTGCTCCAGGCTGGCCACCGCCTCGTCCAACCGGCCCAGCTCCGACAGCGCCACCCCCCGGCTGTCATGGGCCTCGGCGAAATCCGGCCTCAGCGCCAGCGCCGCGTCGCAGCTGGCCGCCGCCTCCTCCAGCCGCCGCAGCCGATAGAGGGCGCTGGCGCGATTATGGTGGGCCTCGGGGTAGTCGGGCGCCAGCGCGATGGCCCGATCGCTGCTCTCCAGCGCCGCCTCCAGCCGCCCCAGCCCCTGCAGGGCGGCCACCCGGTTCGACCAGGCCTCGGCATAGTCCGGCGACAGGGCGATGGCGCGATCATAGCTGGCCAGGGCCTCGCCGAACCGCCCCAGCGCCCCCAGGGCGTTGCCGCGATTGTTCAGGGTCTGGGCGTGATCCGGCCGCAGCGCCAGCGACCGGTCGAAACAGGCCAGGGCGTCCGGCGCCCGCCCCACCGCCAGCAGGCTGACCCCGAAATCCCCCCAGGCCTCGACATAGTCCGGCTTCAACATCAGCGCCCGGTCGTGGCTGGCCAGCGCCTCGTCCAGCCGCCCAAGCTCGTACAGGGCGACCCCGCGATTGCGATGGGCCTCCGCAAAGTCCGGTTTGATCGCCGTGGCCTGCGCGAAGCTCGCCGCCGCCGCGTCCAGCCGCCCCAAGTCGCGCAGCATGATCGCCTGGTTGAACCAGGCCCGCGCGTCGCCGGGCCGCAGCGCCACCTGCCGCCCATAGCTCTCCAGCGCCTCGCCAGGCCGCCCCAGGGCATGGAGGGCGCCACCGCGATTGCCGTGCGCCTCGGCATAGTCTGGCTCAAGGGCGATGGCCCGGTCGCAGCTGGCGATGGCCGCCTCATACTGTCCCAGGCTGTTCAGCGCATTGGCCAGGTTGCCATGGGCGGCGGCCACGTCCCCCCGCACCCCGATCGCCCGCCCGATCAGCGCCACCGCCCGCTCCAGATCCCCCGTCTGGACGAAACTGACCCCCAGCATGTGCAGGGCGGCGAAATGCTGCGGGTCAGTCGCCAGCACAGCCTCATACACCCGCCGCGCCTCGTCGATTCGGCCGGCTTGGTGAAGACTCAACCCATAGTTGAATTGACCCTCCGGATCGCCGCCTTCCGATCCATGCGGCTCCGACACAATACGGCTCCCAAGCCCGGCGCGACCCTGCGCGCGGATGCTCAAGCGGTGGGGGATTCGCCAGCCAGGGTCAAATCACGAGCCAGCGCAGAAAAAGCTTGACATCTGGAACGAATAGTGAACATATGGCGGAGGGTCGGAGAGTGTGGCTGCCCCGCGATGAACGGCCTACTCCGCGGCTAGTGCGTAGGGGCTTTTGATTGATCCATTTCACTCGTCATCCCGGCCGTAGCGCAGCGGAGAGCCGTGACCCAGGGCTGCGCGCCCGGTCCCCTGTGTCCCGGGTCGCCTTCGGGACGTCCGGGATGACGATATTGGAACGGCCGTTCAATCAAAACCCAAACACGCCCTACTGGCTGACCAGTTCCCGTTCCCGTTCCCGTTCCCGTGCGGCGTCGGCGGTCGCTGGCCGCATGCCCAGGTCGGCGAGGAGTTGGCTGTCCTTGTCCAGGCCGGGCAGGGGCGTGGTCAAAAGCTTGGCGCCGACGAAGATGGAGTTGGCGCCGGCCAGGAAACACAGGGCCTGCAGGTCCCGGCTCATGCTGTCGCGCCCGGCCGCGATCCGAACCCGGGCCTTGGGGCAGACCAGTCGGGCGACGGCGATGGTGCGCACGAACTCCAGCCCGTCGATCGGCGGCGACTCGCCCAGGGGCGTGCCGGGGATCGGCACCAAACCGTTCACTGGCAGGGACTCCGGATGGGCGGGCAGGGTGGCCAGGCTGTGCAGCAGGCCGACGCGGTCGGCGCGGGTCTCGCCCATGCCGATGATGCCGCCGCAGCAGACCTTCATGCCCGCGGCGCGCACATGCTCCAGGGTGTCCAGCCGGTCTTCATAGGTGTGGGTGGTCACCACCCGGGCGTAGTCTTCGGGCGAGGTGTCGAGGTTGTGATTGTAGTAGTCGAGGCCGGCCGCCTTCAGCGCCTCCGCCTGGGCGGGGGTCAGCATGCCCAGGGTCGCGCAGGTCTCCAGGCCCAGGGCCTTCACCCCGGCGATCATGGCCGCGACCTTGGGCACATCGCGGTCCTTCAGGTCACGCCAGGCCGCGCCCATGCAGAACCGCTGGGCGCCGGCCGCCTTGGCTCGTTCGGCGTCGGCGATGACCGCCTCGGCGTCCATCAGCTTGGTGGCGGCCAGGCCGGTGTCGAAGCTGGCGGACTGGCTGCAATAGCCGCAGTTCTCGGCGCAGCCCCCGGTCTTGATGGACAGCAGCTGCGACAGCTGGATCTCCGCCGGATCGAACCAGGCGCGGTGAACCTCCGCAGCCTTGAACACCAGTTCGGTGAAGGGCAGGTCGAACAGCGCGGCGATCTCCGCGCGGGTCCAGTCGTTGCGGGGTTCGGCGAGGGCGGGGCGTGACATGGGAAGCATTCCTCGGGACTGATGACGGACGTCTTCGGGTGGACTTGGGGTCAGGGGCGCGGGTCGGCGGCAGGTGGATCCTTCAACACCGAAACCACGGCCTCGCAAAGCCGCGCGATATCGGCGTTCTCGATATTCAGCGCCGGGGCCAGATAGACGATGTCGCCGAACGGGCGGATCCAGACGCCCCGGTCCACGAAGGCTCGTTTCAGCGCCTCCCGGTCCGGCGCCTGGTCCAGCTGAACCACGCCGACGGCGCCCTTGGCGCGGACATCGACCACACCCCGCAAACCCCTGCAAGCGGACAGGCCTTGCAGCAGCTTGGCTTCCATCGCCCGCGCCTGTTCGACCCTGGGCTCGGCCTCGAACAGATCCAGCGAGGCGTTGGCGGCGGCGCAGGCCAGCGGGTTGGCCATGAAGGTCGGGCCATGCATCAGCGCCTTGGCCGCGTCGTCCGACCAGAAGGCCTCGAACACCGCGTCGCTGGCCAAGGTCGCCGCCAGCGACATGGTCCCGCCGGTCAGGGCCTTCGACAGGCACATGATGTCGGGAACCACGCCCGCCTGATCGCAGGCGAACATCGCGCCGGTGCGGCCAAAGCCGGTGAAGATCTCGTCGGCGATCAGCAGCACGTCGTGCGCCTTGGCGATGCGGGCCAGCGTGGCCAGGGCCTCGGCGGTGTGGAACCGCATCCCGCCCGCGCCCTGAATCAGCGGCTCGACGATCACCGCCGCGATGGTCCCGGCCTTCTCCGCCAGCACCGCCTCCAGCACCGCTGTACTATCGGCGTCGCGGGGCAGGTGGGCGAACAGCTGTTGCGGCAGCCAGCCGGCGAAGTGGGAATGCATGCTCTCGTCGGGATCGCACACCGACATCGCCCCCAGGGTGTCCCCGTGATAGCCCTCGCGAAACGCCAGGAATTTGGTGCGCCCGGCGATCCCGCGGTTCAGCCAGTATTGCACCGCCATCTTCATCGCCACCTCGACGGCCACCGAGCCGGAGTCGCTGAAGAAGACGTGGTTCAGGTCGCCCGGCGTCAGCTTGGCGAGCCGGGCCGCCAGCGTCTCGGCGGGCTCATGGGTAAAGCCGCCGAACATCACATGCGGCATGGCCTCAAGCTGGCGCGCCACCGCCTCGCGGATGTGGGGGTGGTTGTAGCCATGGCAGGCCGTCCACCAGGAGGCGACGCCGTCGATCAGCACCCGCCCGTCCGCCAGATGGATTCGCGACCCCTCCGTCCTCACCGCCTCGAAGGGCGCCCTGGCGGTCTTCATCTGAGTGTAGGGTCGCCAAAGATGCTGACTGTTCATGGACCCCGGACCGTTCGGCGGACGGCTCTCTAACCACCCGGACGGCCGCGCCGCAACCGTTGACTTGGCGCGATCTTGCGGGCTGTAACCCGCCGCATGGACAGTCTCGACGCCTTCGCCGCCGACGCCTTGGATCAGCTGGAAGCCCAGGCCCTGCGGCGGCGCCTGACGCCCACCGAGCGTTGCGGCGGCGTCGAGGTCATCCGGCATGGGCGGCGGCTGATCTCTTTCTCCTGCAACGACTATCTGGGGCTGGCCCACGATGCCCGGGTCAAGGCGGAGGCTATCGCGGCAGTGGAACGCTATGGCGCCGGCGCCGGCGCCTCGCGGCTGGTCACCGGCGACTATCCCCTCGTCGAGGAGCTGGAGGCCCGCCTCGCCGCCTATAAGGGCAAGGCCGCGGCGCTGGTGTTCGGCTCCGGCTATCTCGCCAACATCGCCATCCCGCCGGCCCTGACCAAGGCGGGCGACCTGATCCTGGTGGACGACCTTGTCCACGCCTGCATCCTCGCCGGCGCCAGGCTGTCCGGCGCCAGGACGCTGCGGTTCCGGCACAACGACGTCCAGCATCTCGCCAGCCTGCTGGAGGCAGAACGCGGCGCGGCGCAGCGCTGCCTGATCGTCACCGAGCGGGTCTTCTCCATGGACGGCGACCGGGCGCCGATGGCGGCGCTCGCCGGCCTGGCCCGGGACCATGACGCCTGGCTGATGGTCGACGACGCTCACGGCCTTGGCGTTGTCGAGGACGACGTCTCGGCGGCGCTGGAGATGGGAACCCTGTCCAAGGCGCTGGGCAGTTACGGCGGCTATCTCGCGGCCTCCGAACCGGTGATCGATTACCTGAAATCGCGGGCGAGAAGCTTCGTCTACACCACCGCCCTGCCGCCGGCCTCGGCCGGGGCGGCCCTGGCGGCGCTCGA
>Ga0302314_10004799_pt1 | contig 24802 bp, 23 predicted proteins | sample III_Palsa_N2_3_FD_200533 | JGI IMG/M metagenome (GOLD analysis project Ga0302314, IMG submission 200533) | Peat permafrost microbial communities from Stordalen Mire near Abisko, Sweden - III_Palsa_N2_3 | ecosystem: Environmental > Terrestrial > Soil > Palsa > Peat permafrost | place: Sweden... | reverse complement strand
GTCAAGGGCGACCGCATGATCCTGGACTTCCGCGGCTCCGCGCCGCAGTTCCTCAACCGCGCGGTCAACACCAACATCGCCTCGTTCAAGGCGGCGCTGGCCACCGGCCTGCTGCAGAACATCTGGCCGGACCTGCCGCACACCATGGCGGTACTGTCGCCTATCGAGATCGTCTCCGACCGCAACTCGATCCTCGACGCCGAGGGCGAGATGCCGCAGGCGATGAGCCTGATGCCGCTGTTCAAGGCCTGCGTCATCTGGACCATCCCGATGAACAAGCTCAACTACAGCCTGCCGCACCGTTACTCCGCGGTGATCGCGCAGCAGTATGACCAGGCGGCCACCTTCATCTACGGCGGCCTGACCCAGCACGGCGATGTCACCGGCAATTTCTGCTCGGACATCAACGGCATGGGGCAGGGCGCCCGCTCCGACTGCGACGGCGAGCACTCCATTTCGCCGGTGTTCGGCTTCATGGCCGATTCCGGCGAGCATGAGATCAACGAGGAAGACACCCCGATCATCCGCCTCGGCGCGCAGCGCCTGGCCAAGGATCGCATCGGCTTCGGCAAGTACCGCGGCGGCATGGGCTACGAGCAGATCGCCACCATGCGCAACTCCAACCTGTGGGGCTTCATGACCGGCTGCGAGGGCTCGATGTTCTCCTCCGCCCAGGGCCTGTTCGGCGGCTATTCCTGCCCGTCCTACCAGCTGTGCAAGATCAAGGGCATCAACATCTTCGAGGTACTGAAGAACGATCCCAAGGTCATCGACAAGTGGGACATGCTGAGCCTGATGAACGAGCAACCCATCCCCGGCGGCAAGTACAGCACCCATGACATGGGCATGACTTTCGAACTGTGCCAGGAAGGCGAGATCTACATGATCTGCCAGGGCAGCGGCGGCGGCTATGGCGACGTGCTGGAGCGCGACCCGCAGCTGGTGATGAAGGACCTGGAAGAGGACCTGATGTCGCACGACATCGCCAGGGACATCTACAAGGTGGTCTACGATGAGAAGACCTTGCTGGTGGACGAGGAAGCCACCACCGCGCTGCGCCAGGCCTATCGCAAGGAGCGCATCGCCCGCGGCAAGCCGTTTGATGCGTTCTGCGCGGAGTGGGTCAAGCCCGAGCCGCCGGCGCACCTGCCGTATTTCGGCAGCTGGGAAAATCCGAAGGAGATCTACGCCAGCAGCGCCGGCCAGCGCATCAAGATGGACTCGGACAAGTTGCAGGGCGCTTTCATGCTCAATCCGAAAGACCTGCAGATCGCCGCACTGGAGGCCAAGGTCGCGGCCCTGAGCAGCCAGCTCGACGACTGCAACAAGGCGCGCAAGTAGTCCGCAGGCGGCGATTCATAAAAAAGAACATTAGGGAGGAGAAGATGACCGATTACGGCAAGGCATTTCGCCTGGACGGCAAGACCGCCCTGGTCAGCGGTGCGGCCCGCGGCATCGGCGCCGCCATTGCCGAAGCCCTGGCCCAGGCCGGCGCCAGCGTGGTGATCACCGACATCCTGGAGCGGGAAGGTCAGGAGACGGTAGAGAAAATCCGGCGCGCCGGCGGCGAAGCATCCTTCTTCAGGCATAACGTGACGGTCGAAGCGCAATGGCAGGCTGCCATCGCCCACGCCGAGAAGGAATTCGGCCCGCTTGAAGTGCTGGTCAACAACGCCGGCATCGAGACCGCGGCGCTGCTATCGCAGTGCACGCTGGAAGACTTCAGCAATGTCATGAACGTCAACGTCAATGGCGTATTCCTCGGCTTGAAGCATGCGGTGCGCGCCATGTCGCCCGGCGGCAGCTCCGGCCGCGGCGGCTCCATCGTCAACATGTCCTCGGCGGCGGGACTGGTCGGCACCACCGGCCATATTTCCTATCACGCCTCGAAGGGTGCGGTGCGCCTGCTGTCCAAGGCCGCCGCAGTGGAATGCGCCCAGTTGCAGACTGGCATCCGCGTCAACTCCGTGCATCCGGCCATCGTCGGCACCGAGATGGGCGACAACTTCGTCAAGCACCTGGTCGACCTGCAACTGGCGCCAGATCACGCCACGGCCAAGGCGGCCATGATGGCGGCGCACCCGATGGGACATTTCGGCGAGCCAGCCGATGTCGCCGCCGCCGTCCTCTATCTGGCCTCGGCGGCCTCGAAATGGGTGACCGGCACGGAACTGGTGCTGGACGGCGGTTACACCGCCGCCTGATCCGCACGGATACCGATGCCCTTACTGACCGAACGCCTGGCTGCCGATGAGCCCTGCCTGTGGCTCGATTACAACGCCTATGCCGGCGCGCTGCTGGCCAACGGCAGCGTGCCCTGGCTCGATGTGGATGCGCTGATCGGCTGGATGCGCAAGTCGCAGAGCCTGCTCAAGTCGGACGTGATCGCGGTGCCGGTCGCAACGGTGGTGGAGCAGTGGCTGGCAACCCACCCGGAATTGAAGGCAGCGATGGCGGCCAAGCGGCGCGCGGTATTTCCACTCAAGACTTTGCTCGCTGATGCGGCCCTGCGCAATCATCTGGTGGGGCTGGCCAAGGCCCTGCGTTCGAGCTTTGCCAAGCCGTCGCTATTGATGAGCCTGCCGTCGCCGCGTCTGTGGGTGGCCTTGGCGAGCGCGCAGGCTGTGCCCGGCGAATTGGTCGAAATCGATGCGGATGCGGTGGATGGTGCCGCGGCCTATGTGGCGGATTTTCTGCGCGAGTTCGCCGAATGCGGCCTCGACGGCATCCTGCTGCAGGAAAGCGCTGAGTCGGAGCCGGCTTCGGTGGAGGATCTGCAGCTATACCAGGCTGTATTCAATGTGGCGGCGCATTACCGCTGGGACGCAGGATTGCGCCTGCCGGTGGCGACGCATGATGCGGCCCTTGCAGCGGGACCTGCTTTTGTGGTGTCGCCGCGGAACTCCGCTGCGGGTGCGGCGGGGTTGGTGGTAGGTCCGGAATTCTGGAGCGGTGAAACGCCGCCAGAATGCCCGGCCGGGGGATTCCGCTACGCCGAGATTCCGGTGGATGCAAAACCGGAAAGCGTGCTGGATCGTCTTGCCGCACTGCGTTGACATACAGCACAGGGGAGGGCCGATGTTCGATTACAGGATGGAGCACCTGTTCTCCTACACCGCGACCTTGCAGGCGCCGGTCGAAACCATCGGGCCGGTGCCGGAAGGCATTCGTGTGAATTTCTACATCACCGGCGGTGTGATCCGCGGCCGCAGGCTCAACGGGCGTATACGGCCGGTCGGCGCAGACAGCTTCCTGGTACGGCGCGACGGCATCGGCATGCTCGATGTGCGCACCACTTTTGAATCCGCGGATGGGGCTCTGATCGATGTGGCCTACCGGGGCATCGGCGACCTGGGTCATGACGGTTACGAAAAGTTTCTGCGCGGCGAGCTGCCGAAGAAATTGCCGTTGCGCACCGGGCCGAGCATGCGCACGGCGCATCCGGACTACCAGTGGGTGCAGCGCCTGCATTGCATGGCGGTGGGTGAAGTGGACCTCGAGCGCTTCGAAGTGTCCTACGACGTTTACGCGGTTCGGTAGGGAGATGGGTTTATGGTGAAGGAAGGAGAACTGCTGTGGACCCCGCGCCCGGAATTCGCGGAAGCTTCCAATCTGACGCGCTACATGCGCTGGCTGAAGCAGACGCGCGGTACGGACTACGCCGATTACGACGCGCTATGGCGCTGGTCGGTCACCGATATTGAAGGCTTCTGGGCTTCCATCTGGGAGTATTTCCAGGTGATGTCGGATCAGCCTTATCGGCGCGTGCTGGATCAGCGCGCCATGCCGGGCGGAAAATGGTTCGAAGGCTCGCGGTTGAATTATGCCGAGCATCTGCTGCGCACGGAGGCCGGGCCGGGCGAGTCCCGCACAGTGTTTCATCACCTGACCGAAAACCGGCCGCTGCGGACCATGAGCTGGGGTGAACTGGGACGTCAGGTGCGCATTCTGGGGACGCAACTGCGCTCGCTTGGCGTGGTTCCCGGCGACCGTGTGGTGTCCTACATGCCGAACGTGCCGGAGACGGCTGTTGCCATGATGGCGACCATCGCCATCGGCGCGGTATGGTCCTCGGCGGCGCCCGAATTCGGCGTCAAGACGGTGACCGAGCGCTTCAGCCAGATCCAGCCGAAGATCCTGTTCGCCTCGGACGGCTATCGCTTCGGCGGCAAGGATTTCAAGCGCGAGAGCGAAGTGCGCAGCATCATCGCCGACCTGCCCTCGCTGGAGCGGGTAGTGTGGTTGCCGTACCTGAACCCCGAGGGCGAGGTGCCGCAGGCTCTGCCCAAGGCGATCTCGTGGACCCGTCTGATGGACCGCGAGGCGGTGCCGCGCGACAAATTCCGCTTCGAACGGGTGGACTACGATCATCCTTTGTGGATCGTGTTTTCCTCCGGCACCACCGGCCTGCCCAAGGCCATCGTGCACAGCCATGCCGGGGTGTTGCTGGAGCACCTCAAGCTGATGCACTTCCATCTCAACCTGGGGCCGGCTTCGGTGATGTTCTTTTACAGCACCACCGGCTGGATGATGTGGAACCTGCTGCTGGCCTCCCTGGTGACCGGTGCCGCCGCAGTGCTCTATGACGGCAACCCCGCCTATCCCTCGCTGGATTTCCTGTGGAAGCTGGCTGCTGATACCGGCGCCACTTCGTTCGGTGCCAGTCCGACTTATGTGCAGATGATGGAAAAGGCGGGTTTGAAGCCGGGCGAATTGTATGACCTGTCGCGGCTGGAAGGGGTGCTGGTGGCGGGTGCGCCGTCCACGCCGGAAACCTTCGACTGGTTCTATCGCAGCGTCAAGCGCGACCTGTGGGTCACTTCGCAGTCCGGCGGCACCGAGTTGTGCAGCGGCTTTGTCGGCGCCGTGCCGCTGTTGCCGGTGCATGCCGGTGAAATCCAGACCCGCATGCTGGGCATGGATGTGCATGCCTGGAGCGAGGATGGCAAGGAGCTGTTCGACGAAGTCGGCGAGCTGGTGGCGACCAGCCCGTTCCCCTCGATGCCGATCCGCTTCTGGAACGATACCGGTGGCAAGCGCTACCGCGAATCATACTTCGAGGTCTATCCGGGCGTTTGGCGCCACGGCGATTTCATCAAGATCAATCAGCGCGGCGGCTGCTACATCTACGGCCGTTCCGATTCGACCCTGAACCGCTATGGCGTGCGTATCGGCACCGCCGAGATCTACCGGGCGGTGGAACAGGTGGAGGAAATCGCCGACAGCCTGATCGTCTGTTGCGAGCTGCCAGGCGGGCACTTCTTCATGCCCCTGTTCCTGCGCCTGAAGCCTGGAGTGCAGTTCGACGATGCTTTGCGCGACCGCGTCGCCGCACGGTTGCGCGGCGATTGCAGCCCGCGCCACGTGCCGGACCGCATGTACCAGGTCGAATCGGTGCCGTACACGCTGACCGGCAAGAAAATGGAAGTACCGGTGCGCAAGATCCTGATGGGCTGGCCGCTGGAAAAAGCCGCCAGTCGCGACGCCATGATGAACCCGGAGGCGATCGACTATTTCGTGCGCTTCGCGCAGGAGTCGATCGACTACCGCTGGCGGCCGAACGATCCGCAGCTGATATCGGCGCGCGGATGACCCGCTGAAAGCCCCGAACAAGACAAGGATGAAGCGATGAAACGAGTGCAAGGCAAGGTGTGCGTGGTGACGGGCGGAGCGCGCGGCCTGGGTCTGGCCGCCGCCGAAGCCCTGCTGCAGGAAGGCGCCCGGGTGATGATCACCGACGTCGACGGCGCCGCCGGCGAGGCCGAGGTGGCGCGCCTGACCAGGCTGGGTCATGAAATCCGCTTCATGGTGCAGGATGTGACCCGTGCCGCGCAGTGGAGCGAGGTTCTGGACCGCGTCTCGGCCGCATGGGCTGCGGTGAACGTCGTCGTCAACAATGCCGGCGTGGCGGGGTTGGCGGATGTCGAGAAGGAGAGCCTGGAGCATTGGAAGGCGACCCTGGCGGTCAACCTCGACGGCGTCTTTCTCGGCACGCAGGCCGCCATCGCCCGCATGAAGGGCCGCGGCGGCTCGATCGTCAACATCGCCTCGATCGAGGGCCTGATCGGGGAGCAGTTGATCCCGGCCTACAACGCCAGCAAGGGCGGCGTGCGGATGTTCACCAAATCATCGGCGATTCACTGCGCCCGCGCCGGCTACAACATCCGCATCAACAGCGTCTGCCCCGGTTTTGCCGAGACGCAGATGGTCGGTGCCGCGGTGGCCAGCCTGCCGCCGGAACAGGCCAAGGTTTTCGTCGAGCGCACGCTGGCGCGCATTCCCCTGGGGCGCTTCGCCCGGCCGGAGGAGATCGCCAAGGCGGTGTTGTTCCTCGCCTCGGACGAAGCCAGCTATATCACCGGTTCGGACCTCGTCGTGGACGGAGGCATGACCGCGTAGACGGATGCCGAGCCCGCAGCAGCCGATTCAAGCAAGCCCCGATTCAACAAGTATTCACCGATCACGAACGAGAATGAGAGGAGCATCATCATGAGCAGCAAGAAACCCGTCGTCATCTATGGCGTGACCGGTTACACCGGCCGGCTGGTCGCGGAGTATCTGCGCGAGTACCGCGTCCCGTTCATTGCCGCTGGCCGGGACGGCAAGCGCGTCAAGGAAGTGATGGACAAGGTGCCGGGCATCGAGAATGCCGAATACGAGATTGCCGAGGTCGAGCACAGCACCGAGGCGCTGACCAAACTGTTCAAGGGCGCGAAAGTCGTCTGCAACATGGTTGGCCCGTTCATGAAGTACGGTCCGGAAGCGGTGGAAGCCTCGCTCGCCGCCGGCTGTCATTACACCGACACCAACGGCGAGCAGAACTGGATGATGCACGCCGAGGAAACCTGGGGCGAGAAGTTCGCGGCCAAGGGCCTGCTGCTGTCGCCCGGCATCGCGCAGATGTACACCACAGGCGAGATTGCCGCCAACATCTGCCTGGAGACGCCGGGGCTGGATACGCTCGATATCCTGGTGCTGTGGAAGGGTTTTCCGACGTACGCCTCGACTCAGACCATCTTCAGCATTCTCACGGCCGATTTCTTCCATCTTGAGCAGAACCAGTATGTGCAGTGGTCGCCGTTCGCCAAGGCCGAGGTGCAGGTGCCGGGCCAGCATGCGGTGGCGATGGCGCTGCCCTGGGGCGGCACTGCGCACCCGGTCTGGTTCAAGAACGATCCACGCGTCGCCAACTGCAAGGCGATGGGCGGCGTGTTCGAGCGCAGCGTGATGGAGGGCGTGGTGCAGATCACCACCGTGGTCGAGGAGCAGATCAAGAAGATGCCCAAGGCCCAGCAGGAGAAGGCGCTGTCCGACATGGCGGCGAGCCTGCAGGCCGGCATGCCGCCGCGCGAGAACCCGCGCATCAATACCACGGTCGACTCGGTCCACGCCAGCGGCCCGCTCGGCCGTGTGCACTGCGTCATCCACGGCACCTGCAACTACAAGCAGACCGGCCTGCTGCAGGCCTACGCCGCCTACCACCTGCTGCAGGCCGCGCCGCGCCGCGTCGGCTTCGCCTCAGGGTGCCAGGCCTTCGGGCATCGTGAATTGCTTGGCGTCGTGCAGAGCTTCGGTCTGTCCGGCAAGCCGATCGTCACCAGTTATACCTGATCGGGGTCGCGCCGGTCAAAGCCCCGGCTGCCGGATTTCGATATCCGGAAGCCGGGGCTTCATTACGGGGCTTTATCAGGCGGAGGCGTGCTGTCATCATCGAAGGATCGAAAGCATCCTTCCATGAAAGCACTGACCTTCTCCAGTTTCGGCGGCCCCGAAGTTCTTCGTTATATCGAGGTTGACGAGCCGCGGCTGGCGCCCGGCACGGCAATTGTCGAAACCCGCGCCATCGGCCTCAACTTCGCCGATGTCTATCGGCGGCAGGGGCGCTATCACCTGCGCGGCGCACCGCCCTATATCGCCGGTTACGAGGCTGCCGGTGTCATCGTCGACGGAGACGTCAATGCACTGTGCCAGGCTGGTTTGGGCATTGGCAGCCGGGTTGGCTTTGCGGACAGCCCCTTTGCCAATGCCGAGCGGGTCGCGGTTTCCGTCGATCATCTGCTGGCTTTGCCGGAAGGCTGCGATTTCGACCTCGCCGCCGCCGTCCTGCTGCAAGGTCTCACCGCGCAATACCTGGCCGAGGACTCCTATCCGATCCGCCCCGGCGACCGGGTGGTGGTGCACGCGGCCGCGGGAGGCGTGGGATTGCTGTTGACGCAGATGGCCAAGCAACGCGGCGCCCGGGTAATCGGCCTTGCGTCGAGTGGCGAAAAGCGCCGGGCAGTGCTGGATGCGGGCGCCGATGTGGCGATCGCCACAGGAGAAGGGTGGGCCTTGCGGGTGCGCGAGGCGCTGGGCGGCGCGGGTGTCGACGCGGTCTATGACTCCACCGGATCGACCTTGCAGGATAGCCTCGCCGTGGTCCGTGACAAAGGAACCGTGGTGTTCTATGGCATGGCCGGCGGCGATCCGGCTCCGGTAGATCCCCGCGTGCTGATGGATCGTTCGCTGAGCCTGGTGGGGGGCGATCTGTGGAGCTGGCTCAGCGATGCCGTCGAACGTCGGGCCCGCGCAGGCAGGCTGCTGCATGCCGTAGCCGGCGGACAGCTAAGGGTTCATATTGCAGCGCGCTTGCCCCTGGCCGAAGGGCGGCGTGCCCATGAACTGCTCGAATCCCGCAGCGCCATCGGCAAGATCATCCTGATTCCCTGAGCCTGGTCGCAAAACTGGATGTTGACCGGCCGGGTAATGATCTCGATGGCGGAGAAGAATCGAAGTTTGCCCCGGTCAGAGTTTCTGCACCGAAACGCGCAGGCTTGAGGTCGCGCCTTGCTCCGGCCAGTGCCGGAAATTGAGAACCTGCCCCTGCTCGCGTATGTGTGCGATCTTGTCCAGGTCGAGTTCGGCGTAAATCCAGCCCGGCTGATTGAGGCGGCCCTGTACCAGAACGCCGTCTTCCGGAAAGCCGCGATCGGGCGGACCGTAAACCCCCGCCGCGCCGACGTTGACGTCCACCGCCGGCGACCACGGCGCTTCGCCCACCAGCGGCGAGAGCAGGGTATAGCACTGATTCTCCAGCGCCCGCGCCTGTGCCGATACGCGGACGCGGTGATAGCCGGCAGCCGCATCGGTGCAGGAAGGGATCAGCAGCAATTGCGCCCCGGCTTCGACCTGGGCGCGCGCCGGCAGGGGGAATTCGGAGTCGTAGCAGATCTGCACGCCGATGCGGCCCAGCGTGGTGTCGAACAGCTTGATCTCGTCGGCGCCGCTGATATTCCACTGCTCGCGCTCGAAGCGGGTCATCACGCGCTTGTCCTGGAAGCCGGCTTCTCCGTTCGGCGTGCACAACCAAGCGCGATTGTGAAAGCGGCCCTGATCCACCTGCCAGGGAAAGCTGCCGGCAAGCAGGTAGACGCCGTGCTGCTGCGCCAGGCGGCGGTGCAGGCTCAGATAGTCGTCGCGCAATTCCTGCAACGCGGTCAACTGCGCTTCAAGATTGCCTTGCACCATTGGCGAAAACAGAGCAGTCAGGCTCATCGCCGCATATTCCGGAAAAACCAGCAGGCTGGCACCGTTGGCGGCGGCGTCGCCAACCCAGCGCGAGAGGCCGTTCTCGATTTCAGCCCAGGATGCAGGCTGGCTGACGGGGTATTGAGCAACGGCTGCGCGGAACCCGCTCATGGCGCAGTTCCCAGATCGCGCAGCCAGAAAGTCATCGGCTTGGTCGAGGGCACCGCTTCGCCGATATCCGGCCAGGTAAAGCCGGTGACGATGCCGGGCGCCTTGCGATAGCCGCGGTGCGACCAGAAGCGGTCGTTGCCGATGTAGTCGGGTGGCTTGCGCGGATCGTTGGCGGCCCGCTCCACCGCGCAAAAAGCGCAGATCGACAGGCCATACTCGCGCGCATGCTGCTCACGCAGATCGAAGAACTTCACGCCCAGGCCGCGGCCGCGATGGGATTTGAGCAGGATCGATTCGCCGAAATAGTCGATCGATTCGATCGCCTGGCCGCCGTTGCGGAACGGCTGTTGCGCCTCGCTGCCGGCATCGGCCAGCGGCAACACGGTGGACGCACCGACGCAGGTGTTGCCGTCCCATACCAGGACGGCGAGGCTGCGCGCGCTGCGCAGGTAGACATCGAGATAACGAGCCTCATACTCCCGCGATCCCTCGTAAAGGTAGGGCCAGTCGCGAAACACGGCAATGCGCAGATCCGCCACGGCTTCGACATGCTGCGCGATCTCCGCGCCACGCAGTTGTTCGATTCGCAACTCGCTCATTTCAGGCGCCTACCTGCTTGAGCCAGTCCTGCAAATTGTAGTAGTTGGTCACGCGCGCCACCTTGCCGTCGCGGATATCGAAGAAGGCGCCGCCGGGCAGGCGGTATTTCTGCCCATGCGCCGGAGGCAAGCCCTCGTCAGTTTTAAGGTAAGTACCGAGCACGGTGAACTCGACCGCGGCGCGGCTGCCGTCGGCACTGCTCATGATGAGGATATCGGTGATCTGTTCGCTATAGGAAGTATTCATCCGTTCCATGAATTTGGCGAAAGTGACACGACTAACTTCGCGCGCGCCCTGATTGATATCGTGCTCCACGTCTTCAGTGAGCAGGCCCAGAAAATTATTCCAGTCGCCGGCATTGAAGGCGGCGTAGTAGCGTTCGAGCAACTGGTGAGTGGCTTGCGACATCTGGGTGTCTCCAAAAATGAAGGGGTGCCGGACGCCTTGCAATGGTGGCCATGATGCATCCGTATTGCTTCGGTAGTTTAAGTGCGTCGAAGCCGCTTTGGTTGTCACTCCTCACGAGAAGTCTCATGACGCGTATTCGATACCGCTGAATTCAGGCCGCATTTGACGCGTACATCCCTGGATCAGCGGCGGCAATGCGTGCATCGCCGGATTTGCCTAGAGATGCGATCCGGACCCGCTACTGCTACCGCTGGTCGTTCTGGGACTGGTGAATGACTTTAACGGCTTTTCGAGCAGCGCTGCGGTCAAACTGTGTCGATTGCGACACAGTCGGTGACGGTGCCCGACACGCCTCTTGTCCTATGATTGCTGAGCCGATACTGTAGGTTTCCGAACCGAGGAGAAGCCGATGATCAAGGTCAGCGTGATGTACCCGAATGGCAAAGGCAGTACATTCGATATTGCCTACTACTGCGACAAGCACATGCCGATGGTGAAGCAGAAGCTGGGCGCGGCGTTGAAGAACATGGCGGTGGAGCAGGGTCTCGCCGGCGGCGAACCCGGGGCGCCCCCTGCTTACCTGGCATTCGGCCACCTGTATTTCGATACGGTGGAAACATTCCAGGCCGCTTTCGGCCCACATGCGGCCGGAATCATGGGCGACCTCCCCAACTACACCAATACCAAGCCGGTAGTGCAGATCAGCGAAGTGAAGCTCTAGGCTCCCCCTGCAAGACCCGGCCGCTGTGGTCGTGTGCGGCGGTATCAAGGAGAAAGCGATGCCAAAATATGTGATCGAACGCGATATTCCGGGCGCTGGCAAGCTGTCGGCGGAGCAGCTGCAGGCGATTTCGCAGACTTCCTGCGGCGTTCTGGGCAAGCTGGGTCCGCAGATCCAGTGGTTGCACAGCTACGTCACCGACGACAGGATCTATTGCGTCTACATCGCGCCGAATGAGACTCTGGTGCGGCAGCATGCGCAGCTCGGTGGCTTTCCGGCCAACCGGGTATCCGAAGTCGCCACGGTGATCGATCCGACCACCGCCGAGTAAGCAGGGTAGTGCGGGCAGGAGCAGGGATGAGCCTGGCGAACAATCTGGAAAAACGCAGCGAACAAGCCTGTTTCGGCGGCCGCATCGGGTTTTATACGCATCGCTCGGAATCGACGGCCAGCGATATGCGTTTTGCCGTCTACCTGCCGCCGCAGGCTGAACGCGGCAAGGTGCCGGCGCTGTATTATCTGGCCGGGCTGACCTGCACTGAAGAGACATTCATGATCAAGGCCGGGGCGCAGCGTTGGGCGGCCGAATACGGCCTGGCGCTGGTGGCCTGCGATACCAGCCCGCGCGGGCTCAATCTGCCGGGCGACTCCGACGCCTGGGACTTCGGCGTCGCCGCCGGCTTCTACCTTGATGCCACGGCGGCCCCCTGGTCGGTCAACTACCGCATGGGCAGCTACGTCAACCAGGAACTGCCCGCCCTGGTTGAGCAGCATTTTCCGGTGAGCGCCGAACGTCGCGGCATCTTCGGTCATTCCATGGGTGGTCACGGCGCGCTGGTCACGGCGCTGCGCAATCCCGCGCGCTGGCATTCGGTTTCGGCTTTCGCCCCGATCGCCAATCCGGTGGCGGTGCCCTGGGGCAGGAAGGCGTTTGGCAACTACCTGGGAGACGATCGGAACAGCTGGGAGGCCTGGGATGCGTCGCTGCTGATGCGCCGCAAACCCTATCCAGGTTTGATGCTGGTGGATCAGGGGCTGGCCGATCAGTTTCTGGCCGAACAACTCCAGCCGCAGGCGCTGCAAGCGGCTGCCGTGGCTTCTGGCCAGGGACTGAGCCTGCGCCAGCATCCTGGGTATGACCATTCCTATTGGTTCATCCAGACCTTCATTGCCGATCATCTGGCACATCACGCCAGAAATCTGCGCTAGCGCCCTTGCTGGCTATCGAGTGTGATCTGTCCTGTCAGGTCATACTTTCGAATAATCGCAATAAAAAAAGAGGATACAAGAGCATGAAGTCAAGAGCCGCGGTCGCCTGGGAAGCCGGCAAGCCGCTTATGATCGAAGAGGTGGACGTTGCCGCCCCCAAGGCCGGTGAAGTCCTGATCAAGATAGTGGCTACCGGCGTCTGCCACACCGATGCCTTCACGCTTTCCGGCAAGGATCCCGAAGGCCTGTTCCCGGTGATTCTTGGCCATGAAGGCGGGGGCATCGTGCAGGAGGTCGGCGCCGGCGTGAAGAGCGTCAAGCCAGGCGACCACGTCATTCCGCTTTACACGCCGGAATGCGGCGAGTGCAAATTCTGCAAATCCGGCAAGACCAATCTGTGTCAGAAGATCCGCCTCACGCAGGGCAAGGGCCTGATGCCGGATGGCACCACGCGCTTCTCCCTCAAGGGCAAGCCGATCCTGCACTACATGGGCACCAGCACCTTTTCCGAATTCACCGTAATGCCCGAAATTTCGGTGGCGAAGATCAATCCGAAAGCGCCGCTGGACAAGGTCTGCCTGCTGGGCTGTGGCATCACTACCGGCATCGGCGCGGTGCTCAATACCGCCAAGGTGCCGCCGGGTTCCACCGTGGCCGTGTTCGGTCTTGGCGGCATCGGCCTGTCGGTGGTGCAGGGCGCGGTGATGGCCAAGGCCAGCCGCATCATCGCGGTCGACACTAATCCGGACAAGTTCACCATGGCCAGGGCGCTGGGCGCTACCGACTGCGTCAATCCCAGGGATTACGACGTGCCGGTACAGCAGGCGATCGTCGACCTGACCGATGGCGGCGTGGACTATTCCTTCGAGTGCATCGGCAACGTCAATGTGATGCGTTCGGCCTTGGAGTGCTGCCACAAGGGCTGGGGTGAGTCGATCATCATCGGTGTTGCCGGCGCCGGTGAGGAAATCCACACCCGCCCGTTCCAGTTGGTCACCGGCAGAGTCTGGCGCGGTTCCGCTTTCGGCGGGGTCAAGGGACGCTCGCAGCTTCCGGGATTCGTCGACCGCTATCTGCAGGGCGAGATCAGGATCGACGAGATGATCACCGAAGTGCTTCCCCTGGAGGACATCAACAAGGCCTTCGAGCTGATGCACCAGGGCAAGGTGATTCGTTCGGTGATCCGCTTCTGAGCTCAGCCGGTACCGATGTGAAAGCTAGATTTTCCAGTTGAAGCTGAGCCCGGCAAGAAAGCTGCGTCCCGGGCCTGGCTCGTAGTAGCGGCCGTTGCCGTCGTTGACGATGACCGAGCCGATGTAATTGGTATCGAGCAGGTTGTCGATGCGCAGGAAGCTCTGGATGCGCCAGTGCGGCAGATCGAAGATGTAGCCGCCATCCACGCCGAGCAGGCCATAGGACGGCGTCGTTGCCGCGTTGACATCGTTCACCGCAACCGAGGTGATGTATTGCCCGTTGAGCGAGGCATGCCAGCCGCTTTCACCGCCCCAGCGCAGTGCGCTGTAGAGGTCCGATTCCGGTACGCCGGGAATCCGGTTTCCCGCTGCCACTGGCACCTGAGTCGTGCAGGTGGTGCCAACGTTGCCGCAAGTCAGATAGGACTGGCGTACCGTGGCGTCGAGATAGGTATACGCCAGTTGCACATGCCAGTTGGGCGCCAGCTCGGTTGAAAGCGATGCTTCCACGCCCTGGCGGCGTGTGCGTGGAGCATTTTCATAAGTGGCGCGGCCGTTGTTGTTGGTATCGATCACCAGTTCATTGCGCGTGACCGCCTGGAACACCGCGAACTGTGCCTGCGTGTGCTGGCGCAGGCGCAGCTTGGCGCCCAGCTCGCCATTGTTGGTATGCGCGGGTAACAAGCCGAAATTCAGGCCCGCGGTCTGGTCGGGACGGTAAGCCAGTTCGTTGAGGGCTGGCGTCTCGAAGCCTTCGCCGTAAGAAGCATACAGATGCAGGGCAGGGCTCAGCTTGTACAGAATGCCGCCTACCGGCGTAGTGGCATAGTAGCCTTTGCGGCCGCTGTCATTGCCGTTGGTGCCGACGATGTAGTTGTCGGCCGAATTGAAGCGAACTGCAGTATGGCGTACTCCGAGCAGGGCGGACCAGTTTTCGGCGAACAGCCAGCTCGCCTGGCCATACTGGTCGAGATTGTAGACCTTGTCGGTTTCATCGCGCCGCAGATTGCCTTGCACGCCGAGTTCATCGGGCTGGCTGCCGTCACCCACGACGAAGTTGTTGTAACCACGGCGATGCTGGGACAGATCATCGTAAGTGAGGCCGGCGACCAGGGTGAACGGTCTCTGTGCCAGCAGGGTTTTGTAGCTCCAGCGTGCATCGGCGCCGCCATAGTCGCTGGCCAGATTGACTACGCCGCCAGAACTGAGTGGATTGGTTTGCGCGCTTACCGGAATGGACAGGAACTGCTGCACCTGCCGGTTGCCATAGTAGGCCAGCACCCGCAGGCTCTGTTCCTGGTTGATCGGGACTTCGTAAATAGCGCCGCCCTGGGTCTGCTCGACGCTTTTGCGGGTATTGAACTGCGTGCTGACCGCAGTGGATTGGCTCGGATTCGCATCAAACTGGGACCTGATCAGACCAAGTGGATCTTGTGCCTCTGGTGATGAAAACGAGTTGAGCAGCAGTGTCAGCCGGCCAGCCTGATTGAATTGCAGATTGACCTTGCCGTTGAAGGAATCGCGCTGCGCCTGGCTGTGATCGCGGTAGCCGTCGGTATGGAAATGCGAGTAATCGACGTTGTAATCGAGCAGCCCGGCTGAGCCGCGCGCATCCAGATTGGTGTGATAGGTGCCGTTGCTGCCGCCTTCGGCGCTGGCGCCGATTTGTGGCGTTTCGGTACCGTCGGCGGTGAAGACCTTGATCACGCCTCCTGAGGAATTGTCGTAAAGCGCCGAGAACGGTCCGCGCAAGACTTCCACCCGCTCGGCGCTGCTCAGGTTGAAATGCGAGACCTCACCCTGGCCGTCCGGCTGTGTAGCCGGAATATCGTCGACATACAGGCGCACGCTGCGCACGCCGAATTGCGAGCGTGCTCCGAAACCCCGCACCGAAATCTGCTCGTCCTGGGCGTAATTCTGGCGGTCCCGGGCCAGCAGGCCGGGAACGGCAGCCAGCCCCTCGGACAGGTTCACGCCCAGGGTATCGCCGCTGTAGGCGGCGCCGGGAATCACGTCGATCGAGGCGGGAACATCGAAGGCGGGCTGCGCTACGCGGGTTGCCGTGACGGTCACCGGACCGAGAGACGTCGCCGTCTCTTCCGCCAGAACCCCGCCAGACCAGATCGCCAGCAGGCAGGCGCCGGCCATCCCGTGCAGGCGAGCTCCGTTACCGGACTTGACGCGAACGACACTACGCTCACAGCCCATCACAAAATCTCCCGACGCATATTCTTATTCTCGTGTTTACGGCGCAATTCCAGAAGCTTCACATATAGGGGATAACAGGTAGCCAGCGCCACACCCCCGAGGGTGACGACAGCGCAGCCGATCAGACGCAATCCCGGCCGTTCTCCCAGCAATGCCACGCCCAATGCGGCCACCAGCACCGGCACGGCCAACTGTACGACTGCGGCGCGCATGGCGCTGAGCGCCGGCAGAACCGTATACCACACAGCATATCCAAGACCGGAAGCGAATGCGCCTGACAGGGCTGCTTCAACCACGCCGATGGGGCTCAGATGCAGGCTGGAGGTTCCGGCGTCGCCGGCATGCCGGGATGCCCACAGCAACAGCGGCAGGGAGAAGGGCAGGGCACGCAGAAAATTGCCGGCGCTGTTGGCAATGGCATCGCGGCTATTGCGCCCGCGCAGCGAATAAATGCCCCAGGCCATCCCGGCCAGCATCATGATCAGGCTGCCGCCGAGCGGTGGCGCCGTCAGGCCCGGCCAGATCAGGGCGAACAATCCGGCGCAGGCAAGTGCCAGGCCGCTCCACTCATGCCAGCGCGGGGTCTCGCCCAGAACCAGCCCGCGCAGGATCATGGTGGTCTGTACGCTGCCGAACAGCAGCAGGGCCCCGGCCCCGGCCGGGATCGTCACATAAGCGAGGGAAAATGCCGCGGCATAGGTGAACAAGGCCAGGCCCGAACCCCAGTCGCCCCCCGCGGAATAGCCGCCACGAAGTGCCAGTAACAGGCTTAGCGCCACCGCACCGGAAGCCAGCCGCACGGCAGTGAAGGACACGGCGTCGATGGCGCCGCCATGCAGCGCCATGCGGCAGAGCAGCGAATTGGCGGCGAAGCCAAACAGTGCGGTGAGCGTCAGCGCAATGACCCCTAACCGGCTTCTTTGTCTCGCCAGGACCGCCGCCTGCTCAGCGGCATCGCTGGACTGCATGTCTCCTCCCGCTTCGGTTTATTGAAAAGCCCCGCCGGTCTGCTTGCCGGGTCGGGCTGAGCTTGAGTGACTGCAAGCGGTATGCCACGCGAAAGCATCGCTTGAAGTAAAGGCGCAGGCGGGCAGTGTATCGGATACAGCGTAGTTTCCGTGTGTTGCCGTCGCGCAGGGAGTGTATCGCTTTTGATACACCTGACACGGTTATGGCACAGCACTGTTTCACACCTGGCAGCGCAGGGAATACGAGTGCATCCAGTGCGCTGACAGTCGTGAAAATTTCCTGTTGATCTTCGCTATGACGGCGGACTACTTTAGCCCGTAGCGCCGCCGGATTCGATCATCTTGCACGCAGTCAAGATCGACGGCGATTGCTTAGTGGCGCAGTGTCTTGTTTATCGACACGGCAGCCAATCGAGCGATCCAGATCATCGCTGTAGGCAGGCTGTCCTGGGGTTGTGGCGATTCAATGAAAATCGGGCCGCGACGATACCAATGGACATCAACAAAGTACTTCATGGGAATTGCGTAATGAAAGCAGGTGCGGCACTCGCGGGTGTCTTGAGCGGCACTGTCATGTTGGGCTTGCCGATGCAGGTGCCAGCGCAGGATCAACCGCTCGTTACCGAATTGCAGAAAGTCATCGTCATCGGCACTACGCCGATGACGGGCAGCGGTGTCGACATCGACAAGGTGCCGAGCAACGTGCAAACCATGTCGGCCCAGGATCTCAATCGCGATGGCGAGTCCAGCCTGTTGCCCACCGCTGCCGCGATGCGCATGACCAGCGTCAATCTCAATGACGAGCAGGGCAGCCAGTACCAGCCCGATTTCGTCTATCGCGGCTTCGAAGCCTCGCCGATTTCCGGCATTTCCGAAGGGCTTGCGGTCTATCAGAACGGCACCCGCATCAACGAGGCCTTCGGCGATTCCGTCAACTGGGATCTGGTACCGCAGTTCGCTGTCAATCGGCTGACGATGCAGAGCAATAACCCGGTATTCGGCTTGAACGCACTGGGCGGAGCGGTAACCCTCGACATGAAGAATGGCTTCAACTCCCGCGGCACCGATCTCCAGCTCTCAGGCGGTTCGTATGGCAATCTCACCGGATACGGCGAGTATGGCGGGCGCTACGGCAACATCGGTGTCTATGGCGCCATCGGTGGGTTGGAGGACGACGGTTTTCGTTACCATTCGCCGACCGCCCTGCATCAGGCCTATGCGGATATAGGCTACGAAGACGAGCGCGCCACGCTGCATCTCTCGGTCAGCGGCGCCGACAACAGCCTCGACGCGGTCGGGCCGACGCCGATACAGATGCTGCAGCAGGACCCCAAGTCGGTCTTCACCTTTCCGCAATCCATGCACAACGAGGCGGAACTGGTTCAGCTCACCGGCACTTATCGCTTGACCGATTCGCAATTGTTCAGCGCGGAGGTGTATTTCCGTCATTTCCAGCAGCGCCTGATCGACGGCAACACCACCGACGTGCAGGCTTGCGCCAATAACGCCGATTATTTCTGCCTGGAAGGCGACAACAATTACCCAGGCGACGTGCTCTACGATGCGAACGGCAATCCCGTGCAGACCAGCGTTCTGCCTGCCGGCGCCACGCCGGGAGAAACTGACCATACCAGCACCCACACCAACGGCACGGGCGGTTCCCTGCAGTGGACTTTGCTGGCGCCCTTGCTGCGCCACGACAACAACCTGGCGATCGGCGCCTCCTTCGATCATGGCAGCACCGGCTACACAGCCTACGGCGAGCTGGGTACGCTGCAACCGAGCTTTGAGGTGGATGGCGCCGGAGTCATCATCGACCAGGGCAATAGCGCCACGGCGCAGCCGCCGATCGAGGAGCCGGTATCGGTACGGGCAGGCAACGACTACTACGGCATTTATTTCACCAACACCTTCAACATTGCCCCAGCCCTGGCCTGGTCGCTAAGCGGCCGCTACAACCAGGCACAGATCAGCCTGCGCGATCAAATCGGCGATAACCTCAACAGCAATCACCAGTTCAATCGCTTCAATCCCGGGTCCGGTCTGACTTACAAGATCACCGACGCCGTCACCGGCTACGCCGGTTATTCGGAGGCCAACCGGGCGCCGACCGCGGGCGAACTGAATTGCGCCGATCCAAACTCACCCTGTCTGCTGGATGCCTTCCTGGTTTCCGATCCGGACCTGAAACAGGTTGTTTCGCGGACCTATGAGACGGGACTGCGCGGGCACTTTATCGCCATGCCCTTGCCGGGCAGGTTCACCTGGAATTTCAGTCTGTTCCGGACCGACAACCGCAACGACATCATCCTGCTGGCCACGGCGGTCAACGGTTTCGGCTATTTCGCCAACGCTGGCACCACGCGCCGCCAGGGTCTCGAAACCAGCCTTGCCTACCACTCGGCAAAATGGGATCTCAATGCCAATTACAGCCTGGTCGATGCGACGTTCCGCAATGACCTGACCCTGGCCTCGAACAGTCCCGCCGCCGATGCGGACGGCAACATCGAGGTGCAGCCCGGCAATCATGTCCCGCTGACTCCCAAGCACCGCATCACCTTGCAGGCGGAATACTCGATGACCAGCCAATGGAAGGTCGGCAGCGACGCGCGTTTTGTCAGCGGCCAGTATCTGATCGGCGACGAATCGAATCAGGAGCCCAAGCTGCCGCCATACACCGTGGTCGATCTGCACAGCTCCTACCAGCTGACGCACTGGCTGAGGGTGTTTGCCGAGGTCGACAACCTGTTCGACCGGACTTACTACACCTATGGCACTTTCATCCAGCTCGACGGCCTGCCGCCCAACGTCAACCTGACCGATCCGCGCACTTACAGCCCTTCGCCGGGGCGCACGCTGTTCGGCGGGGTGCATCTGAGCTTCTGAGCGGATCGGGTTTGGCGCTGGGGGGCAGGCATCCCGCGAGTTTTTCCCGCCCATTTCGGGGAAAGGGTCGCTGGCGGCGGCCAGCCCGGTCATCCAGCACGGTTTCTCAATACTCCTTCCCCGGCTGGAACTCGTTCCGGCCTCTCTTTTTCACCCTCGCCGTGATCGCTATTGCACGCTGGCGCAATTGAACGCACGATCCCTGAATAGCCCCCTCAGCGAGTCGTGCATGAGCTTTCCAGACCGGCCTTTCCGCGCTGCCCCGCGCGCGTCGCCCCCGGCGCACCCGGCAGCGGAGCCCAGGCGTCCGATCGGAACCGACCTGAAATTGCGCCTGAGCCTGCTGATCACGGTTCTGGTTGCACTGATGACCATTGCAGGGGGGTACTATGTGGTGCAGAAAGCGCGCCAGGATATCCGGGCTGAAGTCCTCTCCACCATGAGCCTTACCGGGCATTTCCTCGATGCGCAATTGGCCGTGCTGCGCGATCACTGGCTCGGGCAAGGCTACGCCGCGCCCTTGTTTCAACTGAAGGAACTGCGCGATGTGCGTCATCTGGAAGTGAATTTCTACGACAGCCATGGTCAGCTGATCGACACCAACGAAGAAGGCGGCGAGCGCAGGCCGCTGGCTCCGACCTGGTTCGTCTGGCTGGTGCGGGCCTACTCACCGCCGATGGAAGCCAGACGACGTACCGTCGGCTTCAACGGTGCAACCGTGGGCGAACTGGTCATCCAGCCGGACCCGACCTACGAGATCGACGAAATCTGGGCCACTTCGAGGGGCCTGTTGCTGTTGCTGCTGTTGTTCTTCGTGCTGGTCAACAGCCTGGTGTGGTGGGCGGTATCCCATGCCATGCGTCCGGTGGAATACATTCTCGGTGCGCTCGGCGAGATCGAGCGTGGCAATCTCGGCGCGCGGCTGCCGGCTTTCGGCCTGCCTGAAATGTTGAGCATCAGTATCGGCTTTAACCATATGGCGGAAACCCTGGAGCATAGCGTGGCGGACAACCGCTCCCTGACCCGGCGCCTGATGCAGATGCAGGAAGAGGAACGCAAGAATCTGGCGCGCGAACTTCATGACGAGATCGGACAGTGCGTCACCGCGATTCATGCCGATGCGGTGGCGATCCGCAACCGCGGCGGCGGCGCTGTGCGCGAGAGCGCAGACGCGATCGTCGACGCCATCGGGCGAATCAAGGACATGGTGCGCAGCATCCTGCAGCGCCTGCGGCCCGGCGCACTGGAAGGTCTCGGGCTCGGCGCGGCCTTGCGCGAACTGACTGGCGGTTTCAGGCAAAGGAACCCGCAGATATCCTGCACGCTGCGCATGTCGGATGAAACGGCTGAACTGCAGGGGGAAATCGGCATCACCCTGTATCGGGTGGTACAGGAGTGTCTGACCAATATTACCCGGCATGCCGGTGCCGGCAAGGTCGAGATCGCCGTGTCCCGGCTTCGGGACGGGCAGGGCGAGGGTGGGGACCGGCTGGAATTGTTGGTGCATGACGATGGACGTGGGTTCGACGAGAAAGCCGGCAGCGGTGGTTTTGGCCTGCTCGGCATCCGCGAGCGGATCAGGGCGCTGGGCGGAACCTGCATCATCGATGGCTCCGGCGGTCGCGGCACCCGTGTCATGGCGCAGTTGCCGTTTTCCACATCCGCCGGAGATGCCGCATGAGCGTGGCGCCGATCAGGCTGATGCTGGTGGACGATCACGCCATCGTGCGCTCCGGCTTCCGCCGTTTGCTGGAGCAGGAGCCGAATCTGCAGATCGTTGCCGAGGCCGACAGCGGCGAACAGGCTTATGCGCTCTACGTAAAGGAGATGCCGGATGTGGTGGTGCTGGACCTGTCCATGCCCGGTATGAGCGGCTTCGAGATCATCCGGCGCATCATTGCCCGGGAGCCCACGGCGCGCATCCTGGTGTTCAGCATGCATGAGGACGCAGCGTTGGCCGAACGGGCCATACAGCTTGGCGCGCGTGGCTATGTCACCAAGAGCAATGCGCCCGAGGTGCTGGCCAGGGCGGTGGTTGAAGTGGCGTCGGGCAAGTTGTTTCTGAGCGCCGATGTAGCGCAGTCCATCGCCGCTTCCAAACTGGCGGGCGACGACAATCCGTTGAAGCTGCTGACGACGCGCGAATTCGAGATTTTCCGCATGCTGGTGACAGGGCGCAGCGCCGCCGACATTGCGGGAATTCTCAATCTCAGCGCCAAGACGGTAGCCAATTATCACACCTTGATCAAGCAGAAGCTGCGCGTCACCGGCGATGTTGAACTGGTTCTTCTGGCCTTGCGCCACAATCTGTTGTAGTGCCTGCGCGTCGGCCTGCGGTCGCAGCCCTGCTATTGGGGCGATGTTGCGTTCATGTCAAGAACGCCCTGTGCAGTTCAGCGGTCAACAGCCAAGACCTTGTTGCCTTGTGAAATGGTGCTTATTGAAGCGGCAGACATTCGGTTTCCATTGGCATATGGCCTACCCCAGAAACCGTATCGGCTGGTCGATGTTGAAGTCGCCGATCTCGGAGACATAAGCGCTGGGTGGTTCGGGGAATCTGTGGATGCGCAGAACCACGTCGAGTGCCTCCTCGTCCAAAACCTGGTTTCCGCTGCTCCGGACCATCGCGGCGCTGAGCACATTGCCGTCGCGGGCAATGCGGATGTGCACCACGACAACGCCGTGGAACCGCGGTTTTGAGGAATTCAGATAAACACTGATCATGCGGCTCACCTCGGTCAAATAGGCGAGCGGCAGCGGCTTATTCAGCTCCGCGCCTCCAGAAGTGGGCGGAACGGGGTTGCTGGCTTCAGCACCAGGCATGGCCACATGCGCTGCGGCTGGTACTAGATTCGCATCCGAGGCGACGGCGGTCTGCACTGAACTGACCGGGGGAGCGGGTAGCGGCCATAAGGTCGAGGCAGGCGGTGTTTGTTTGATTGGCAGTCGCACCAGCGGCTTCGCAGAAGCGAGGCGTTGCCGATGCATCGTTGGCGGATTGTAGGCTGTGCCTGGCAGGGTATGGTTTTGCTGCAGAGACTCCAGGGCAATGACAGCCACGGGTTTCTTTCGCAGCGCGACTCCCTGGCCGTGCGGTATGAATAGAATTACGAGCAACAGCGCCGTTGCGTGCAAGCACAGCGAGTTCAGCATGGCTCGGCTTAACAGCCACGACGCCTGAGGTTTCGTGTGCAGGGTTTTTAGTGCGGGAGATTCGGCAATCACATTCATGATGCACCTCCGACCTATGAAGAGAGCCCACAACACCGACGTTCCGGTAAAATGCCGGCGGCGTGGACAGCAATGTCAATAGGACCGGGCGTCATCGGCCGATCTGCCTGATAAGGCAGCAAACCTTGTGCCAGGAATCGCTAGTTGGCACACCAGTCAGTCTCCCCCGCTCAGCTATTCAAGGCGATGTCAGGCCGCTTATGAGAGCTACAGTGGCAAGATCGAAGCTGATCGCCTCGCCACGAACATGATCCGCAATCCTGCCTGGCCTGGATCATCGACGAAAAAAACAAGAACCAAGCGCGCAGCGATGCAGGAAAAGTCCTCTGCTTCCTTCGCAAAAGCAGGAAATATTCCCTATGTCTCTGCTTGGAAGCGAGAGCGTTCCGGATTATTTGACGGCAACGTACTTTAGATCGTGGATGGCGGGAATGGCGGCAGGAACGTCGATCACTTCAGTAACCATGGTCGATTTGACGATACTGCCGCTGCCGACACTGGTCCTTACATAGATGTCCTGGCCCGCGGAAAGCGTAAAGCCCGTCTGATTTAGTGTGCCCATGCCGCAGAACACCTGATAGTCACCAGGTTCGCGATCCACATAAAAGAAGGTTCCGGGATTGGACGTGCCGACTGCCTTTCCGTTGACCACAATGTCGGGCGTGATCAGGTTGCCCATAAAAGCCGACTCGCGGTAGAAATAGATGCGCCCCTTGTCCGCGGGTTGCGGCGGCATCAAGGCCTGCATTTCGGAATAGCTGAGTTGGCTGGCGCAAGCGCCGAGCAGCAGGCCAGCGGCGACGATGGAAATATTTCTGAGCGTGCGCAGCATAGAAGCCCCTAGCTTGGTTATTGGAAATATGCGAACAATATCCAGCATATCCTATGCCAATTTATCCCGGACGCGGACTCTGTGTTGTTTCAAAAACTTCGCGGGTGCAGTACGAGAGCATGGTCTGCTGCGTCATAGCTGCTGAATCTCTTGCTCGGTGTTTTGATGTCAAGCCCGCGCTTCAACCCGCCCCGCAAGACTGTATGTCGACAAAATGGCATATCAATTGCCTGTTTATAAGGTCTCCAAAGAGGAAGCTATTGCATGGGCAAGTTCGTCGAGATCGAATTTCAAAACAAGACTGCTCTCGTTAAGTTGTCTGAAATCACCATGCTGGAGCTGGCTGAAGAAGATGGAAGCTATGCTCTGACTATCTATATTTCCGGAGAAGAGAGCGTGACGGTGGAGGCTGAGTCTGGCAATGAGAAGGTCGTGCGCAGTCTTTACGAAGATCTGAAGGCCAAACTATTGCCGAGAGATCTGGCAACCTAAAAGGCGCGGGTCTTTGTCCGGCATTGCGCGGTAATCAGGCAAAGTCCTAGGGGGCCGACTGGCAGTTTCCGGTCTGATTCTCCACCAGACAGCCGGACTGGAAGTGAAAGTTGAACTCGCCGCTACCGCGGTCGATAGTGGCATCGCGGCCCACCATGCCGCCACCCCATTTTCTCAGCGTAAAGATATTAGCGGAGGCCTCGACAGGGCCAACCATGTGGTCGGATTTCCAGAGGTTTCGCTCCAGGTCGATTTCCACCATGGAGGTTTCCTGCATCGGGGCGATTGTCCCTGGGCAATGACTAGGTCCGAATACCAGGGTCGTGCTGCATTGGTAATGCAATGGGCCATCGGCCAGCGCGCTGGTGCAGAGCGC
>Ga0302314_10004798_pt1 | contig 24802 bp, 24 predicted proteins | sample III_Palsa_N2_3_FD_200533 | JGI IMG/M metagenome (GOLD analysis project Ga0302314, IMG submission 200533) | Peat permafrost microbial communities from Stordalen Mire near Abisko, Sweden - III_Palsa_N2_3 | ecosystem: Environmental > Terrestrial > Soil > Palsa > Peat permafrost | place: Sweden... | reverse complement strand
CCAGTCGGTGAGCACCTCGGGACGGCCCTGGTGGGCGTTCAGGGAGATGTAGAGATCGGCGGCGATGAGGTTCGCCAGAGCGTCGCCGGTCCTCCCGCCGTGACCGAGGCTGGGCGCCGCCGCCTCGGCCTGGTAGGCGCCCATCAGCGAGCCGCCGCCGGAATTGCCGAGAATGACGATCCGCTCCGCGCCGGCGGTCTCGCGCAGCCAGCGCACGCCAACGCCGATGTCGATGAGCGCGTGTTCCAGCAGGAACTGGTCTTCGGCCCCGCGATAACGCGTATTCCACCCGAGGAAACCGAAGCCGCGCTCGGCGAAGCTCGGGCCTACATAATGTTCGGAGAAATCGACATTGTAGTGGGTGGCGATGACCGCTGTTTTCGGCCGCCGGCCGCTGGGCGCAACGTAGACGCCCTGGCAGGGATGACCGCCCGCGCCGGCCCTAGGCGCCGTTGGCGACGGCAGGCCAACGAACTGGAATTCCAGGTTCATGCCCGGCCGGACTGCGCCGGAGCGATCCCGAACGCTTCCTCGAAAGCCGCCCCGCCGGCGTCGGTGAACGCCACCACACGTCCCTCGCCGCGCGTGGCCCAACGGGCGTCGAGCACCCGATCCAGGATCGCCGCGCCCAGGGCCCCGGCGACATGGGCGCGCCGCTCGCTCCAGTCGAGACAGGGGCGGCACAGGGGCCGGCGGCCACGCTCCATCGCCGCGACATCGAGGCCCAGGCCCGCGAAGAAATCACGCCCGGCGTTCGACACGATCGCCTTGCGGCGCCAGTCGATGAGGCCGCGCGCCTGGAGGCTTTCGGTCAGGCGCACCGCGCGCTCGCCCGCCAGATGGTCGTAGCAGACGCGCGCCGCGCGCAGGGCGTTGTCCCTTGGCCCCGGCCGGCAGCGGACGGCGCCGGTGCGCTGGGCGAGGCCCATCAGGCCTTCCAACACCTGGGCCACATCCGGATCGGAAAGGCGGAAATATCGATGGCGACCCTGACTCTCGACGACGAGCAGACCCGCCTCCACGAGCTTGCCCAGGTGGCCGCTGGCGGTGGGCGGCGCGACACCGGCGGCCTGCGCCAGCTCGCTGGCGGTCAGCGCACGCCCGTCGAGCAGGGCCGTCAGCATGTTGGCCCGGCCAGGATCTCCGATCAGAGCGGCGACCTGGGCGATGAGCGGTCCATCGGTCATAGTTCGATGTTAGCCGAAACATGGTCGTGGCGCCAAGGGCTAGGAACGCGGGCCATCCCCTTAAGAGGAACGTCATGATCGCCTGTTTCATCCGCTATGAGATCGATCCGTTCGGCGCCGAGGCGTTCGCCGGCTACGCCGAGGGCTGGGCGGATGCGATCCCGCGCGCCGGGGCGAATCTCATCGGCTATTTCGGCCCTCACGAGGGCTCGGCGACCACAGCCTATGGCGTCTACACCATCGAGGATCTGGCCGCCTACGAAGCCTATCGCGCGCGCCTGAGGACTGATCCCCGGGGGCGGGAGACCTTCGCCTTCGCCCAGAAGGAGCGCTTCATCCTGAAGGAGGATCGCCTGTTCCTGAAGCCGTTGTGCGGTCCGCACGCAACCTAGCGGGGTTGCGGGACCGGCGCGCTCGCCAGACTTGCATGGCCGGCGATTGGGGCGCCATCTGGGCGCCGGGGAGATTGAACCCCGGGGGCTGACCATTGAGCGCCATCACACTCGGGGAGGAGCCCCTCGCGGCCCCGGCCTATCTGCCGCTGCGAAAGGTGGCGGCCGTAGGGGTGGGCAACGCCCTCGCCTTCTACGACTTTCTGACCTTCTCGTTCTTCGCCATCCAGATCGGACGCACGTTCTTTCCGGGCGGCGACGCCTCGCACAGCCTGCTCTATTCCCTGGCGACCTTCGGCGTTGGGTTCGCCACGCGCCCCATCGGCGGGTTGGTGATCGGCGTCTTCGCTGACCGCGCCGGGCGCAAGCCGGCCATGATCATCTCATTCACCCTGATGGGGCTTGGCATCCTGGGCGTCGCGCTCACCCCCTCCTACGCCCAGATCGGCATCGCCGCGCCCGTGTTGCTGGTGAGCTTTCGGCTGCTTCAGGGTTTCGCCCTGGGCGGCGAGGTCGGACCCTCGACGGCGTTCCTGGTCGAAGCCGCCCCGCCCGAAAGGCGTGGCCTCTATCTGGCGCTGCAATACGCCACGCAGGATTTCGCGGTGATGGTGGCCGGCGTGGTCGGGTTCACCTTGTCCGCTATGCTCACCCCCTCCGATCTGGAGGGTTGGGGCTGGCGTCTGGCGTTCCTGATCGGAGCGGCCATCGTGCCGTTCGGCCTGATGATGCGCCGCACGCTGCCCGAGACCCACACCGCGAAGGCCGCCACCTCCCCCGCGACGCCGCATCGCCGCGCCTCAGTGAAAATCATCATCCTCGGCCTTGGCATGCTGGGCGCCGGGACGATCGCCAACTACGTCCTCGACTACATGACGACCTACGCCCAGGACAGCCTGCGGCTGGCCGCCAACCTTGCCTTCGGCGCCACCATCGTGTTGGGCTTGGTGAGCGTGATCTGTGACGTCATCTGCGGGCTTCTGACCGACAGGGTCGGGCGCAAACCGGTGATGCTGATCGCGGTCGCCGCCACCGCCGTACTTGCCGTCCCGGCGTTCCTGCTGATGGTTAACTTTCCCAACGCCTGGACCGTCTACGCCGCCACCGCCGTACTCTCCGCGCTGCTGGCGTTCATGACCGGGCCCAGCCTGATCAGCCTGACCGAAGCGCTGCCCAGAGGCGTGCGCTCCGGCGCGCTGGGCACGATCTACGCCGTGGCCATCGCCGGCTTCGGCGGCTCGACCCAATTCATCATCAAGACTCTGACCGACGCCACCCACAGCCCGCTGGCCCCGGCCTGGTACATGGCCGGCGCGGCCGTGATCGGGGCCGTCGCCATGGCGTTTATGCCGGAGACGGCGCCAGTGAAAACCGGCGTCACGGCGGATGTCTGAAGGCGCTGTGTCTTAGTGCCAGAGTTCCCACAGCACAGCGGCGACGGCGACGGCGACCAGCAGTGCAAGAAAGACAGCCATGTTGCCGACGGTGAACAGTTGTTCCGGCAAGCCGGCGCGGCGGGGCCCCGGTTCTGGCGGAGGGTCGTTGGCGCTGCCGCTCATGTTTGCCGTCCGCTGCTGCTTAGCTCGCCACCATGGGCGGCCTAGCTCACGGGCGAATTTCAGGCTTGTCACCTGAAGCAAATAGGATCCAGGCGGGATTCAATCTCCTTCGATCCCACTCGCGGCGGTGCGCACTTTTTGGGCCGATGCGAGATCGCACACCAGAATGCGCCCGTTTTCCACCACGACCGCGATATCTCTGAGACCGACCACGACGACGCGCGCGCCGGCGTCGGCGCGGATCAGGCAACCCTCGCTGTCGGTCAGCTCGACGCGGCCGCGCGTCGCGTTGCCGGCGGCGTCCTTTTCCGCGGCCTCAAGCACCGAGTCCCACGCTCCAAGGTCCGACCAGGCGTAGTCGATGGAAAGCACCGCGGCCCGGTCGGTCTTTTCCATGACGGCGACGTCGATGGCGATGTTCGGAGATGCGAGAAAGGCGTCGCCCAGGGCCAGGAGATCGCCCTCGCGCCGAGCCTCACGACGCGCGCGACGCACCGCCGCCAACAGGGCGGGCTCTCGCTTCTCCAACTCGTCGATCAGAGCGCCGACTGCGAAGACGAAATTGCCGCTGTTCCACACGCCGCCCGCGAGGATGAGTTCTTCAGCCCTCCGCGGGGGGGGCTTCTCGACAAACGCCGTCACCGACCGCACCGGTCCCTGCAGCGGGTCGCCCGGAAGGATGTAGCCGTAGGCCTCGGAAGGGTGGGTCGGCTTCACACCGAAGGTGACGATGGATCCGGCGGCCGCAGCCGCCAGACTGGCCCGGACCCCGTCAGCGAAGGATCCGGCGTCGGGCACGTGGTGGTCGCAGGCGACCACGAGCGCCACGCCTTGGGGATGTTCGTCGAAGATCTCCAACGCCGCGGCGGCGATGGCGGGGGCTGAGCCCCGGCCTCCAGGCTCGGCGACCAGCTGGCACGGCACGCCCACCTCGGCGAACTGCGCGCGCACCACATCGATGTGGACGGCCGACGCGACGACAATGGGCGTGGCGGCGCCGGCGATACCGGCCACGCGCAGGGCGGTCTCCTGCAACAACGACCTCGGACCGGTGAGCGCCAGAAAGGCCTTGGGGCGGTTGGGCGTCGACTCAGGCCACAGGCGCGAGCCCATGCCGCCGCAAAGGATGATCGGGTAAACCTGGGCCACGGCCCGCGATAGCGGATTTGACCTCCAAGCCCAAGAGTCCGGATAAGGGCGGCGTCCTGCTTAAGGAGGAGCCTCTGTTCGCCTCAGACAGCCCCGTTGGCCTCGTCGCCGACATCGGCGGCACCAATGCGCGCTTCGCCTTGGCCGGGCTCGACGACGCCGGCGCCGTGGTCACCGCCTTTCGCCAGGACATGCGCAACGCGGATCACGCCGGCGTCGAGGCGTGCGTGCGCGCCTATCTCGACAATCTGGGCGCCGCGCCTCATCCGACCATGGCGGCATTTGGCGTCGCCTCGCCAATTTCGGGCGATCAGGTGCGCCTGACCAATCGCGACTGGTCGTTCAGCATCTCCGGCCTCAAGGCGCGCTTCGGCTGGTCGCGATTTGAAGTGGTCAACGACTTCGTGGCCCTGGGGCACGCGCTGGGCGGCCTTGGCGAGGGCCACTGGCGGCCGCTCATCGGTCCGGCGTGGCCGAAGCAGCTTCCGGCCGTAGTCTCCCTGGTCGGACCCGGCACCGGATTTGGAGTCGGCGCGGTCTTGCGCGGCCGAAGCGAGACCCTCGTGGTCCCCACCGAGGGCGGACACGCCAGCTTCGCGCCCCTGGACGCGCTGGAGCTTGAGATCCTCAAGGTGATGCTGGGTCGGTTCCCGCGCGTCTCCAATGAACGCATCCTGTCTGGACCGGGCCTGGAGCACCTCTATCGCGCTCTGGCGGAGATCCGCGGCGGTCCGTCCGAAGCGCCAGCCGCCCCGGACATTCTCGAGGCGGCCATAGCCGGCCGCGACCCTCTGGCCACGGAGACGGTGCAGCGCTTCTGCCTGATCCTTGGGGGGGCCATGGGTGATGTCGCGCTTATCCAGGGCGCCGGCGCGGTCGCCATCGGCGGCGGAATCGCCCCGCGGATGATCGAATTCCTCGACACGGCCCTGGTGCGCGCCAGGTTCGAGGCCAAGGGCCGGGCGGAGTCCGTGCTCGCCGCCGTGCCCATCGCCCTCATCACCCATGCCGAACCGGGACTGCTGGGCGCCGCGCGGCTGCTATTTCCCTAGAGTGATGGGTTCCGTAGGGGAAAGGTGCGACGATTCGCGCGCCTCGAGCCGCTTTTTCAAGAGAGTGAAAGCGGGCGAAGCGTGACAATATAGGATGTTCGGTATGGGGGCGTCGCGGCCAAAGGCCGTTTTCCCGTGGGATTACGGTTGGGTTACGGCGTCTGTATTGAGTGTCGGCCGGCCGCGCCACGGGCCCCAAACATGGAAGTGGGACTTGGCATTGCGCGCGCTGTTTTCATTCCGGCGACTGGGCGGACTCGTCTTTGTGGCCGCCCTGCTGTCGGCGGTAGGCGTCGTCGTCGCCTTGTCTCATCGGAGCGCCGTCCCCGTGGCGTCGGCCCACAGATTGAGCGGCGGCGGCTGAGTCCGTTTCCAGCCCAGATTCGGCTTTAGACGCGCGTCTCCTCAACCCGTCGGTAGGTCACGCCAAGCGACGGCGTCGGAGCCGGGCCACGCCCTCGCCTCATAGGCTCCCCGCGCCACCGCGCGGGCGACGCAGTCGGCGGCGAGTGCGCCCAACACGGTGAGGGCGAATGCAGCCGGCTCGCCGAGGGGCCTGCGGCCGGTGGCCAAAACAAAGACCACATCGCCGTCGAAGGGCGCGTGCACCGGGCGGATCGCCCGCGCCAGCCCGTCCTGAGCCATCACCGCCAGACGTCGGGCCTCGGCCGGTGTCAGAACAGCGTCGACGGCGACCACCGCCAAGGTGGTGCTGGTGCGGGGCGCCGGGGCGCGCTTGGCCAGCCCCCAATCGTCGGGCGCGGCCCGGGCGCCGGTCGCGCCGACCCCGCCGAATTCACTCCCGATCTCGAACGGCGCCGCCCAAAAGCCGCGGCCGCCCGGCGCCACTACGGAGCCGAAGCTGTTGACGGCCGCGAGCGCCCCTACCGTGCAGCCGTCGGCGCCGACCACGGACGCCGAACCCACGCCGCCCTTGAGCCGGCCGGCCATGGCCCCGGCGCCGGCGCCAGCGGTTCCCAGAGCGAAGTCAGTGCTCGCTGATTGCGCCGCGGCCAGCCCCAGCGCGTGATAGGGCGGCGTCAGCCCCCAGTCCTTATGGCCGCCGTTGGCCAGGTCATAGAGAATCGCCGCGGGCACAATGGGCGCGGGCGGCGCGCCAGGGGCGAGGCCAAACCCCCGGCCCTGCGCGCCTAGCCAGGCGGTCACCGCGTCGGCCGCGGCGAGGCCATAGACGGACCCGCCCGCCAGCACGACGGCGTCCACGCTGTCCACCAAGGTGTCCGGGGCCAGAGCATCGGTCTCGCGTGTGCCGGGACCTCCGCCGCGCACATCCACGGCGGCCACTGCCGGGCGGTCGGGCAGGATGACGGTTACGCCTGACCGCACCCTAACGTCCTCCGCCTGCCCAACGCTTATTCCAGGCACGTCGGTGATCAGATTGCGCGGACCGGGTGCGGCGGCGTTCATGAGGGGCGAGGTGGCACGCCCCGGCGCCGATTGTCCATGCGCCTAGAGCAAACGCCGCTCAGCCGGAATCGTCTGAGCGGGGATGATTTGCTCTAGATCCAAACATGCAGAGCCCGATTCAGCGTCTGCAGCTGTTCCGTGCAAACGCATCGGGCTCTGGCGTATCGCGGCGCGGGAATCCGCTTTACGGTCGCGAATCCCGGCTGGAATCCGCCCGCCTCCGACCTTAGGAATCGCCATGCGCCTGGCAGCCGCCCTCAGCGCTATCGCCGTTTTCGCCACGCCGGCGGCGGCGCAGCACGCCATGGTCGCCGCGGCCAATCCGATCGCCACCGAAGCGGGTCTGAAGGTGCTCCGCGCCGGCGGCTCCGCCGTGGACGCGGCGGTGGCCATCCAGGCGACGCTAGGCCTGGTCGAGCCGCAAAGCTCTGGCGTCGGCGGCGGGGCGTTCATGGTCTACTACGACGCCAGGACACGGCGCGCGACCGCCTATGACGGGCGCGAATTCGCCCCCGCCGGCGCCTCGCCGGACATGTTCCTGGATCCTGACGGCAAGCCGCTCGCCTTTTTCCAGGCGGTGCTCTCCGGCCGCTCGGCCGGCGCGCCGGGCGCGGTGGCCATGCTCGCCCTGGCGCAGAAGGAGCATGGGCGCCTCCCGTGGCGCACATTGTTCACCGACAGCGAGCGCCTTGCCGACGACGGATTTATCGTGAGTCCGAGGCTCGCGGACTATGTCACCGGCCACGCCCCTCAGGCCGGGACGCCGGATGTGGTCGCCTATTTCACCAGTCCCGACGGGCGCAAATACGTCGCCGGCGACCGCTTGAGGAACCCCGCCTACGCCGCGACCCTCCGTCGCATCGGCGCTGACGGCGCCGCGGCCATTCTGACGGGGCCCATCGCCGCGGACATCGTCGCGCGCCTTCATCAGGGGCCCCTGCCGGGGACCATGACCCTCGCCGACCTCGCCGCCTATCGCCCACAGGAGGCGCCAGCGCTGTGCCGTCCATATCGTCAGTGGACGGTGTGTGAACCCGGCGCGCCTTCCGGCGGGGTGGTGACCCTTGAGATGCTGGGACTGCTGGCGCGCACCGACATCGCCGCGCATGGCCCGGCGGACGCGGAAGGCTGGTACCTGTTCTCCCAGGCCGAGCGCCTGGCCTATGCCGACGACCTACGCTACGTGGCCGACCCGGCGTTCGTGAAGGTTCCCGTCGAGGGACTCCTTGATCCCGCCTATCTGGACGCGCGGGCCAAGCTCATCTGTGAGACGGCCGGCCCCGCGCCCGCCGCGGGCCATCCGGTCGGGGCGCCGATCTACGGACCCGACGCCACCGTGGAGCCTGGGGGCACCTCGTCGTTCACGGTCGTCGACCGTTGGGGAAACGTGGTCTCCATGACCACCACGGTGGAGAGCGTGTTCGGCGATGGACGCATGGTCGACGGCTTCCTACTCAACAATCAGCTCACGGACTTTTCGTTTTCGCCCCGTGAGAAGGACGGCGCGCGGGCCGCCAACGCCGTCGGCCCGCGCAAGCGGCCAAGGTCGTCTATGTCGCCGGCCATCATTCTCGACCGGGACGGGCGCTTCGTCGCCGCGGTGGGATCGCCCGGCGGCCTCGCGATCCCGTCCTATGTGGTGAAGACCGTCGTGGGCATGTTCGAGTGGAACCTCTCCGTTCAGGACGCCATCGATCTGCCCAATCTGGTCGCGCTGGGCGATTTCTACGCGTCCGAGCCGGCAAAGTTCGCGCCGGGCGTCGTACCGGCCCTGGCGGCCAAGGGCGTCGACCTCAAGGGCGGATACGGCGGCGAGGGCTCGGGCCTCCACGGCATCATCTTGCGGGATGGCGTCCTCCAGGGTGGCGCTGACCCCAGGCGCGAAGGCGTGGCCAAAGGCTGCTGCTAGTCCTTGGGCAGCCGGACTTCGAAAACCGTGCCTTCAGGTCCGGTGTCAACGAGGCGGAGCTCGCCGCCGTGACCCTGGGCGAGCTCACGCGCGATGGCGAGACCCAGTCCGGTGCCCCCTTCCCGCGCCGCACCGGCGAAGGGCTGAAAGATGTGCGACCGCGCCCGTTCGGGAAGGCCCGGGCCGTCGTCGGCGAGGCGTAACACCTGCGCGGACTCATCCGTCGACACATTGGCCGTCACCTTGCCAACCCCCCCGCGCGTTTCGACCTGATCCACCGCCTGGCGGGCGTTGACCATCAGATTGACCAGGATGCGATGAAACTGTTCAGGATCGGCCGTCACGCTCGGATCGCCCTTGAACGCGATATTGAGGGCGACGCCGTCCGGGCTCAGGCCGGCGTCTTCCGCCGCCGCTTCGAGCGCGGCCCGAAGAGGAACCTGCCGTTTTTGCGGCGCCGGTTCTTCGCTGCGCCCGAAGGCGAGGACGTTGGAGGCGAGCGTCGCCGCCCGATTGAGCGCGCGCTCTAGCCTTGGCAGCGCCTGAGCCACATTCGGATCGCCCGATGTGGACATCCGCTCCGAAGCCAGCTGTGCGCTGGTGAGCATGTTGCGCAGATCGTGATTGATCTTGGCCACCGCCTCGCCGAGGGCCGCCAGACGGGCGCGCGAACTGAGCGCCGTGCGCAGATCCGTCTGCATGCGATCGAGTTCGCGTTCGGCTCGGCCAATCTCGTCGCGGCGTCCCGACGGCTTGACCCGCGCCGCAGCGTCATCCGGGTCGGCCCTGAAGTGCTCCATGGCCCGGGTGATGCGCTGCATGGGTCGCACCAGGAGGAAGTTCAGCGAGAAGTAGACGACCGCGCCGGCCATGAGCGACGTGAACGCCGCGATGCCGAGCAGTCGAATGAGTTGAGCGACAAGTTCCCTCTTCAGGGGCGCGTCGGGGGCCACGATCTCAACGAAATCGCCGAGCAGGAACCGGGGTTTCGCCACGACGCGCACCAGCCGCCCGTCGCCGCCGAGCAGGGTCTCGAATGGCGCGAGCCATGAGAGCGCGCTGGGACCGCGCAGATCGACCAGATAGGGCGTCGTCTGGGCCCGGGGCATCTGCAGGATCAAATGGCGTTCGTTGTCGACGCCGAGGGACACCTGGACCACCTCCGCGCTGGCCAGCAACTTTCGCGACATGGGGGCGGTGACGACCCCGTTGGGCGCGGTCTGAGCAACTAAGGTCGCAACCTCGGCGGCGTTCAGCCGGTCGTGCAGACGCTGCTCCTCGAAGGCCGCCAGATTGGGCGGCAAGATCAACAGATTGGCCAGGACGACGATGAGCACGGTGAGCAATAGCAGCCGGGCGGACAGGCCCCCGGGCCAAGGGAAGCTGCCGTGCGCCCGCTTGGGGGGCTCGGTCGGAGGGGCGGGTTCCGCCATTTGAGGTTGGTTACGTCAACGGGAGGGCGCGGGCAATGAACGGCGCCGCCGAGAGGCCACTGCGCCTCGGATTTCCGGTCACCGCGCGCCTACCGCCTCGGCGACGCTGGCAAAGCCGTTCGCTCGCAGACTCGCCGCCAACTCGCGGCGGATGCGGGGGATCAGGCCCGGGCCTTCGAACACCAGAGCCGAATAGAGCTGAACCGCGCTCGCCCCCGCGCGGATCTTGGCGTAGGCGTCCGCGCCCGACGCCACGCCGCCAGCCCCGATCAGCGAGAGCCGTCCCGCCGAGGCGTCATGAAACCTGGCGATCAGCTGGGTCGACGGCGCCATCAGGGGCGCGCCGGAGAGGCCGCCCGGTTCGTCACGGCGCGCATCGCGCAGGGTCGCCGGCCTTTGCGTCGTGGTGTTGGAAACGATCAAACCCGAGAGCCCAAACGTAACGGCCGCCTCCACGATGTCGGCGACTTCGCCGTCCGCCAGGTCCGGGGCCACCTTGAGAAAGATCGGCGTCCGGTCGGAAGAAGCGAGGCTGCGCCGCGCCGCGTCGACAGCGCCCAGCAAATCGGCCAGCGCGCCCGCGCCCTGGAGCTCGCGCAGGCCAGGCGTGTTTGGGGAGGAGATGTTGATGGTGAAATAGTCGGCCAGACCCCAAAGGCGCTCCAGGCCCCGAACATAGTCGGCGACGCGGTCGGTCGAATCCTTGTTGACGCCGATGTTCGCGCCCACCACACCCGTTCGCGGTCGGCCGGCAAGCGCGGCGGCGAACGCTTCCTGGCCGCGATTGTTGAAGCCCAGGCGGTTGATGACCGCGCGGTCCGCGCTCAGGCGGAACAGTCTCGGCCGGGGATTTCCAGCCTGAGGTCGGGGCGTGGCCGTGCCGCATTCCACAAAGCCCATTCCGGCGCGGAGCATGGCGTCCGGAACCTCAGCGTTCTTGTCGAAGCCGGCGGCGAGGCCGATGGGATTGGGCAGAGAGAGGCCCGCGAGGGTGGTCGCCAGGAGTGGATCCGGTGGGGTGCGATCCACAGGCCCGAAACCCGACCGGAGGCCGGCGAGCGCCGCGGCGTGCGCGGTCTCGGGATCGAGCAGACGCATGGCGGCCGTGGCTGCGTCATGCAGGCGGCTCACGACGCGAGATCGCCCAGAGCGGGAAATCCCTCCGCGTCCAGCGGGGCCGGATGAACCGCCGTCACCAGCTCGCACGCGAGGGCGCCGTAGAGATGGGGGAACAGGTCGCCACCGCGCGAAGGCTCCCATTTCAGGTGGGGTCCGAGGCGCGCCGTATCCACCTCGAGGACGACGAGATCGGCTTGATCCTTGAAATACCGCCGCGCGGTCTCGCCCGCCTGATTGGCGGTGGAAAAATGGATGAAGCCATCGGCGAGATCGACGCCAGCGCCCTCGAACCGCCCCTTGGCGAGTGCGGCATCCCAGGCAGCGCGGCTCAGGATTTTGTAGATGCGGCTCACGCCCGTTCGCCCTCGCGGTAGTCGCGGGCGAAGAAGAGCGCCTCCAGATGGTGGCGGCCCGCGTCGTCGATGATAAAGGCGGCGGCCGCGGCGGTGGGAAAGCCGGCGGAAAGCTGCTCGATGTCGCTGTGCGCGCCGCCGCCCTCAATGAGCAGGTTGACCGCAAGCTCCTGCAGGCTCGGATTGTGGCCAACGACGATCACCGTATCCGCGGCCTCGGTGTCGAAGCTTGTTTCGTCCGCGACCTCCTCCGGCGTGGCCTCGTAGAGCGCCTTGCGCCACTCCACCCGCGCCCTAGGGAACGACGCCGCGAGCGCCTCCCAAGTCTCCCGCGCCCTGACGGCCGGGGAGACGAGCGCCAAATCCGGCGCATAGCACGCGGCGGCAAGCACCCGTCCCATCAGCGCCGCCTCGTCCCGGCCACGCTCGGTAAGCCGGCGCGATACGTCGTCCCCGGTGGGCGACCTCGCCTCGGTCTTGGCGTGACGGAACAGAATCAGGCGACGCATGGACCCTCCCAATGGGCGTGGTCATAGCGTCCCGGCTCTAGCGGGGCGACGATTTTCCCTTTAGGGGACGACCTCCCCGCCGATTGCCCAAACCGATGACCCTCAGCCTCGACGACATCCAGGCCGCCGCCGCGCGCATCGCCGGCCACGTTGAGCGCACGCCGTGTCGCTTTTCGCGCACGCTGTCGGAGATCACCGGCGCCGAGATCTGGGTCAAATTCGAAAACCTGCAGTTCACCGCCTCCTACAAGGAACGCGGCGCCCTTAACCGCCTGTCGCGCCTGACCGAAGAAGAGCGCCGACGGGGCGTGATCGCGGCCTCGGCTGGAAACCACGCCCAAGGCCTAGCTTATCACGGCCAACGGCTGGGCGTGCCCGTGACGATCGTCATGCCCCGCGGCACGCCGCACGTGAAGGTTCAGCAGACCCGCGAATTCGGGGCAACCGTGGTGATCGACGGCGACAGCTTTGACGCCGCCTACGCTCGGGCGCGCGAGCTGGAGGCCGAACGCGGCCTGGTGTTCATCCATCCCTTCGACGAGTACGAGGTCATGGCCGGTCAGGGCACGGTGGCGCTCGAAATGCTCGAGGACGCGCCCGACCTCGAGATTCTACCCATCCCCATCGGCGGCGGGGGGCTCATCGCCGGCATGGCCACGGCCGCCAAGGCGCTCAAGCCGGACATCAAGATTATCGGCGTCGAGCCGGCCATGTTCCCCTCCTTCACCGGCCGCATGCGCGGCCTGAACGCGCCGTGCGGCGGGCAGACCATCGCCGAGGGCATCGCGGTCAAGTCGGTGGGCGAGCTCACCTACGCCGTCGCCCGGCCGCTGATCGACGATGTGTTGCTGCTGGAAGAACCGTTCTTCGAACGGGCGATCGCGCTTTACTGCAACATCGAGAAGACGGTGGCCGAAGGCGCCGGGGCCGCGGCCCTGGCCGCCGTCATGGCCTATCCTGAGCGGTTCCGGGGCCGCAAGTGCGGCCTCGTGATCACCGGCGGCAACATCGATCCGCGCCTTCTGGCCTCAGTCCTGACCCGCGAGCTGGTGCGCGCCCAGCGCCTGGTTTCCCTGCGCATCGTTGGGGACGACCGGCCCGGCTTGCTGGCCGCCGTCTCCGCGGCCATCGGCGAGTTGGGCGGCAATATCCTTGAGGTGGCGCACAACCGCCTAGCCCTCGACGTGCCGGCCAAGGGCGCCGAGTTCGACCTCATGATCGAAACACGCGACGCTCAGCACACCCAGGAGATCATGGATGCGCTGCGCGAGCGCGGCTATCCACCGAGGGTCGTATGAGAAGCCTCACGGGCCTCGCTCTGACCGCGGCGCTGGCGCTGACCGCCTGCGCCAAGACCGCGCCGGCCCCCGACGCCGCGGCGGCGGGCCAGAGTTTCCTCACCAAGAATACGCATTTGGCGGGGGTGATCACCACACCGTCCGGACTGCAGTACCGCGTCCTTCATTCCGGACCGGACAGCGGCCTCAAGCCCAAGCCGGCGGACGAGGTGAAGGTCGACTACGAGGGCAAGCTCCTCGATGGAGAAGTGTTCGATTCTTCCTACGATCGGGGCGCGCCGGCGGTGATGACCGTGCGTGATCTGGTGCCGGGCTGGCGTGAGGCGCTGCAGCTCATGCGCCCGGGCGATGAGTGGCTGATCTATCTGCCGGCCAAGCTGGGTTATGGAGACAAAGGCGCCGGGCCCATTCCGCCAGGCTCGGTGCTGGTGTTCAAGCTCGATCTGATCGACGTTCTGCCCGACCCGAGTTCGGTGGCGAACGGCTAGAACGGTTAGAAGTGAGCCTGGCCAGCGCCCAGGCCGCCGCTTCGCGGACAACCTCGCAACTGTCGTCCAAGCGCGCCCGCGCGCTGGGGATGAGCGCTGGATCGCCGGAGTTGCCGATGGCGTAGAGCACGTTGCGGACGAACCGGTCGCGGCCGATGCGCTTGACCGGACTGGCGGAGAAAAACTTGCGAAAGCCGGCGTCGTCGAGCGCCGCCAGGTCGGCCAGCGACGGCGCGCGCAGGGCCTCTCGCGCCAGCAGCTTGGCTTCGTGCGCCCGGCTGGCGAACTTGTTCCACGGGCACACGGCCAGGCAATCATCGCAACCGTAGATCCGGTTGCCCATGGCTTCGCGGTACTGATCCGGGATGGGGCCGGCGTGCTCGATGGTGAGGTAGGAGAGACAGGCGCGCGCATCGAGCTGATAGGGCGCCGGAAAAGCGTTCGTGGGACAGATATCGAGGCATGCCCGGCAGGAGCCGCAGGCGTCCTCTGCCGGCTCGGCCGACGTCAGCTCCAGCGTCGAAAGCACGACGCCCAGGAACAGCCAGGAGCCGAACTCCCGCGAGACGAGGTTGGTGTGCTTGCCCTGCCAGCCGAGGCCGGCCAGCGCCGCCAGCGGCTTTTCCATCAGGGGGGCGGTGTCCACGAACACTTTCGCCTCGCCGCCGACGCGCCGACGGATGAGACTGGCCAAGGTCTTCAGCCGGCCCTTGATCAGGCCGTGATAGTCCCGTCCCTGCGCGTAGACCGAGATCGCCGCGCGGGATCGATGTTCGAGCGCCGCCAGCGGATCGCTGTCCGGGCCATAGTTCATCCCCACCACTACGGCAGAGCACGCGGCGGCCCACATAGCGGTAGGGTGCGCCCGGCGGTGGAGGCTCGACTCCATCCAGGTCATGGTTCCGTGACGCCCGGAAGCGACGAAGGCCTGCAGCGCTTCGCCCGCCGGCCACGACCCAGTCACCGGCGCCATCTCGCAGACGTCGAAGCCCAGGTCCCGAGCGGCGGATTGGATGAGCTCGATCGACTCCTTAGTGTGCTGAATTTGAAGTTCGCCCTTTCATGGGGTCGGCTCCGGAGCGGACTTCAAATCCGCAAAGCACACTAGAAACTTAAGCTTGCTAGTGTCCTTGTCGATTCCGAAGTTCGTCCGAGCCCGCCACAAGCACCTACGAACTTCGGAATCGGGACACTAGAAATCGAGATCGTCATAGTGGGCCGACGGCTGCATTCCGGGCCAACGATCGAGCAGGATCGGCCGGAACGCCGGCCTGGACTTGATCCTCATGTACCAGGTCTTGACCGACTTGAAGTCGAGCCACGGAACATCGCTGAAGAAGTCCAGCACCGAGAGGTGCGAGGCGGCAGCGAAATCGGCCAGGCTCAGGCGCCTGCCCGCCAGCCAATCGCGCGCCTGCAGCAGCTTTTCGAGGTAAGCCATGTGCTCCCGAAGGGCCACGCGGCCCTGGCGCAGGCTGTAGAGATCGGGCGCGCCCAGCTTGAGCAGGCGCTTTTCAAGCTTTTCGCGCAGTAGGTAGGCGTTGACCTCATTGTCGAACTTGCGGTCGAACCACTGCAGGAGGCGTCGCGTCTCAGCCCGGTCGGCGGCGGTCTCGCCCAACAAGTCGTGGTCCGGCGCTTCGCTCTCGAGGTGCTCGAGTATCGCCCGCGACTCGCAGATGGTCAGAGACGCGCCCGTCGCCGGCTGCTCGACCAGGACCGGTGTCAGCCCCGACGGGTTGAGGGAGAGAAAGCCTTTGGGCTGCTCCCAATAGCGAACCACTTCCTCGACGAAGTTGAGACGCTTCTCGCCCAGCGACAGGCGCACCTGGCGCGACGCCGGATCGAGCGGGAAGTGGTGGAGCGTGCGGACGAGGGTCATGTTGAGCGCCGCGAGCTATATCCCGGTTCGGTGAAACGCCAACAACGCCCACGCCCGTTAAGGGCGCGTTTACTCAGATTTTTCCGCGCCGGCCGAGGCTTCGGCGAAAGCTCCGCCGTGCGGTTCGGCACGACCGTGGGGATCGGGATGTATCAGAATGTCGGCGTCCGGAAAGGCCTTCAGCACGCGACGTTCCGCCGCAACGACGATGCGATGCGCCGCCTCAAGGGTCATTTCCGGGTCGATGTCGGCATGCATCTGGATATGGACCACCGGTCCCGAAGCGCGGGTGCGCAGTTGGTGCACGTGGCTGATGCGCCCATCCTGGGTCATCAGGGCGACGATGCGGTTGCGGTCGGCGTCGGGAAGTTCGTGGTCGAGCAATTGGCTCGACGATTTCCGAAACACTGACACCGCCCCCCAGAGCAGGATCGCCGCCACCGCGAGGCCACCCAAGGCATCGAACCCCGGCCAGCCGAGCCACGCCGCGGCGATGGCGACGAGCGCGACAAGATTTGAGGCCAGGTCGGCGGCATAGTGGGTCCGGTCGGCGGACACCGCCACCGAGGCGGTGGTGCGCAACAACCGGCTCTGGGTGAAGATCAGGCCGCCGGTGAGCGCGATGGAGACCGCCATGACGGCGATCGCCCACGCTTCGCGCCCGATCGGCTCGGGCTTGATGAGATGGCGCACGGCCTCCTCGGCGATGACCGCGGCCGAGGCGAAGACCAGTCCCGCCTGCATCAGGCTGGCGAAGGCCTCGGCCTTGCCGTGCCCGAACCTATGCTCGCGATCCGGCGGCGCCGAGGCGTAGCGAACGGCGAAAAAGGTCGCGAGGGCGGCGATGAGATCCAGGCCGGAGTCCGCCGCCGAGGCCAGCAACGACACAGATCGACTGACCCACCAGACGACGACCTTGAGGCTCACCAGCGTCAGGGCCACGCCCACCGACATCAGGGTGACGCGTCGGGTGGCGCGGGGGCGGGACGCGGGGCTCATGGCCCCAGCTTAGCGGCTTCCGCGTCCCGGCTACAGCCGCCGCTTCAAGCCGCCGCCAGGGGGAGAGGTCCAACATAGCGCGACGCCGGCCGTATCAGACGTCCACCCTGGACCTGCTCGCGGGCGTGGGCGATCCATCCCGATACCCGGCCCATGGCGAAGACGCAGGTGAAGGCCTCCGGCGGGAAAGCCAGGGCCTCCAGCAACAACGCTGTGTAGAGTTCCACGTTGGTGTCGAGCGAGCGATCGGGCTTGCGCTCACGCAGCACCGCCAGGGCCGCTCGCTCCACGGCCTCGGCCAGGGCCAGACGTCCCGGCAGCACATTGGACCCCGCGCCCAACGCCTTGACCGCACGCCTCAGCGCGTCGGCGCGGGGATCGCGCACGCGATAGACCCGGTGGCCAAAGCCCATCAGACGGTCGCCCCGATCGAGCGCCGCCTCCAGCCACGCTCTGGCGTTCTCCGGGCCGCCGATGGCGTCCAGCATGTCGATCACCGGCCCAGGCGCGCCGCCGTGCAGCGGACCTTTCAGCGCGCTGATTCCGGCCAGCACCGCCGAGCCGAGTCCGGCCCGGGTGGAAGCCACCACGCGCGCCGCGAAGGTCGAGGCGTTGAAGCCGTGATCGCAGATGGTCACCAGATAGGCCTCGAGCGCAGCGATTTCGGCGGCCGTGGCCGGCTCACCCCGGCTCATGCGCAGGATGTCGGCGGCGTGGGCGACGTCGGGATCGGGAGCCACCGGCGCCTCGCCCGCCTTGAGGCGGATCGCGGCCGCGGCGAACACCGCTGGCGCGGCGGCCAGCCGAAGCGCCGTGGCTAAATCGTCGCCGTCGGCGAGCCGCGCGGTGAGGGCGCGCATTATCTCAATCGGCGTCCGCGTGCGAAGGCCGACGTCGAGGGCGGCGAGCTCTCCGGCCACCTCCACGCGAGCCGCACCCAAAGCCGCGCGCATGTCGCTCGGCAGGTGCTCGAAAAAGCCGCTCCACAAGAGCGATGTGACTTCCTCGAAGGTCCACCGGCCAGCGATCTCGTCCAGGGAATGGCCGCGGATGATCAGCCGTCCGGCCGCGCCGTCGACGTCGGACAGCACGGTCTCCGCCGCAACGATCCCTTCCAAGCCATCCGCCACGTTCATCATCGTTCTCCTTGAAACTCCAATCGGCAGATGCGAGGTTAAATTCGTAGAATCAAGATTGATCAATTTGATCAACATGACCGAATGGCTGAAAACTGACGAGGTTCTGGAGCGCCTGGGCGTGCGCTCTCAGACGCTCTACGCCTATGTGAGTCGCGGCCGGGTGAGGGCCGAGCCTGACCCTTCGGATCCCAGGCGAAGCCGCTATCGCGCCAGCGACATCGCCGCCCTCACGGTGCGCAAGGCGCGTGGGCGCAAGGCGGCGGACGTGGCCGCAGACGCCATCGCCTGGGGCGAGCCGGTGCTCAGTTCGGCCATCACCACCGTGGCCGACGGCAGGCTCTTCTATCGTGGCCGCGACGCCGCTGGCCTCGCCGAAACCGAAACCCTGGAGAGCGTCGCGCGGCTCCTGCGCGGCGGCGGCGGGGCGGCCGCCAGGCGCACCCTACGCCCGGCCTCGCCGTCCGGCAGGACCATGCGCGAGCGGGCGTTCGCGGCCCTCGCCCGCCGCGCCTCCGAGGCGCCGGCTTCGCGCGGAGCGGCCGAAGCGGATCTGGCCAACGAGGCGGCCACCCTGCTCGACATCCTGGCCGACGCTTTCACCGGTGAGGTCGGCGGGGGGCCGATCCACGAGCGCCTCGGCCGAGCATGGGGTTGCGGCGCGGCCGGAATCGACCTCGTCAGACGCACGCTTGTGCTGCTGGCCGACCATGAGCTCAACGCCTCGACCTTCGCCTGCCGGGTGGCTGCCTCCACCGGAGCCTCTCTGGCGGCCTGCGCTCTCGCCGGCTTGGCGACCTTGTCCGGACCGCTCCACGGCGGGGCGGTGGCCGCCGTCAGCCGTCTTGCGGAAGAGGCCGAAAAGCGGGGCGCGGAAGAGGCGGTCGCGGTGCGCCTGGCGCACGGCGTCAGCGCGCCGGGCTTTGGCCATCCCCTCTATCCAGACGGCGATCCGCGCGCGCGGGCGCTCTTGCGCGCCTTCTCGGCCCCAGCCCCGCTCGAGGCCCTGCGGGTGGCGATGGAGACAGCCACGGGCGAGCACGACAACGTCGACTTCGCGCTATTCGCTTTGGCAAGCGCATTGAAGCTGCCGCCAGATGCGCCGTTCGCGCTCTTCGCCACGGCCCGGTGCGCGGGTTGGACCGCCCACGCCATGGAGCAGATCGTCGAGGGCGCGCTTATCCGCCCGCGCGCCCGTTACGCCGGCGCGACGCCCGAGAGTTGACGGCGCGCGGCGTCCAGGCGAATTGCCGCGTACGGAGGAGACCCGGATGTCGAACGCAATGGGTTGTTGGCTTGCCGGCCTCACCGCGCTGGCGCTAGCGCCGGCCGTCGCCGCGGAACAGCCTCTCCACCGCTACCTGGAGGTCGCCATGTCCCCCCATGGCGGCCGGATCGCCTCTGTGGAAGGCGAATCGACCCTTGCGGGAGCGATGCAGCCCGCGCGCCAACTGGTGATCCGGAGCGGTGACGGCGAGTCTGTCGTAACCGTCGCCCTGCCCTGCCCCCGACCGGCGGTGTGCTCGCCGTCGTCGCTCGCCTGGTCGCCCGACGGGTCACACCTGGTCTTCGCCGTGCGTGCGCCGGGCTCGCATGCACGGTCCGTCTACTCCGTGACCGCCGATGGCGCGGGCCTGACGCGCCTCGTCCAGTTCGACGGCGTCATAGACGACCTGCGTTATATCCCCGGCGGGCGCCTCGCCATGCTGGCCACGGCCGGGGCGACCAAGGAGATTGGCGCCACCCAGGCGGGCGCGCCGGTGACCGGCGATCTCTCCGGCCCGACGCCCGAGCAGCGGATCGCGGTGCTGGACGGCGACCATCTGGAGTTCGTCTCTCCGCCAGACCTCTTTGTCTATGAGTACGACGCAAGCCCCGATGGCGCTTTCATTGGCACGGCGGCGCCGGGCGACGGCGACAACAACTGGTGGACGGCCAAACTTTATCGGTTCTCAGGCGGTGGGGCGAAGGTGATCTATTCACCGCCGAACGCCCAATCTCAGATCGCCCATCCACGCATTTCCCCGGACGGCCGCGAGGTGGCCTTCATCAGCGGCATCATGAGCGATTTCGGCTCGACCGGCGGTGATGTCTTCGTGCTGGCACTGGCCAGCGGCGCGGCCAGGGACGTGACTCCAAACCTCGCCGCCTCGGCGACGTGGCTGGCCTATGGCTGCGATGGCAAGCTGCTGGCGAAGCTCCTGGATGGCGAGGCCACAAGGATTGTCCGGTTGCCGACGGATGGCGGCGCGCCCGAGGCATTGTGGGGAGGGGCGGAGAGTCTCTCCGGCCTCAAGTTCGCCTGCCCCAGCGGCGTTACGGCCGTCGTGCGCGAGTCCTTCACCACGCCGCCGGAGATTTCGATCGGCCCCATGGGCGACTGGAAGCAGCTTACCCACACTAACGTCGGCCTTACCGCGCCCATCGAAGCCCGAAGCCTGACCTGGCGGAGCGATGGCTTCCGCGTCCAGGGCTGGCTTCTGTTGCCTGCCGGCGCACGCGCGGAGGCGAAGCTGCCGATGATCACCATCGTGCATGGTGGCCCGGCCGCGGCGGCCACGCCCCGGTTTGTGGGTCCCGGCCTCGACCGCACCCTGATCGAGCACGGCTACGCCCTGTTCCTGCCCAATCCACGCGGCAGCTTTGGCCAGGGCGAGGCGTTCACCCTCGCCAATGTGCGCGACTTTGGCCACGGCGACCTGCGCGACATCCTGGCGGGCGTGGACGCCGCGGAGCTCGCCGCGCCAATCGATGACACGCGCCTTGGCCTCACCGGCGGCAGCTACGGCGGCTACATGACCATGTGGGCGGTGACCCAGACCCTTCGCTTCAAGGCGGCGGTGGCGGCGGCCGGGGTCAGCGACTGGTTGTCCTACTATGGCGAAAACGGCATCGACGAATGGATGATCCCGTACTTCGGCAAGTCGGTCTACGACGACCCGGCGGCCTACGCCCGCTCCTCACCGATCGAATTCATCAAGAACGTCACCACCCCGACGTTCGAATATGTCGGCGCCCAGGACATCGAATGCCCGGCGCCGCAGACCGAGGAATTCTGGCACGCCCTCCGTGACCTCGGCGTGCCGACGTCCATGGCCATCTATCCAGGCGAAGGGCACGGCCTGCGCGACCCGGCTCACGCGGCCGACGCTGACCACCGGTCGCTGGAATGGTTCGACCGCTACTTGAGGTGACCCCTCACGCCGGCGCTTTCCACGTCCTGTCGACCGTGGCCTGAAGATCGCCGGAGGACTGCCGGCCGCGGAAAGCGACGCCTTGCAAGGTGATGTCTCGACCGCCAAGGAAATGGCGCTTCCAGGCGAAGCCGACCAGATAGATCGAGCGATCCTCGCGAGAGACGCCATTCTCGAGATAGGTGGTGACGATGGCCACCGGGGCGCGCGCCTCGCCTTCACCCTTCGCGTGGGCCGCATCAAGGGCCTTGGCCAGGCCGGACGCGATCCAGCCGGCGTCGATCCGCGGCGCGGCCGCCGTCACCTCCATGGCGTGGTCCAGGATGCTGTGTGGAAAGAGATAGCGCTGCGACTGGATCACCTGGCCTGGGGCGACGGGCTTCAGGGCCAGCTGTCGTCCGCCTGCCTGGACCTCAGCCTCCAGAACGAGGGCGGAGGCCACGCTCGCCTGTTGCGCCTGGGCCGCATCACGCCGGGCTTCGGCGACGTGTTCGCGGTGCGTGTCCCAATAGTTGAGGGCCGCGATGGCCACGGCCAACACGGCGGCTATCTCGCCAACGGTGAGCCACAGGCGCCCGCGCTTGCGCTCGGGGTCGGATGTCGCCATCCCAGCCTCTAGCGGGCGGGCGCGGGGACGGCCGCCTGGATGGCCTCGGCGTACTGGCCGCCCTTGCGGTAGCGATAGAGGTAGGTGGGAATGATCGCCTCGACAGCGGTGGGCGCAACGCCCAACTGGGCGAGACCCGGCACGCCCGCGGCGGCGACGTTGTCGGCACGCAGCAGTTCGACCTGGTCACTGGTCAGCTGCGGGACGAGGCCGATGCGGGCCATGAGGTCGCCGATCCGCCCCAAAGCTCTGGCCGCGCCGAAGGGCACGGTGACGAGAGCAGGCCGTCGATCGATCACCTCCAGCATGAGCCGCATCAGCGCCTCGAAGGTGTAGACGGCCGGGCCACCCAGCTCATAGACGCCGCCAGGCTCGGCGAGGGCCTGGGCCGCCGCGGCGGCCACGTCGCCGACGAACACCGGCTGAAACCCAGTCTTGCCTCCGCCGATCAGCGGAAGGGCCGGGGCCAACGTCGCCATGGACGCGAAACGGTTGAAGAAGGCGTCCCCTGGCCCGAAGATCACCGACGGGCGGAGGATGGCGGCGCCCGGCCTGGCTGAAAGCGTGGCCGCCTCGCCGGCCGCTTTCGTGCGCGCATAGGCTGAAGGGCTGGAGGCATCGGCGCCGATGGCAGAGATGTGAACAAAGCTCGCCACGCCCGCGGCGGCGGCGGCCAGAGCGACCCGGCCCGCGCCCTCGACATGCAGGGCGTCAAAGGTTTGCCCGCCCGCTTCGTAGAGCACCGCGACTGAGTTGACGCAGGCTTCGGCCCCATCCAGGGCGCGCGCCACTGAGTCCTCATCGCGGATATTGGCCTGCACGATTTCGATCTGGCCCACGTCGCCCAGCATGCGCAGGCGGTAGGCGCGGCCCGGCCGGCGCACAGCCACGCGCACGCGATGGCCCCGCTTGGCCAGGGCTCGGACGATCTGACTGCCCACGAAGCCCGAGCCCCCGAACACCGTCGCCAGACCCTTCATCGATCTCCCTCATCTGAACCGCGCGCGGGATGCGATAGACGAGGGGGCGGTCGCGCGCAACGCCGTCGGCGGCGTTCGCCGGAGTGGTTTCCGGCCAATTGACCTCGTCCGACGGGCGCCCTATGCGTCCCCGCCTCGCGCGAGGGGCGTGCGGGCCCAGGTGGCGGAATTGGTAGACGCGCTGGCTTCAGGTGCCAGTGGCTTAACGGTCGTGAAGGTTCGAGTCCTTTCCTGGGCACCACCCGCGTGTGCGCTGACAAGCGCCAATGACTAGAAAACCCATAGAAAATCAGGTATGAAAGGGCGTGGCTTCACCGCCGACGCCCGCCAATGACCGCCGATAGCTGGGGGTCACTGGGGGTCAGCTTGGGGGTCACGCGCAAGCGCCGCTAGGGAGTGACCCCCACCATGGCCCTGTCAGATGCCGCCATCCGCGCCGCGAAGCCCGGTCAGGCGCAATTCAAGCTCTATGACGAAGGCGGCCTCTTCATGATCGTGAAGCCGTCGGGCGGTAAGCTGTGGCGGCTGAAATACCGTCATGTCGGCAAGGAACAGCAACTCACCATCGGGCGGTATCCCGACGTCGGATTGAAGGACGCGCGGGACAAACGCGACGAAGCGCGTAAGATCATCGCCGCCGGCGGCAACCCGGCATTCGAGAAGAAGCGCGCCGCCGTCGCCGCTTCTGTGAGCGCCGCTAACACCTTTTCCGCCATTGCCGAAGAACTGATCGCCAAGCGCGAGCGCGAGGGCTTGAAAGACGTCACCAACGGAAAGGCGCGATGGCTTCTCGCCCTACTGGCCGCCGATATCGGCGACCGTCCGATTGCGGAAATCGAGTCCTATGAGTTGTTGGGCACTCTTAAGAAAGTGGAAGCCTCAGGACGGCTTGAAACCGCCAAGCGTTTGCTCGCCTTCGCCAGCCGCGTCTTTCGCTACGCCGTCGCGACCACCCGAGCGAAGCGCAATATCGCCGCCGATCTGCAAGGCGCTCTGACCGCGCCCAACGTGAAGCACCATGCGGCAATCATCGACCCCAAGAGCGTTGGCGCCCTACTACGCGCCATCGAGGGCTTCGATGGTCAGCCGGTCACGATGTGGGCGCTCAGATTGGCTCCGCACGTCTTCGTGCGACCGGGCGAGTTACGGCAGGCCGAGTGGTCGGAAATCGACCTGGACGCGGCCGTATGGCGCATTCCGGGCCGTCGCATGAAGATGAAGAGGGAGCATGTCGTCCCTCTTTCGACTCAGACGGTGGTGATCCTGACTGAAGCGCGCGGCCTGACCGGCGGCGGGCGCTTTGTCTTCCCGGGGCAACGCACGCCCAAGCGGCCGATGTCGGAAAACACCCTGAACGCCGCGCTGCGCCGCCTAGGCTATGCCGCCGACGAAATGACAAGCCACGGCTTCCGCTCGACAGCGAGCACCCTGCTGAACGAGTCGGGCAAGTGGAGCCCCGACGCCATTGAGCGCGCCCTCGCGCACGGCGACACGGACGCGGTTCGCGGCGCCTACCACCGGGGCGCGCATTGGATGGAGCGCGTCAAGATGGCCCAATGGTGGAGCGACTACTTGGACGCGCTGCGAGTTGGCGCAACGGTGTTGCCGTTTGGACGGGCAGGATAGGCAACTCGACAATCCGACCAACTCAAGGGACGGTGCGGCAGATCAGGCGCACGCGTCCCCATGATTTTCGTTTCTTCGTCTCAGGCCCTGGACATGCTTTCCGCCCACGCACCCCGCGCCTGGGCGAAGCGGGTGTTGTGTTGGCAAATCTTTCTCGGAGAGCTCGGCCTGTATTTCACGGCCGGAACTATCGTCCACAATCGATCTCCCACCATCATGGCGCTTGAGGCGGCCGAAGGTAAGGAGCCCGCAGATCTCGCCACGCTAATTGACCAATATGGCGAGGAACTTGGGAGGGCCGTGCAAGCCGCTCTTCCACTCGGCCGCGTGGTGATTCAGATGGATGATTGGGTGAACGAGGCCAGGCATTTTCCCGTTGAATTGATGATTCATGCGGATGATCTGGATTGGGAGGAGGGAATCTTATCTATCGAACTGATTAATGGCATTCACGAATGGGATGGAGATTATCCGAGTCTGTATTTTGAGCACGACGACGAAT
>Ga0302314_10004797_pt1 | contig 24803 bp, 21 predicted proteins | sample III_Palsa_N2_3_FD_200533 | JGI IMG/M metagenome (GOLD analysis project Ga0302314, IMG submission 200533) | Peat permafrost microbial communities from Stordalen Mire near Abisko, Sweden - III_Palsa_N2_3 | ecosystem: Environmental > Terrestrial > Soil > Palsa > Peat permafrost | place: Sweden... | reverse complement strand
CCGCCTCGATCGTGGCGTTCAAGGCCAACAGGTTGGTCTGGCTGGCGATGTTGCTGATGAGCGTGACGATCTCGCCGATCTTCTGGCTAGCGGTCGCCAGGCCGGCGATGGTCGCATCGGTCTTCGCCGCCTTTTCCATGGCGTCGTTGGAAATCGCGGTCGACTGGCTCATCTGCCGGCTGATCTCGGAGATCGAGGCCGAGAGTTCTTCGGCCGCAGCGGCGACGGTATTCACGCCGACGCTGGCTTCGTGCGCCGCGGCCGCGACCGTGCCGGTCTCGCTGGCCGAACGGCCGGCGGCCTCGATCATGGCATTGGACGCCGCCATCAGCCGGGCCGTCGCCTGGCCGACGGAAGCCAAACTGGCGCCGACCTGGCCGTCGAAGCCGCGGCACAGATCATCGACCGTCTCGGCGCGCTTGGCCGAGGCCGCCTGTTCCTCGATCCGGGCCGCGACCGCCCGCTCGTGCTGCCGGCCATTCTCGCGCAGCACGATCAGGGCTTCCTGCATGCGGCCGATCTCGTCGTCGCGGGTCTTGGGCGGGATCTCGACCGCGAAATCCTGCTGGGCCAGCCGGCCGATCGTCGCGGTCAGCTGCAGGATCGGCGCGCTGACGCGGCCGCGCACGATCAGGAAGCCGGCGACCGACAGGGCAATCGCTATCAGCAGCAGCAGCCCATCCAGCATCAGATTGCGCGTCGCCCGGCCGGCCTCGTCATCCGCGCGCGCCACCATCTGGTCGAGGCCCGCATTCAGCACATCGACCGCATAGCCGGTATAGTCGGTATTGAGCTTGCGCAGATCGTCGATCGGGATCGGCGACGGTTGGTTGGCGGCCAGCGCCACGACCAGGGCCTTTACCTGATCCGCCACGGGACCGGTGAAATTGCCGTTGGCCTTGGCGACCGCATCGACCAGGCTGCGCGGCGCATCCTTGCGGGCGGCGGCATCGGTTACGAACACCCAGCTCGCCTCGGCGCGTGCCATATCCTGATACCAGCCGAGCGCCTCCGCCGCGGTCAGGCCTTGGCCGGCCGCGACCGCCCCTTGGGTCTTGAGCGACGCCAGCCCGAGATTGAGCCGGGTCGCCCAGGCGGCGCGCTTCACGCCCAGGAAATGATCGACGACCGGATCGACCAGCTTCAGCGAGGCTTCGAGCGGATCGCTGACGCCGAGGATGGCGTCGAGATAGGCTTGCGAGAGCTTCGGCCAATCCTGCACGACGCCGGCGTCGCGCGCCGCCTTGGCCTGATGGATCGCCGCATCGACCTTGGGCCGCATCGCGACGACGGCGTCGTGGGCGGCGACCAGCCGGGCGGTCGGGGTGGCGAGTTCGGGGAGTGCCAGCTCGCCCAACGCCTTGATGCCGTCGGCGTAGCCTTGTTCCGACTGGCCGCGGTAGCGGGCGATGTCCGCCTCGGCCACGCCGGTGACCGCCGCCTCGCTGACCAGCCCGCCGATTTCGGCACCGCGCTCGATCCGCATGCTGAGCAGCGCCTTGAACAGATGCTTCGACGTGACGCTCGCGGTCTCGTTCCGATGGGCGTTGGCGCTGCGGCCGACGGCATCGACCAGCGCGCTGGCGCTGACGATCAGCAGCAGCACACCCATGGTGCCGATCAGCAGGCCGAGCAGCATGCGAAGCGAGAGATTGCCGAGACGGCTCATGGAATTCCTCCCAAGGATCTTGATCGTTTTTGACGAGCTCGACGCATGAGCCTGCGCGAAAAAGTTTAGAATTCGCTTATCGATGGATCGGCGGTGAAAATTTTCTCACTCCCGGCCTCACGCGGGGATTTTTCCCAAAAATCACCGCCCGTACCAAAATCTTTGGGAAAAATCCCGGCCGCACCGGCCGTAAACTTCGCTCATCGGAGTTTTTGGCGAGACGCATCCCATGTTCGACAAGCTGTTCCTCGATCATCCGCGCACGGTCGACGAGACCTATTTCGAGCATCTGCAGGTCGCGGGCTATTTCGGCATCACCATGCTGGCGGCCGGGCTCGCCTGCCTGGTCCATGCCCTCATCCCCGGCGCCTTCACCAAGACCGGCAGCAAGGCCGTGCGTCACCTCCATGAGCGCATGGTGAGCGCCCGCCATCGGCACGCAACCGCCGAGGCCGTCCGTTCCTGATGTGTCGCTGGCTGAGCTATCTGGGGCCTGAGACCTATCTCGACCGGCTGCTGTTCGAACCGAAATATTCCCTGGTGCAGCAGGCGCTGGCCGCGCGCAAATCGGTCTGCGCCACCCAGGGCGACGGCTTCGGGCTCGGCTGGTACGGCGACCATGCCGACCCCGGCCTGTATCGCGAAGCGCTGCCGGCCTGGAACGACCGCAACCTGCGCTCGCTCGCCCGCCAGCTTCGCGCGCGTCTGTTCTTCGCCCATGTCCGGGCGTCGACCGGCACCGACACGGCGCGCAGCAATTGCCACCCGTTCGCCTATGACAAATACCTGTTCATGCATAACGGCCAGATCGGCGGCTTCGACAAGCTGCGCCGGCGGCTGGAAGCCAAGATTCCGGACGAACTCTACCCGTTCCGCGCCGGCACGACCGACAGCGAGACCGCGTTCTATCTGCTGTTCCGCCATGGCGTCGAACAGGACCCGATCGCGGCGTTCCGCGCCATGCTGGCCGACGTGCGCGCCGAGATGCGGGCCGCCGATATCGAGGACCCGCTGCGCTTCACCGCCGCCTTCAGCGACGGCGAACGCATCATCGCCGTGCGCTATGCCAGCGACGACAAGCCGCCCAGCTTGTTCTGGCGCCACGAGGGCCAGACCATCGTCGTCGTGTCCGAACCGCTCGACGGCGAGGTCCAGAGCTGGAACCGGGTGCCGAAGGATCATTTCCTGATCTCGACGCCGGGAAAAACGGTCGAGCTTTGCCCGGTTTCGGCATAGATTTCCCACATTTCTGCTAGGGTGATGTGAATTCATCCCGAGAAAGGCGGAAATCATGGTCGATTTGAACCGGGCCGATGCGCGCATCCTGGCCCGGCTGCAGACCCAAGCCGACGTCACCATCGCCGAACTGGCGGAAGCCGTCGGCCTGTCCAGCAACGCCTGCTGGCGCCGGGTCAAGGCGATGGAAGAGACCGGCGTGATCAAGAACCGGGTGGCATTGCTGGACGCGGCCAAGCTCGGGCTCGGCACCACGGTCTTCGTCAATATCCGCACCAGCCAGCATAGCGAGGAATGGCTGGAGAGCTTCGCCAAGGGTGTCGCCTCCATCCCCGAGATCGTCGAGTTCTACCGTATGAGCGGCGAGGTCGACTACCTGCTGAAGATCATCGTCAGCGACATCGCGCATTACGACCGGGTCTATCGCAAGCTGATCCGGGTCACGAGCCTGTTGGACGTCAGTTCGAGCTTCGCCATGGAGCAGCTGAAATACACCACCGCCCTGCCGCTGTCGGAGGTGGATTTCAAGGGCTGAGCAGCGGGAACGCTTCCCATATCGCCCTCGGGCGGCTATGACCGCCGCTCACATCCCTCCCCGCCGAAAGCCCGTCCGATGACCGATGCCCCGCCCGACCGCCTGTCGACCAATCCCAAGAGCCCGTTCTTCAACGAGGCGGTGCTGGCGCGCGGCGTCGGCATCCGGTTCGACGGCGCCGAAAAGACCACGGTCGAGGAATATTGCGTCAGCGAAGGCTGGGTGCGGCTGGCGGTCGGCAAGACCATGGACCGCCATGGCCAGCCGCTGACCATCAAGCTCAAAGGCCTGGTCGAGCCCTATTTCCGCGACGAGCCGACGACGGAGTAGCCACTCAATTCAAAGTAGTTCTAAAATTTCGCTTTCTCGGCTATGAGGGATGAAACCCGCTGAAGTGAGGAAGCGATGGCATCAAGCGTGCGCGGAATCGGCGGCCCGATCTCGACCGGAGCCTGGGCCGATGCTTTCAACGCGCTGGGTCGCATGCTGGGTGTCGCCGGGCCGGCTTTTGTGGCAGTGACCCTGGTCAGCGCCGTGCCGTTGCTCTGGCTCGGCAGCCATCCGTTCCATCCCGCGGCCGATGCCACCCTTTGGCGCTCGGCCTGGTCGGCGGCGCTCCGGGGCGGAATGGTCGGATGGCCTGCCGGCGTACTGGAAGCGGTACTGATGACCCCCGTCGCGATCGCCATCCATCGGCTGATCCTGCTGGGCGAGGTTACCGCCTTCTATCGCCTCGATCTCGGCAGCAAGCGCTTTCGTCGCTTCGCCGGCTATATGCTCGTCCTCAACATCGGCTCGACCCTGCTGATCGCATCCGGCGCTCTCCTGGGATTTTTATCGACGATCGTCGCCGTCGTCGTCTGCCTGGCACTCTGGATCGGCGCGACGATCATCGGCACGCGGCTGGTGCTGCTGTTTCCCTCGATCGCGATCGACAGTCGCCATGCGGATTGGCAGGGCGCCATGGCCCTGTCGCGTCACCATGCCTGGTCGATCTTCGGCGCGTTGCTCGTGACCTCGCTGCTGGGCGGGCTTTTAAGCCTGATCCAATTGCCGCTCGAGTTTCTGGGCGTTGCCGTCGTCGCCGGGGGCAATTTTGTCTTGGGCAATCTGATTAAGGCCGCCGGGCAAGCCCTGCTGCATATCCTGATCACCGCAGCCCTGGTCGCGGCCGCCTCGCGGATCTACCGCAACCTGTCCGGCCCGGACGAGCCCGAAGCAATAGCCCCACCGCAGGCCGGGCTGGCTCTCTGACGCCCATGTTGGAAGGTCGCATCACCAACCGATCGGTTGCGTCCGGCGCCTGGGGCGATAGCCTCGCGGCCCTCAACCGGATGCGCGGGCCGGCGGCGCTGGCCGTGCTGGGCCTGGTGCTGCTGACCAGCCTGCCGCTGATCTGGAACCACGGCAGTCCGGTCGGCTTCCGGCCGGGACAGGATTCCGCCCGCATCCTGGCCTGGAACGGGCTGATGCTGACGCTCTTCGCGCTCGGCGAATCGCTGTTGCTCGCCCCGATCGCCATCGCGGTCCATCGCTTCATCCTGCTGGGCGAAGCGCCCGGGACCTATCGCTTCGATTGGGCGGTCCCGCGCTTCCGGCGCTTCGTCGCCTATGCCTGCCTGCTCGATCTCGCCTGGTCGCTGCCGGTCGGGCTGATGGCCGCGCTGCAGTTGGTCTCGACGCCGCTGTCGGTCCTGGCCGGCCTCCTGGGCTTCCTCGCGACCGCGATCCTGTCGGTCCGGCTTGCCCTGCTGTTCCCGGCCGTCGCGATCGACGCGCCCGACGCCGGCTGGCAGGGTGCGCTGGCGCTGTCGCGCGACCGCGGCTGGACCATCTTCCTAGCGCTGCTGCTGACCGAGCTGGTCGGCATGCTGATCGTCGCCGTCGCCAGCCCGCTCAAGACCTGGGGCTTCGAGCTGGCGCTCAACGACCATCTGATGTCGGGCGCGCTGCTGGTGGGATCGGTGGAAGCCGTCACCACGCTCGTCACCGGCGCCGCCCTGGTCGCCGCCGCCTCACGGCTCTACCGCAACCTGCACGCCGCGGCCGAACCGGACGCCGAGGCCGTCCCAGGCTAGAACCCGATCAGGTCCGACCGGGTCAGCGCCACATGGCCGGCGATGACCGGCGCGTTCAGCAGGTCCCAGGCGGTATATTGCTCGGCATAGACGCTGTCGGATGAGACGCCGTCGACCGGCACCACGACCTCGAACCCGCGCAAGGCCGCCTCGGTCGCGGTCGTGATCACGGCCCCCTGCGCCACCACGCCCAGGATGATGACGGTCTTGATGCCCTTGGCCTTGAGCGTCGCTTCCAGATCGGTGCCGAGGAACTTGTCGGTGCCCGAGGTCACCATCGGCTCGCCGCCCGCGGGCGCCACCGGGGCCAGGATATCGGCGGCGGTGGCACCCCTGACCAGGCTGTAGCCGACCATCACCCCGGCCGCGCGCGCCCGGCCCAGCAGCGTATGCACCGCCGGCAAGGTGTCGAGGCAGCGCGGCCGCCGCTCGGCATTGCAGCCCTGGCGCACGATGTCGAGGATCAGAAGCGCCGTCGTCTTCGGATCGACCGCGGCCGGCTTCAGCGTGGGCGCCGGCGGCGCCTGCACGCTCGCCCACTCGTCGACGATGGTGGTGGCCGACGCCGCCGTGATCACGGACGACTGGGCGGCGAGGGCGAACAGGATGGCAAACAAGGTCTTGCGCATGAGGGCGACCTCCATGGGGATATCGGAGCGTAACCGGTCGCGCGCCGGGGCTATTCCCCGAATATGCCGGGTGGGTGATTTGCCGCAGCGGCGGCAGAGCCTACCGCCCCGGATGTGCCTCACCGGACGGGTAGATTCCGGATGAGTAGAATCCGAGGCTGCTACGGCACCGGCCCGGCGCCCATGTTAGAGCCGCGGAGCCGCCGCCTCGGAGACCTCGTCATGACCCGCACATCCGTCGGACAGATTCCAAGACCCGCCTTATCTTGTTCATGCGGGTAAGCTCGACACCATCGGCAAACGGCGCGGACGACGCGTTCAGCCGGCAGGTCATCGACCGGTTCGGGCTGCTGCCCAACTTCTTCTGTTCGGCCGAGGCAGCACCGGGGCTGATCGAACGGCTGTGGGATTTCGCGAAATCCGCCTATCTGGACAGCCCGCTGCCGCCTTTGTTCAAGGAACGGTTGTTCGTCCATCTCTCGCGCTTCTGTCCGGTGCGCTATTGCATCGTCCGGCATCTGGGCTTTCTGACCGGCTTCGGCCGGCCGGCCGGCGACGCCGAGGTCACGCCGCACACGATCCAGCAAGGCATGGCGCTGCTGCGCCGGGCGGTGCCGGATGCCATCGCGTTCGAACGGGCGCTGGGCCGGCTGGAGCGCAACCTGCGTCCGGTGGCGATCCCCGCGCCCGAGACGGCGCTCGAATCCGATCTGTTCGATGTGCTGACCATCCTGTTCCTGGCCCCGCTCGGCTCCGGACGCGCGCGCCATGCGATCGAGGCGGCGATCGGACCCGAAAACCTGGAGTTTCTGATCGCCTTTCTCGCCTTCATCCGCACGGCGCATTTCTGGACCGAAACCCATCCGGACCTGGATTGCGAGCCGGATATGATCAAGCTGATGGCGCACAACGAAGAGCTGGCGCGTCTGCTGCTGGACCCGACCGATTCCGACCGGACCCGGGGCGAGGCCGAGCGGACAAAGGTGCTGGCCTCGCTCCGGGAAAGCGAAGTGCGCTTCTATGCCGTCGCCGACCTGGTGCCCGACCTGCTGTGGGCCGGCGATCCGACCGGGCGCACAACCTGGGTCAACCGGCGCTGGCTCGACTATACCGGCCGATCGTTCGAGCACGCCCGCGCTGAGGGCTGGCTGGAAGCGATCCACCCGGACGACCGCGCCGCGTCCCACCGGAACTTCCATGACGCCATCGATGCCGGGCTCGCGTTTCAGCAGGAGCAGCGTATCCGGTCGCGGGACGGCAGCTTCCGCTGGTTCCTGATGCACGGCGAGCCGGTACGCGATGCGGTCGGCCAGATCATCGAATGGTTCGGGTCGGCGACCGACATCGAAGAGCAGAAGCGCCTGCAGGAGACCTTGCTCGAAACCAACAGGTTGCTGGAACAACGGGTCGCCGCGCGCACCGCCGAACTGCAGAACGCGCTCGACGCGCTCCAGGCCGAAACCGCCGAGCGCGGCCGGGCCGAGGATGCGCTGCGCCAAGGCCAGAAGATGGAGGCGATCGGTCAGCTGACCGGCGGCATCGCCCATGATTTCAACAATCTGCTGACCGGCATCATCGGCAGCCTGGAGCTGGTGGCGACCCGGCTGTCCCAGGGACGCGTCCAGGATCTGGACCGCTATGTCGCGACGGCGCGCAGCACGGCCGAGCGGGCGGCGGCGCTGACCCATCGCCTATTGTCGTTCGCCCGGCGCCAGACGCTCGATCCGCAGGCCACGCCCGCCAACCGGCAGGTCTCCGAGATGGAAGATCTGATCCGGCGCACCGTCGGGCCGTCGATCACGGTTCGCACGATCCTGGCGGTCGAATTGGGCCAGATCATGTGCGACCCGAACCAGCTGGGTAACGCGCTGTTGAACCTCTGCATCAACGCCCGCGACGCCATGCCCGACGGCGGCGAACTGATCCTGGAAACGGCGAACATGGAGCTGAGCGTGTCGGCCGCGCGGGCGCGCGACATGGTCCCCGGTTCCTATGTGACCCTCGCCGTCTCCGATACCGGAACCGGCATGGCGCCCGACGTCGTGGCGCGCGCCTTCGAGCCGTTCTTCACGACCAAGCCGCTGGGACAGGGCACCGGGCTCGGACTATCGATGATCCATGGCTTCATTCAGCAGTCGGGCGGCAAGGTCCAGATCGACTCCATCCTCGGCCGCGGCACGACCGTGCGGCTGTATCTGCCCCGGATCTCGGTACGGCCGGCGGAAATGCCCGCCGACCTCAATCTGTCGGACGCCCGCCGGGCCGGACAGGACGAGACCGTGCTGATCGTCGATGACGAACCGGCGGTGCGGATGCTGATGGCGGAAGTGCTGCAGGATCTGGGCTATGCCGCGATCGAGGCGATCAACGGCAACTCGGCCCTGACAGTGCTGGGGTCGGACGCCCGCATCGACCTGCTGGTCACCGACGTCGGGCTGCCGGGCGGCATGAACGGCCTGCAATTGGCCGAGACCGCCAGACAGGTCCGGGCCGATCTGAAAGTGCTGTTCATTACCGGCTATGCCGGCGAGACCGTGTTCGTCGGCGGGCCGCTGGACCCGGGCATGCACATCATGACGAAGCCCTTTACGATGCAGGCCTTGGCCTCCCGGGTCAAAACCATCATCACGAACGGCTGATCCGCGGCGCGCACTCCAACCGCTGGGAAGGCTCTGGCCCAAACCCGCCGCTTGCGCCTAGGCTGCCACGACCAACAATTCGCGGTTCCCGCCATGTCCGCCGAAGCCCAGCTCGATGCATTCCTCGCCCGCTTCACTCCCTCGGTCGAAGCGCAAGCGCGCGCCGCATTGGCCCGGATGCGGGCGCGGGTGCCGGGGGCGGTCGAGCTGGTCTATGACAATTACAACGCGCTCGCGATCGCGTTCGGCGCGAACGAGAAGCTCTCGGGCGTGGTGTTCTCGATCGCGCTCTATCCGCGCTGGGTCAGCCTGTTCTTCGCCCGCGGCCCCGAGCTGCCCGACCCGCAGGGCCTGCTGCAGGGCAGCGGCACCAAAGTCCGCCATATCGTGCTGAAGGATATCGCCCTGTTCGACGATCCGGCCGTGGACGCGCTGATCGCGGAAGGCCTGGCGCGCGCGACGCCGCCGATCGATCCGACCAAACCGGGCCGGATCGTGAACAAATCCGTGTCGGCGAAACAGCGGCCGCGCCGTCCGGGCGGCGCTTAGGGGCCGTTTCGCGACATCCGTTGACGCCGGTTCGGGGAACCCGCAAAACGGGTCCGGGCGTTCGCAATTGAAGGTGGAATTCATGGCCGCGGAACCGGCGACGAGGGGCTTCGGCCGGCGCGTCTACGGCCTGGGGATGGTGGCGATGGCCATGGTCTGCCTGGCGTGGGGCGACTTCGACCCGGGACAGCCCGTGCCCAAGGATTTCCCCGATCGCACCGCGCTGGCCTATGCCGTTGCCCTGTTCATGCTGATCGCCGGTGCTGCCATCGAATGGCGCCGGACCCTAGCCTGGGCTGCCGGGGCGCTGAGCGCCTATTACGCGCTCCTTGTCGTCATCCTGTTGAACGGCCGCGTGGCGCTCGCCCACCCCGGCGAGTTCGGCGTCTATAGCGGCGCTGCCGAGCAGCTCGCGATCGCCGCCGGCGGGCTCATCCTCTATGCCGCCTGGGCCAGGATCGATGCCAGCCTCGCCGCTCGCCTCACCCGCGCAAGCCAGCGGGCGTTCGGGATCTGCGCGCTGCTGTTCGGCGGCGCCCATTTCTTCTATCTGAACCTGACGATCCCGTTTGTCCCCCACTGGCTGCCGCCCTCGCAGCAATTCTGGGCCTATGCGACCGGGATCGGACATATCGCGGCGGGCATTGCGATCCTGACAGGCGTGCAGGCCCGCCTCGCCGCGATCCTGCTCACGGCCATGTACGCGTCCTTCACCCCGCTGGTACATCTGCCGATGCTGCTGGCCGATGCTTCCGCCTATGAGACCTGGACCGAGAACGCGTTGAACCTCGCCCTGACCGGCGCCGCCTGGGTCGTGGCGGACTCGCTCTGAGCCGTCCCTACCGCCACGCCAGCGCCTGGCGCAGCCGGATGCCGCTGACCTGGAACGGCGCGGGTGCGTTCATCCGAACGACAGCGATGTGACGGCACCGGCCGCGTCATAGGCAACCGCGAAGCGGAGCGTGTTGCCGGGGCCGAACTGCATCAGATAATCGGTCCAATGGGTGTCGCCATCGGTGCGTTGGCCCTTGAAGATGACCGCGGTCGCGGCCCCATAGCCCGCCAGCTGCGTCGCCAGGCGCCGGGCCAGGCCCGCCCGCAGCTTGGTCCCGAGCCGCTCGGTAAAATGGGCCGGATCCGCGCCGCCGGTTTGCAGTTGGGCGAACAGCGCCGCGGCCGCCGTCGTGGCCGCCTTGTCCTCGCCGGGCGCGGCGCGGGCGGCGTCGGCCGCGATCTCGGGATAGAGATCGTCGAACAGGACATTGGTCAGGATCTCGCCCGGCTCCGGCGGGCCGTCGCCGTCGTTGGTGAAAGCGATGAGGCGGAGGTGCTGGTTCGGGAAATATTCATTGGCCGTGGTGAAGCCGAAGCTGCCGCCGGTATGGCCGATGCGCGGCTGACCCTGGGCGCTGTCGACGAACAGGCCCAGCCCATAGCCGACGTCGCCATTCTCGGTGGTCATGACCGAGGTCGTCATCAGGCGATAGTCGGCCGGGCTCACCACCGTGCCGGCCATCAGCGCGCGGTTCCATTTTTCGAGGTCGGCCAGGGTCGAGACGATATTGCCGGCCGACCAGCCGAAACTGTCGCTGATCGTCGGCGACCGCTCCCGCCGCCCGCCGGCATGGCGATAGCCGACCGCCATGTCGGGCAGGTGCGCCTCGTCGGCGACGGTGAAGCTTTGCGCCATGCCGAGCGGCCGGAAGAAATGCGCGCGGACATAGTGATTATAGCGCTCGCCCGACGCGATCTCGATGATCCGGCCCAGCAGCACGTAGCCGGTGTTGGAATAGGACCAGCGGCTGCCTGGCGCGAAATCGAGCGGCAGGGAGGATACGCGCGCGATCACCTGATCGAAGCGGGCGGGCTTGACCGCCGCGGCCTCGACGTCGGGCGTCGCGAAATAGTCATGCAGGCCGCTGGTGTGCGACAGCAGCTGGCGCAGCGTCACCTCGCTCGCGTGCGGTGCCTTCGGCAGATAGGTCGCGAGCTTGGCGTCGATGTCGAGCTTGCCCGCCGCCCGCAGCTGCAGGACCGCGGCGACGGTGAATTGCTTGGTGATCGAGCCGATCTCGAAATGGCTATCGACCCGCACCGGCAGGTGGCGCTCGGCATCGCGCTCGCCATAGGCCTGGGCATAGTCCAGCTGGCCGTCGCGGATGATGGCGATGGCGGCGCCCGGCGCGCCGGCATGGGCAAGTGCCGCCCGGACATCCGCATCGATGCGTTGGGCGAGGGCCGGATCGAGCGGTTGGGCCTGGGCCCGGATCGGCAGCGCCGCGATAAGGACGATCGCCAGAGCGAGACGCAGCATGCCGGAAACCTATGAGCCGTCGATGTCGTCGGCAGCATAGCGAAATCTCAGTTGGTGCGGCAGCCGATCCGGGCCGAACCGGTCAGCACCGCCTGCTGCCAGCGGGCGCCGCGCAGGTCGGTCGAGCACAGGTTGGATTCGGTCAGGTCGGCCCCGTCCAGCACCGCGCCGCGCAGGTCGGCGCCGCGGAAATCGGCACCCTTCAGGACGGCGCCGGCCAGATTGACCGGGAATTCGCGGCCCGACGGCCGCCCCTCCGCGGTCAGGATCGGCATGGGCGACAGGTTGGCGCCCAGCAGCAGGGCGTTCTGACCGATCACCTGGCCGAGATTGGCGCCCGACATGTCGGCATTATTGAGCTTGCAGCGGTCGAGCCGCGCGCCGGTCATTTGCGTCAGGCACAGTTTCGCGTCGCTGAGGTTGGTTTCGGTCAGGTCGCAGGCGGTCAAATCCGCACCGCTCAGGTCGCAGGCGGTCAGGCTGAGCCCGGCCAGGCTGGCGCCGGTCAGCACCAGGCGCTTGCCGCCGGCGCCATTACTCTCGATCCATTGGGCATGCTGCTCGATCATGCCGCGGATCGCGACCGGCAGGGTATGGAGCGAGGCCGACTGCACCGACATCAGCAGCATGGCGCCGGCGGTGATGGCGCTGTCGAGATCGACATTGCGCATCTCGGCCTCGCGCAGGTCGGCGCCGATGAAGCTCGCCCCCTCGACCTTGGCATTGTTGAGCCGGGCGCCTTTCAGGCGCGCCCGGCCGAAATTGGCGCCGCGCAGATCGGCGCCGCTCAGGTTCGCGCCGAAGAAATTGGCGGAATAGACATTGGCGCTTCTGAGGTCGGCCTGGCCGAAATCGGCCTCGGCCGCGTCCACGTCGCCCAGGTTGGCGTGGCGCAGGTCGGCACCCTTGAGGTCGGCCACGGCCTGGACGGTCTTGCCCTTGTTCTTGCCGGTCCAGACCATCAATTGCCCGGCCCTGAGATCGGCGCCCTCGAGCCCACAGCGCAGCATGACGGCGCGGCTCAAGTTGGCGCCGCGCAGATCGGCGCCGGTCAGGAACGCGTCGGTCAGGTTGGCCTGGGCCAGGTTGGCGCCGAACAGGTCGGCATTGTCGAAGTGGCTGATCTGCAGGTTGGCGCCGACCAGATTCGAGCCGGCCAGCACCGCCATGTCGAGCCGCTGCCGGCTGAAATTGACCCCGGCCAGATTGGCGCCTTTCAACATCAGGCGCTGGCCTTCCGGCTGGCGCTCCAAATATCGGCGATGGGCCGCGATCATCATTAGCAGATCCAAAAGTGCCCCCAGCTGCTGCCGATCCGGCAGGGAAACCTGGTCGTTGCGGCCCAAACCAGGGCTTTCTTCTGATCGCGCTTCTTCATTTATGTAGCAATTTTGCAAATAACTTAGCGCATAGCCGGGTTTGGGAGAAGCGGGGCGATGGTAGCGGGCTGCCCATGAAGAAATATCCCATCCCCCACCGAATAAACCTGCCCATCGCCGGATCACCTGTTCGAGACCCACCGGGAAACAGGAGTTCCAAGATGGACGAGATGCACGACCAGCCGGAAATCGAGCTCGACGAAGAAGGCGGCCCGTCGCGCCGCGGCCTGCTGAAGTGCATGGCCTGGGCCGGCGCCGGCGTGATCTGGACGGTCAGCGGCGGCATCCCGTCCTCGCGCCTGCTGGGCATCGGTGCGGCCGAGGCCGCGACCAAGCCCGCCGGCACCTTCAGCTTCATGCAGCTGAGCGACAGCCATATCGGCTTTTCCAACGCGCCCAACACGGACGTGAACGGCACGCTGCAGGAAGCGGTCGACCTGGTGAACAAGCAGAAGACCGGCGCCGCCCTGCTGATCCACACCGGCGACGTCAGCCAATTGTCCAAGGACGCGCAGTTCGACACCGCCGACCAGATCATCCGCGGCGCCAAGCTCGACACCTATTACGTGCCGGGCGAGCACGACGTGCTGGTCGACGAGGGCAAGACCTTCTTCGAGCGCTTCACGCCGCGCTCGCCGACCGGCTGGTACTCGTTCGACCAGGACGGCGTGCATTTCATCGCGCTCAACAATGTCCAGGACCTGAAGCCCGGCGGGCTCGGCAATCTGGGGGCGGCCCAGCTCGAATGGCTGGGCAAGGACCTGGCCGGCCGGCCATCCAGCACCCCGATCATCGTGTTCGCCCATATCCCGCTCTGGACGGTCAGCCAGCAATGGGGCTGGGGCACCGACGATGCCGCCCAGGCGATGGCGCTGTTGCGCCCGTTCGGCTCGGTCACGGTGCTGAACGGCCATATCCATCAGGTCATGCAGAAGATCGAGGGCAATGTCGCCTTCCATACCGCGCGCTCGACCGCCTTCCCGCAACCGGCCCCCGGCACCGCGCCCTCGCCCGGCCCGATCAAGGACCTGCCGCCCGGCCAGCTGAAATCGACGCTCGGCGTCGCCAAGATCACGCGCGTGCAGCTCAACTCGCCGCTCGCGATCGTCGACACGCCGCTCGGCGCGTAAGGGGAGGACCGAATGCGTCGTTTCATTCGCGCGACTTTGTTTCTGTTCGCGCTGCTTGCCGGTTCGCCCGCCTTGGCCGAAGATGCGGCGGCCGTGTCGATCGACAACTTTACCTTCTCGCCGATGGAGATCACCGTCGCCGCCGGCACGAAGATCACCTGGACGAACAATGACGACATCCCGCACACCGTGGTCGATGCCGATAATCCGAAGGAATGGAAGTCGCCGCCGCTCGATACCGGCGAGGCTTGGGCCCGCGTCTTCGACAAGCCCGGCACCTACCATTATTTCTGCTCCCTGCATGCGCATATGCAGGGGACGATCGTGGTGCGGTGACGCGAACTGGGTGACCCCGTGAGGTGGTTCCAGAAGCCCGACCCGGCCGAAGCCAGCTTCGAGCGGGTCGTGCTGCCGCATCTGGATTCGGCCCATAACGTCGCGCGCTGGCTGGTGCGCGACGCGAGCCTGGCCGAGGATGTGGTGCAGGACGCCATGCTGCGCGCGCTGAATTACTACGGCAGCTTCCGGGGCGGCGACGCCCGGCCCTGGCTGCTGCAGATCGTGCGCAACGTCGCCTATAACGCGCTCGCCAAGCGCAAGCAGCAGGCGGAGACCAGCTTCGACGACGATCCGCCGGACGAATTGCTGGCGCTCCACGACCCGGCCGACAATCCGGAAGTGGCGCTGGGCAAGCTGCAGGACCTGCGGCGGCTGGACCAGGCGCTGGCGGCACTTACGCCGGAGCTGCGCGAATGCGTCGTGCTGAAGGAGCTTGAAGATTTTTCCTACAAGGAGATCGCGGAGGTGACTGGGGTCCCGATCGGCACCGTCATGTCGCGCCTGTGGCGCGCCCGGCAGGCCCTGATGCGCTGCCAGACGGAAGGATGTGACGCATGACCGAGGATTGCGACGAGATCCGCCTGCTGATCCAGGCCGACCTGGATGGCGAGCTGCGTCCGGCCGAGGCCGCGCGCATCGCCGCCCATCTGGAACGCTGCCCGCGCTGTGCCGAGACGCAGGACCAGCTGGCGACGCTCGCCGGTCGCGTGCGGGCCGAGGTGCCCTCATATCCGGCGTCGGACGATTTCCGCAAGGCGCTCACGGCCCGCCTCGCCGCCGCCGCGCCGAAGCCGGCAATTGCGCGCCGCCGGCCCGTCCTGCTCGGCGCCGGCTTCGGCATGGGCTTCGCCATGGCCGCCTCGCTGGCGCTGATCTTCCTGCCGGTCGGTGCCGCCCAATTGCCGGACGAGATCGTGGCGTCCCATATCCGCGCGCTGCAGCCGGGCCATCTGATGGATGTGGTCTCGACCGACCAGCATACGGTCAAGCCCTGGTTCGACGGCCGCCTCGCCTTCGCCCCGCCGGTCAAGGACCTGGCCGCGATCGGCTTCCCGCTCGCCGGCGGCCGGCTCGACTATCTGGCCGGCCGGACCGCGGCGGCGATGATCTATCACCGCGGCCAGCACGTGATCGATCTCTACGCCTTCGACGGCACCGATCTGCCCGCCGGCCTGGTGCCGACCGGCAGCCGCGACGGCTATAACTTCATCCGCTGGACCCAGGACGGCATGACATTCTGGGCCGTCTCGGACCTGAACGCCCAGGAGATGGACCAGTTCGTCCGCGAATGGCGCAAGGCCTGAGATTGCGCTAGACTCGGGTCCGGCGCGGCCCACGCCTCCCCCCTCCAACCGGGGCAGCAGCATCCCTGCAGGGCGCATCCGACTTCCGAACCGACTGTTCGAGCATCACGCATAAGGAGGGGTTGTGACGTTTGCTCGCAATGGGAGGTTCTTTCGATGAAGCTGTCAGCACCGATTTACCATCTGAAGCGCAAGGCCAAGCGCCTCGCCCGCGACCAGAATATCCCGCTGCATGAAGCGCTCGACCGCATCGCGGGCCAGGAAGGCTTCGGCGGCTGGAGCCTGCTCGCGGCCAAGGCGGCCACGACCGCGCCCGCAGGAAAACTGTTTCCGCGGCTCGCGCCCGGCGACATGGTCCTGGTCGGCGCGCGGCCCGGCCAGGGCAAGACGCTGATGAGCCTGGAGCTGGCCGTGGAGGCGATGAAGTCCGGCCATCGCGGTGTGTTCTTCACGCTCGAATATACCGAACGCGACCTGCTCGATCGCTTCCGCGACCTCGGCGTCGACCGGGCGCTGTTCGCCGATCTGTTCGAGTTCGACAGCTCCGACGCCATCAGCGCCGACTATATCGTCAAGAAGCTGGCCGCGGCCCCGCGCGGCACCCTGGTGGTGATCGACTATCTGCAGCTGCTCGATCAGAAGCGGGAAAATCCGGCACTGATGGTTCAGGTGCGCACGCTCGACGCGTTCGCGCGCGAGCGCGGGCTGATCTTCGTCTTCATCTCGCAGATCGATCGATCCTACGATCCCGCGACGAAGCCCTGCCCGGATCTGGCCGACGTCCGGCTGCCGAACCCGCTCGACCTCACGCTGTTCAGCAAGACCTGCTTCCTCAACAACGGCGCAATCGAGTTCCGCGCCGCAAGCTGACATCTCCCTCTCCGCCCTTCAGGGCGGAGAGGGACTTTCCGCTAGAATTTTTCGACCCAGGGGCGCAATTCGACCTCCAGCGACCAGGCGCTGCGCGGCTGGCGCAGCACGTCCAGGTAGGTCTGGGCGATGCCGTCCGGCGACAGCATGCTGTCCGGCCGGTCCGTGGGCTCGACCCGCGCGGCACTGCGCACGCCGCCGTCGATGACGAAATGGGCGACATGGATGCCCTTGGGCCCGAGCTCGCGCGCGGCGCTCTGCGCCAAGCCCCGGAGCGCGAACTTGCCCATGGCGAAGGCGGCCGACAGTGGGAAGCCCTTGACGCTGGCCGACGCCCCGGTCAGCAGGATGGCGCCGTTGCCCTGTTTCAGCATGCGCTTCGCCGCCTGCTGGGTCGCGAGGAAGCCGCCGAACGCGCTGATCTCGATCGCGCGCCGCACGGCCTCCGGATCGATCTCGGCGACCGAACCCGGCGCCCGGGCGCTGGCGTTGTAGATCACGACATCGGGTTCGCCCAGCTGGGCATCGACAGCCTCGAACAGGCGCGCAACCGCCGCCGGATCGGTGGCATCGGCGGCAAAGGCGACCGCGCCCGTCTCGGCCGCCAAGCCCGCGAGCTTGTCCTTGTTGCGCGCCGCCAGCCCGACCTTCAGCCCCGCTGCGGCCAACAGCCGCGTCAGCGACGCGCTGATGCCGACGCCGGCACCGATGATGAGGGCGGTCTTGTAGGGCAGGCTGGACATGGGCGTTCTCCTGAAGCGACGCCCCATCATACGCCGCCGGCGTGGCGCCGAAAGCCCGCCCGGCCCGGAAGGCGGGCGAGAAGATCGAGCTCTGAGGCGCGGGTCCCGGCCTTCGACCGCCGGGACCCGCGCCCCGGGCTCAGGCGAGGTCGAAGCGGTCGAGCCCCATCACCTTGGACCAGGCCGCCACGAAGTCTTGCACGAACTTCTCCTGCGAATCCGCGCACCCATAGACTTCCGCAAGCGCGCGCAACTGCGAATGGGAACCGAAGATCAGATCGGCCCGGGTCGCGGTCCACTTGACCGCGTTCGTCTTGCGATCACGCCCCTCGAACACCCCCTCGGCACCGGCGGACGGCTGCCATTCGGTGCCCATGTCGAGCAGGTTGACGAAGAAGTCGTTCGTCAGCGTCCCCGGCCGCTTGGTGAAGACGCCGTGCGCTGCGTGCCCGGCATTGGCGCCCAGCACGCGCAGGCCGCCGACCAGGGCCGTCATCTCGGGCGCCGTCAGCGTCAGCAATTGCGCCCGATCCACCAGCAGTTCCTCAGGGGACAGGCGCTGCCCGGCGCGCAGATAGTTGCGGAACCCATCGGCGGCCGGTTCGAGCGGTGCGAACGAGGGGGCGTCGGTTTGCGCTTGCGACGCATCCATGCGCCCCGGCGTGAACGGGACCGTCACGCCGTGCCCGGCATCCTTCGCGGCTTTCTCGATCGCAGCGGCGCCGCCGAGCACGATCAGATCGGCCAGCGAGACCTGCTTGCCGCCCGATTGCGACCCGTTAAACTCCTTTTGGATCGCTTCGAGCGTCTTCAGCACGGAGGCGAGCTCCGTCGGCTGGTTGACCTCCCAATCCTTCTGCGGGGCCAAACGGATGCGCGCGCCGTTGGCACCGCCGCGCTTGTCGGAGCCGCGGAAGGTCGAGGCCGACGCCCAGGCGGTCGAGACCAGCTGGGCGACCGTCAGGCCGGACGCGAGGAGCTTCGCCTTCAGGGCCGCAATCTCCGGCGCCGCGATCAGCGGATGATCCACGGCGGGGATCGGATCCTGCCAGGCCAGTTCCTCCTTCGGCACGAGCGGGCCCAGATAGCGCACGACCGGGCCCATGTCGCGGTGCGTCAGCTTGAACCAGGCCCGGGCGAACGCATCGGCGAATTGATCCGGGTGCGCGTAGAAGCGCCTCGAGATCTGTTCGTACGCGGGGTCGAACCGCAACGAGAGGTCGGTCGTCAGCATGGACGGCGCGTGACGCTTCGAGGGATCATGCGCATCCGGCACCGTGCCGGCGCCGGCGCCATGCTTCGGCCGCCATTGCTGCGCGCCGGCCGGGCTCTTGGTCAGTTCCCACTCATAGCTGAACAGGTTCTCGAAGAAGTCGTTGCTCCATTTCGTCGGCGTCGAGGTCCAGGTGACTTCGAGCCCGCTGGTGATTGCGTCGTCCCCCTTGCCGGTGCCGAAGCTGCTCTTCCAGCCGAAGCCCTGCGCCTCGATGCCGGCGCCTTCCGGTTCCGTGCCGACATGCGAGGCAGGGCCGGCGCCATGGGTCTTGCCGAAAGTATGGCCGCCGGCGATGAGCGCCACGGTTTCTTCGTCGTTCATCGCCATGCGCGCGAAGGTCTCGCGAATGTCGCGCGCCGCGGCGATCGGATCCGGGTTGCCGTTCGGGCCCTCCGGATTGACGTAGATCAGGCCCATCTGGACGGCGCCGAGCGGGTTCTGCAGCTCACGGTCGCCGCTGTAGCGCTCGTCCGCCAACCACTTGCTTTCGGGACCCCAATTGATGTCCTGGTCGGGCTCCCAGCTGTCTTCGCGGCCGCCGCCGAAACCGAACGTCTTGAAGCCCATGGATTCGAGCGCGACGTTGCCGGCGAGGATGTAGAGGTCGGCCCAGGAGATCTTCCGGCCGTATTTCTGCTTGGTCGGCCACAACAGCCGGCGCGCCTTGTCGAGGTTGACGTTGTCCGGCCAGCTGTTGAGCGGCGCGAAACGCTGTTGGCCGGAACCGGCGCCGCCGCGGCCATCGGCGATGCGGTAGGTGCCGGCACCATGCCACGCCATGCGAATAAACAGCCCGCCATAATGGCCGAAGTCGGCCGGCCACCAATCCTGCGAATCCGTCATCAATGCATGCAGGTCCCGGATCACGGCATCGAGGTCGAGGCTCTTGAATTCCTTGGCATAATCGAACGCTTCGCCCATCGGATCGGACAAGGCGGAATGCTGGTGCAGGACCTGAAGGTTCAGCTGGTTCGGCCACCAGTCACGATTTATGGGCGCGCGGGCCCCGCCCGTGAACGGGCATTTGCCTTCGTCTGCCATGATTCCTCCCATCGACTTCCGATTTATCCGTTCCGGATTTGAGCGCCGGATAGCGGGGGCCTGCGATCACAGGCCTGCGCCGGACCGACCCAGTCCCGCACAGCCGCGACCGATCAAACCCGAGGACCGGATGATAGGCCCGCATCCGGGGGGAACGCAACGCAGGCGGGCGGTGACCTCGGGTCGAGGCGACGGCGGGGTTGGGTCAGGTTGGGAGATCTGACCGCTGGTAAAATGTCGATATTGGGTGGGTTTGGGTTCGTCCGGTTTCGAGCACCGGTGCGGAGGCAACGGACATTCGTTTGGAGCCGAGGACGCCGCTTGATCGAACCATTCGCTTTTGCCTCAATACCTGCCTTGGAGTCCGTAACCGGGCGCCAGCTCGATCACACAAGAGCGGCCCTGCTCAAAGCTTCCTGCAAGCTCCAGCGTGCTCCATTTGCCATCAATTCGTCGATTCGAAATTGCGAGAGGTTCTGGGCGAGTATATTTTTGAGCCGCTCGTAACTGCAAGCCTCGGTGAAATCTCTGCGGCCTAAGACCAGTCGGCAGTGCGAACCATCCGTGAAGCCGAGCATCCTTGCCGCTTGCTCCATGCGCCCCTCTAGGGCTGAAGCGAGTGCCCAATGTTCCAAGGCGACGACCGCGATCAGATAATCACCTTCAGGGTCTGCGGCATTGACGGCTTCCTGGATCGCGGATCGAGCCTCCTCGATCCGAACTGTTGCCAGGAGATACCCCGCTAGGTTGGCGAAGAGAAACGGTTGTCGCAATCGCCCGGAAGAGCGCGCGGCGGACAATATTTCTTCGACGGACTCGATGGCTCGGTTGGTTTCACCATCGCGATGGGCAAACTCGGCCTGATACATCAGGCACTGCTCAAGGAGGCTCGGGTCTTCAAATTGACGTGCAATTGCGATCGCTTCGTCGAGATCTCTTCTGGCCGATGCGCTATCCCCGATTCTGGCATACCCCCACGCAGACTCGCTGAGTACCCATCCTAGACGCCTGTTAGGCCCGACCGACCGGAGAATCTTGATTGCATCATTGGTGTGCGATCGCGCTTCGGGTAGCTGTTCTTCGTGAGAACCTAAGATCGTCCCGAGAGTGGTGAGCGCTCGTGCCATCAGGATTGGATCGCCGGTTTCTCGAGCGATCGCTACGGTCTTGCGGGCTTCCGCAAGGAGGCTTGGTCGGTCAGTAGCATTCCTGTAATAAAGATTTCTGAGGCGAAGTGCTACCAGGTCGGACGTCGGGGTGTTCGAATCAACGTGGCCAAGAGCAATCGGCACCCATCGCTCGATCTCACTATTTCGCGATTCATGGGCAAAAATTTGGATCGCGCGGACGACAAGGGCAACGCCCAGCGCTGGGCTGCCTTTGGGGCCAAATGCCCACTCGACCGCCGCGCTCAGATTATCTATCTCCGGCAAATAGGTCCGAAGCCATTCTCCCACGAGCGCGGTGGAGGCCGTCGAATGGGCTCGGCCATAGAAATCGACTAGATACTCGGCCAGCCGACGGCGTCGTTCCGGCTCATCGACCTCGCACAATTTCTCCGAGGCATATTCTCGGGTCGATTCCAGGAATCGATAGCGGGGCTCGGTGCCCGACAGATCGGCCACCACCAGGGATTTGTCGACGAGGGCCGACAGATGATCGACCACCGACCATTCATCGAGCGGCTCGCCCGCGGCCACGGACACGGCGCCTTCGAGCGACCAACCGGCGGCGAAGACCGAGAGGCGTTGCAGCAGAATGCGCTCCTCTTCCGGCAGCAGGCCGTAGCTCCAGTCGATGAGCGCGCGCAGCGTCTGCTGGCGGGGCAGCGCGGTGCGGGCGCCGCCGGTCAGCACGCGGAACCGATCGATGAGCTTCTCCAGGAGCAGCTCCGGCTTCAGGATCTTCATCCGGGCTGCCGCCAGCTCGATTGCCAGCGCAATGCCATCGAGCCGCTGGCAAATCGCGGCCACGGCCGATGCGTCGGTCTCCAACAGGCTATAGGTGCCGAGCGCGGTCGCGGCCCGTTCGACGAACAGTTGCACGGCGCCGTAGTGCAGGGCTTCACTCGCCGAAATTCCCTTGGTTCGGGGTGGTACCGCCAGCGACGGAATCCGATAGATCACCTCGCCGGGCACGCCCAACCCCTCGCGGCTGGTTGCCAGAATCCGGACGTCGGGGCAGCGCTTCAGCAAGGTATCGGCGACCTCGGCCACGCCGCTGATCAAATGCTCGCAATTGTCGAGGATCAGCAGGAGCCGCTTCCGACGCAGGAAGATTGCGGCGGTATCAAGTGGCGATCGATCATCGCTCGGCGGAGCGCCCAGCAGGCCGGAGAGCTGTTCCGCCACCGCCGATGGATTGGTCGCCGGCGCAAGTTCCAGTAGCCAGACCCCATCGGCGAAGCGGTCGAGCAATTCGGCGCCTACGGCGAGGGCGAGGCGCGTCTTGCCGGCGCCGCCAGAACCGACGATCGTTACCAGGGCAGAGGCCTCGACACGCTGCTTGACCTCGCTCAGTTCGGCGTCGCGACCGATCAGCGCCGTCATCTGGCGCGGGAGGTTGGACGCGGTCGGTTCGCGGTGCGGCGCTGCGACCGTCCCGCCCCGATCAGCCGGTTTGATGCCGACCGGGCCGCTCAGTTGCGCGGCCAGGCGCGCGATCGAGCCTTCCCAATCATCGAATGCGTCGATCCATTGCCGGGTCGAGAATTCGTAGGTGAAGGCATCGTTCGGAGTGACGTCCTCGACGCGGACGGGGATCACGACCAGCTTGTTTTGGCCGGCAAGCGCCAGCTCCTTCTTGATCTCGTCGGAATTGTTCGTGGCCTGGGTGAAGACGAGCACCATCGCCTTGGCTGCGCGTACTGCCCGCACGATCGCTTCCTGGAAATTCTCGCCCGGCCCGATGTGCCGGCAGGAGATCCAGCAGGAATAGCCGCGCGCTTCCAGCGCGTCACAGATCCTCTCCGCGACCTTGCGGTCCTTCGACGGGAAGCTGATGAAGATCGACCTACCGCCGATCGGAGCATCGAATGATTGCGGTTTGATCGACAAAGCGCCTCCCACTGAGAAGGTTCAAAGCCGCTGTCAAATCTAGCGTAATATGATGTTCTCACGGAGCGGTATAAAGTGTTTGAAATTTCAATCAATGCCCGACGGACATCACTGGGCCGGCGGTCGCTTTTTATACACCGCGCCGGTGTTGGAATGGTCGCCATAAGCGAGAAGCGGTTGGCGTGACAGCCATGGCGAATGTCCGAGATTGGGAACGACTGTAGCGCCGTCCTATGACCAGCTTGGCTCGATTGCAGCCTCCCCCTCACCGCCCATGCCAGCTTTCGCCCTCCGGCCGGATCAGCGCCTCCGGTAAAAGATGCCAGGCCTTATGGATCTTCCAGGCTTGGTTCATGGTCAGCTTGCGCTTGCCGCTGAGCAATTCGGACGCGCGGGAGCGCGAGCCCAGCACATAGGCGAGGTCGGCCTGGATCAGTTTGCGGTTGCGCATGAAATGCCGGATCGCTTCGAGCGCGGTCGGTTTCAACAGACGGAGTTCCCGCGCCTCATAGGCCTCGACCAGGTCCAGCAGCAGGTCGATCCGGAGCGCCAGATAGGTGCCGGTCTTGGGCACGGCGGCGCGGTAGCGTTCGATTTCGTCGACGACCTTCAGATAGGTCTGCTTGTCGCGGATCGCCCTTATGTCGCCCATGTCCTTCATCACCTCGCCCATTTTCCTGGCCCTCCTGCCTGCCACTGTCGATCCCTGGGCGGGAACGGAATGATCCCTGCCCGGGAACCGTTGTTTCCCCGCCTGGGAACGGCCTGATCCCCAACCGGGAACGGTTTGTTCCCATCTTGGGGAAAAACCCGCACCCAGGCCGGGAACGGATTGTTCCCAAGGCGGGAAAAGTTCCCGAACCGGGAACGGGCCGGACGGAACGGGCGTCCATCCGCCCCCGATCCGACGCCCGATGCCGCGGTCGTCCCGAGCCGGTCGCCAGCCTGGAAGATCGTTTGATCGAAGGGGCTTGCGACCCGAACATCAACCTAGCACGATGCCTGTTCCACGTGAAACAAAACAAGAACAAAATTTGGGCCTGCGCGAAACTGTTTTGGGTGGTGCCGGCAGGGCCCAACTGTCCGGTGGGGATGGTCCGGCGGTTTCGGGCCTACCAACAGCAAGGGGACAGCATCTTCATTCGCGGTCATTGCGTGCGACCGCTCGACCAGAAAGACGCGAACCCATGGCAGCCGATCCGCCGACCCATCCGCAAAAGCCGCGCACAGCGCCCCACATCGATCCGGCCGAGCTGGATGCGGGTTTCGCGCCGATGGTGCTGGTGCGCCTCGGCCATGGCGCCCGGCCGGGCGAGACCGATCGCCTGCGTGCCGCGGGCTATGGCAGCTGGCTCGACGAGCAGCTGGCGCCGCCGCCCGGCGACGATCCGGCCGTGGCGGCGAAGCTGCAGCGGCTGACGTTCCGCATCAAATATGCCGAGGGCAAGGACAAGGCCTATCCGGCGGTCGACGAACTCAGGCCGCTCTCCACGCTCAACCAGCCGATCGAGGCGGTCTGGGGCGTGCTGGCCGACCGCGACAAGCATGACGGCCAGGAGCGGCGCCGGCCGCTGATGGAGGTGATGGCCGCGACCGTTGTTCGGGCCGCGGATGCCCGCTATCAGCTGCGCGAGGTGCTGGTCGGGTTCTGGCACGATCATTTCAACGTCGATGCCTGGGACCAGGAGCAGGTCATGGTCGCGCTCCCGACCTATGACCGCGACGTGATCCGCGCCCATGCGCTCGGCAATTTCCGCGCCTTCCTGGAGGCGGTCGCAAGCTCGACCGCCATGCTCTATTACCTGTCGAACAAATCGTCGCGCGCCGGCTCCGCCAACGAGAATTTCGGCCGGGAGCTGTTCGAGCTGCATACGCTCGGCGCCGAGGTCTATCTCAACGACAAATACGATCGCTGGCGCGAGGTCCCGGGCGCGCTCAAGGGGCAACCGACCGGCTATATCGACCAGGATGTCTATGAGAGCGCCCGGGCGTTCACCGGCTGGACGGTCGAGGACG
>Ga0302314_10004796_pt1 | contig 24806 bp, 18 predicted proteins | sample III_Palsa_N2_3_FD_200533 | JGI IMG/M metagenome (GOLD analysis project Ga0302314, IMG submission 200533) | Peat permafrost microbial communities from Stordalen Mire near Abisko, Sweden - III_Palsa_N2_3 | ecosystem: Environmental > Terrestrial > Soil > Palsa > Peat permafrost | place: Sweden... | reverse complement strand
CGGCATCGTCGGCGAGGTGGACGTGCTGCGCGCCCTGGTCAGCGGGGGCAAGACGCTGGACTCGTCCATCCTCGAGGTGGTCGAGGACGACTACGCGACGGTCACGCCAAACACCAAGATCGAGCTCTTGCAGGGCGTCTTGGCCGACGCCAAGGTCGCCATCGTCGAGGACGGTGACGAGGTGGTCGGCATCGTGACCAAGATCGACCTCATCGATTTCCTCGCCCGGCGGAACTCCGTGCCGGTTCCGCCCGCTCATCCTCCGCTCACGTAGCGGACGTCGATCCACTGCTGTACGCCGTTGGGGAAGGCCACGAACACGTGGTGCGACGACACTTGCAACACCGTCCCCGGGTAGCGGTTTCCGTCGGCCCAGTGCACGAGCACCGGCGCTCCCGGCGCGAAGGCGTGGACGGGCTGCGCCGCCGGAGGGGGAGCGACCGCAGGAGGCTGGCTCGTCACGCGCTGCGGAACGGCCGCGGCGGCGGACGGAGAAGGCGACTGGACGGCCGGTGGGAGCTGGCTCTTCGTGGCCATGACGCTCGCGGCCAGCGGCGAGACGGCGGCGGGCACGGCGCGGGCGGGATCGTCCAAGTCATCGCGCCGGACCGTCTTGGCGTAGGGGTCGGGCAGGGCGTTGACGATGCTGCGGGGCCGCGTGGCGGGCGGCACCACCGAGGCGTGCGCGACGGGAGTCCCGCACGCGGCGCAGAAACGCGACTGCGCGACGAGGGTCGCCCCGCACTTGGTGCAGCTGGCCATGGCGACAGTTTCCCACGACGACTGCTCGCAGCGATAGGGTCGCAGGAGTAGGCTCGGGAGAGGCGTGACGGTCCAACGACAGGACACGGGGATGGTGGGGGCGGGGCTCGAGGCCCGCGTTGCACATCTCGAGGACGAGCTGGCGGACACGAAGGTGGCGTTCCGCACGGTCGTGGAGCGCTCGTCGAACGCGCTCCTTCTTTATCGCGAGAGCCGCGTCGTGCAGGTCAACGCGCCGTGCGTCGCGCTGCTCGGGTACGCTGGCGCGGGCGATCTGGTGGGATGCGACGTGACCTCCATCGTTCATGCGTCCGACGTGCTGGCGACGCAGGAGCGACTGCTCGCGACACACTCGACCGGGCCGGCCACGCCGGGGGCGCTACGGAGCATGCGCTTTCTCTGCCGCGATGGGAGCCAGCGCACCGTGGAGGCGAGCGCGACCGCGCTTGTCGTCGACGGCGCGCCGTCGGTGCTGATCGTCGCGCGCGACCCCGCCGAGCCGAAGCGCATCGACCTCAAGGCCCTGCAAGCCGATCGCATGGCCGCGCTGGGGACGCTGGCCTCCGGCGTCGCCCACGAGGTCAACAACCCGCTGGGCTTCACAGTGGCCAACGTCGCCTTCGCGCTCGAAGAGCTGAGCCGCATGGAGACCGAGCTGGAGCCGGCCGAGGACGAGCCGAACGGGGGCACGGAGGCGCGTCTGGCCGGCCTGCGTGGGCGGTTGTCGCCCGTGCTGGAGGCGCTGCAAGAGGCCCGGCAGGGGAGCGAGCGCGTGCGCCTCCTGGTGCGCGACCTGAAGATGTTCGCCGGCGGTGAGGTCGCGCGCGCCGTACACGTCGACCTCCGGCGCGTCATCGAGTCGGCGCTCAACATGGCGTACAGCGCCATGCGGCACCGGGCGCGCCTGGTGAAGGACTACCGCGCCACGCCGACCGTGGCCGGCAACGAAGCGCGGCTCGTGCAGGTGCTCCTCAGCCTCTTCGTCAACGCCGCGGAGGCCATTCGCGAAGGCGATCCCGACCGCCAGGAGATCCGCGTAGTCCTCGCTGCCGAGCCGCTGGGTTGGTGCCTGGTCGAAGTGTCGGACACCGGACGGGGCATCGCGCCCGAGCATCTGACGTGCGTCTTCGATCCGTTCTTCAGCACCAAGCCCGGAAGCGGCACCGGCCTCGGGCTCAGCATCTGCCACGCCGTGGTGGCGGCCATGGGCGGTGACATCTCCGTCGAGTCCACGCTGACCAAGGGGAGCACGTTCCGGGTCAGGCTCCCCCTCGCCACGGAGGAAGGTCCGGTCGCGCCGACCAAGAGAGCCTCCATCCGGCCGACGCGGCGCGCGCGCGTCCTGGTGGTCGACGACGAGCCGATGATGGCGCGCGCCGTCCAGCGCATGCTCTCCAGCGAGCACGACGTGGATGCCATGACCGACCCGCTCGCCGTGCTGGAGCGCCTGCGCTCGGGGGTCCGTTACGACGTCATTCTGTGCGACCTGATGATGCCGACGCTGACGGGGATGGACGTTTACGAGGCGGTCCTCTCCATCGACCCGGAACTGGCGCAGGGCATGGTCTTCATGACGGGCGGCGCCTATACGCCACGGGCGGCGGAGTTTCTCGAGCGAATCGAGAACCCTCACCTCGAGAAGCCGCTGGATCGCGCCGCGCTCCACGCCGTCCTCCGCGGACAGCTCTCACCGTAGCTTCACCCAGCGCTGCATCTCGGCGTCGAAGCCCCCCATGTCCACCACGCGCGCGCGCTCGAGGCGCAGCCCCGCCGCGAGCGCCGACGACCGAGAGCGCTCCGGCCAGGGCGCGATCCACACCAGACGACCTCCCGGCACCAGCACCGCCGCCGCGTGGGCCACGAAGCGGTCGAGCATGTCCGAGAGGCCGGCGGTGCGCGACGCGCGGCGTCCCATGGGTGGGTTGGTGATGATGAGGGTGACGCCCTCCGGCGCCCGAGCCAGCGCGTCGCCCGGCTCCAGCGTGGCCTCCACGCGCGCCGCGGCGAGGTTGGCGCGCGCGGCGTCGAGGGCACGTGCGTCGACGTCGCTCCCGTGCAGCGCGCGGTAGGCGCCGAGCAAGGCCCGCTCGACCAGCTCCGCGCCCGAGCCGACGAAGGGATCCCACACCACGTCGTCCTCGCGCGCGCCCGCCACCCGCGCCAGCGCCGCGGCCAGGCTCGGATGCGACGCCGCGGGCACGTCGCGGCGACGCCAGGCAAAGCGCGGATCCTCCAGCGCACGGGGCGACAGCGAGACGTCGAGCCGGCCCGCCCGCGACTCGACCCGCACCTCCCAAAGCGACGCCGTCGGATCGTTCACCAGCTCCGGCGACAGCCGCGCGATGGCGCTGGCCGTTCGCCAGGTGGCCGCCCGCCGGTGCCCTCCCTCCGCCCAGGCCAGGCGATAGCGCGGAGCCCCCACCGTCCACGTCGACAGCACGGCGCGCGCGGCGTCGCCGGCCACCGCGCGGGCGATGGCGTCCTCCTCGGGTTCCCCTTCCCGCGGCGGCTCGGCGACCAGCGGGAAGCGGAACCCGAGCATGGTGCGGGCCGCGAACAGCGCCTGCATCGGCCCCACCAGGCGCGCATGCACGCGACCCGCCTCGCCGGGGTGAACCTGGTCCACCGCCGCGATCCGCGAGAGCTCGTCGACGAGGAGATCCTCCACGCCTCGCCGGGACAGGACCGAGAGCTCCACCGGCCGGGCGGGCGCCTGGCTGGCGTCGATGCGTCCCCGCCCTCCGCGCGACTGCGTCCGCTCGATCATCAAGGTCGCCTGCTGACCGATGCGCGCGAGCTCAGCGTCGTCCGCGACGGAGGCCTCGCGAAGAAGAGGCAGCGAGCGCTCGCTTCCGACCTTGCCCAGCGACGCGGCGATGGAGCGGCGCATCTCCGGACGTGGGTCGCGCTCCCAGGTCCCCAGCAGCGCCTCCTCGACCTGATCACCCTCCGGGCCGCGCGCGTGGCCGAGGGCGATGGCCGCGTTGCGACGCGTCTTCGCGTCGGCGTCGGTCAGCGCCGCAAGCAGAGCCACCCGCGCCCGCCCGTCACTCCCCAGCCGCCCGAGCACGCGCACAACGCGCGCCCGCAGCGAAGGCGCCGAGGTCTGCAAGCGCGCCAGCAGCCCCTCCACGGCGCCGCTCCCCAGGCGCACGAGGGCCCTCTCGGCGTGCTTCTCCGCGGCGTCGTCGACCAGCAGATCGACCAGCGCGTCGAGGTCGTAGGCCCGGGGAGTGAACCCGGGATCACGAACGGCTTCGGGAAGAGGTCTTCGCGGCAAGGGGGGGGGCGAGAGCTTGCGCGGTGTGGGCGGGCGCGTAAAGATCGAGTTCGTCTTGGTGACGGGCATCGACGCACGTGTCCTCATGGCGATCTATGGCGGATCGCACGGCGTCTGGGCGCCGCCGATGATCGCTGCCACCCTGCTCGGCGAAGGGTGGACGTGCCTCGCGCTTCTCCCTCTCCTGGCGTGGCCGCGCACGCGGCGCTTCGCCGTGCTCCTCGGCGCCGGCATCCTGACGCAGGCCATCCTGGTCAAGGCGCTGAAAGAGGTCTTCGGGCGTGTGCGGCCCTGGATCGCGCTGGGCCTCCCCGCCCCCATCCGTTCGCCGCACGACCCCTCGTTTCCCAGCGGGCACGCGGCGGGCTGCTTCTGCGTGGCGGTGTTTCTCGCCGTGGCGCTGCCCGTCGCCTGGCCCCATCGGCGCACGCAGGCCTGGGCGCTGGTGGCTCTGGCGGCGACGCTCGCCCTACTCATCGCGCTGTCGCGCGTCTATCTCGGGGCGCATTTCCCCGGCGACGTGGTGGCCGGCGCGCTCCTCGGGGCGCTGGTCGGAGGGCTGGCCGGAGGCCTCTACGCGCGGGGACGCTCGGGAGTGGAATACGCCGCGAAAAAGGGCTAAACGTCGTCGGCCTTGCGCATCGCCCTCCAGCTCGCCTGCTTGCTCGCACTCCTCGCCGCCGTCGGAGGCTCGTCGGGTTGCCGGGACTCCAGCGCCAAGGTCGCGGAGGTGACGGGCTCCGGGTCGACTGCGGCGGTCGAGGTGAAGGACGTCGTCCTCCCCGGCATCGACACCAGCGCGATGACCCCGCGCGAGCGCCATGAATACAGCTCCCTGGTGACCGATCTCCTCGCCCCCTGCCCCAACGTGCCGGTCTCGATCGCGCAATGCGTGCAGGAGAGAAGAACGTGCAGTGCGTGCGCGCAGGCCGCCAAGTCCATCGCCCACGCCGTGCGCGAAGGGGCCTCGGAGGAGCAGATCCAGGCCGCGTTCAAGAGCCGCTACGACCCTGCCGGGGTGAAGACCATCCCCCTCGCCGGCTCTCCAAGCAAGGGGCCCGACGACGCCAAGGTCATCCTGGTGGAGTTCGCGGACTTCGAGTGCCCGCATTGCCGCGCCGCTGTGCCGATGATCGACGCGGTGCTCGCTGCGCACGGCGACAAGGTGCGCCTGGTCTACAAGTTCGTCGCGCTGCCGATGCACGTGCGCGCCGAGCCCGCCGCGCGCGCGGCCTGGGCCGCCGGCCAGCAGGGGAAATTCTGGGAGATGGAGCATCTCCTGTTCGAGCGGCAGGATCACCTCGAGCAGGGCGATCTGGAACGTTACGCGCACGTCCTCAAGCTCGACCTCGCCAAGTGGAAGGTCGACATGGACTCCCCGGCAGCGAAGGACCGGATGGAAGAGGACCACCGCTTGTGGGAGGATCTCAAGCTCAAGGGCACCCCGACGGTCTACGTCAACGGTCGCGAGCTCGATCTGGAGGCCGACGAGATCCTCGAAGAGCGCGTCGCGGCCGAACTCGGCGTTCCTCCTGCCGGCGCCTCGTCGGCGTCCGCCGCAGCGGCGCCCGAGCCATCCGCCGCCGCGAGCGGCGCGTCGCACTGAGCCCCCGGCGATGAAGCTGCGCGCTGCTCTCTTCGTGCTGCCGCTCGGATACGCTCTGCTCGCCGGGTGCGGTAGCGCGACGCAGTCTCCCGTCACCGCCAGCGAACAGGACGTCGATCTTCCCGGGGTCGACACCAGCCAGTTCACCCCGCGCGAGCGGCACGAGCTGTCGGTCTTCGTGCGCGAGCTTCCCGCTCCCTGCAAGGACGTCGCGGTCCCCATCGGGCAGTGCTTAATCGAAAAGCGAGCGTGCGCGGCGTGCCTCCCCGCCGCGCAGGCCATCGCCAAGGCGGTCCGTGAGGGGATGTCGCACGAGCAGGTCACCGACATCTACAAGGAGCGCTTCGACGTGACCTCGTCGCGGAGCATCTCGCTCACCGGGTCGCCCTCGCGTGGTCCGGAAGACGCCCCCGTCGTGGTGGTGGAGTTCGCCGACTTCGAGTGTCCCTTCTGCCAGAAGATCGCGCCGGAGCTCGACGAGCTGTGGGAGAAGCGCAAGGATAAGGTGCGCTTCGTCTACAAGTTCATGCCCCTATCCATGCACCCGCACGGCGAGATCGCCGCGCGCGCGGCCATCGCGGCGGACATGCAGGGCAAGTTCTGGGAGATGCACAAGTTGCTCTTCGCCAACGGACAGCACCTCGAGCAGAGCGACCTGGAGAAGTACGCCGCCTCGATCGACCTCGACGTCACGCGCTTCCGCGCCGACATGCGGTCGCCCGCCGCCAAGGAGCACATCGACGCGGACCGCAAGCTGGCCGACGATCTCCAGGTGAAGGGCACGCCGACCCTCTTCATCGACGGCCGCGAGTACGACTCCAAGGTCGACTTGGGCGAGTGGCTGGACCAGGAGATTGCCGTCCGGAAGTGAGTGCGGTAACGCTGCCGGCACGTGAGGTCGCTGGCGCTGGACGGATGCGGGTGCTTCCCCACCGGGCGGCATTACGCCGGCATCGCCCACCTGCTGCGCGCGGTGACACGCGGGCTGGTCGAGGAGCTGGCGCACGACGCTCCCTGGGCTGCCTTGCCGATCGCGCTGATCGACGTGGAGACGACGGGCAAGGACGCGTCGGTCGATCGCGTGGTGGAGATCGGCATCGTGCTCTCGCGCGACGGGGTGATCGTCGAGCGCCGGAACTGGCTGGTGAACCCCGGGCGGTCCATCCCCGCAGAGGCCAGCGAGGTTCACAAGCTGACCGACGACGACGTCAAGGACGCGCCCTCGTTCGCCACGGTCGCTGCCGAGGTGACGGCGATGCTGGCAGGATGCGTGCCCGCCGCCTACAACGCGGCCTTCGACAAGGCCTTCCTCACCAACGAGCTGGCGCGCGCCGGGGTGACGTTGCCTCGCGAGGTGGAGTGGCTGGATCCGCTGGTGTGGGCGCGCGAGCTTCAGCAGGGGGAGAGGTCGCGCGCCCTCGGCGAGGTCGCCGCCCGCCTGGGAATCGCGCTCGACAACGCCCACCGCGCCAAGGACGACGCCGAGGCCGCTCTGAAGGTCCTTCTGGCGCTGGGACGTGACGTGCGTGTTCCTCGAACCTACGGGGCTCTGGTGTCCGAGCAGCGTCGCCTGTCCCTGGCCCAGGCCGACGAGCGGCGTCTGAAGTGGCGTAACAGCTAACCTTTTGCGCACTGTGCCCGGGGCGTTTTGCCATATAGTGCCGCGTACGCTGCGACTGCGGAGGTACCCATGACGGACAAGGCCACGATCCAACTGGGAGATACCAAGCTCGACGTGCCGGCCATCGTCGGGACGGAGGACGAGCACGCCATCGACGTCGCGCAGCTCCGCGCGAAGACCGGGTACGTGACGCTCGACCCGGCGTTCATGAACACCGCGTCGACCAAGAGCTCGGTCACCTTCATCGACGGCGACAAGGGAATTCTCCGCTATCGAGGCATCCCCATCGAGCAGCTCGCCGAGAAGTCCAGCTTCGTCGAGGTCGCCTACCTGCTCATCTACGGCAACCTCCCCAGCGAGACGCAGCTCATGGACTGGAGCGAAAAGCTCACGCGCCATTCGCTGCTCCACGAGGACATGAAGCACTTCTTCGAAGGCTTCCCGGCCACCGCGCACCCGATGGCCATCCTCAGCGCCATGGTGACCGCCCTCTCCAGCTACTACCCGGATGCGCTCGACGTCGACAACGTCGACCTGCGCGACATTACCATGGCGCGGCTGATGTCCAAGGTGCGCACCATCGCCGCCTTCGCCTTCAAGAAGTCCATCGGGCAGCCCTTCGTCTATCCGAAGAACTCGCTCACCTACTGCGCGAACTTCCTCAACATGATGTTCTCGGTCCCCGCCGAGGAGTACGAGGTCGACCCCGAGCTGGTGAGGGTGATGAACCTGCTCCTCATCCTGCATGCCGACCACGAGCAGAACTGCTCGACCAGCACGGTGCGCGTGGTGGGCTCCAGCCGAGCCAACCTCTTCGCCTCCATAAGCGCCGGAATCTGTGCGCTCTGGGGGCCGCTGCACGGCGGCGCGAATCAGGAAGTGCTGGAGATGCTCATGGCCATCCACAAGGACGGCGGCAGCGTCGACAAGTACGTGAAGCTGGCCAAGGACAAGAACAGCCACTTCAAGCTCATGGGCTTCGGCCACCGCGTGTACAAGAACTTCGATCCGCGGGCGAAGATCATCAAGGCCGCCGCCGACCAGGTGCTGACCAAGCTGGGCAAGGCCGACCCGCTCCTCGACATCGCGAAGTCGCTCGAAGAGGCGGCGCTGAAGGATCCCTACTTCGTGGAGCGAAAGCTCTACCCCAACGTCGACTTTTACTCGGGCCTCATCTACCGGGCGATGGGCTTTCCCACCAACATGTTCACCGTCCTCTTCGCGCTCGGCCGTCTCCCCGGCTGGATCGCGCACTGGAAGGAGATGATGGAGGACCCCACCACCAAGATCGCCCGACCCAGGCAGATCTACACCGGCTTCACCATTCGCGATTACGTTCCCATGGAGGAGCGGGCGTAGTCTCGCGGAGGCGCGTTCAGCGCGCCAGCCAGGGCAGCCAGCGGTCGGTGATCCACTCGCCCGCCAGCATCCACTCGATGATGGCGAGGCACAGGAACGGCCCGAACGGCAACCTCGCCGCCAGCACACCTTCGCCCGGCTCGGTGGCGAGCGGGTCGGCCTCCAGCAGCGCCATCGCTTCCGCGTCGCCCTCGGCCGCGGCCTGCTGGATCTCCTCGCGGTCCTTGCGCACGCTCTCGGGCTCCTCGATCTTCCCCTTGACGCCGTAGACGACGAGCGCGGCCAGCGTGGCCTGCATGGCGCCGGCGAAGATGGCGAACGCCACCGACGGCCAGCCGAACCAGGCCCCGGCGAGCATGGTCAGCTTCGCATCGCCAAGCCCCATGCCGGGCCGGCCGCGCAGGGCCTTGTAGCCCACCACGAACGGCAACCACACCGCCACGAAGCCCACGCCGGCACCGAGGAGAGCGTCGCCCCAGCCGAGGTCGCGCAAGCTCGGCGTGAGAAGGCCGAAGAGCGTGCCGCCGAGGGTGATGGCATCCGGCAAATACATGTGCTCCGCGTCGATGAAGGCCGCCGCGAGCAGGGCCATGGCCAGCGCGAAGTCGGCCAGGAAGATGGACCCCGCGTGCACCAGCGACGTGCTGGCCGGCAGCGCCCGGACGATGACCTCGAGCACCGCCAGGGCGAGGAGACCGCTCAGCCCCTCCACGACCAGGTAGCGCGGCGAGATGGGCACGCCGCAGCAGCGCGCCTTCCCTCGAAGCAGCAGCCACGACACGATGGGGACGTTGTCGCGAGCCGCCACTGGCGCGCCGCACCCGGGACAGTGCGACGCCGGACGCACGACGCTCATCTCGCGGGGCACCCGATAGACCACGACGTTGACGAAGCTCCCCCACAGGGCCCCCCACACGAACGCGAAGACGCGCAGGAAGGGGAGCGGCAGGTCGAGCTCGGAGAGCGTCATGCGGTGAGTGCCGTCGAGGCTAGCAGCGAGGCGCAATGGTGCGTGACTCGCGCGAAAATTCGCGGTACGCGCCAAGCTGCGCACCGTCCGCCGCGATGCTTCTGTCCATCAACCCCGATCACCCGGAGCCACGGAAGATTCGCCGCGCGGTCGACGCCCTCGCCGATGGCGGCGTCATCGCCTACCCGACCGACACGGTCTACGGTCTGGGGTGCGACTTCACCAGCAAGCACGGCGTGGAGCGCCTCTACCACATCAAGGGGATGGAGCGTTCGCACCCGCTCGCCTTCGTCTGCCCCGACCTATCGGACATTGCGCGCTACGCCGTCGTCGACAACCAGGTGTACCGAGTGCTGCGGCGATTCCTTCCCGGCCCCTACACCTTCATTCTCGAGGCCACGCGCGACGTACCCAAGATCGTGCAGATGAAGCGCAAGCAGGTGGGCATCCGCGTCCCCAAATGCGAGGCCACGCGGGCCCTGGCACGCGAGCTCGGCCGACCCATCATCTCCACCACGGCAGCCCGAGCGGGGGAGGATCCCTACGTCGACCCGCACGAGATTGACGCGACCTTCCGGGGACTTGCCATGGTCCTCGACGGGGGTACGGGCGGGCTGGTGCCCACCACCGTGATCGACCTGACGCGCGTGCCGCCGGAGGTGGTGCGCGAGGGCGCCGGCCCCGTGGATGAGTTCAGGCCTTAACCACCCGGTCCCTCCGAGCCGTCTCCTGGGTCGGAGGAATGTCCCATGACTGCGACCGCAGTTTCGTCCTTTGTCGCGCCCGAGTCCTCGGCGGTGCCCCCTCCGCGGGTACTGCTGGTCGACGACGACGAAGTGCTGCTTCGCTCGTATGCCCGCGCCCTCAGCGGCGAGGGCTACGAAGTGGAGACGCACCTCGACGGCGAGTCGGCCCTCGAGGCGATGAACGTGCGCAGCTTCGACGTCGTCCTCAGCGACCTCGACATGCCTCGGCTTGGTGGGTTGGCACTCCTGGAACGGATCCGCGCCCACGATCTCGACGTGCCGGTCGTGCTCATCACCGGCTGTCCGACCCTCGACACCGCCATCGCCGCCATCGAGCACGGCGCGCTCCGCTACGTGCCCAAACCCGTGGACGCCAGCAAGCTGCGCACCATCACCGCCGACGCGGTGCGGTTGCATCGTCTGGCCAAGGCCAAGCGCAACGCGCTGGACCTGGCGGGCGAGGACGACAAGCTGGTCGGCGACCGCGCCGGCCTCCTCGGCAGCTTCGGCCGCGCCCTCGACTCGCTGTGGATGGCGTACCAGCCCATCGTGTCATGGTCGAAGCGCAACGTCTTTGGCTACGAAGCGCTCCTGCGCTCGCGCGAGCCCTTGCTCCCGCACCCCGGGGCCATGCTCGACGCAGCCGAGCGTCTCGACCGCCTGCACGATCTCGGACGCACCATTCGCGCGCGCGCGGTCGATCCGGTGGGCTCCATGCCGGAAGGCGTGGCGCTGTTCGTCAACCTGCACACGCGCGACCTCCTCGACGAGGACCTGTACGATCCCGAGCGTCCCCTGGCGCGCATCGCCAGCCGGGTCATCCTGGAGATCACCGAGCGCGCGAGCCTGCACGACGTGCGCGACGTGCAGGGCCGCGTGGCGCGGCTGCGGGAGATGGGCTTCCGCATCGCGGTGGACGATCTCGGCGCCGGTTACGCCGGTCTGACCAGCTTCTCGCAGCTCGAGCCCGAGGTGGTGAAGCTCGACATGTCGCTGGTGCGTGACTGCGACAAGCAGCCCAAGAAGCTGACCCTGGTGCGCACCATGATCAGCATGTGCAGCGAGCTCGGGATCCAGGTCGTCGCCGAGGGCATCGAGACCGGCGAAGAACGCGACGCCATCGTGTGGGCGGGCTGCGATCTCCTGCAGGGGTATCTCTTCGCCAAGCCGGGGACCGCCTTCCCGGGCATCACCTGGTAGGTCCCGGCGATCGCTAGGTCCCCAGTGTCATCGTGTCGCGATCGAAGCGACCGGTCTCGTCGGGCGTCTCCTCCTCGGAGCCGCCCTCGCGGTCGAAGGCCTCGCGGAAGAAGGCCACCAGCTCGTCGCGACGGGCCTTGGCGTCGGCGCGTCCCATCTCGATGAGGCGCCGGCAGAACGGCCCGTCGAAGAGCAGGTAGCTCGCCAGGTCCGCCTCGGCCTGCACGCCCAGATCGAGCACGTTGAAGAGGCGGCGCGTGAGGATGGGATCGCCGCGCAGCTCCCCTCGTTTCAGGTGGTCGTCGGCCAGCTTGCCGATGTCCTCGCTCGGCCTCACGCGCACGCAGTTCACGTAGCGGTACTCCTGCGCGCGGCGCTTGCGGGCCTCGGCGCTCACCGCGTCGACGAATCCCGGTCCGTAAGCGCGCGTCCCGTCGACGATGACGTTGTTGATGCGCGTGAGCAGCTCGATGTCCACGTCGACGTGATCGAGGAGAAACGCGTTGAGGACCTTGCCGAGGAGGAACGCCGCCCCCGGCACACGCGCGCGCTCCTGGTGACCGGCCTCGCGCACCACGCGACCCTCCACCTCGCGGGAGCTGCCGATGGCGAAGATGTGCGTCGCCCCCAGGCGTAGCGCCGGGGCGATGGGCGTGTTCTGGCGGAGGCCGCCGTCGAGGTAGAGCTCCCCGTCGATGCGCACCGGCGGAAAGAGGAGGGGGATGGCGGCGCTGGCGAGGGCGTGGTGCGGACCGATGCGATCGGCGCGGAAGAGCGTGCGCGGCGGCGCGGCGGCGGGGATGGTGAGATCGGGAGAGGTCTGCATGAAGACCACCGTCCGTCCCGTCGAGACCTCGGTGCACGATACGGTGAGCGCGCGAAGCATGTGCTTTCGCAGGCACCGCGACACGGCGCGCCAGCTCACCTCGCGTTCTACCAGGGCAGCCATCGGTCGCACGTCGAAGAGGCCGTACCCGTCGCCCCCGCCCAGCAACACCCGCGGCAGCGTCACCACTTGCCGCACGCCGAAGCCGAGCACGTGGGTGAGCTCCAGCTCGCTCCACAGCTCGACCAGCCTGCGCATGCCCAGCACGGGATCGCCGAGGTGCGCGGCGAGGAAGCTGGCGTTGATGGCGCCGACGCTGGTGCCGCAGAGGATGTCGATCTTCGGCGGCGCGCCGAGCATGCGCGTCAGCTCGTCGAACACGTACCAGAGGACGCCCACCTCGTACGCGCCTCGCGCTCCCCCTCCGGAGAGAATGATGGCCACCCGGCGCTTGCCGCGCGGCGGACTCGTCGTGCTGGTCATGCGGTCTCCGGGCCTCCGGGGCCCGCTGCGTTCTGCGGTTGCGCATGGCCTCTCGACGAGGACATCGAGGCCTGGCGTGTCCCGGTCAGGAGGGCGGCGTTGACCGGTCGCTGGATGAAGAGCTTGCGCATGCGCACGTCGCGTACGTTGTTCATGAGCGCGCGGGCGTAGTCGACCGCGCGATGGCGGGCGCTGGGCGCCTGCGGCGAGCCGGCGCGCTCCAGCGCCTCGGCGCACAGCAAACGGATCTCCAGGCCGTACTCGCAGCCCTGGAGGTTCTCCACCGCGCCCAGGGCGGTGGTGGCGAGGAGCGTCGCCGCGTGCGTCTCGCCGAGATCGATGCGCGCGGCGGCCTCGATGGCCATAGCGTAGAAGTGGAAGGCCACGAGCGCCATCCTCTCCGCGGCGTGCCGGGCCTCCAGCGCATGATGGATGGCCTGCGGCGGATCGTGGCGCGCGCGGGCCAGCAGCGCTCGCACCACGCTCTCGTGGGTTCTGTCGTAGGCATTCTCCGTGGCCGAGTTCAGCGCACCGGCGTCGCGTAGACACACCTCGGCCGCGGCCACGTCGCCCAGCTCGATCATCACCAGCGCGCTGACCGTGAGCGTGTCGGCCCAGCCGTCCTGGTCTCCGTAGCGGTCGTGGGCCTCGCGCGCTCGCTTCATGTAGGCGAGGGCCCTGGCCACGTCGCCGACGCGGAAGTACGCGTGGCCGATATTGGTCAGCGTCTTGGCCACCTGGAAGCGCCCGCCGATAGAGAGGTCGATCTGGATGGACTCGAGGGCAAGGGCGACGGCGTCCTCGTACCGGCCCTGGACGAACATGGCGAAGGCGAGCGCGTTCTTCACGCGCGCCTCCGCCCGCCGCGCGCCGCATTTCCGGAAGATGGCGATGGCGTCGACGTAGGCGTCCACCGCTTCGCGCACGCGTCCGACCCGGCGCAGCAGGATGCCGCGCGATCGCAAGACCTCGCCCCGGAGGCGCGGCGGAACCGACGCCCCGTCGGCCGGCGGATCGAAGGCCGCGAGCGCGCGATCGCAAGCCGCCAGGGCTCCCTGCACATCCCCCAGCTCGCGCAGAAAGTCGCTCACCAGGGCCTCGGCCTCCACCTCGTAGGCCGGCACCCGCGCGGCGTGCGCCACCTCGGCCGCACGCAGGGCAAAGCTCGAGCCCCGGACCAGGTGCCCCTCGTCGAAGTCGTAACGCGCGCTGCGCAAGAGACCGAGGCACACCGCCCTCGGCGACTTGCTGCCTCGCACGATGCGGCGGAGCGCCTCGAGGTGCGAGAGGCGCTCGCGACGCCTTCCCAGCGTGCGGTACGAGCTCTCCAGCGCCGCGTGGCCGGCGATCCGTCGCTTGTCGGTCGGCCCGAGGTAGGCGAGCGCCCGCAGGTAATAGCGTATGGCGAGGGGGATCTGGTGGCTGGTGCGCGCCGCGTCGGCCGCCTCGAAGTAGAAATGGGCCGCGCGATCGTAGCTCTCGCCGCGCGCCAGGTGCCGGGCGACGATGGCCGCCGAGACGCCGCGCGCCAGGGAGGTCCCCGCCAGGTGCGTCCCCAGGGAACGGTGCATGTGCACGCGCCGCTCGGGAGCGAGCGCCGCGCAGGCAACGTCGCGCATCAAGGGGTGGCGGAAGTCGGTGAGCTCCCCCTTGCGGTCGCAGAGGCCCCGGGCGCAGAGGCGCACCACCGCTTCGTCGTCCACCCCGCGGGTCAGCTTGCGGACGTCTGCGAGCGAGAGCGGCCCCCCGGCGATGGCCAGCCAGTCGACCACCGCGTGCTCCTCGTCCGGGAGCTCGCGCAGGCGGTCGCCGAGGAGCTGCTCCAGCGTGGAAGGGAGCGCGTCGAAGTCCGCGTCGGCGCGATCGGTACGGCCGAGGACGGCGACTTGCTCTCCAGCCGGCCCTTCGATCTCGCGGATCTCCAGGGCGCCTCGCTCGAGCAAGGCGTCGACCATTTCCAGCAGGAAGAAGGGGTTACCGCCCACACGCGGGAGCAGGTCGCCGCAGATCCGACGCGCTCCGTCGCGCACGCCGAGGCGAGTCTCCACCAGGCGCACCTGCTCGTCGGTGGACAGACCGCGGAGCTCGGTGCGCATGACGCCTTCGACCAGGTGGAGAACGCGGTCGTCCGGCCGGGTGACCAGCAGCACGAAGACCGGCAGCGGATCATTGGAATGCACGGCGTCGCTGAGGACGTCGAGGCTGGCCTTGTCCGCCCACTGCAAACCTTCGACCACCAGCACCAGCGGCTGCACGAGAGCGATGGCGGCGAGCAGATTGCGCACCCCGGCCAGGATGCTCTTCCTTCGTGCGTGCGCATCTTCGTCGCCGGCCCCGGTCTGTCGGTTGGTGGCCAGCTCGGCGAGGCGCGCCACCATGGGGCTGGTGGCGTCGGAGCCGGCTGCGGCGCCTCCCCCGGCCCGCGCGATGAGGCTGGCCACCTCTTCGAACGGCTCGTCGCCGGTGGTCCCGATGGTCGCACGCACCAACTCGGCGATGGTGGCGTAAGGAACCTCCATCTGCACCGGAGTGCACTCGACGTGGACCAGGCGCGCGTTCGGCGGTAGCTCGGAGAGAAACGTGGCCACCAGCGCGGTCTTGCCGATGCCCATCTCGCCGACCACCGCCCGCGAGGCGAGGTGTCCCTGTCCGCCGCCTCCGCTCACCGCTTCGTGGTACGCCGCGTGGAGATCCGCCTTCTCGGCATCGCGCCCCACCAGATCGCTGGAGCTGTTCTGCATCTCGGCCAGCCGCTCCTCGCGCGAGAGGCTGCGCTCCAGCGCGTAGATGCGCATGGTGGGCGGCAGGTCCGGGGCCGCGGTCACGTCGAAGACGAGGCTCGGCGCGTCGCCCCACAGGAAATCGCGTCGCACCAGGCGGTACACCCCGCCCGCGACCCAGGTGCGGCCCATGGGCGTCGCTCGCCCGAGCGCGTCGGCGATGTACGTCGCGGGATCGTGCAGCACGTAGCGCACCAGGTGCCCCTGGGGATCACGCGTGCCGCTGGCGATGCCGCGCACGATGCCGATGGCGGTCGCCACCGGGGTCGGCAGGTCTTCCCCGAAGCCGGCCACGGACTCGTGCACGTCGAGCGCGAGCCGCGTGGCGTCGATGGCCGCGCGCGAGGGGTTGCCGGTGAGCCCGGCGATGGCGCGCGCGCCGGCTTCGCCGGTCCATACCCAGCGCATGCCGCGCTTGAAGGCGAGGTCGTCGAGCATCCCGCGCAGCTGGTCGAGCATGCGCCGCGGCAGAGCCAGCGCTTCGAGTCCGTGCAGATGAAACGTCACCGCCGCCACGTGACGCACCTCGCGCGGACCGTCCGGAGCCGGCGCGCGCCGAGGGAGTGGCGTCTCCAGCTCGGCCGACAGCTCCGATTCGAGCTCCGCAGCCTCGGCCGCCCCTGCCAGGCGAGCGCTCGAACGGGCCTCGGACGGGCTGCGCGCGAGAGGCACGGCCGCCTGCGTGCGCGCATCGTCGGCGCGCATGGGGCGGGAGGGGTCCCGCGACGACGGCGGAGCGTGGCCGGCGCGCGCGTCTCGGGGCACCAGCTGGCCGAGGGTCGTCTCGAGGGTCGACGCGTCGATGAGCTCCCCCTGTTTGACGATGGCGCGGCCGATCGCCGCGGCGAGCTCGCGGCCGGTGGGAAAGCGCTCGTCGCGCGCGGCCGCGAGGGTTCGGAGGGCGATCTCCTCCAGCTCGGCGGGGACGTCGGCGGCGTAGGTCGTCGGCGGCTCGACGATGCCGGAACGCACGATGTCGAGCAGCGCCTCGCCCCCGAGACCGCCGTGGATGGGCCGACCGGCGAGGATTTCCCAGAGGATGACGCCGAGGGCGTAGAGATCGCTGCGCCGGTCGACGTTCTCGCCGCGTGCCTGCTCGGGGGACATGTAGCCGAGCTTCCCCTTGAGGACCCCTTGCTCGTCGGCGAAGAGGCGCGCGCTGGCGATGCCGAAGTCGGCGATTTTTACTCCTCCCTCGAAGGAGAGAAGGATGTTCTGCGGGCTCACGTCGCGGTGGACGATGTCGAGAGGCTGGCCTGCCTCGTCCTTCTTCTCGTGGGCGTAGTGCAATCCTTTCGCGGCCTCGGCGATGATCCAGGCGCCTACCCAGGGGTCGATGCGCGTCTCCTGCGCGCGCGCTGCGGACATGAGCCGCCCCAGGTCGCACCCGTCGACGTGCTCCATGGCGAGGAGCAGGCCCTCGTCGCCAAAGTCCTGGAACTCGTAGACCTGCACGACGTTCGGGTGGTTGAGGCGCGTCGCCAGGTGCGCCTCCTCGATGAACATCGACCGGAAGCGCCGCGATCCGCCGTGCGTCGGGAGGATGCGCTTGAGGACGAGGACCTTGTAGGTGCCCTCCGCGCCTCGCTTTTTTGCGAGAAAGACCTCTGCCATACCGCCGGCGCCAAGGCGGCGCACCACCTCGAATTGAGCGATCTCCTTCGGCGGGGGAAGAGGGAGCGAGGACTTGGACATCGTGAGCCTAGGAGATGACGGTCGAGGACGCGGACGGCATTCGCCGCCGCTAGAAGTGCGCTACTAGTCTACACTCCTTCTTCCCACGGCCGTCATGGGCGACCCTCCCTCCAACCGACCAGCGCCGACCGCGAGCGGAACGCTCGCCAAGACGCCGCTCCTCCATCTGCTGCTCTACGCGATGGACAAGAAGCTGACCGGGACGATGGAGATCTTCGCCCCGGACAAACGCAACGTGGTGATGCTCTTCGCCGAGGGTGAACCGTCCAAGGTCCGGACCAGTGAGCCGGTGGCCTATCTCGGTCAAGTGCTGCACGAGCTCGGTCACGTCGACGAGGAGCAATTGAACCAGTCGCTGGCCGAGCTTGCCAAGCTCAAGGTCGCGGGCCCGAAGCTCCATGGGGAAGTGCTCATGGAAATGGGGGTCATCGATCGGGCCAAGCTCCGGACCGGGCTCGCCGAGCAGATCGGCCGCAAGCTGAGGCACGCTGCCGGGATGCCCGCGGAATCGGCCTACGCCTACTACGACGGCTTCGACGCGCTGCGCGGATGGGGCGGGAGCGACTCTCGCGGCGTCGACCCCAGCCCTTTCCTCTGGGGGATGTTGCGTGAGTACACGCCCTGGGAGCACGTCAACGCGGCGCTGGCGAAGGTGGCGACCTCCCCGCTGCGCCTGGCGCGCGGCGCCGACATCGCGCGGCTGAAGCTTGCCCGCGAGGAGGCGGCCGCGGCCGAGCTCTTGCGCCTCCGCCCGCTGCGCGGCGTGGAGCTGGCCCGCGCGGCCACCCTCAACGAGCGCACCGGGCAGCTGCTCGCCTACCTCTTGCTGGTCACGCGTCAGGTCGACGTCCTTCCGCCGGCCAACTCCCTGCTTCCCTCCGGCCGGCGAATCTCCACGCCGTCGCCTCCCATATCCATGACGCCAAGGACGACGCCCACGCGCACGTCGCGTCCCCCCGTTCCGGCGAAGAGCACCCCGCCTCCGCCTCCGCCGAGCCTCTCGCCGGAGCACCTCGCGCGCTGGCTGGAGATCACCGACCGCGCCGCCAACATCGACCGCGCCGACTACTTCATGATGCTCGACATCGCGCGGGACGCGAAGCGCGAGGACGTCGAGACCGCGTTCTTCGCCCTGGCCAAGCGCTGGCATCCCGACCGCCTGCCTCCCGAGCTCGCGCCCATGCGTCTCCCTTGCTCGCGAGTCTTCGCGCGCATGAGCGAGGCGCACACCACGCTGACCGATCCGGAGTCGCGCAAGCGCTACATGAAGCTCGTGGCCGAGGGGAGCGGCTCGCCGGAGATGCAAGAGACGGTGGCCAAGGTCATCGAGGCGGCGCAAACCTTCCAGAAGGCCGAGGTCTTCCTGAAGCGCAACGACCTTGCGCAGGCCGAGACGTTCTGTCGACAGGCGCTGGAAGCGGACGCGACGCAGCCCGACTACCTGGCGATGTATGCCTGGCTCCTGTCCCTCAAGCCCGAGAATCAGTCTTTCGAGAAGACGGTGGAGAGCATCCGCATGCTCGACAAGGCCGTGGCGATGAACGACCTCTGCGAGAAGGCCTGTTACTGGCGCGGCATGCTCTACAAGCGCGTGGGCAAGCCCGACCTGGCCACCCGCGACTTCAAGCGCGTGGTCGATCTGAACCCTCGCAACATCGACGCTGCGCGCGAGGTGCGTCTTCACCAGATGCGCGGGGGTCGGGGAAGCAATCCACCTCCGCCGATGGCACGCTCGAGCACGCCGCCGCCCAAGGCCAAGTCCGCGGAGGCTCGTCAGAAGGGGGGGCTCTTCGGCCGCCTCTTCAAGAAGCCTTGACCGCTGGCGGGACTCCGGTGCGCGGCGGTCCCGTCGATGCGTCCGCCAGATGGCCGAACTCCGCGCGAAAGCGCTCGGGGCTGAGACTCACCGCCGCCGCCAGCTTCGCCAGCTCGCGCGGATCGTCGAAGTCCGCGCGCTTCAGGCGGAGCATGTACGCGTAGGCGATGCGATAGCGATCGCTGGCCACGTCCACCATGCGTACGCGCATGCGTCCCGTTCGGGGGTCCATGATCTCCTCGAAGGGGACGGGTTTGAAGCGCCCTTGCTGCATGGAGATGAGGGCATCGGTGCCGCCCTCGATGACGTACTTGGCGGCGCAATAGCCGAGGTCGCGCGTGTACTCCATGTCGAACGGGATGGGGTCGGCGCAGCGCAGCTCGTAGCCGATGTTCTTGGCGACGATGGTGGCGCGAACGCCGAGGTCGGCCAGGCGTTTCCGGACACGCGTCTTGCAGACGTCCCCGAAGCTGATCTCGTCGAGCCGGAGATGCCCGTGCTCGTCGCGCTCGGCCGTGGCCAGACCGGCCAGCTCGGCGGGAGGGACGATCTCGGCTAGCCCCTCCGCCAGCACCACCACGCCGTCGGAGCGACCGGCGGCGAGCCGCTTGACGACGGTGCCCGCCAGCGTATCGACGATGGCCGCGAGCGGGACCTCCTTGCCGCCGAACTCCTCGGGAATGAGGGTCAACGTCGCGCCCGCCGCCTTGCCGATGCCGAGCGCCAGGTGACCGGCTTTCCGGCCCATGGCCACGACGAAGTAAAAGCGCGAGGTGGTCTTGGCGTCGACCATCAGGTTCTGCACGATCTCCACCCCCACGTGGCGCGCGGTCTGGTAGCCGAAGGTCCAGACGTCGGGGGGCAAGTCCAGATCGTTGTCGATGGTCTTCGGTACGTGCACCACCCGGAGCGCGCCGGCAGAAGCTCGGGCCAGGTTGCGCGCGGAGTAGGCGGTGTCGTCCCCGCCGATGGTGACGAGCATTCCCACGCCCAGCCGCTCGAGGGACGCCAGGACACGCTCCATGTCCTCCGGGTTCTTGCTGGGGTTGGCGCGCGAGATCCCGATCCAGGACCCCCCGCGGAAGTGAATGCGGCTGGTGTCGGCGATGGTCAGCGGCGTGACGTGGGCGGTGTCCCCCTGCATCAGCCACTGGAAGCCCTCCTGGACGCCGATCACCTCGACGTCGGAGAGGCGCGCGCGAATGGTCGCGGCGCCGATGACGCTGTTGATGCCGGGTGCCGGGCCCCCCGCGACGACGATGGCCAGCTTGCCGTTTGCCACGAGATCCTCCGGGCGTAGTCTACCGGCGGCGAATGCCGTCCGCGTCCTGGATCGTCCCATGCCGGCTGCGAGTTCCACGCCGCCAGGTGAAGAGCGCCACGAGGAGCGCAGCGAGCGCGAGCATGACCGCCGCCCCCGCTCGCTCCAGGCGAGCGCGTCCGGCTCGCGCGCTCCGTTCCGAGGGCCCCGACAGGGGAAGCGTGAGCCTGAGCGCGCGCTGATCGGCGCGGAGGACGGCCTCCGCCCGCGCGATCCCGCCCGGTCCCACGATGCGCGCGAGGACGCGGTGACCCGGGGGAAAGGCGCTGAGGTAATAGAGCGTCAGGCCGATCTCGGTGGCGCCGGTCGGACAGGCGTAGGTCGCTTCGAGGAGGATCCCGTCGCCCTCGGTGAGCGACGACCCTATGTAGCCGGGGTCACACCGCTGGCCGTCCGCGTCGACGTCGACGCCGTCCAGCACGAAGGCCTGCAAGTCTTCGGGGCCCGAAGAGAGACCGACGCGCGGCTCGGTGCTGGCGAAGGTCAACCGCGCCTCGACGCGGCCCTGCGCGTCGACCTGGAGCTCGGCCATGCTGAGGCCGGGGGTGTGCGCGTGGCCCAGGCGTGGCAGAAAGAGCAGCGCGATGAGCCCCACCCCGATGCCCAAGCGCGTGCCCGGCCAGCCCCCGCGTTGACCATGGAGGAAGCCATCCGCCACTGGCGCGAGCACGGCTGGGCGCGCCTCGGCCGCGTGGCCAGCGACGATCAGCTGGCGGCGCTGCGCGCTCGCGCCGAGGACGTCATGCAGGGCCGCGTCGTTCACCCGGGGTTGTTCTTCCAGCACGACGCGCCGAACGGACGCTACGAGGACCTGGAGTTCGGAGAGGGATGGGTGGGGCCGAGCGACTCGTACCGCAAGATCGAGAAGCTGGAAGTCGACCCCGTCTTCCGCGCCTGGATCGAGAACCCCTTCTTCGAGCGCGTGGTGCGCGCCGTGCTGGGCGACGAGGTGGCCATCTACCGCGCCACGCTCTTCGGAAAGAGCGCGCGCGGCGGCACCAATCTCCCCTGGCACCAGGACGGCGGGAGCTTCTGGGGGCTGGATCGCGACCCGCGGCTCCAGGTGTGGACGGCGCTCGACGACGCTCCGATCGAGTCGGGATGTGTCGAGGTGGTGGACGCGAGCCATCAGGGCGGCCTGGCCACGCCGCTGGGGGGCACTCTCCCACCCGATGCCGTGGCTCGCGCCAACGCCGACCCGCGCAGGGTCGCGCTCCCCGCCCGGGCGGGCGAGGTCCTGCTCATCCACAACCACCTGTGGCATCGCTCCGGCAACAACGGCTCCGGCCAGCCGCGCCGCGCCTTCACCGTGGCGTACATCGATGCCGCGACGCGCTGCACCCGCAAGCGCCGCGCGCCGCGCACCTTCATGCGTGTCTTTCAGGGGGCCGCGGTGCGAAGCCGGGAGTGCTTGATGCCGTATCCGAAGTAGATGAAAAGCCCGATGACCAGCCAGACGCCGAGGCGCATCCAGTTCGGCCAGCCCAGTCCGAAGATCATCAACGCGCAGGTGAGGACGCCCAGGGTGGACACCAGCTGCACCGCGGGGACACGGAACTCCCGCTTCAGGCCGGGCTCCTTCACGCGCATCACCCAGGTGCCGATGCACACCAGGCTGAACGCAAAGAGCGTCCCGATGCTGGTCATGTTGCCGACGACGTCCTCGGGCACGAAAGCGCCGAAGATGCCCACGAAGACGAAGAAGAGCCAGTTCGACTTGTAAGGCGTGCGAAAGCGCGGGTGGAGGTCGGAGAACATCCGGGGCACCAGGCCATCGTGACTCATCGAGTAAAAAACCCGTGACTGGCCCATGAGCATGACCAGGATGACCGACGAAAAGCCCCCCAGGATGGCCACCGTGACCAGGTCGGACAGCCAGCCGTAGCCCGGCATGAAGGCGTCGATGGCCTTGACCACCGACGCCTCTTTCCCGACGGTGCGAAAGAACGACACCGGGGCGAGCCCGGTCAGCACGTGCGCGAAGAGAACGTAGAGCGCGGTGCAGATCACCAGCGAGCCGAGGATGCCGATGGGCATGTCCCGCCGGGGGTTCTTGGCCTCCTGCGCCGCGGTGGAGACCGCGTCGAACCCGATGAAGGCGAAGAAGACGATTCCCGCGGCGGTGACGATGCCCCTCCAGCCCCCGAAGTCGTGCACGATTCCTTCGCTGTCGGTGTAATGGGACGGCTCGGGAATGTACGGCGTGTGATTGGCGGGGCGGATGAAGTGCCAGCCCAGCACGATGATGAGCACCACCACGGTCACCTTCATCACCACGATGGCGCCGTTCACCCAGGCCGATTCGCGCATCCCGCGAATGAGGAGGAGCGTCAGCAGCAGCAAAATGAAGGGCGCCGGCAGGTTGATGATGCCGCGAACGCCGGTCACATCGTCGACCTGGAAGGGCGAGTGGCAGAAAGCGTAGGGGATGGCCGCGCCGAAGAGGCCCAGCAGCTTGTTGAGGTATTCGCTCCAGGCAATGGCCACCGTGGCCGCGCCCAGCGCGTACTCCAGCACCAGATCCCAGCCGATGATCCAGGCCACGAACTCGCCCATGGTGGCGTACGAGTAGGTGTACGCGCTGCCGGCGATGGGGAGCATGGACGACAGCTCGGCGTAGCAGAGGCCCGCGAAGGCGCAGCCGATCCCCGCCAGCACGAAGCCGAGCGTCACCGACGGCCCCGCCGCGTACGACGCCGCAGCAGCGGTGCGCACGAAGAGCCCCGCGCCGATGATGGCGCCGATTCCCAGCGCCACCAGCGCGCCGCTGCCCAGGGTGCGCTTGAGCCCTCCCTCGGACTCGCCCGCCTCGGAGAGCAGAGTCTCGACGCTCTTTCTCGCCCAGAGCTTCGACATGCCCGCTTTTACCACACCTCTCGACGCGGCAGGGGTCGACGCGGAGTCGCCCCGCGCTACACTCACGCGAGAGCGACGAGCGTTCCTGGCTCGCGTGCTCCCGCTTACGCCCCTGACGGCTCTCCCGCGTCGGGGGCGTTTCTCATTTGGCCTTCCCCGTGGTATCGCCCGCGCGTCCCATGCACGTCCTCGTCGCCGGCGGCGCCGGCTACATCGGCTCGGTCCTCGTGCCGTTGCTCCTGGAGAAGGGGCACCGCGTCACCGTCCTCGATCGCCTCTACTTCGGCGACACGCTGGGCGCTGCCCGGGCCCACTTCGGCGAGCGCCTCCGCGTCGTTCGCGGGGACGTGCGAGGCTTCGACCGCGGCCTTCTTTCGGGGGTCGACGGTGTGGTGGATCTGTCGGGGATCTCCAACGACCCCTCGTGCGAGCTCGAGCCGGAGCTCACGCGCAGCGTGAACGTCGACGGAGCGAAGAGGCTGGCGTCTGCGGCCCTCGAGCAGGGGGTGCGGCGCTACGTCTTCTCGTCGTCGTGCTCCGTCTACGGGCACGGCGAGGGCCTGGGGCTGACCGAGGGCAGCCCGCGTCGTCCGGTGTCGCTCTACGCGCGCGCCAAGGCCGAGGTCGAGGACTTCCTCCTCGGCTGCCGGGGCATGGAGGTGTGCACGCTGCGCCTGGCCACGGTGTTCGGGTTGAGCCCCCGCATGCGCTTCGATCTGGCCATCAACGTGATGACCAAGAATGCCTACGTCGGCCGGCGCATCACCGTCGACGGTGGCGGCCGGCAGTGGCGTCCCTTCGTACACGTGCGCGACGCGGCGCGCGCCTTCGAGCTCGGGCTGACCGGCGACACGTCGGAGGTGGCGGGTCAGGTCTTCAACGTGGGCTCGGACGCGGGGAACGTGCAGATCCTCAACCTGGCCTTCCGCGTGCGCGACGCCGTGCCCGGAACGGAGGTAGTGCACGCGCCGACCGATCCCGATCTGCGCGACTACAACGTCTCCTTCGACAAGGCCTACCGGGCGCTCCGCTTCCGGCCCGAGAGGGGCGTGGACGACGGCATCCGCGAGGTGCTCGCGGCGCTTCGCGAGGGCGCGGTCGATCCCGACGATCGGCGCTGGTACACGCTCCGGCAGTACGTATTCCTGCGCGAGGCCGAGCAAGCGCACCGGGAGCTCGCCATTGACGGCGCGCTCCTTCACGGTGGCACGGCCAACGGGTGACAATCCGGTCATGAGCGGCGGCAAGGTGGAGTTTTACCGGCACCAGCTCGGCGACGAGGAAGCGGGCTCCTGGCGCCGCGTTCTGGATACGCTGTTTCTCACCCTGGGTCCCCAGGTCGCCGCGTTCGAGGACGAACTGGGTCGGTTCCTGGTACGCGGACGCGAGGGCGCGACCCCGCCGCACGTGGTGGGCACGAATTCGTGCTCCATGGGCATGCTCCTCGCGCTCCGCGCCCTGGACGTCGGTGCGGGCGACGAGGTC
>Ga0302314_10004795_pt1 | contig 24809 bp, 24 predicted proteins | sample III_Palsa_N2_3_FD_200533 | JGI IMG/M metagenome (GOLD analysis project Ga0302314, IMG submission 200533) | Peat permafrost microbial communities from Stordalen Mire near Abisko, Sweden - III_Palsa_N2_3 | ecosystem: Environmental > Terrestrial > Soil > Palsa > Peat permafrost | place: Sweden... | reverse complement strand
CCTGACCAGCCTGATCGCCACTATCGGCGAGCACATGAATCTGCGCCGGGCCAAGCGCCTGGAAGTGGCGAGCGGTGTGGTTGTTGGCTATGTCCATAACGCGTTGACCGCCGGCCTCGGCAAGATCGGCGTGCTGATCGCATTGGAGTCGACCGCCGACCAGGCGGTGCTGGCGCCGCTCGGCAAGCAGCTCGCCATGCATGTCGCCGCCGCGGCCCCGCAATTCCTCGACGTCTCCTCGGTCGATCCGACCGCTTTGGAGCGCGAGCGCGAGGTGCTCAAGGAGCAGGCGCGCGCGTCTGGCAAGCCCGAGAACATCATCGACAAGATGGTCGAAGGCCGCGTCCGCAAGTACTACGAGGAAGTGGTGCTGCTCGAGCAGGTCTATGTGATCGACGGCGAGACCAAGATCGCCAAGGTCGTCGAAGCCGCGGCGAAGGCAGCCGGCCATCCGATCAAGCTCGCCGGCTTCGTCCGCTATGTGCTGGGCGAAGGCATCGAGAAGGAAGCCCAGGATTTCGCGGCCGAAGTGGCCGCCGTCGCCAAGGGCTGAGCCGCAGCAATTTTCCGGCCCCGCACCGTTTTTTTGGCACCGTGCGGGGCCGCTTGGTGTTTGCGTCGGCGCGGCGGTCGCAGTATCACCTAGGACCCGCGTCCGCCTGAAGCTCTCTTCGAAAAGGCCGCTGCCGCCTCATGTCCCAGCCCGTCTATCGCCGCGTCCTGCTGAAGCTCTCCGGCGAAGCCTTGATGGGCGACCGGGAGTTCGGCCTCGACCCGGTTATGGTCAAGCGGATCGCGGACGAAGTTAAGTACGTGCTGGAGCTGGGCGTCCAGGTCTGCATCGTCATCGGCGGCGGCAATATCTTCCGCGGCGTGTCGGGAGCGGCGGCCGGCATGGACCGGGCCGCGGCCGACTACATGGGCATGATGGCGACGGTCATCAATTCGCTCGCCATGCAATCGGCGCTGGAGCGGGCCGGGGTCATGACCCGGGTGCAGTCGGCGATCTCGATGCAGGCCGTGTGCGAGCCCTATATCCCGCGCCGGGCGATGCGGCATATGGAAAAGGGCCGGGTGGTGATCTTCGCCGCCGGCACCGGCAATCCGTTCTTCACCACCGATACCGCGGCGGCCTTGCGCGCCTCCGAAATGGGCTGCGACGCGCTGCTCAAGGCGACCAAGGTCGATGGAGTCTACGATGCCGATCCCAAGCTCGTGCCCGGCGCGTTGCGCTATGATCGCCTCAGTTACCTGGAAGTGCTTGCCAAAGACCTCAAGGTGATGGATGCATCGGCGATCTCCTTGGCACGGGAGAACAACATTCCTATCCTCGTCTTCTCGCTGCTCAAGCCGGGCGGGTTTGCCGATGTGGTGACAGGGCGGGGCCTCTATACGATCATTACTGAACCAGAGGGTTGATCGTGACTGACGCGTTGACGAAAGACCTCCGGCGCCGCATGGAAGGCGCGCTCGAGGCGCTGAGAAAAGAATTCGCCGGGCTCCGCACGGGGCGTGCGTCCACCAGCCTGCTCGAACCGGTCATGGTCGAGGCCTATGGCAACTCGATGCCGCTTGCACAATGCGGCACCATCAGTGCCCCGGAGCCGCGCATGCTGACCGTCCAGGTCTGGGACAAGGCGCTGGTGAAGCCGGTCGAGAAGGCGATCCGCGATGGCGGGCTGGGCCTCAACCCGCAGACCGATGGCCAGACCGTGCGCGTGCCGATTCCCGATCTGAACGAGGAGCGCCGGCGCGAGCTGATCAAGGTCGCCGCCAAATATACCGAACAGGCACGCATAGCCGTCCGCAACGTCCGGCGCGACGGCATCGAATCGCTGCGCAAGATGGAAAAGGACAGCGAGATCTCCCAGGATGAGCATCGCCGCGGGCAGGCCGAAATCCAGACCCTGACCGACGACTTCATCAAGAAGATCGACGACGCAATGGCGCAAAAGGACAGAGAGATCCTGCAGGTTTGATCGGCATGGATGGGCTGCCTTCATCGTCGACAGAGAGCCTGCCGCCTGGGCATGTCGCGATCATCATGGACGGGAATGGCCGCTGGGCGCAGGCGCGCGGCATGCCGCGCATCGTCGGTCATCGGCGCGGCGTCGAGGCGGTGCGTCGGACCCTGCGCGCGGCGATCGATCTGGGCGTGACCTATCTGACGCTCTACGGCTTTTCCTCGGAGAATTGGCGCCGGCCGGAGGAAGAGGTGCGCGATCTCATGGGGATCATGCGGCTCTATCTGCGCGGCGAGCTGGCCGAGCTGCACCGGCAGAATGTCCGGCTGCGCGTCATCGGCCAGCGCGACCGCCTGGCTGACGACATCGTCGCGCTGATCGAGAATGCCGAGCAGGTGACAAGCGGCAATACCCGCTGCAACCTGACCATCGCGCTCAGCTATGGCGGGCGCGACGAGATCACGACGGCGGCGCGGCGTCTGGCGGAACAGGCGCGGCGCGGGGAACTCGACCCGGCTGCGATCGATGAGGCGATGTTCGGCGCGCATCTGTTCACGGCGGATCTGCCCGATCCGGATCTCGTCATCCGCACCAGCGGCGAAAAGCGCATCAGCAATTTCCTGCTGTGGCAATGCGCCTATTCCGAGATGGTGTTCATCGACCGGCTCTGGCCGGATTTCTCCAAAAATGACCTGGCGGATGCCATTCGGGAGTTTCATGGCAGGGAACGCCGCTACGGCGCCTCGGCCGGCTCCTCCCGCTGAGCGCAACGCGCTCCGTCGGCGGATCCTCTCGGCACTGGTCCTGGTGCCGGTGGCGCTGGCTGCCATCTGGATCGGGACCCCCGCGACGGCGCCGATGGTGGCGCTCGCCGCCGGTATCATGGCCTGGGAATGGGGTCGGCTCATCGGCCGGTTGACGACACCTGTCGATTCCGCGCTGTTCGCCGGGACCGGAATGGCGGCCGTGCTGCTCGCCGGGTTTCTCTCGGTCGAAAGCGGGGCGCTGGCGGCGTCGGCCGGCACGGCACTGCTCATCCTGCTCGGCGGCAAGCGGCGGCCTGGATGGACCGGCTTCGGCATGATCTGGATCCTGCTGGGCACGATCGGCTTTGTCTGGTTGCGCGCCGATCCGATCGCCGGCCTGGCGACCGCGCTTTGGATGCTGGCGCTGGTCTGGGCCATCGATACCGCCGCCTATGTGGTCGGCCGCAGCATTGGCGGCCCGAAGCTGGCGCCGCGGATCAGCCCGAACAAGACCTGGTCGGGTTTGCTCGGCGGAATTGCCGCGGCGATGCTGGTCGGGTTGGCCACAGGCTGGTTAACCAAGACTCCGGCGCTCTGGCAGATTACCTTGGTGAGCGGCGGCCTTGCGGTTGTCGAGCAGATCGGCGATATCGCTGAGAGTTATGCGAAGCGGCGTTTCGGCGCCAAGGATTCAGGCAGCCTCATTCCCGGACATGGCGGGCTGCTCGACCGGCTCGACGGAATGCTCGCCGTTGTTGCCGCAATCGTGCTGCTCTACAGGATCACGGGCGGAAATATATTGACATGGCGGTAGGCGTGAACGGCACCACAACACCAAGAACCGTAACCATTCTCGGCTCGACCGGCTCGGTCGGCTGCAGCACCATCGATTTGATCCGCCGCGACCCATCCGCCTTTGCCGTCGAAGCGCTGACTGCCAACCGCGATGTCGAGAAGCTGGCTGCACAGGCAGTCGAACTCGGTGCGCGTTTTGTCGCGATCGGCGATGACAGCCGCTATGCGGCGTTGAAGGAGCGGCTTGCCGGCACCGGCATCGAAGTGGCGGCTGGTGCGCAGGGCGTGGTCGAGGCCGCTGCGCGCTCGGCCGATTGGGTCATGGCGGCGATCGTCGGCGCCGCCGGTCTGGCGCCGACCCTGGCGGCCATTCGTCGCGGTGCCGTCGTGGCGCTCGCCAACAAGGAAGTGCTTGTTTGCGCCGGCGACCTCGTGACCGCCGAGGTGCGCCGTAGCGGCGCCACGCTGCTGCCGGTCGACAGCGAGCACAATGCGATCTTCCAGGTCTTCGATTTCGACCGGATCGACGCCGTCGAGAAGATCATCCTGACCGCCTCGGGCGGGCCGTTCCGGTCGCTCGAACGTCAGGCGATGTCCGGAATGACGCCGGCCCAGGCGGTGAAGCACCCGAATTGGAGCATGGGCGCCAAGATCTCGGTCGACAGCGCCACCATGATGAACAAGGGGCTCGAGCTGATCGAGGCCAAGCATCTGTTCGGCCTGCCTGAGAGCCGGATCGATATCGTCGTGCATCCGCAATCGGTCATCCATAGCCTGGTTGCCTATATTGATGGTTCGGTGCTGGCGCAGCTCGGCTCGCCGGATATGCGGACGCCGATCGCCTATACCTTGGCCTGGCCGCGGCGTATGGCCTCACCCAGCCCGCGCCTCGATCTCGCCGCCATTGCGCAGCTCACTTTCGAGGCCCCCGATCCGGTCCGGTTCCCGGCGCTCCGCCTGGCACGCGAAGCGCTTATCGCCGGCGGTTCGGCGCCGACGGTGCTCAATGCCGCCAATGAAGTGGCCGTTCAGGCCTTCCTCGATCAACAGATCGGCTTCCTGGACATCGCCGCCATCGTCGAAGAGTCCTTGGCGGAAATCGCGGTTGCGCCCATAGATAGTCTCGACGACGTCCACAATTTTGACAAACGGGCTCGCGACAGTGCAGCCCGCCTCGCCGGCTTGGCAGGCAGGGCGTGAGCGGTAAGAGAGGGTAAGGGTCGATGGGCTTTCTCGCCTCCACTACGGAGAGTGTCGCCTCCGGTGCAGAGAGCATCGCAGCATTCCTGGTCGTGCTTACCGTGCTCGTTTTCGTGCACGAGATGGGGCATTACCTGGTGGCGCGGTGGAGCGGCGTCCGGATCGAGACCTTTTCGATCGGGTTCGGGCCGGAACTGTTCGGCTGGTACGATCGGCGCGGTACGCGGTGGCGGATCTCGGCCGTTCCCTTCGGCGGCTATGTGAAGATGTTCGGCGACGCCGACGCCACCTCCATGCCTGGGGAAGAAGTCCATACCATGACGGCGGAGGAGCGCGCCGTTTCCTTCCACCACAAGCCGCTGGCGGCGCGCGCCGCCGTCATCGCGGCCGGACCGATGGCCAATTTCCTGTTCACCATCGTCTTGTACTCCTGCATGTTTGCCACGCTTGGGCAGCCCTATACGCCGCCCAATATCGGCAAGGTGCAGGACGACAGCGCCGCCGCCGCTGCCGGCGTGATGCCCGGCGACACCTTCGTGAGCATCGACGGCCAAGCCGTCAGCCGCTTCGAGGACGTCGTGCAGGCGGTCGAGCTGAATACCGGAACGCCGATGGTGGTGGTCGTCCGCCGCGATGGCGCCGAACTGCCCTTGACCATCACGCCACGGGTCACCGAATCGGTCGATCACTTTGGCAATCACGAAAAGCGGGCCATGCTGGGCGTCGTCGGCAGCGGCTCGGCCTATCTGCAGCGCGATCCCGGTACCGCCGTCGTCGAGGCCGTTCGCCAGACCTGGTCGCTGGGGACCGGCATTCTGAAGTCGGTCGGGCAGATGATCACCGGCGCACGCAACTCGGATCAGATCGGGGGGCCGCTGCGGATCGTTTCGCTGTCCGGGCAGGTGTTCCAGGGGGATGGCGTGTTGGGGCTGCTGTCCCTGATGGCGCTGCTGTCGGTGAATCTGGGGCTGATCAACCTGTTTCCGATCCCAATCCTTGACGGTGGCCACCTGCTGTTCTATGCCGCTGAGGCCCTGCGCGGGCGGCCGCTTGGACCGCGGGCCCAGGAGTTCGGTTTCCGGATCGGCCTGGCGATCGTACTGACGCTGATGGTGTTCGCGACCTGGAACGATCTGGCCCATTTCTGGCCATTCACCAAGGTCTGATGATCTAACAATTTCGCATACTTGCGGGGGGCATTTTGCGGCCGGCTTTAAATGTAATGTTGCGGAGCGGCACGGCCGCGGTCGCCCTTTTGCTGTTTTCGCCCATCTTGGCGAAAGCGGAGGTCGCCGAACAGCTCGCGCAGGTGCGGCAAGGTGGCGTCATCCGGGAGATCCGGATCGACGGCTCGGAGCGAATCGAGCCCGAAACCGTGCGGTCCTATCTGACCGTCCAGCCCGGGGATCAATTCGACAACGACAAGCTCGACAAGTCGCTGAAGGCGCTGTTCGGGACGGGTCTGTTTGCCGACGTCAATCTGCAGCGCGACGGCGACGCGCTGATCGTGCGGGTGGTCGAGAATCCGATCATCAACCGCGTCGCCTATGAGGGCAATGACCGCTTCGACGACAAGGCGATCAACGACGAAGTGCATCTGAAGCCGCGCGCCGTCTATACCCGGACCAAGGTCCAGGCTGACGTCAAGCGCATCCTGGATCTCTATCGGCGCAGCGGCAGGTTTGCCGCGACGGTCGAGCCGAAGGTCGTCCAACTGCCGCAAAACCGTGTTGATCTGATCTTCGAGGTCAACGAGGGCAAGCTGACCGGCATCGAGAGCATCAATTTCGTCGGCAACAAGGAATACGGCAACGGCGATCTGCAGGCGGTCATCTCGACCAAGGAATCGCGCTGGTACCGCTTCTTCTCCAGCGACGACACTTACGACCCCGATCGCCTGACCTATGATCGCGAATTGCTGCGGAAATACTATCTGGGCAAGGGCTATGCCGATTTCCGGGTGATCTCGGCGGTCGCCGAGCTGACCCCCGCGCGCGACGGCTTCATCATTACCTTCGCGGTCGAAGAAGGCGAGCGCTACCATATCGGCCATGTCGGTCTCAATGTCGGCCTGAAAAACCTGAAGCCGGAGGACCTCCAGCCGCTGCTGATCACGCATGATGGCGACTGGTACAATGCCGACGAGGTCGAGAAGTCGATCAACAAGCTGACGACGGCAGTCGGCGATCGCGGCTATGCCTTCGTCGACATCCGCCCGCTGATCACCCGCAACAAGGACCAGCATACCGTCGATGTCACCTACGACATTGCCGAAGGCCCGCGCGTCTATGTCGAGCGGATCGACATCAACGGTAACGTCTCGACCCTGGATCGGGTCATCCGGCGCGAGTTCACGGTCGCAGAAGGCGATGCCTTCAACACCTCGAAGGTCAAGCGCTCCGAGCAGAACCTCAAGAATCTCGGCTTCTTCAAGAAGGTCGAGGTCACCAACGTCCCGGGCAGTGCTCCCGACAAGACGGTCATCAATGTCGATGTCGAGGAGCAGTCGACCGGCGAGCTCAGCGTCGGCACCGGCTATTCGACGACGGAAGGCCTGCTGGCCAATGTCGGTATCCACCAGAGCAATCTGCTCGGGCGCGGCCAGGATCTGCGCCTGAATGGCACGCTCTCGGAATTCGTCAAGGCGGTCGATCTCAGCTTCACCGAGCCATATTTCCTCAATCGCCCGCTGGCGGCCGGCTTCGACCTGTTCCAGACCCAGAACAATGACCAGAGGTTGCAGACCTACAACCTGTACTCATTGGGCGCCACGGCTCGGCTCGGCTACGATCTCTACGAAGACCTGCACAACACCTGGCGCTATACGATCCGCAACGACCGGATCACCGATATCGCGTCCAGCGCATCGCCATTCATTCTGGCGGACGCCAGTTCCCGGACCGAATCGGTGATCGGCACGACGCTGTTCTGGGACCAGCGCGACGATCACGTCAATCCGACCGGCGGCTATTATGCCTCGATCGACGGGTCTTTCGCCGGTCTCGGCGCCGATGTCCGCTATCTCAAGGGCATACTCAGCGGCGGGTATTACTATTCGATCGCCCCGCAATGGGTGCTGTTGACCAAAGCCGAGGTCGGCGGTGTCATGGGCATCGGCCAGCCGGTTTATATCGGCGATCGTTTCTATGTCGGCGGCGACAACCTGCGCGGCTTTGCCAATGCCGGTATCGGCCCCCGCGATACGACGACGAGCGATGCGCTGGGCGGCAACGACTACTATACCACCTCGATGACCTTGAAGGTGCCGCTCGGGCTGCCCGAGGAACTGGGCGTGTCCGGGCGCGTCTTCACCGATGCCGGGTCGCTGTTCGGCATCAACCAGGCCCGCCCACTCACCACGCGCGTGACCACGACGACGACGGCAACGACGAGCGGCGTGACCTCCGTGTCGGAATCGGTATCGACCAGCAGCGAAACCTATGCCGACAGCGATTCCGTCCGGCTGTCGAGCGGTATCGGCGTGTCCTGGAAGTCGCCGCTCGGGCCCGTGACGATCGATTTCGGTATTCCCATCCTGAAACAGCCATATGACCAGCGCGAGATCGTGCGGGTCAATTTCGGTACGAAGTTCAATTGAGAGGTTCTAGATGTCGGTGAAGCGTCAACTCAGTGCGGCCGCCGTAGCGTTCGCGATTCTATCGATCGCCGGACCGGGCTTTGCCGCTCCGACGGCGCAGCCCGGTGCCGGAGCCGCTCTGGAGGCGCCGCCGGCGCCGGCGATGCTTGTCGTCGATACCGAGAAGGTCTTGGCCGAATCCAAGGCGATGCGGGGGCTGCAAGGCCAGGCGGAAGGCCAGCAGCAGGCTTTGCAAAAGGAGTTCGCCAAGAAGCAGGAGGATCTGCGTTCGGCCGAAACCGAGCTGCGCAAGGAGCAGGGCACGATCGCGGCCGACGTCTTCCAGGACAAGGTCCACACCTTCGAAAAGCGCGTTGCCGAAGTGCAGCGCGAGGCGGCCACGAAGAAGCAGTCGTTGGAGGGCGGCTTCAAGGCCAGTCTCGACAGGGTCAAGCAGGCGCTGGTCGAAGTGGTCCGCGACATTGCGACCGAGCGGCATGCCAATATGGTGGTGCAGGCTGCCCCGTTCCTGATCTTCGATCCGTCCTATGATGCCAGCGCCGATGCCTTGCGCCGGCTGGACCAGAAACTGCCGAGCGTCCAGCTGGTATTGGCCAAGGTGACGCCGCCCAGCCCGCTTCCGGATACCGGGGACGGCAGCGCTCTGCCTGTTGCGGCGCCGGCACCGGCGCCGGCCAAGAAGAAATAGCGGATGGCCGATCCCCGGTTCTTCCGGGCGGTTGGTCCGTTCACGGTTGCCGAGATCGCTGCCGCTACCGGCTCCGAGATCGGTGGTGCGGCGAACGCCGCCTTGAGCCTGGAGGATGTTGCCCCGTTGGAGACGGCGGGGCCGCATCATCTGAGCTTTCTCAGCAATGCGAAATATGCCGAGGCGCTGGGCCAGTCGCGTGCCGGCGCGATTTTCGTGCATCCGGATTCCGCCGATCGTGCGCCCGCTTGCATGACGCTGTTGCTGTCGGCCAACCCCTATCTGGCCTATGCTAAAGCGGCCGGGCAGTTCTATCCGCGCCCACGTCGGCCGGCCGGGATTGGCTCGGGTGCATTCGTCGATCCCTCGGTGATATTGGGCGAGGGCGTTTCGGTCGGGCACAATGCCGTGATCGAGGCTGGAGCGGAGATCGGCGCCGGCACGCAGATCGGCCATACCAGCGTCATCGGGGCCGGGGTCGTGATCGGCCGCGATTGCGTGATCTCTCCGAATGTCACGATCAGCCATTGCCTTATGGGCGACCGCATCACGCTGTTCCCGGGCGTGCGGGTTGGGCAGGACGGGTTCGGCTTTGCGTCAGGCCCGGGCGGGCATCTGAGGATCCCGCAATTGGGCCGGGTGGTGATCGGCGATGACGTCGTGATCGGCGCGAATTCGACGATCGATCGCGGGGCCGGCCCGGATACGGTCATCGGCGCAGGATCGATGATTGATAATCTGGTGCAGATCGGTCACAACGTCGTGCTCGGCCGGGGCTGCGTCTTTGTCGCCCAGTCGGGAAGCTCCGGAAGCACAAAGCTGGGGGATTTCGTCACCGTCGCAGGTCAGGTCGGAATTGCCGGCCATCTGTCGATCGGGACGGGGGCTCGGATTGGCGCGCAGAGCGGCGTGATGCGCGATGTGGCGCCGGGCGCCGAAGTTGCCGGCTACCCGACGGTGCCAAGGTGGCAATGGTTGCGCCAGGTGGCGATTCTCGACCGCCTTGCCAAGAAGAAGGACAAGTGAGTGATGGATGCGGTCGAACAGAAGGGAACTGTTCCTGATCTCGATATTCAGCAGATCATGGAGTGCATTCCGCACCGGTATCCCTTTCTGATGATCGAGAAGCTAACGCAGATCGTGCCGCATGAAAGCGCAGTCGCGATCAAGAATGTCTCGGTCAACGAACCTCAATTCCAGGGCCATTTCCCGGACCGGCCGATCATGCCGGGCGTGCTGATCGTCGAGGCCATGGCGCAGGCCGCGGCCTGTCTGGTCGTGCACTCGCTGAAGATCGCCGGGCAGGGGCGGATGGTCTATTTCATGAGCATCGACGAGGCGCGCTTCCGCAAGCCGGTCGGTCCTGGTGACCAGTTGCACATCCATGTCAAGAAGCAGCAGAACCGCCGCAATGTCTGGCGTTTCGCCGGCGAGGCGCGGGTCAACGGCACGCTGGTGGCCGAGGCCGTCTATACGGCAATGATCGCCGACCCCCCGGCAGCCGCCTGAACCATGGCCCAGATTCATCCGACGGCTGTCGTCGAGCGGGGCGCGGAGTTCGCCGATGACGTGACCATCGGCCCATTCTGTCATGTCGGCGCCAAAGTTCGATTGGGGCCGCGCGTCGAGCTGATCTCGCATGTCGCCGTCGCCGGCATTACCAGCATCGGCGCCGGTACGCGGATCTTCCCCTTCGCCTCGATCGGGCAGCAGCCGCAGGATTTGAAATACAAGGGCGAGCCGTCCAGCCTGGAAATCGGCGCGGACAATCTCATCCGCGAAAGCGTCAGCATGAATACCGGCACCGAGGGCGGCGGCATGGTGACCCGGATCGGCGACCGCAATCTCTTCATGCTCGGCAGCCACGTCGCCCATGACTGCCAGGTCGGCAGCGATACCGTCTTCGCCAATAATGCGACGCTCGGCGGACACGTGATCGTTGGCGATTTTGCCATTTTCGGCGGGCTATCGGCGGTCCATCAATTCTGCCGGATCGGCCAATACGCCATGATCGGCGGCCTGACCGGGGTCGAGCATGATGTCATCCCCTTTGGCACCGTCACGGGCGATCGCGCCCGGCTGAACGGGCTCAATCTGCGCGGATTGCAGCGCCGGGGCTTCGACGTCGCGGAAATCCGTGCGCTGCGCCAGGCCTATGATTTTCTGTTCGGCGATGAGGGGACCTTTGCCGAACGCGTCGAATTGGCGGCCGAGCGCTACGCTGAGCTCAAGCCGATGATGGAAATCATCGGCTTCATCCGCGCCGATTCCAAGCGGCGGATCGTCCAGCCCGAAGCGGGGCATGGCGCCTAAGCTCGGCATCATCGCGGGCAGCGGCACGCTGCCGAAGAAGCTGGTCGAGAAATGCCGGGAGACCGGCCGGAACTGCTTCGTGCTCGCCTTGGAAGGCGAGACGGATCCGGCCTGCGTCGAGGGGGTCGAGCATCTTTGGAGCCGGATGGGCGCCGCGGCGAAGAACTTCGCTGCGTTGCGGCAGGCCGGCGTGCGGGAGCTGGTCATGGTCGGCGGTGTGCGCCGGCCGTCACTGGCCGGGCTGCGGCCGGATTGGCGGGCGGCGCAGTTTTTTGCCCGCATCGGGCTGCGCGCCCTGGGCGATGACGGGTTGCTCTCGGCAGTGGTCAAGGAGCTGGAAAAGGAAGGATTTGCGTTGGTCGGCGTCGAATCCGTGCTGAGCGATGCCTTGGCGCCGGAAGGACCATTCGGCCGATTGCGGCCCGATCCTCAGGCGCAGGCCGATATCGAGCATGGCTTCAAGGTTGCCGCCGTGCTGGGCGCCCTGGATATCGGCCAGGCCGTGATCGTACAGCAGGGCATGGTGCTCGGCGTCGAAGCCATCGAAGGCACCGACGCGCTGATGCGACGCTGTGCAACGCTTCGGCGCGAGGGCCCCGGGGGTGTGCTGGTCAAGACCAAGAAACCGAACCAGGAGCGCCGCGCCGATCTGCCGACCATCGGTCCGCACACGGTCGAGGCGGCCCACGCATCCGGCCTGCGCGGCATCGCCGTCGAGGCGTGGTCGACATTGGTCATCGAGCGTGAGGAAATGACGGCGCTGGCCGACCGCCTCGGCCTGTTCGTCATCGGCCGGGCGGTCTGAAGCCGATGCTGTTTTATCTGATTGCCGGCGAGCCCTCGGGCGACGTCATTGGTGCCAGCCTGATGCGGGCATTGACCGAATTGACTTCCGGGCAGGCGCGGTTTGCCGGGATCGGTGGCGAATGCATGGCGGCACTCGGGCTGGAAAGCCTGGTGCCGATCCGCGAGCTGGCGATCATGGGCTTTGTCGAGCTGGTGCCCGCGGCGCGCCGTCTATTGCGCCGCGTGCGTGAGACGGCCGCCGATATCGAGCGGCTCGGCCCCGTCGCGGTGGTCACGATCGACAGCTCGGGCTTCTGCTTCCGGGTCGGTGAAGCCTTGCGCAAGCCGGGCAAGCACCCGCCGCCGGTCATTCACTATGTGGCGCCGATGGTTTGGGCCATGCGCGAGCATCGCGCGCGCTCGGCGGCGCGGGCGGCCGATCATCTGCTGACGCTGTTCCCGTTCGAGCCGCCCTATTTCGAGAAGGTCGGGCTGCCGGCAAGCTATGTCGGTCATCCGGTCGTCGAAGGTGCCGCGGGCCGGGGCGATCGCGAGGGTTTCCGCACTGCTCACGGCATCGTCGGGACAGCGCCGGTGCTGTGTGTTCTGCCCGGCAGCCGGGCCGCCGAGGTCCGTCGGCTGCTGCCGATCTTCGGCCAGACGGTGGCGCGGCTCGCTCGACGCTTCCCGGATTTGACCGTGATCGTGCCAACTGTCGAGAATGTCGCCCAGCGCGTTGCCGCCGCGGTCGGAGAATGGCCGGGCAAAACCATCGTGATCCGCGGACCGCGGGAGAAATTCGACGCCTTCGCGGCAAGCGACGCGGCACTCGCGGCCTCGGGCACGGTGGCCCTGGAACTGGCGATGGCACGGGTGCCGATGGTGATCGGCTATCGCCTGTGGACACCCACCTATTGGGCCGTGCGACGCGCGGTCAAGATCGATTTCGCCAATCTGGTCAATTTGCTGGTCAAGCGGCCAGTGGTTCCCGAGCTGTTGCAGAACGATTGCACGCCGGAACGGCTGGAGGCGGCAGTGGTGACGCTGTTGACCGACCCGGCCGCCCGCCAAGCGCAATTCGACGCCTTCGAACAGGCCTTGGGCCAGATCGGGCTCGGTGGCGAACTACCCAGTCACAAGGCGGCGGAAAAGATCCTCGCGGTCATTGCCGCCCGCGCCTCCTGATTTAGTTGCCCGGCGTGGGATCGGCTTCGTAGCGGACCAGCGCGAAGAGCAGATCCTGGATGACCTCGTCATGGCTGAACATCCCATTGCTGCGCGTTTGGGGCAGGGCCTGGTAGCTCAGAATGCGCAACCGCGCGCCGCGATGCATGGCGCGCCCGCCGACCACCTTGGGATGCTGCAGCACCAGGCCGCCGGCGCTGTCGTCGGGCTGAGGATCGAAGTTGCCGAGTGCATCGACGTTGGCCAGAGCCTCGGCCGAAATCATCAGCGGCAAGCCGTCCCAGTCGAGCGTCACGATGTCGTTGACGGCCGGTACGCCGGGCTCGACGAAGACATGCTGATTGTTCTTAACAGTCTTGCCGTTCCAGGTGAGGGTGTTCCACCAGATCTCGCTCTGGGAATACAGTACCGGGACATAGCCGACCAGGCCGATGCAGCGCTTGGGATCGCAGCCCGCGGCTTCGGCGGGGCGAGCGCCGGCGGCGAGCAGGATGAACAGGACGAGCGAGAGGGCAAATCTCATGACGGGTCCTCGGAAAACAACGATCGGGAGCGATGTTTCAGGCGGTCAGCGCCAGGGCGGCCCAGGCGAGGCCGAGCAGCCCGGCGGCGAGGAGCACGATAACGGCGTGCCGCCACAGGCGTAGCGCCAGCGGCCGCCTATTATCGTTCGCCGGCCGCGGGCGCGACCAGCGAAAAGCGAGCAGAGTGCGGTCGAAGGGCGGCTCCGGAGGGTCTCCGCCCCGGTCGCCGCCATCGATCTGACGAAAGCCGTTATCCACGCTTGGTCAGCGGGATATAGTCCCGCTGAGGGTGGCCGGTGTAGAGCTGCCGCGGCCGGCCGATCTTCTGGTTCTCGTCCGTGATCATCTCGTTCCACTGGGTGACCCAGCCGACAGTGCGCGCCACGGCGAACAGGGCCGTGAACATCGAGACCGGGAAGCCCAGAGCCTTCATGACGATGCCGGAATAGAAATCCACGTTCGGATAGAGCTTCTTTTCGACGAAATAATCGTCGTTGAGCGCGATGTGCTCGAGTTCCATGGCCAGCTCGAGCAGATCATCATTGATGCCGAGTTCAGCCAGCACCTCGTGGCAGGTCTTGCGCATGACATTGGCGCGCGGGTCGAAGTTCTTGTAGACGCGGTGACCGAAGCCCATGAGCCGGAAGGAGTCGTTCTTGTCCTTGGCGCGGCGGATGAATTCGGGGATGCGGTCCTTGTGACCGATTTCCAGCAGCTGCTTCAGCACCGCCTCGTTGGCGCCGCCATGGGCCGGGCCCCAGAGCGAGGCGATGCCGGCGGCGATACAGGCAAACGGATTGGCGCCTGAAGAACTCGCGAGCCGGACCGTCGAGGTCGAGGCATTCTGCTCGTGATCGGCCTGCAGCATCAGGATCCGGTCCATGGCCTTGGCCAGCACCGGGTTGACCTCATAATCCTCGCACGGCACGGCGAAGCACATATGCAGGAAATTCTCGGCGAATTTCAGCGAGTTCTTCGGATAGATGAAGGGCTGGCCGAGCGTGTACTTGAACGCCATCGCCGCGATCGTCGGCATCTTGGCGAGGAGCCGGAATGACGCGACCTCGCGCTGGCGCGGATCGTGGATATCGGTCGAATCGTGATAAAAGGCGCTCAGCGCGCCGACCACGCCGCACATCACGGCCATGGGATGGGCGTCGCGGCGGAAGCCGCGAAAAAAGGCGGAGATCTGCTCATGCACCATGGTGTGCATGGTAATTTCACGCTCGAACTTGGTCTTCTGCGCCGGGGACGGCAGCTCGCCATTCAACAGCAGAAAGCAGACTTCCATGAAGTCGCTGTGCTCGGCCAGTTCCTCGATCGGATAGCCGCGATAGAGCAGGATGCCGGCGTCGCCATCGATATAGGTGATGGCCGATTCGCAGGAACCGGTCGACGTGTAGCCGGGATCGAAGGTGAAATGCCCGGTCTCCGCATAGAGCTTGCGGATGTCGATGACCTTGGGACCGACCGAACCGCTCAGCAGCGGCAGCGTGACCTGCTTGCCGGTGCTGTTGTCGATCACCGTGACGGTCTCCGACGCGGCGCGCGTGGTGGCCTCAGGAGATTTGCTGTCCATTAGGATGCTCCTTTGCGAGAGGAAATGGCGGCTGCGGCGCGACCGACGCACCATAGGCCGCTCCGATCCGCATGGCAAATGCGGTGTGTTGCACTGCGTTCAATCACCCGTGATGGTTCCGAAATCGCTCATCCGGCCTGTCGTTTCATCACGCCCGAGTACGCGCATGACTTCGAAGATGCCAGGCGAAGTCATCGAGCCGGTCAGCGCCGCGCGCAGCGGCTGCGCCACGCTACCGAGCTTAACGCCTTGAGATTCGGCAAAGTTCCGAACCTCCGCCTCAAGCGGCGCCTCGCTCCAGTCGTTGATCGGGCGAATCGCGTGGCCCAGTGCCGCGACCAGGCGGCGCGCCTCCGGCGTTGCCAGTGCCCGCGCCTTGTCGTCGAGCGGCAACGGCCGCGCTGCAACATAAAATGCGGCGTTCTGGGCAAGCTCGACCAGGGTCTTGGCGCGTGCCTTCAGCCCGTCCATGCCGGCCAGCAGCCGGGCCGCATGCACCGGCGAAAATGCGCCGTCACCGACCAGGCGCGGCGCGATCAGCTCGACCAGTCGCCCCGCATCGGCCTCGCGCAGATAGTGGCCGTTCAGATTATCGAGCTTGGCGAAGTCGAAGCGCGAGGGCGAGCGACCGATGCCGGGCAGATCGAACCATTCGATCGCCTGGGCGGTTGGGATGATCTCGTCATCGCCATGCGCCCAGCCCAGGCGCAGCAGATAGTTCCTGAGCGCCTCGGGCAGGTAGCCCATCTCGCGATATTCCTCGACGCCAAGCGCGCCGTGGCGTTTCGACAGCTTGGCGCCATCGGGCCCATGGATCAACGGCAGGTGGCTGAAATGCGGAATGTCCCAGTCCATGCCGCGATAGATCTGGGCCTGGCGGAAGGCATTGGTCAGGTGATCATCGCCGCGGATGACATGGGTAATGCCCATGTCGTGGTCGTCGACCACGACCGACAGCATATAGGTCGGCGTGCCGTCGGCACGCAGCAGGATGAGATCGTCGAGTTGCTCGTTGGCAACTTCGACTTCGCCCTGGACACCGTCCTGGATCACGGTCTTGCCGGTCTGCGGTGCGCGCAGCCGCACTACCGGCATGACGCCCGCGGGAGCCTCGCTCGGGCCGCGGTCGCGCCAGATGCCCTCATAGCGCATGGGCCGGCCCTCGGCCTTCTGTCGCACGCGCATCGCCTCGAGTTCGGCCGGCGAGCAATAGCAGTGATAAGCGGTGCCGCGTGCCAGCATTTCCTCGGCAACCGCGGCATGGCGCGCCATCCGGGACGACTGCATGACGATCTCGCCATCCCAGTCCAGGCCGAACCATTTCAACCCGTCGATGATCGCGGTGATCGCCGCTGGAATCGACCGCTGTTTGTCGGTGTCTTCGATGCGCAGGAGGAACTTGCCGCCATGGTGGCGGGCGAAGAGCCAGTTGAACAGCGCGGTACGGGCGCCGCCGATATGGAGGTAGCCGGTCGGCGAGGGGGCGAAGCGGACGATCACGGACATGGGCGGACTGGACCTGCAGGAAAGGAAAATACACCCGGCGCGGCGCGGCGTCGGCTTCGTCGGGCGACGACAATACCCCCCTCTTGCGGTTCCCGCATCCCCGCCTGGGCAGAACTCCGCTATTCCTGGCGCGCGAGACCGGCTATGCGACAGCAGGAGGTATCCCCTTGACCTGGACCGAATTGCGCCATGCCCACACTCCCGATGGCGGCCGGATGGTTCTGCGCTGCCGCGATGGAGTCTATGAGATCCGGGTCAATGGCTGGGAGCTGATGTCGAACCGGGCCCATCGCTCCGAGGAGGCGATGGCGGAGCTCGCCTGTGCCGGCCGGGACGGGGTGCGGCAGGTGCTGCTCGGCGGCTTGGGCATGGGCTATACGCTGCGGGCAGCGCTCGATGCCGTGTCGGCGGCGGCCCGGATCACGGTCGTGGAATTGCTGCCCGAGATCGTCGATTGGAATCGCGGTCCGCTGGCGGCACTCGCCGGCCGGCCATTGGACGATCCGCGCGTCGATCTGCGCATCGGCGATGTCGGTGAGGCACTCGCCGGTGCGCAAGCGGCGTATGATGCCATCCTGCTCGATGTCGATAATGGGCCGCGCCCGGTGAGTGACCGCGGCAATCAACTTCTCTACGGGCCGGCCGGTATAGCGGCCGCGCAGCGCGCCTTGCGGCCGGGCGGCGTGCTGGCGGTGTGGTCGGCCGACCCCGCGCCCGAATTCGAGCAGCTGCTGGCAGCTTCCGGTTTTGCCGCGCGGGCGGTCGAGGTCTCGCCGCGCGGCACGCCGGACGGGCCGATGCACACGATCCTGCTCGGAACATTGCCTGAGGGTTGCAGGAAAGACTTGATCCCGACCGCACGTCAGGATTGACTACCCGGCCGGTGAGTAGCGCATCGAGGCCGATCGATGGTGCAGGCAGTCCTTGACGGGGCGGTGGTCTGGCAGGTGCCGGCCTGGCCGCACCGTCTCTGGACGGCGCTGTTCTCGCGGCTGCTGGCCGAGCGCGAGCGCTGGGGATTGTGGCTGCCGGTCGGTTTTGCCGCCGGCATCGGGCTCTATTTCGAACTGGACACCGAGCCTTGGCCCTGGCTCGGCGCTATAGCCGCCAGTGCCGGGTTCGCCACCGCCCTCCTGGCCCGCCGCAGTCCGCATGGGGCCGCACCTGGCGTTCTGGCCATTGCCCTGCCGTTGGCGGTCGTGGCGTCGGGCTTCGCTGCGGCCCAGTTCGAGACCTGGCGCCTCGCGACGCCGATGATCGACCATCCGCTGGGAGCGGTGGCCGTGGTTGGCCGGATTGCCGATATCGAGGCGCAACCCGATGGCGTGCGGGTCAGCCTGACACCGGAGGCGATCGACCGTCTGGGCAGCACGGCACTGCCCCGGCTGATCCGGATCAAGCTGCGCGGCACGCCGCCGCCGCTGCACATCGGCGATCGCCTGAGCGTCAAGGCAGAACTCATGCCGCCGGCCGGGCCGGCCTTGCCGGGCGGCTTCGACTTTCAGCGTCAGGCCTGGTTCCGCGGCATCGGCGCGGTCGGCTATGCGCTCGGCAAGCCGGCGATCCAGCCGGGCAGCGCCGGCGGGCTCACCGGTCGGATCCGGGCCTGGCGGGCCGATGTCGCGATCCGGATCCGGAGCGGCTTGCCCGGACCCGAGGGCAGCATCGCGGCGGCGCTGATCACCGGCGAGCGCGGTGCCATTCCCGCCGAGATCAACCAGGATTACCGCGATTCCGGCCTGTCGCATCTGCTGGTGATTGCCGGGTTGCACATGACTCTGGTGACCGGCTTCGTCTTCTTCGCCGTGCGCGGCGTCCTGGCGCTCGTCCCGGCCATCGCCTTGCGCGCGCCGATCAAGAAATGGGCAGCGGCGGCGGCACTCGCCGCGGGCGCGCTCTATCTGGTGCTGTCGGGCGCTGCGGTGCCGACCCAGCGCGCCTTCACCATGGTGGCGCTGGGTCTGGTCGCAATCATGATCGATCGCTTCAACGTCTCCATGGCAGCCGTCGCCTGGGCCGCCGGGCTGGTGCTGGCGCTCGATCCCTCGGCATTGACCGGGGTCAGCTTCCAGATGTCCTTCGCCGCCGTGGCCGGGCTGATCGCCTTCTACGAGAGCGCCGGGCCGGCGCTGGCGGAGCGGCGCCGGGGGCGGGGATTGGTCGGGCGCGGCGTGTTGCACCTCGTCGGTGTCGCCTTGACCACCCTGGTCGCGACGCTCGCCACCGCCGGCTTCTCGATCTATCATTTCAATCGCTTCGCCCTGTTCTCGATCATCGCCAACCTGGTCGCCGTGCCGCTCGCCGGATTCTGGGTGATACCTTGGGCGGTGGCTGCCTGCCTGCTGATGCCGCTGGGCTGGCAAGGCATCGGGCTGGTGCCGCTGGGCTGGGGTCTGACCCTGATCGAGGCCGTAGCACACTGGACTGCGGGCCTGCCCGACGCGGTCCTGGACCTGCCATCCATGCCGGGCTGGGGGTTGGTCGCCGCGGCGCTGGGCGGCGTCTGGCTGGTGATCTGGCGCACACGCTGGCGCTATTGGGGGCTGGCGCCGATGCTGCTGGCCGCGATCAGCCCGTTCCCGGCGGCGCCGCCGGATATCCTGGCGACCGAGGACGGAAGATTGCTGGCGATCCGGGCGAGCAATGGCGCTTATCTGCTCTCCTCGGAGAAAGCCGACAAGCTCGCGGCCGAAGCCTGGCTGCGCGCCGCAGGTGGGGTTCCGGCTGGCCCCTTGCCGGGGCCGGGCGAAGCGACCGAGGATGGGGCGCTGCGCTGCGATCCGCTTGGCTGCCTCTGGCACCATGACGGCCGCCTGGTGGCTCTGGTGCGCGATGCGGCAGCGCTGCCCGAGGATTGTCGCAATGCCGATGTCATCGTGGCGCTGATCCCGGCCCGTCACGCGTGTCGCGCAAGGGCGCTGGTGGTCGATCGGGTCGATCTGCGCCGCAATGGTGCAACCGCGATCTGGCTAGGCCCGTCGATTGTCCTCGACACTGCCAATGACCGCCGCGGCCAGCGACCCTGGGTCCTGAAACTCGGACCGCGGCTGGCCACGTCGCCGTCAACACGAGCCGACATTCCGGCAGAAAGTACCCCATTGCAATGATTTAAGTAGCCGGGATCGGGAAGTTCAATGAGCTTGCGGCAATTCGAACTCGAACCGGCCGGGACTCGGGTTTCGACCCGGAATGCCGAGGGCTACTTCGCCATGATGCGCGACTTCGCCCGCGCCGGTGGCATCTGGCCGGCCGCTACGGCACCCCCATCGTAACGGTGCCGAAATCTGGGCCGTAACGGCTCCGCTGGGCAGAGCGCCTCGCGCCGAGCTTACGACGGCCGAGCGCCAAGTCGGCGCGACCGGATGCGCTTATCCGATCGCGTGTAGAAGCCCGCAAAACCAAAGGTCTAAAGCAATCCGCGGGAGCCCTCGCACGCGCAGATTGCTCTAGCGATCGGCGTATGGGCGCTCAATAGCGCCGCAGCAGCCCGACCAGCCGGCCCTGGACCTTGACCCGGTCGGGGCCAAAGATGCGGGTCTCGTAGCTCTTATTGGCCGGTTCGAGCGCGATCGAGGCGCCCTTGCGCCGCAGCCGCTTCAGCGTCACCTCATTGTCGTCGACCAAAGCCACGACAATCGAGCCGTTTTCGGCCGTGTCACAGCGCTGGATGACCACCATGTCGCCTTCGAGCACGCCGGCATCGATCATGCTGTCGCCGGCGACTTCGAGCGCGTAATGCTCGGCGTTGCCGGTCAGCATGGAGGCCGGGACGCCGACCGAGTTGCTGGTGTCGCGCAGGGCTTCGATCGGCGTGCCGGCGGCGATTCGGCCATAGAGCGGCAATTGGACCGCCTCGGCTCCGACCGTTGGCGGGGCTCCGGGTAGCGCCGATTTGAAGTCGCCTTGGATGACCATCGGCGAGAAACTGGACCGGGCTTTGGTCGGCGGCATCATGCCGTCAGGCAGCCGGACGACGTCCAGTGCCCGGGCCCGATGCGCCAGGCGTCGGATGAAACCGCGCTCCTCGAGAGCGCTGATCAGCCGATGGATACCGGACTTGGATTTGAGGTTGAGGGCATCCTTCATTTCCTCGAAGGAGGGCGAAACACCACCCTCCGACAGGCGGGCGTGGATGAAAACCAACAGTTCGTGCTGCTTCTTCGTCAACATTGTGGGCGCTCCTTTGCCGCTTTCGCCGATCGTCTGAGGTCGGGCGGGCAGCGGCAGCATTCCTTCGGAACAAATCAAATACGACAATTTGCGTTCTAGTTAAGTTCCAAGGCGCCGTCAAGAGCTTCTGTTGATTTTTGTTTCAAATCAGATCCAGGCGCCGTGACGGCCCAGGCGAATGATCCGGATTGCCGATCCGGCGGGTGCAGGCGGGGCGTCGGGTGGGCGGAGAATCAGCGCGTCGGCCGCGGCCAGGGCCGACATCATCGAGGAATCCTGTTTGCGGAAGGGCGTTGCGTGCCAGCGCCCGGCCTCATCGGCCTCGAGTCGGGCGCGCAGATAGTCCTGACGGCGGTCATTGGCGGGGAGGTCGACTCCAGCCAAAGCCGGCTCGGTCGCTGGCGCGTCGCCCGGCAAGCCCTGGAGGCGCTCGAGCGCCGGCACCAGGAACAGCAGCCCGCAGATCAGGGCCGATACCGGGTTGCCGGGCAATCCTAGCACCGGCACCGCGCCGATTCGCCCGAACATCAACGGCTTACCCGGGCGCATCGCGATCTTCCAGAAATCGATATCGAGTCCGGACTGGCCGAGCGCCTGCTGCACCAGATCATGCTCGCCGACCGAGGCGCCACCGATCGTGACCAGCAGGTCAGCACCGGCAGCGCCCGCCGCCAGGCTCTGCAGCGAGGCGCTGTCATCGCGGCCGATGCCGAGCTGGATCGGCACGCCGCCGGCGCCGGCAACGAGCGCAGCGAGCGCCACGCCGTTGGAGCTGACGATCTGGTTCGGTCCGACCGGATCGCCGGGCAGGGCCACTTCATCGCCGGTCGGCAGGATGGCGACTCGGGGCCGACGCCGCACCATCAGCCAGGGCCGGTTCATGCCGGCGGCGAGTCCCAGATCGCGGGCGCCGAGCCTGGTGCCGGCGCTGAGGCCGATCTGGCCCTCGACATAATCGATGCCGGCGGCGCGGATATGCTGACCGGGCCGCGGGATTTCGCGAATCAGCACCGATTCGCCTTCGGCCACGGTGTCTTCCTGGATCACCACCGTGTCGGCGCCCGCGGGAATTGGCGCACCGGTGAAGATCCGGACCGCTTCACCGGCACCGACGGTGCCGTCATGTCGGGCGCCAGCCGGGACATAGCCGACCAGTTTCAGCCGCGTCGGCACGGCGGTTACATCGGCGGCGCGTATGGCATAGCCATCCATGGCAGAAACCGCGAAAGGCGGCTGAGTCCGGCGCGAGGCCAGATCCTCGGCCAGCACACGGCCGAGCCCCTCGTTCAACCCGACCAGTTCGGCCGGCAACGGCGTCATTCTGTCGCGGATGCGCGCCAGCGCCGCTTCCACCGAGATCATGGTGCCGCCTCCCAAATCCCTGATTTACCGCCGGATTTGTGGGTCAGCCGGATCTCGCCGATGACCATGCCGCGATCGACCGCCTTGCACATGTCATAGATTGTGAGCGCAGCGATGGCGACCGCGGTCAGCGCCTCCATCTCGACGCCGGTGCGGCCCTTGAGCCGGCAGGTCGCCTCGATCAGCACGGCATTGCGATCTTGTGCCAGGGTCAGATCGACCCGCACCGAACTCAGCGCCAGCGGATGGCAGAGGGGGATCAGATCCGGCGTGCGCTTGGCGCCCATGATGCCGGCGAGGCGGGCGACCGACAGCACGTCGCCCTTTTCGACCGCACCCTGGCGGATCAGCGCCAGCGTTTCCGGCCGCATGGTGATGCAGCCTTGCGCCGTGGCGCTGCGCTCGCTCTCCGGTTTGCCGGAGACGTCGACCATGATGGCCTTGCCCTCGGCATCGAAATGCGAGAGGCCGGTCATGTGGCGGCCAGCAAGGCGCGGGTCGCGGCGGCAATGTCCTGGTGCCGCAGCAGGGATTCGCCGACGAGGAAGCAGCGCGCGCCGCTTGCCGCCATGAGCGCCAGATCCACCGGGCTCTGCAAGCCGCTCTCGCTGACCGCCAGGCGATCGGCGGGAAGGCCGGACGACAGTTCGACCGTGGTCGCAAGGTCGGTCTTCAAGGTCTTGAGATTACGGTTGTTGATGCCGATCAGCGGACTCTTCAGTCGCAGCGCTCGATCAAGCTCGGCACGGTCATGGACTTCGACCAGGACATCGAGCCCCAGCTCCAGCGCCGCCGCTTCGAGTTCCGCGGCCTGGCCATCCTCGAGGGCGGCCATGATCAGGAGGATGCAATCGGCGCCAATTGCGCGGGATTCGATGATCTGATAGGGGTCGATCATGAAATCCTTGCGCAGGACGGGCAGGGGACAGGCGTCGCGGGCTGCCTGCAAATGCTCGGCCGTGCCCTGGAAATACGGCGTGTCGGTCAACACCGAGAGGCACGCCGCACCGGCTGATTCGTAAGCTTTGGCAATGGCTTGCGGATTGAAATCGGGACGGATCAAACCGTGGCTGGGCGAGGCTTTCTTGATCTCGGCGATGAGCCCGTAGCGGCCCTCGGCGAGGGCCCCGCGCAAACCCGCGACGAAGCCGCGCGGGGCCCGCTGAGCGCGCGCGGTGCGGTATAATCCGCCCGGCGGAACCGCGGAACGCGCGGCGGCGACGTCGAGGCGCTTGCGCGCGATGATCTCGGCGAGGATATCGGTCATGGCGTCGATGTGGTGAAGGCGACGAGGTGGTCCAAGACCCGTCCGGCTCGACCGCTGTCGATGGCGGCAGCACCCAGCGCCACGCCCTCGGTCAGCGTCGTGCTGCGACCGGCCACGATCAGGGCGGCGGCGGCGTTGAACAGCACGACATCGCGGATCGGGCCCGCCTGGCCGGCAAAGAGCGCACGCATCATCAGGGCATTCTCCTCCGGCGTCCCGCCGGCAATATCGGTGCGCAGCGCCCCCGGCAAGCCGGCATCGCCGGCATCGAGCGAAAATTCGGTGATGACGCCGTCCTCGAGGGCGGCCACCAGATTGCCGCCGGTCGTGGTCAGCTCGTCGAGACCGTCACCATGGACGACCCAGCAGGCAGTGCTGCCCAGGCGCTGCAGCACCTCGGCGATGGGGCGGACCCAATGCGCGGCCGGGACACCCACGACCTGGCGCCGGACGCCGGCCGGGTTGGAGAGCGGCCCGAGCAGGTTGAAGATGGTGCGGATGCCGAGCTCGACCCGGGTCGGGCCGACATGGCGGGTCGCCGAATGGTGGCGCGGCGCCATGAGGAAGCCGATGCCGACTTCGGCAATGGCGCGCTCGACGATCTCCATGGGGGCGTCGATATTGACGCCGAGTGCCGTCAGCACATCGGCCGAGCCGGATTTCGACGACAGGTTGCGATTGCCGTGCTTGGCCACCGGCACGCCACAGGCGGCGAGCACGAAGGCCGCCGCCGTCGAGATATTGAAGGTGCCGCCGCCATCGCCGCCGGTACCACAGGTATCGATGGCATCTTCCGGGGCCCGGACATGCAGGGCGCGGGCGCGCATCGCCCTCGCGGCACCGGTGATCTCGGCCACCGTCTCGCCGCGCACCCGCATCGCCATCAGGAAGGCGCCCATCTGCGACGGTGTCGCATCGCCCGACATCATGATGTCGAAGGCCGCCTCGGCCTCGCTTTCGCTCAAGGACCGGCCGGTGGCGAGGTCGCCGAGCCAGGCCTTGAAGGCGGAGGGCGCGCTGCTCACGCCGCCGGCGCCAGCCGCGTCGCGGCGTTGAGGAAATTTGCGAGCAGCGGCTTGCCCGCCTCCGACGCGATGCTTTCGGGATGAAACTGCACGCCGTGGAT